>Ga0134122_10000242_pt1 | contig 34429 bp, 46 predicted proteins | sample KB302_FD_96461 | JGI IMG/M metagenome (GOLD analysis project Ga0134122, IMG submission 96461) | Terrestrial soil microbial communities without Nitrogen fertilizer from Kellogg Biological Station, Michigan, USA - KB3-0-2 | ecosystem: Environmental > Terrestrial > Soil > Unclassified ... | reverse complement strand
GCCATTTATTTAATCTTTTTTATGTGTAAATTTTTCTTCTTTCCCTTATAATGTAATAAACTCCTCTTGAAAGAAGAAAAGCCTTTAGAAGTTAATCCAAAGGCTTTTTAAGGTATGATTTAAGAGGGTTTAAGAGGATTTTAGAGAGTATGAGAGAAGGAAGGGTTAAATCAATCCCCGTTCTTGAATGTTTAACCCTTCCACGGCTTGCCCCAAGCCGTTTAAATTTGTGGTTAGTGTTATCTTATCGCTAATAACCAAAGGGGCGAAAATTCCCTTCCTAACCATTTAAATTTTTAATAACCTAGCCATTGATAAACGTCTAAGGCTCTATAATTTTCTTTAATTCCTAGCATTTCATCAAAAGAAGAACCCTTTTCGACTAATTGACCGTTTAAAGCTTCGGTTTGTGTATCAGGCCCGAAGCCGTGATTTTCTAAAACCTTTAATACGTCTTGTCTAATCATTTTCCGCCCCTTCTTCTAAATCTTGTGTTAGGTGTAATGCAACAACGGGAGTATAGACTAAAAATTTAAGGTTCATTTTAATGATGGCTTTTTCCTTCTTTTCTTCCCGTTCGCTGATTTTTTGTATCGTGTTTGTCATACCTAAAATATGCCATACGATAAACCCATTGTCAAGGTGTCAAGCCTACTATTTAATCACTATAAACCCTTATAAATGAATGACTTATGAATAAAGGTATTTAATTATTAAATAAATGTATCCTTTTTGCCTATTTGAGTTTGCCTTATTCGTGAAAATGTTCTATGATACGCCTACATTCAATAAAAAGGTGTCTTCTTTAATACTTTGGGGCCTCTTTTGTGAATGTGTGTCTATAATAGAGAAATACCCTTCTTTCGTGTAATGTGGCGTTATGTGTAAAGGAATTAATTAAATGCCTTATTTGATTAAATGCTTAGGTGCTAGGAGACTGAATTTCTAGTGAATACCGTTTTTTGGTGTAAGTATGTGACGTGTATGTAGTTATGAATTAATTTTGAATTTTTTTCTGTGTGGTTGATGGCTAAGAGACACGAATCAAAGATTATTCCCTATAATCTAATACATAACATTGAATAATACCAATGACTTACGAACCGATGGCGGCCCCACGGGTTGCAATCCGCACCTTTTAATAAAGAAAACGCTACCATACCACCATACGTTAAATACGTTAATACCAAATACTTACAGTATATACACATTATATGCACTTTTACACGAAAAACCTAAAATACCCACCCTTCGGTAATAGGCTCCTGTGTGGCAGATTAAAATCGGACTTAAAATAGACTATTTTTATATTTCTTTTGCTAAACTTGACAAACCCTTAAAAATGTGGTATACTCTATGTGAAAGGTGGTACCATATGAAAACATGCAGCAAGTGTAATCAGAGCAAACCCATTAATGATTTTAGGTTAAATAAAGGTTCTAAAGATGGACATAGACCAGAATGTAAAGAGTGTGAGAAACAATATTATCAAACTCATAAAGAGAGGTTTTTAATTAATGGGAAAAAATATCGAGATAAGAATAAAGAGTATGTAAAAGAATATTTTAAACAAGCTTATTTAAAAACTAAAAAAGAGGAGCGTTGGCGGTTGCATTTAGCTAAAGCCAAAGAACGGTGCAATAACCCCAATAATGATAGTTATTCACGGTATGGTGGTAGGGGTATTAAATGTCTTTTAAGTTTAGAGGAAATCAAATACCTTTGGTTCCGAGACAAGGCTTACGATCTTGAACATCCTTCCATTGATCGTCTTGATAATGACGGTCATTATACCCTAGAGAATTGTCAGTTCATAGAATTATTAGATAACTCTATAAAAGGTGATGGTACTAATAATAAACCTATATTACAGTTAGACTTACAAGGAAATTTAATTAAAGAATGGTCTAATCTCCGAGAAGCCTCTTTAATAGATAACCTTACTCCATCGGAAATTATTAAAGTGTGTAAGGGAGATAAGAAAGAAGCCTACGGTTTTATTTGGCAATATAAATAGTGTTCATTTTCCCAGGATTCCTGGGAAAACTGCATGAATTTTAAATCAAAGGTTATGCTGTTTGTAGCATAAGGTGGTTCCTTTTTAATGATAGATATAGCATCCCTATCGGGTACGAATTTGCAAAATAATTGCAAAAAGAGGGTGGTTATGGGTTATATTATACCCTTTAGGGAATAGGCATTTATTTTAAAATATACCCTTGACAAATCCAGAATTTATGGTATACTTTATCCATGCGTTACATTTCAAAAGATGACTTAGAGATTTTTGTAAATGATGGGTTAACCATAACCGAGATGGCCGATCTACTTGATGAAGATTGGAATACGGTTAAAAGGTATTTACTTAAATATAGGTTAATACCCACATCCACAAGTCAAGAACTGACACATAAATTAAAAAAGTTGGATAGACCCTTGACAAACCGTGAAAGTTATGGTATATTCTATCAAGGTGGTGGATATGACTAAATTATACTCTACAATTAAAAAGATCATTTATGACTCTTACTTTCCAGCAATCAATGGACAGAAGAATTCACAGAGGGCAGCAAAGAGGATTTGTGCCTTATTAAAGAAGGGACTTGACAAATAGGATTTTTTGTGGTATAATTGACTCAGACGTTTGGAAGGAAATATAAATCGGGGGAGGTAGCTCAGTCGGTAGAGTAGAGCCGCCATCAACGGGGGCTAAGGTCGTTGGTTCAAATCCAACCCTCTCCCAACAATTAAAACAAAAGGAGAATCAAAAGTGAAAAAGTTAATCAGTTTATTTTTTGTAGTAATGTTGTTCTGTAGCCAAGTTGCCTTTTCTGCCAACGGCGGTGAGGGTGACAATACTGGTTGTAATGGTGTTGGTAATGTTAATTCTCCATGTCAAGGTAATAAGGGAGACAAAGGGGATAAGGGTGACCAAGGAAACCCTGGTAATAATGGTCAAGATGGACAAAATGGTGAACCTGGTTCTAATGGAGAAAAAGGACAAGATGGTAAAGAAGGTTCTCAAGGTGTACGTGGCCCTGAAGGTCAAGGATTAAAAGACCGTACTGAATTATTAATTGGAGCTAGAGTTTATGAAGGTAGACGATGGACAACTGAATTGCATGGTGGTCGTGACTTTAATAATGAAATTAATATTGTTGAAGTTAGATGCACACGCAGATTTGGAAAATCTTATACTGATAAACGTATTGAGAAATTAGAATCACTTTTAGCAGCAATTGAAAATTCTGCTAATTCAGAAATCTATTATACAGAAAAAGGTATGGGTATTCGAGAGAAGTAAAATAAGCGACGGCGGTAGCCACTCAGCTACCATCGTTAAGGTCGGAACAAAGGACGCCAAGCGACCGCCAAAATCCGAACATATTTAAGGAGGATTAAAAATGTTTATTCTATTAATTCAAGAAGATGGTGATGATTTTCCAGTTCTTTTTGGTGAATACGAAACATTTGAGGAAGCAGATTTTGAACGTATGTATCATCAACCAGACCTTTCCAATATTCTTAAAATCCATGAAGTTGATGGAATTGAAAAATGTCATACATTTACTGAGGAGAATGAAGATGAATAAATCTCTTTTACTCGCAGGAATTTTATGTATCTCTTTTTCTTTATTTATAGGATACCTGGGCTTTTTATCCGCAATGATTCTGCCTTTAATTATGGGTAGTATTTGTTTATCACAAATAACGAAAGGATAAAATGACATTACAATTAAAAGTTCATATTTTAGAATTGATTTTGTTTATAATTGATATTTTATTAATTATATATGTAAATAGAAAAAGAGATGGTGCAGGAAGATTTTCTTAATCTTATAAATTAAAAAAAGGATAAATCATGGTTATTAAGAAAAAGAAATCCGAAGAGCCTAAGCTTAAACCAAATGAAAAATATTGTTTTAAATGTAAAGAGGTTGTTAACGTAAAAGACTTCAATGCTTATTATGGAATTTGTCATCCATGTGTTGACAAAAGTAATGGACATTAAAAGGAGAAATAATGAATAACTTAATAATTTTTTTTAACAGGATTTTTTCCAGTATGTTTAATTGGATTATATTTTTATTTTGGGTCAAGATTAATTTCAAGTATTCTTAAAGAACCTTATAATGATTCCTATTTTTCGTTTATGTATTTTTTATTAGGTAATATTGGAGTAGCTATCATAATTTTCATATCTTTTACTTTAGGTGCAGTTATTATGGGACTAATATGAAAAATACTACTATAGTGGTTATATCTTTAGGTATGTTATATTCAATCATTGCAAGAGGATTATATCCCTCTCCTGCATTCTTTGTGGGTGCGGTTTTATTTGGTAGTCTCGTTGCTGCTCATAAATATTATTTAATAAAAGAGACATTAAATGGTGAACATGAAGATTTGGTAAATTATATAGAAAGTAAAAATAATATTTATGGAGAATAAAATGAAAATTCATTTACTTTTATTAATAATTGGAATATCAATAATTACCAATATAGCTTTTGCAGATTGTCATAATTTTATTCGTTCTTGTGATAAATTTGAATGGAAAATAGAAAAATTTGATAATAATAAAGAATTGTTAAATTTTATATATAATAAAGAACAAAAAGATTTTTTTATTATTAAGAATGATTATACATCTTATATAGTTTTTTATAAAAATGAAATTTGTGAAGATATTTGTTTAGATCAATAGGAAATTAATATGGAAGATTATACAGATTGGGATACTTGGAATAATTGTTATTGTCATACTTGTGATAAAGATTTTAATTATAATTAAAATCTTTCAGCATATAAACATATATAGAGATAAAAAGGAAGATTGTGTAATTAGTTATAATGGCAGTACATATAATTATATTTTTAGTAAATCTAATATAGAAGAAAGTGTATAAATATGGAAAACTTTTTTCCGTGGTATAAAATAGAGGAATGTTTTATTTGTCAAGGCAAAGGATTATTAGAAATCTTAGATGAATCATTTAGTGAGTATGGTGAGAGAAAAACTAAAACAGTTCAATGTCCTCAGTGTCTTGGTGATGGAGAACTAAGAATTCGTAAAGGTAAAGATGAATAAAAATTTAATTCTTACAATTAGTATCGGTGAAATATATGATGAAATCGCAAAGATCACACATCCTACCATTCAGGCATACGCAGATAAAATAGGTGCAGATTTTTTAGCTATTACAAAAACTTCCTGTTCTACTCCTCATTGGGAAAAATTAATTCAAATTTATGAACTCTTAAATAAATATGAACGTATCCTTTGTATTGACACAGATATTTTAATTCGTGAAGATGCTCCTAATATTTTTGATGTTGTTCCTAAATCTCATTTAGGTATTTTAAATGAGGCTCCATTCACGCAAGATAGAAAATTTTCTTTAGTTAAAGCTTGTGAAGATTATAGTATTAAACTCCCTAATTGGAATGGTAAGTATTATAATACAGGTGTAATGGTTATTTCAAGAATTCATAAAAATGTATTTAAGAAACCAGATCAAGAACTTTTTAATTTTTATGAACAAGGATATTTAAATGCCGTCATTCATAAGAATGAAACTTGGGTACATGACTTAGATTATAAATTTAATCGTATGTCATGTTTTGACCAAGTAACAGGGGAAGAAAGATTCTCTGGCTACTTTATGCACTATGCAGGATTCCCCAATCTTAATATGGTTCATAATTTAATCAAACAAGATAAAGAGAAATGGGAAAAAGATAAATTAACTGGTTATAAATACCAAAGACATATTCTACTTGACGTTCAAGGCGGCCTTGGTGACCAAATCAATGCTGAACCTGCCATTAGATTTATGAAGAAGTATATCTATCCCAATGATGATATTCAAATTAAGACACATTTCCCTCGTATTTTTCAACATTTAAAATTACCCACATTTCTTCATCAAGATTGGAAGCCTCAAGCAGACACTCCATATTGGCACGTTATTACCTTGCCTGGCCCTGAAACTATCACATGGGGAATCGTCTCCAATTTACTATGCCATACTGTTGATTATTGTGCTATTGCATTATTAAAAAGAACCCTTCCTTTTAAAGATCGGCAAATTAAACTAGATGTTAATCGAGAAGATTTGTTAGAAGTTTATAAAATTACGGGTTGTGATGATTTACGAAAATTAGTATTAGTTCATCCAGGTAAGCATTGGGAATCAAAAACATTTCCTAAAGCTTATTGGCAAAAAATGATTGATGAGTTATATGAAGCAGGATGTTGGATTTGTATTATTGGAAAAGATGAAGATGAAACACGAGGTATTTGGGATTTAGATTTAAAACCTGGCATGATAAATACTAAAGACCTTTTATCTTTGGGTGGATTAATAGCTTTAATTTCTGAAGCATCATTGTTAATTAGTAATGATTCATCACCTATTCATATTGCAGGAGCATTTAAGAATAAGATTATACTAATTCCAACTTGTAAACATCAAGATCATATTTTACCATATCGTGATTTTGACTTAATGGATAATAAACAAATAGCTCTTTATAAAAAATTAACCTTAGATGATTATAAACAAGCTCCAACTGAATTATATGAATCCAGAGCAGAAAAGGTTCATGGGGATTGGAATGATTATTTACCAGAAATTAATGATTTAATTCTTTGGGTAAAGGTAATGTTAAATGAAAGATAAAGCTGTATTCATTCTTAATATTGGAAATTATTTTCCTGAACTTACTCAGTTAACAAAACCACTTATTGAAGCTTATGCTAAAAAAATTGATGCTGATTTAATTGAGATAAAAGAAAGAAAATTTGAAGGTCATATTCCTTGTACTTATGAAAAATTACAAGTGCATGAATTAGGTATGCACTATGATTGGTGTATATTTACGGATTTAGATAATATTATTTTACCAGGCACAATAGATTTTACAAAAATATTAGACCCAAAATATGTTGGTGCTTTTGATGCGTTTGATGCAGATAAACAATTTGCTAAGGATGAATATTTTATAAGAGATGATAGAAATATCGGAGTTTCAAGTAGATTTCTAGTTACTTCAAAATTAACACATGACTTATGGCAACCATGTGAATGGATTAATTGGGGTTGTATTAAAAGAGAATTTATTGTTGATGAATATATAATTTCAAGAAATTTAGCAAAATATGGTTTAAAATTCACGGGTTTAGATTTTTTAAATAATAAAATGTCTCAAGTTTTTCATTTAAATGTTAATACCGAAGAAAGAAGTAAAGATTTAATTTTAGAAGAAGCAAAAAAATATTTAAAAGAGAATGGAGGTTTATAATGAAAACAGAAGATAAATTTAATTTATTTATTTCAAAGCTCGGATTCGTAGGAACTTATACTTTTACAGTTAAGAACCAAAAAATTATTAATACCGATTTTGGAAAAGTGACTCATTGTATTGGAAAAAGTGCAACCAAATTTTTTGATTTTCTGGATGATAATTTTCCAGATAACTATAAGGTAGAGAAAATCTAATGAAGATCGAAGACTTACCAGAACGCTACGTAGAATTCGATAAAGTGAACTTATATTGTTTCGATATTTTACAGTATCAGAGACAACCCAATAATTTGACCTTTATCCTTTTTGCGAATTATGAAGGAAAGACCTATTGCTCCACCCTTTTACTCGATACCCCTTCAAATTGCTCATGGAACGGTAAATATTGGGAATTAAGGCCGTACAGCCATCATCTTGCTTATTTGGGCCTAGAGGACATTTTAGAGCATATTTTTGACGGAAAGAGACTTTTTACCTATAATTATTTTGAATAATTTATTAAAAATAGGAATTAAATAAACTTTTTTTGAAATTGTTATAAGTCCTACAAACCAAATAGGTTATAAATACTCCCAAAAGTCAAGTTATTTTTCAAATATTTTTATAAATTTTCAATTCTTATAACTATCTCAGTTTAAAAGGGTTATAGATTAAAATAAATCTTTCATCTACCCCTTGACAAATCGAGAAAAATATGGTATACTTTATATATGGTCGGAAAATGTGCATTTTCGATTTTTGGGTTTTTTTCTTATAACTTATTGTAATTAAACGGTTTATATATTTTTTATCCTTATGATGGTAGGCCATCAGAACGGACTTTTTAGCTAAAAACTAGAAAGTCTTATATTTTTTCATTTTTTAGATAAATTTTTAAAACATCTCTCCCAAGGGGAGTATAACACACTTTTTAGGCTTTGTCAAGGGTAAATTGGATATTAATTTAAATAGCGAAATCAAGCGATTAAAAAACCTAAAAAATTACAAGGATTATGATGACGCAACGATTGAAAAAGTTGCGAAAAATAATCTCAAGGTAAAAGAATTTAAGCTTAACCCACTCTTTGCTTATCCTGGTAAAGATGAGACAATTGCCAAACTGGTACAGGCCGATCAAGAGGCCGCCGAGATAAAATTTAAATCATATATTGATTCTTATGATATAGAATCAAATAATGATATTGATACACTTCGCTCATTGGTTTTTAATGAAGTTCTTGAAACAAAAATACAACGTGAAATTGGTGAACAGTTTCAAGAAGGCAAAAATCCTGGCGATAGACTCACCTCACAACTTCTTGATTTACAAAATCAAAAAGCTGATCTTAAAATTAAATTAGGTATAGACAAAACTGAAATACGTGATACTGATTTAACCTACCTTCAAAAATTAGAAAAAAGAATGCAGAATTATATTAACGAAAATAGACATGAATTTACTATTGCCTGTGGTTGTTGCGGTGAAATGTTATTGTTAAATCGTCGAGTAAAAGATTTTGATTCTATAAAGCATCCGTGGTTTGCTGGTCGCTGGTTTTTTAATTTACCCCTTTTCAAATTAGTCAAAGATGGTATTATCACCAAAGAACAAGCATGGGCCGTAATGTGTGGTTCAGCTAAAGGTTCAGATACTAAACCAGCATTTAATAAAGAATATTGTACTGATTATATTGATTATTGTTTAGACCATTGGGCTGAAATCGTAAGTCATTTGGAGAATAATGGAAAGTAAATTAACTGAAAAAGAAATTGAATTTATGGAATGTTGGAATGACCCAACAGCATTAACCGAAAATTTAATTCCAGTTAATATTAAGGCAGCTTGGGCGTGGGATGAAAATTGTGCATGTGTAAAAGTTCGTAATTATCAATTTGGTATGCAGAATTATTCTTATCTTTATGCCACTGATTATTTGAAAACAGAAAAACAAAATTTTGATTATAAAGTTATTGCTGGTACGTGTTTTAATATTGCTGCGAGAGATATTGGTAAATCATTTTGGATTTGGATTGATGGATTATTATCATTGGTTCATACAGATGGATATGAGAGTTTACTTGCAAGTTGTGATGATACCCATTTGAAAAAAGTTGCAGACGTTCTTTTAAATCTTTGCCGAGAGCATCCATTTTTTGCAATGTTTAAGAAAACTGGAAAGCTTGATGGTATTAAAGCTCAACCTATTGAAGTTTCAACTCAACGTGGACATGTTCTTTATGGTCGTAATGAGAAAATTGATGACCCCGAACCTGGTTCACAATTTCATAGTATCCATGCTACAATAATGTGGTATGAAGAAGCATCTTATATGTCTAAAATAGGAACAGAAAAAAGAATTGACTCTGTTTCAAGTTTAGGATGTATTGAAAGATTGTCTGGAATCCCTGATATAAGAGTAGGCTCTCCTTTGGGCGATATATTAAGGAAGAAAGAGAATAAAAAATTTATTTGTCGTCTTCCCCAGGCCGTAAAAGAAGATTGGGATGAGAAAACAGCGAAATCTAAAGCTGATAAATTTGGTGGAAAGCATAGTACGGGTTATAAATTAAATGTGGAAGCTGAAATCCAAGAAGGTGCATATTCCAAATGGGATATGGAGCGTATTCGTAAGATGTGTCTTGATAGTGATCGTAAGATAAAATTTTTTGAAGTACATAAAGAATTATTTATTGATTTAGAAAATAAAACAATCGAAGAAAAAAAGGTAATAATTCACGAAAAATTAATAAAAAATCTTGTTATTACCAGATTACCTTGTACCAAAATTTTGATTTGTTCTGATATCGGTACCACAGGTTCACCATCTGAAATCGGAATATTTTTTGGTGATGAAAAAAGTAATTTTAGATATGAGTATCAAATTTCATTACATAAATTAACAGTAAAAGAACAAGCATTATTTTTTAATTGGCTTTATACAATTTTAGGTTCAGGTTTTATTGCAATGGATACTACGAATGCTGATGGTCGTGCAATTCGTGATGAATTGATTGTTGAATATAAAATCCCTGCTTCAAATTTGACAGATTTTAGAATGAATCAAAATATTGAAGTTGATTTTCTAAAAGATGATAAAGGTAAAGTTTTAAGAGATAAAAGTAACAAACCTTTGATGCGTGAAGAGAATGTTAAGAGTTGGGGCATTCAACAACTTGAGATTATTTTTTATAATGGAAAAGTTAAAATCCCACTTGATGAGAAATTTTTTAACCAATTTGCAAATCATTTTGAAAAAATTGGCCCTACTGGTAGACCTAGTTGGGGTTCTTCTACTGAAGAGCATTTGGTGGATATGTTTATACAATTTGGCCTTTGTGCTTGGGATAAAGAATATAAAAACACTTTAAATTTAGAAATTAAAAAAAGAGTTATAGGATATATTTAATTCATAAAAATTTCGTATTGAAAAGAGATTATAAATGGGATATGGCTCAAAGGATGCACCAGGTGGTTTATTAGTTAATGGCGAATTTTGGATGTGGGGGGAAGGTGTAAGTGGAACTTTAGCCCAAGATTCTAATGTTGTTAATCGTTCCTCACCTGTTTCTGTAATCGGAGCGCATCAATTTGTTCAAACTACTGGTGGCATTAATCTACATATAGGTAGAAAAAAAGATGGCACAGCCTGGGCTTGGGGTTTAGGTACAAGTGGCGAACTTGGTCAAGGAACTTCTGCCGTTAATCGTTCCTCACCCGTATCTGTTGTCGGCGCACATTCATTTATAAAAATTCGTAGCGGTGAACAACATACTATCGGCCTTAAGGCTGATGGAACTGTTTGGTCTTGGGGATTAGGTTCTTCTGGAAAATTAGGTCAAGGTTCAACAATTGTTAATCGTTCCTCACCAGTTTCTCTAGTGGGTGGACATTTATTTATTGATATTGATAATGCTGGTGAAGGTGGAATTGGAATTAAATCCAATGGTGAGACTTGGACATGGGGTCGAGGCGATACAGGCGAACTTGGTCAAGGAACTTCTGCCGTTAATCGTTCCTCACCCGTATCTGTTGTCGGCGCACATTCATTTATAAAATTATCTGGTGGTGTTGGATATATAGGTCTTAAATCAGATGGAACAGTTTGGTGTTGGGGTCTTGGTACTCAAGGTAATTGTGGTGAAGGCTCTACTGCCGTTAATCGTTCCTCACCCGTATCTGTTGTCGGCGGCCATAGTTTTATAAATATTCATGGTGGTTTAGTAATGATGGGTCTAAAGTCAGATGGAACTCTTTGGACTTGGGGTGAAAATACCACTGGTCAACTTGGTGATAATACTACAAATAATCGTTCCTCACCCGTTTCTGTTATCGGTAATCATTCCTTTATTCAAATTGGCGGTGGAAATCAATATAGTTTTGCTTTAAAAGTTAATGGTCAAGTTTGGACATGGGGCCGAGGTTTAAATGGCGTATTGGGTGAAGGCAGTACAGTAGTCAACCGTTCCTCACCAGTTTTAGTAGTTGGTGGTTTTAATTTTAAGTCATTAGATAATCAAAGTGATATTCCTTATACACCCTCTGCTCCACAAAGTTTATTAGCAACCACTATATCTTCCACAGAAATTGATTTATCATGGAATGCTCCATCAGATAATGGCGGTGGAACAATTACAGGTTACAAAATTGAAAGAAAAATTGGTGCAGGTTCTTTTACCACTCTTGTCGCAGATACAGGAAATTCGAATACAACTTATGCAGATACAGGTTTAACATCTGGTGCTACCTATACATATCAAATTTATGCCATTAATGCCGCAGGAACAGGAAGTGTTTCTAATACGTCGGCAGCAACTACAGATAATGATGTTCCTTTAGCCCCAACCTCATTGGATGCAACTACAATTTCTTCGACCGAAATTGATTTAAGTTGGACGGCTCCAACTGATGTAGGTGAAAGTGCAATTTCTGGCTATAAAATTGAAAGAAAAGTTGGAGCAGGAGCTTATTCGACTTTGGTAGCTGATACAGGTAATACTAATACTACCTATGCTGATACAGGATTATCGGTTAGTACATTATATACATATCGTGTTTCTGCAATAAACTCCTTTGGAGCAGGACAACCTTCTAATGAAGATAATGCAACAACTTTAGACGGAAGAACATCTGTTCCCTTAAATTTAGTAGCAACAGCCGTTTCAAAAACACAGATAGATTTGGATTGGGACGCTCCTGCTGACGATCAGGGATTTTCTGTTACAGGTTATAAAATCGAACGAGAATCCCCTGTTGATGGTGGTTTTACAACCCTTGTTTCGAATACAGGAAACACTAATACATCTTATTCAGATACAGGTTTAACAAGATTTACAGAATATAATTATCGTGTTTCTGCAATTAACGTGAATGGAATTTCTAATTCTTCTAATGAATCTAATGATACCACTAATCCTGACGTAGCGGATGCAATAACGGATTTATTAATTAATTCTAATTTTATAAATGCTTTAACCTTATTTTGGACGGCTCCTTATTTTGGCGGTGGAACAATTACAGGTTATAAAATCGAACGTAAAAAAGGTGTTGATGGTACTTGGGGAACATTAGTAGCAAATACAGGAAATACTAATGTAATTTATACTGATTCCACAGTAGAAGTTGATTTTGATAATCCTATTATTTATTTTTATAGAGTTTCTACGATTAATACAATTGGAACATCTTTAGCATCAAATGAAGAATCTGGAAAAATTACTTTAGCCATTATTCGTATTGCAGAATTAAATTATCCTAGTAATGGCGTTGATTTAAAAGATAGAACTCAATTAGCTGCTCTAATTTCTTGGCAAGAATCAGAAGCAGATGATGAAGGTATTCAAATAGATTATAAAACCGGAAAACATGTAAAACTTAAACATGTTGGTGGACGAGTTTACTTAGATTTATTTACAGGTAAAACATTTTTAAAAATTAGAGGAGATTCATAATGTATATAGATTCTGGTAATGCCATAAAAGGGCAATCATATGTAGTTTATTTTTCTTGTGCAAGTTCTGATGGTACTCCATCATGGTCTTCTGAAGATTTTCGGCAAATTTCAAAGGATGGTGGTAGTTTTACACCAACTACAAATGATTTAACTGTTCCTCAATCTGGAATTGGTAAATTAGTTTTAACTTCTGATGAAATGAATGCCGATAGAATAGATGTTATAGTTGGTAGAAATACAAGTGCAAGATTTTTTGGTCATATCACTATATTTACTCGACCTTCTGAAACATCGGTTATTCCTACAGCAAATTCATCTATTTCAGAAAAAATAACTGCGATATTTCAATATTTATTTTATAAAAGAACCATTACCACTTCAAAAGAAACTTTATTTAAAGAAGATGGAACAACTGAATTAGCTGATAATACAGTTTCAGATAATGGAACAACATTTACTAAAGGAAAGATTTCATAATCGTTAAAAGGATATAAAAATGTCAAAATATAATACTATTTTTGATGGAAAATTTCTCACTGATGTTGCTATGGGAGAAACTGGATATAATTATTATAGTTATTTGGATGTAAATAGTAATTGGGTTATCTTACGAGAAAATACTGATGAAAATGAATATCGAGTTGTAACAGGTCATGGAAACTATTCATCAATATGGACATTAAGAGCAGATCAATCTTACAAAAAAATGGAAGATATTAGTATTAAACAAGTCTAATCTTTATTTTAAATATTAGGAGAATTTATGAGTAGCATTCCAGAATCAGTAGAAATGTCAAGAGTTATTCAAGCTCTTCATCGTTTACATAATAATATTAGTGTATCTAATATTTTTGAAGAACAGATGAAAGCTGTTAACCATTTACTTAGAAATGATTATACTGGATTTATTGGAACTACTTTAGATTTTATGGTTCATGCCAGTACAGTTTCAATGAAAATTGAAACTAAAAATGATACATTAGATAAAAATTTAGAATTATGGCAAGAAACTATCTTAAATAAAGATATTAATATGGATATTCCAAGAGGTTTAAGAGAATTATCATGTGAATATTTTAGAGAAAGATGGAAATCTTCTTTTATTGCTTTAAAAATTCAATGGAAAGAATATGATTTTGGTGGAGCAGATAATAAATGGATTGTTCCTGTAAGAATGTATTTAATTGATGGTAGCACTATTATTGCTGATAAAGACGCTCCATTAAATAAAAGAAAATATTATTTAGATAAAGATAAAACTAAAGAATTAATAAATACTAAAGATGAAACAGTAATTATACGAAAGCCATTTAATAGTTGGTATGATTCTTGTCCAACTCCTTATTTGGTTAAACGTGGTGTTTTATTTAATGCTCTTTTAAAACAAGCAATTATTTCAAAACAAGCTGATATTATTCAACAAATTATTCCTTATCTTCTATTATTAAAGGCTGGTAATGAAAAATTAATGGAAGCTGGTCTTGGAGCAAATGAAGAAGATTTAAAGAAATTTAAACAATCTTTGGTTGATGCTATTAAAGAACATGATTATTCTGGTGAACTTGGTAAACTTATTGCTGCAATTAATGGTGATGTTAAATTAGAACATTTTATTCCTGATTTAACAAAAATCTTTGATGAAAAAATTTTAAAATCTGTTGATAAAAATATTTTAGCTGGTTTAGGTATGATTGAATTACAAGGATTTTCTCAAAATAGACAAGAAGCTATTTTAAATCCAAAGGTTTTAGTTGAAGAAGTTAAAGATGCTGTTAATGATTGGGCATCTATACTTAAAGAAATTACTTATCAAATGGTTGAAAAAAATAAAGAAGCTCATCGTAATCTTGTTGCAAATAAAATTAGTATTGTACCTGGAACAATTAAAGCCTTCTTAACAGAAAATATGAAACGATTATTAATGAATCTACATGATAGAGGAGTTATTGATTCTGAGAGTTTCTTAGACGATGTTGCTGATAAAGATTTAATGACTGTATTAGAGCGAAGAGATAAAGAAGCTAAAATGGATATCGAAGATAGATTATATCCACGAATAGTCACAAATCAAGAGCAATATGCAAAAATTTCAAATATTGCTCCAACAAAAGAAACCAAAATGTCACCAGATCAAAAAGAAAAATCTGGTAAGAAACCTGGAACTCCTGAAGCAAAGAATTATAAAAATGCAGAAGATGAAGCTTTTCTTACTGAAAATTATATAAGAATTCGTCATCAAGACCCTGATAATTTTCAAAAAGATAGTTTTAAAACTCTTTTACTTTCTGAAGGTTTAGGAATTAAAGTATTAATTGGTAAATTAGAAAATGATAATCAATTAATTATCCAAAGTTATTTATTTGATAAAGATAAATGGACTGAATCAAAAGCTAAAAAATGGGTAAAAATTAATGCAAGTGATGAACCTATTTTAGTTGAAAAGGAAATTATTACAGCCCCATATACTACAATAGATGAATTACCATCATCAGTTAAAAATTCTCTTCCTCTGGGGGCGCAAGTAGTATTTATGAAAGTTGTTAATGAATCTTTGAAAGATGGAGATTCTGAAGAAACAGCATTCAAAAAAGCTTGGGGAGCCGTAAAGAAATCCTGGGAAAAAGATTCTGATGGTACTTGGAAAAAAAGGAAATAAAAATGAAGAAATCAATTATTTCATTAGTAACTAAAAAAGTTTTTGTTTCTAAAGAAACAACTCGTATTGAAGAAGTAGCCAAAAAATTAGGTATTATTCTTCCATCTAATCATACAGCTATTTTTGAATCCATTTATGCTCCTATTGAGGAAGCTAATAATAATAAAATTCGATTAGCTGAAGAAACTGTAAAAGAAACTTTACCTAATCTTATTGGTAGTCAAGCGAATCTTAACCATTTAGGTAAAGGATTTTTATTAGGTATTATTTTAGATGCTTGGATTAATGAAGATACAAATGATATTCATATTATTTTTACTTTTGCAAAAAATATATATCAAGATGAATATATGGCCGCTTTAGAAGCTATGACCGAAAATAAATTATCTGTTTCTTTTGAATTAGGTTCTGATCTTGATACGGCAGATAATTTAAGTGATGGAACTACCCGATTAAATGATATTGAATGGCGTGGTGTTGGTGTATTAATAGGGAAGAACCCTGCTTATAAAAATGCTAAAGTTTATGAATTTGCTGAAACATATAAGCAAAGAGCCATTGAATCTGAAAAAGAAGTTCTTTATGCTTCTGAAATTATAAAACAATGTGATGTTATTTTATCTGAAGAAGAATCAGAAATTTTATCTGAAGAAGAAATAGAATTTATAACAGAAATTTTAGGGAAATTAAAAAAGAAGAAAAAGAAAAACTGGATGTATTCTGAAAATGAGAAAGTTTTAATTGAAGCTGAAAGATGGACTAGAAAATATATAAATTCTTTGCCTAATAGTTCATTTGCAGTTATAGAACCAGATTATCTAAATGGTAAAACAGATGATAAAAATTCAAGACATTTACCTTTTAAAGATAAAGATGGAAATATAGATTTACCGCATTATCGTAATGCTTTAGCTAGAATGAATCAAATAAAACCAATAACTGATTCTATTTCTACAGAAGAATTAAGAAATAAAGCTAAAAAAGAATTAGAAAAACATAAAAAAGTTTTAGAAACAGCAGAACAAGGAGGAAATAAAATAATGACTGAAGAGCAGAAAAAATTGGTTTCTGATCTTCGTGCTGAATTGAGAGATTATATTCCTGCTGAAACGAAAGATGAAGACCTTTTAGTTGAATCAAAGGTTGCTGAAATTCGTGAAGTAAAGGCTAAAGCTGAACAAGCTAAGGTCGAGGAAAAAGTCGAAAATAAAGCTGAAGAGAAGGTTGTTGAAGAAACTAAAAAAGAAAATGTCTCTGCCGAAACCAGAACATTGAGTCAAGAAAAATATACAACCTTGACAACTTATAAAGAAGATGGGTCAACTGAAGTGAAAGCACTTAAAGACTGTACTTATACTTTCGTAGACTCAGACGGTCAAACTCAAACAGAATCTATTTCTGAAGAAGTTAACCGAATTATGAAATATGCTGAAGAAGATGTAACTGAGGTCAAGAATAAATTGGCCGAAGCTGAAAAGCAAGTTACAGAATTAAAGGCCACCGTTGAAACTCAAGGTAAGGAAATTGAGAAATATAAGGCCGAAGAACAAGCTCGTAAGGATGCCGAAAAACAAGCTAAGATTTCAGAAATCAAAGCTACTTTAACTGCAAATAAATACGTGGCTGAATTTAAAGATGAAGATTATCTTGACGAAGCAAAAATTGCTCAAGCAAAACTTTTGCAAGAACGAGATGATTTGAAGGCCGAGAATAATGAATTAAAGAAGAAAGAAAAAACAGATGTAAAAGCAGAAGTTAAAGAAGTAGAAAAAGATATAGATACGAATCATAAAGATGAAGTAATAATTGATAATCCAAGAGTTATCATTGGTAAACTTGGGAAAAATAAATAAGTTATCTATATATCTCACAGGAGGAGATTATTAAAATGTCAAAGAAAGTGCAGTTAACTGCTGAAGAGTTGAAAAAAGTAAAAGATCATATGCAATTCATCTATAAGATGTCTGGTAGTGATAGAGAAGTTTTTATCGCCCAAACAATCGGTGATGTATATGATGAAGAAATTGGGGTTCCTGCCGTTATCGAATCTATTGCTCGATTTACACGTGCTGGTAATAGACCCGAAGACAATCATGTTTACTACTTATCACCTGATTCAATTGATAAGAAAGTTTTCACGTTGTCTAGCAATTGTAATGTTACGCAAGTCCAAGTTACGCCTAATAGCCGAACTGAATTAAACCTCATTCCGATTATTAGTAATGATTATTGGATTTGTTTGTCTGATTTCTTAAGTGGTGACCATGATGCTCTTAGATTTTATGCTGATTCCATTAGCGAAGCTATGGATAGATATGAAATCAAGAACGTGCTTGCCCTTTTGGATGCTGGTGCTGAAGGAAACTCTAACACTTTCACGTTAGATTCTGGTAAAGACGCTTTAGATTATCCTAAAATCGTTGAAATGGTTCGCTCATTAGCTAAATATGGTAATAACTTTGTTCTCATTACTGGTTCAGACGTTACGACTGATATTATGCTTATGGATTTTAATGCGAATACTTTCCGTCCTTACGGTTTGGAAAATCTTAAAATCAAGCATATTGCTATCGAAGATTTGACCGTCGATACGAATGCTTCAGGTCAAGATGAAGTTATTGATTCCGATGTCGCTTACTTAGTGGCTGTTTCTGATTCAAAAGGAAATCGTCCTATGTTAGTTGCTCGTCGAAGCTTGTCCCTTGCTAATGACATGGCTGATACGTCAATGGCTCCTAAAGACCGAATTATCATCGACACAGGTAATATGAAGAACGTCGGTGCTGTTGTGAAATTCGCACGTGGAAAAGCAGGGTATGAAGAGTTCGGGGCCGTACTTATTAATTCTAAGACGGTTGCGAAATTTACTCGCAGCTAATCTATAGTTTTAAATAGATTGATGAGGGAGTAGCTTCAAAAACTACTCCCTCTCATTTAAAAATTATGACAATAGAATCAAAACAATTAAAAGTTCAAGGTTTAAAGCGTTGTTCTTGTTGCAAAGAGATTAAACCATTTAGTGATTTTCACAAATGTTCTTCACGACACGATGGTTTAAAGGAATATTGTAAAACTTGTAAAAAAGCTAAAGAGCAATCACGTTGGTTAAAAATTAGAAATAATCCTGAAGAACTTAAACGTCGTAAAATAAATAAGAAAAAGTGGCTTGCAGAAAATAAAGATTATGCAAGAGAATACCACAATAATTACTGTAATCAACGACGAGCAGAAGATATAGAATTTCGGATACTTACAAATTTAAGAACCAGAATCGTAAAAGTTTTAAACGGCAATTCAAAAAGTAAATCCACATTAAAATTGGTAGGATGTTCTCTACAGGTTTTAAGGCAGCATTTAGAAGCTCAATTTTTACCAGATATGTCTTGGGATAATTATGGTGAATGGCATATTGACCACATAATTCCATGTGATTCTTTTGACTTAACTAAAAAATCGGCACAGTATCAATGTTTTCATTATACAAACCTTCAACCACTTTGGGAAGAAGATAACCTTAAAAAGAGTAATAAACTTATTTATGATTCGGCTAATTAATTCAAAAGATTTCTCAAATTTTTTCACATTTATGTCTGGTGATTCTTCTTTAACCACACAAGATATAAAAAAAATGTTTAATAAGTGTATTAAACATGGCGATAAAGCTTTTATGTATGAAGAGGTTTCCAAAATCCAAGGAATCCTATTAATTCGAAAAGATGACATAAAGAAAAGTTTATCCATTTTTGCGGATAATACAATTGCCAATCATTTAATTAAATATATGACTTGGAATGTTTATGAACCTTTAACAGTAACAACTAAAAAGTATAGCCCATTGGTTAAGTTATTCAATAAATTCAGTTACAATAAATTTAAGGCCGATAAATTTAATTTATCTGGCTTCCAGTTTGTAGGGGTTAAAGAAAAAGATATTACCTTTAATTTTATTCCATCAAAGAAGGAAAATTACAATAGATTTATAAAAGAGGAAGATAAGAATGATAACTAATACGATTTCGAATCTTATTCCGATAATTCGAGGTCTGGTTAAAGACCAAGAACGCAATGATGGAAGAAATGTTTATGAATATGACAATGATAATGGATTTACTTTATCGGAACCTTTTATAAATGCTGATTCAATTGTTGTTTATGTTAATGGAGAAGCAATAAGTACAGAGGATTTCACATTTGATACCGATACAAATAAAGTAATGGTTGATTTTAATGCCTCTGGTGATTCTTTAGAGACTGATGATATCATTTTAATTACATATAGTTATTATAAAAAATATTCTGATACAGAAGTTGAAGGATATATATTTGCTGCCTTAACATATTTTGTCCAATATAGATATAAGAAAATATTTGAAATAGATGATGGCGAATTAATCGCTATTAACGATGAAGTACCAACCATTAATGAACTTTATTTTATTTGTTTAGTATCTGGTATTTTAATTGACCCTCAAAATATAGAGATAGATATTGCAGGTAATTTTAAAATAACAGCGAATAGAAATAAAAGCGATCAGGAACAAATAAAAGAAGCTTTCTTTCAATTTACAAGATTTGTGGGTGAATTTACTTTTAACATTATTGAGGATTGCGAATAATGAAAATTATTTTGAAAAAAAAAGATGGTACAACACAAGAAATTTCAGTAGAACAAGCACAAGATTTAATAAAGAACAAAAAAGCATCACTCGATGAACAAAAATGTAGGGTTGAAAAAATAATTGAAGATGGTACGGAAGTATTAAATATATTTGCTCCAAATTTAGGAAAACTTATTAAAGCAAAAGAACCAAATAAATAATTTTAGGGAGATAATAAAATGGCATCAGGTATATACCAAAGATTCTTAGCAAATTTAATGAACAAAGAAGTTGATCTTGAAGGAGATACGATTAAATTATTGCTTTTAACTTCTAGTCATTCCTTTACAGCAACACATAATACAAAATCACAGATTGTTGCTAATGAAGCATCTGGTACTGGTTATTCTACAGGTGGTCATGCACTCAGTGGTAAAGCTGTAACTCAAGGTTCAACAACTAAATGGGATGCAACCGATTTAGAGCTTACTGGCGTTACATTAGATTTTGCACATGCTGTTCTCTATGATGACACTACAACAAATGATGATCTGATTTGTTCATTTGATTTAGGCCCACAATCTGTAACCGCAGTAACGGTACGTTTTATTTGGGATGCAGCAGGAATTATTACTTTAACTGAAGCATAAAAAGTGGAGTAATAAATGGCCGATCAAAAAATAACAGCATTAACGGCAGTTGTAACCCCTGATAATACGGATTTATTACCAACGGTTCAGGATGTTGGTGGTACTCCCGTCACTAAGAAAATTACATGGACGGTTGTTAAAGCTTTTTTAAAAACGTATTTCGATACTCTTTATCCAAGCGGTTCTGGTACTTGTTCAGGAACGAATACTGGAGATCAGACTACTGTTTCAGGTAATGCTGGAACGGCGACAACTTTACAAACATCAAGAAATATTGATGGTCAAGCTTTCAATGGTTCTGCCGATATTACTGTGATTGCACCAGGAACTCATGCTGCATCCAGCAAAGCTACTCCTGTAGATAATGATGAAGTACCTTTGGTTGATAGTGCTGCATCTAATGTATTGAAAAGATTAACGTGGGCTAATTTAAAAGCCACTTTAAAATCATATTTTGACACGTTATATCCATCAGGTTCGGGTTCATGCTCTGGTACTAATACAGGCGATCAAACCTTGCCTGTAAAAGCCAGCGGTTCTGAAGTTGATACTGGTACAGATGATGCTAAATTTGTAACAGCAAAAGCTATTAATGATTCACATAATTGCCCATCTGTTGCTCCTGGTACATCTGGAAACATTATGTCTTCAAATGGTACTGATTGGATTAGTTCAGCCCCATCAACTTTACCTAAATTTGCAGTTTGTTCAGGTGATGCAATTACATCACAATCACTAACTGATATAGCTGGTATGTCTATAGCATTAACATCTGGAACATGGATATTTGAGATACTTATTAGTGGAAGTGCTGCCACAGGTACGGCTGGCGCACAATTTGGCGTAAATTACTCTGGTACGACAACTTCTATTAATGCTGAACAATTTGGTCAATTAGCTACAACTACACTTGCAGCCACAGCAAGAATCACGGCTTTCAATACTGCAAGCACCATTGTTATGACTACTTCAGCAGCCCAATGTTTTGTCAAAATCTTTGGTCAAGTCGTTGTAACGGGCGCAGGTAATCTTACAGCAAAGGGGTTAAAGGTTACATCCCAAACATTAACAATAAATGCTGCATCACGGATGATGGCTTATAAAGTCGCTTAAAGGAATAATTAATGGCTAGTTTTCTTCTTAAGGAAGATGGCGGTTTAATATTACAGGAAACTAATGATCGACTTATTATAGAACCCCAAGTAGACGAATTAATGATTAGTTTTTTAGGTATGAATGCAAGTCAAGAACTTAGTTTGTTAGATGTTTCAACAACAGTAACCATTTTAGATACAGTAACCGATTTAACAGTTACAGTTGGAACAATAGAAAATTTAATAGCAGATTTAAATACATTATTAGATTTAATTTCCAATTCGTCTTTAGAAGCTGAAAAGGTTATTTCAGATTTAAATAGCCAGCTAAATTTAAAACAACCATCTTCTTTAGAATCAGATAAAGTAGTTTCAGTTTTACTATTAATAACTGTACAAACATTTATTTTAGCATTTGAACAAGCGATTAATACATTAATTTTACGTTCAACACAGATTGTTAATAGTTCTATAGAAACAGAATCTATAATTTCCAATATTGTAATTAATGCTGATGATATTGATTCATCCAAAGAAATAGTTACAATCTTAAATTTATTAAGTAATACAATAACATTAAGTAATTTGGTCGCAGAAGTTGTAAACAGTTTAAATCTCAATATTGGGATTAATCAGGTAGCGATTACCCAAGAAATTGAAAAGATTTTGGGTAGTTTGAATATAGAAGTTATTTTAAATAACCTACAAGTTTTTATTGATAACCTTATTAATTTTTTAAATATAAACAGTGTTATTTTAGATGTTGCTCTTGATATAACTGAATATTTGATTTTGGATATTACAGCTTTAAATTTAACCATTTTTTTAAAATCTATACAAAAGGAAATTGAACAAAATATAAATCCTTTTATTGTTTCTGTGTCGTTATCAATTGATTCATTAGGTATTGAAGAAATTATCGAACCTTTTGATTTGTCATCTACTTTGTTTTCACCAGAGACTTTAGAAATTATTAAGGGGTTAATTTATTTTGTTTTGGAATCAGATTTAGAAGAAATAGAAGTTTTCTTTCCTGAAACTATTTATAAAACAAAATTCAAAATTACTATCAGAAAACAAGATAAAATTTTCTTGAATATTAAAAGGAAAAATAGACACATAAGAAGCTTATAGAGGATTTTATTATGGCAACAGGTACAATTATATTACCAGTACAATGTGCGAAAATAGGCGGAGCATATATTACTACAGGCGCAAGAATTGATGGTGGTTCTGGCCCTTGGAAACTTTTATTTGATGCGAGTACAAAACAAAGTGCTATTTGGCAATTTAGATTACCAGCTAATTATGTCTCAACTCCTGTAATTAAATTATTATTTTCTATGGCTTCTGCTACTTCAGGTAAAGTAGTATTGGATACGGAAATATACGCTGTAACTTCTGGTGATTCTCAGGATATTGATTCTGCTTCTTTTGATTCTTCTAACCAGGATGGCACAGGTGTGACTGTTCCTGGTACTGCTGGATATATGGGACTAATTACCTATAGTTTAACAAATTTTGACAGCGGAGCAGCAGAAGATTTAATCATTTTAAGAATAAATAGATTGGTAGCAGACTCAAATGATACAGCAACAGGTGATTTAGAGCTTTTGGGAATATCATTAGAGTTCACGACTACTTAAAGGAGATTCAAATGTCATTATCTTCTTCGAAAGTAGTTCAAGCATATATCCAAGGAATGCTTGAGGTTTCAAATGAATTATTAGTTAGTTATGAAAAAGCTAAGAATTTTAAATCCCAATTTGAAAAAATTATGGTTGATATTAAAACAGTATCGGAATTATCTGAAGAGGATTTAGAAGCAATTAACACATTTCATCAAACTTTAGATATACTGGCAAAATACACTATTATTAATACCTTAAAAATTAAGGATGTTCCTTCACATGGAATCGCTGCTTTAGAGATTGAGTCTCAAGGTAAATAATTATGGCTGTAAATTTTGATGGAACAGATGATGTAATTTCGTGTGGAACAAATATGTTATTCCCTGTTAATGGGACATCTGTTTCTATATCTGCATGGATTAATCCTGTAAACGCAGGTGCAGGTTCAGCAGGACGTATTTTTGGACAAGAAATTAATGCGAACGTCGGCCCAAGATTTTATGTATCAAATAACGGCGGTGGAAACATAGCTCCCAGGGTTACAATAGCGAGTAGTGTGGCTGATTTTAATGTTCAAACATCAGTACAATTAACGGCAAATGTTTGGAGTCATGTTTTATTTACTTGGGATGGAAGTTTAACCGCATCTAATTTACATATTTATATTAATGGAACGGAAGTTTCTTATTCTGGACAAACTAATGGAACAGTTTTTACAGATAATTCAGGAGCTACTGCCAGAATAGCTGATCGCCCCACTGGAGGAAGAGCTTTTAATGGTTCCATTACAGAACTGGCTATTTGGCATAGTGTTTTAAGTTCAACCGATATCTATTTATTAGCAAATTCAAGATTAAAAGGAATACCTTTATCTATATCCCCATCCAATTTAAAAGCATATTGGCCTTTAGATGACCAACCAAATGGAACAAGTGGTGATGGCGATACATTTTATGATTTAAGTGGTAATGCGAATCATGGAACAGGAAATGATGGAGCGAATAACACAGGATTGACCGCTTATGCTGAGGAGATTTTAAGTTATTCAGCAGATGTGACTGAAATATCTCTCTCTTCAGCCGTAACAGATTTAAATATTACTATTCTTAATATTGATGCGAATGATAGTTTAGGTTCTTTAGAAGTTGAAGAAAATATGGCGTTATTAGATTGTAATGTTCATTTATCCTTACCAAATACTGAAGTTGATAAGATATTATCAGATTTAAATATAAACTCAATTATACATAACTTTTTGATAGAAAATGACAGTTTAATTAACCTATTAGCTTTAAATGTTGATGATAAGAGTAATATTTTAATTATTGAGAAGCTGATTGAAGATTTAGTTCTAAATACTAATTTATATGGTAGTACCTTGGAAATTGAAAGTTTATTATCTTATTTAAATATCCAGATTATTTTAAATGATTCAGAAATTAATATAGAACAAACACCTGAACTTTTAAACCTTATTACGAACTTACAAAATTTATCTAATGAAATTGATTTAAATATTGATATTTTAAATATTACAGGCTTATTATTTACGCCAATAGTTAATGATACTTTAGCGTTTGATATCAATGCTTTAAATCTTATAGTTGATTTAAAAGACTCGACTTTAAATATTGAGAAGAATACTAATGTACTTAATTTAGATAATGATTTATTTTTCCCTTCATATATTGAATTTGTTAAAGATTTAACCACTTTATTAATTGATAGTGATTTAGAAGTAATTGAAGTTTTTTTAACCGAAGAACATAAAACAAACCTAGTTTTACGAATAAAAAGACAGAACTACCATGAATTAAATATAAAGAAATTAGAGGATATTTTTCTTAATATACAGAAAAATTCTAATACCAGATTGAATATAAATAAATCAGATAATGTGAATCTCAATATAGACCGATAGGACATTTAAAAAGATGAAACTAATCAAAGGTGATACAAAAACGATCATTTTTGCAACAAATGAAACAATTACTGGTTGGGAACTTCGTTGTGAAATTTGGGATAAATCTGGAAAAAGTGTCAAATTGGCGACTGAGAATAGTGGTGGTTCTGATGACCAAATAAAAATTTTAAATTCTAACCAGTTTGCTATTTATATCCCAAGCGGTTCGACAACCAATTTTGAAGATCGAGGTTTTATTGAAATAGAAGCCAATACTGGTGAAACAGTTGGTGGGGAACCTGAAGTGCTTACGATTCTTCCTAAAGAAGAAGTTATTTTTATAGATGAAAAGATTAAATGGACAACACCTTAATGAATAGAAATGAAATAAGTCAGAAGATTTTTGAAGATATTTTTAAGAAATATTCTGTTAAATTATCAGTGGTTTTACGAAGTTCAAAAACCCAATCAGAAAATTTCGACAAATTTAGAAATGTTGGATATTCTAAAACATACAAAAATCCTTTATTTGTAAATGCCATTACTAAACCTATTTCTGAAAATAGTTTAATTATCAGAGAAATTGGGTTATCTGAGTCTGGTGCTATTAAAGTTATTGTTGCAGATAATGATATACCTCTTTTAAAGCTTTCTGAAAAAATTGAAAAAGGCACAGAAGAATATACACCTTGGAATAAAGCTTTAGGTAATAGATTCCAAGTGTTTCCTTCAGATTATGTGGGATATAGTATAGTTATTCTTTTTAAATTAATAAAGTAATGGGTATTATTGTTAAAATTAAAGGTAATAGACAATTAGCTGACCAACAGCTTAAGTTAATACATAATTTAGCTGAAAAGCAATTAAGAGAATGTGCAGAATTAACTGTTCAAGTAATGCGATTTCACATTCAAACTTCTATTGAACGTGCTAATTCAACTGGTCGATTGGCAAAAGGAATTTTTGCATCAAAGATTTTTAATGGTTGGGGTGTTGGTGATATTGATTATTTAAATGAAAAAGTACCATATTGGGTATGGATTAATTATGGTATTGCTGCTTCAGGAAGAAGAATTCCTCCTGGTACAGATTCTAATCCTAATATTAAAGGTAAATTTAGCCCAAAAAATAGGGGTAGGTTTGTTAAAGGATTTTTTCCTATTTATCCTGAAAAACCTATAACACCTCATAATTATATAGAACATACTGTTCAACAAATACCAACAATCGTTAAATCAGTTTTAGATAAACCAAGGAGATTAGGATAATGGCTATTCTGCAATGGGAAAAATTTACGAGTCTTGAAAATTCGTTGTATGAATTTTTAACAGATATCATTGCCGATGATTCCATTCAGGTTTTAGATGATAAAGGAGTAGCAATTCCTGTCAATGTAAGGATAGGTTATTCCTTTGATTCTACTTGGGAGCTTCCTGTTATAAGTTTATGTGAGGATTCAAGAGTATCACCAAGAGGATTTATTGGTTCAAATACAAGGATTAAAACTTTTTTAATGATTTTAGATATACGTGGTTTAAACGATTCTCAACGGTCAGATTTAACTACATGGTTAGAGGAAACTATTAATGCTGGTTTTCCTTATTATAAATACACTCCAAGTGGAGACCCCCAAAATCCTACAAAGGATTTACAGGGTCATGTAGCAGTTGAATTTACTACTAATTTACCACTTAGGCTTGATGATGGAGATTTAGCAGAAAAATATAGACAAAGAATGAGTATCTCATGTCAAATAGAGGGGTTTTAAAAATGAATTTAGTTACAGGATTACAAATAGGAACATTCGTAATTATGGTTGGTGGGTTACTTATTAATTGGTTAGCTACTAATAAATTAACAACTAATCATGTGGCCCATTTAGATGAAAAATTAGATAATATTCAAGGTACAGTTGATAGTATTGCTAAAGAACAAAACAAACAAAAAACAGATATTGCAGTTCTTAAAGAAAAAACAAAAGATTTGTAATTGTAATAAAGTTAATACAAGAGGAGAAATAAAATGGCAAATGAAGCTATACGTCACGCTAGAGCAGTAAGTCCGTATCTTATCCCCAACAAAGGTGGTGCGGCTGGTGATATTCATGGTCTTACGAATACTGCTAACTCTACGTCACAAGATGAAGAAAGAATTCCATTCGTCAGTACATCTGAAGAATGCGTTGATAAAGCAATTCCTGATGTTGGTGTAACTTTTCCTCAAGCAGAAAGAGGAGAAATTGGTACATATTTAAAACTTGCTAATTTAGATGCAGAGCCAGTTTCAGGTATTACTCTTTTGGATTTTAGTTCAGCATTGGTTGATTATTTCCAATATGAAAGAGATTCAGAGAATGGTAATATTGAAAAAACTAAATGGTTTGAGAAATTAGCTATCAGTTCTTTAACAATTGATATTTCTGATGCTGAAGCTAGATTACAGAGAACAATTGAATTATCAGGTGATTCTAAAAAGATTCTTGCTTATGATAATAAATATGGTATTCATAAGAAAGTAACTTTTGGTACTGGTGATACTACAATTGATTGTTCTGACCCTGAGCCTGTTGCAGACCCTAATATTTCTGGCGTTTATATTTTAAGAGTAGATAGAACCAGAGATGGTGAAACAGAAGAAATTGATTTAACGACTGATTATACCTTTAATACTGGTACAGATGATATTACAATTATCTCACCTGAAGCCGGTGACGTTTATAATGTATATTATTCTGCTAGTTCATGGGGAACTGGTGGTGACCCCACTACACCAGACCCTCTTCCTACACCTTGCTTTATTAAGGCTGATAGCGTTACGGTTTTAATTAGTGATGGAAATGAAGAAATTGAGTTAGATAAACTTACCTCATTATCTATTGCTGCTACAATCAATCGTATTGATGAAGCTACAATTGGTAGTGATGAAAAAGTTATTCGTGAAATTGATGATACTCCTGTTGAAGTTTCTTTAGGTGGTCGTGTTAAAGATGATACTATTTTAGAAGCTTTTATGGGTCATCTTGATGATTCTTGGGGTATTGTTGATATAAAGAAGTTTCTTGAAACAGTTCGTATTACAGTTAAATGTTATTCAGATTCTACAAAATCGACTTTCTTAATCGGTTATCAAGTTTCTGATTTAAGTTATACTGGTGATGATGAATCTTTTGATGCAGGTGATTTTGGTACTCTTACCGTTAATTGCTCTGCTTCAAATCTGTTAATCACTACAGATGAAGGTAATCTAACGTAATAGAAGGAGGAAATTATGTTGACTAATTTATCAATAATTGCAGTTGTTGGTTTTGTAGTTTGGTCATATCTTACCAAACGATTCAATAAGTAATATAATTCTTAAGGGGTGGGGATTCCTGCCCCTTATGGTTTCACGATAAAAGGTTATCCAAAAGGTTCCGTCCTGCGGTAATGCCTTTCAAATAAAAAAGTAACCGCATACGCATCGGTATTTAGGTTTTATTAGGTAAGTGCGTTCCTACCTAAAATATAAATCCTGCTTTTTTATTTTCTTTACTTGACGTGTTTCACGTAGGGTGAGAAGTATGTTACTGATGGCGTACATATACTTCATAGTTATAAAGAGGAAGACTTGGGCCATCTAAGTCTTCCTCTTATTTTAAAGGACAAGGGAAATGTATAAACTCGAAGAAAAGTTTATTAAAGATTTATTTACAGATTACAGTAGAGCTATGGTTCGTCGTGTCTCTACTCAAATCGAACTTTTACAGCAAGATAAGTCTCTTACCAAAGAACAAACACTTGATTTATTAAAGGGTTTTGGTAAAGAATTGGTCTATAATTCATTTAAGGATTTAGAAGCTCAAATCAAAGCTTATCAGGCTGGCCGTCGAACTACTAAATTTGATATTTACACCCCTTCTCCTATACAAGAGTAAGGGGTTTTCTTTTTTTTTTAAAGACAAGGGAGAATAAAATGGAAGAAATTAAAGATACAGAAGAGAAATCAAATCTTGAAAAAGTCCAAGATATTATGACAGGACTTCAAAGTAATATTTTACATACACATTTAATTGAGGATAATAAGTACATTTTTAATTATCAAACCGCTGTTTATCGTGTTCGTATGCCTTCTCAAAAAGAGAAATCAGATGCAGAAATTATGAGAAATAAAATGCAAATTAAATTGTTAAGTGAAGGAACCAATCTTACACGAAAACAATTGATAAAATTGTTGAAAGAAAAACAGAATATTGATATTGCTGAAATGGAAGAGCGAAAAAAGAAACTTAAAGAAGAAATTGAAACTTCTTATTATGATTTGGCTCAAACATTAACAAATAACGAAATACAAGTTAACGTATATGTAGAAAAAATTATTGGATTGAAGAATCAATTTCAGACTTTAGCGATTGAGATTTCTACTTGGTTAATGCCTTCTATTGAAGATAGATTGGAAAAAGAATATTTAGAATATCTTACTTATCTTTGCACCGAAAAAAGTATTCAGGATATATGGGTAAATGTTTGGTCAACACTTGAAGCTTATCAGAATGAGAATACTGGATTAGAAAATCTAGCTGCGGAAGGTATGATTGCTTTAATGCTTCATATCAATCAATAAAATGAATCTCGAAGCTAATATTCGAAAAATAGCCCGAAGTTATTACTGGCTTAAATTATATAATTCCTCTAAAGAAATTAGTAGTATTCAGTTGTTCTTAAATACGAATAATTTCAGTGGAATACAAGTTTTATTTTTATATTGGCTTCAAATATATTCAATGATTTGGAAAGAATTGTCAGAGAGTGAATGGGAAAATCTCGACGAGGAAGTTATTAATAATGATATTCGTTTAGATGCTTTTTTGCATTGGCGTAGTAAACAAATCCAACACCAGATTTCAGAATATAAAAGAGAATTAAAAAAATCAAGTAAAAAAGGCAAAGGTAAGGGAGAAACCCTTCCTATTTGGACAGGTAAAAATAATGAGTAATATTAACCAAATAATTTCATACCAGCCAGATTTTTCTGCTGTGGTCGCAGGATTTAAGGATTTAGCTTCTTTGAATGCTAGATTATCGGCTCAATTGCAGACACAATTAGGCTCTGCTTTTGATGTTAAGGATTTGAATATTACCAAAATTACAAATTCTCTTGATAAATTAGGAAATCCTCAACAACTTGGAAAATTCTCTGCGACTATTAAAGATACCTCTGGTAATTTGAAGATTTTGTCATCTAATTTTAAGATAGCTGGTGCTGCTGGTAGTCAAACTGCTGATTCTATAAAAATATTTGGTCAATCCATTTCTGATAGTAAAAAACAAACAGGATTATTTGGACTTAATCTTTTAGAACTTGCAAAAAGGGCGGCTTTTACAATCCCTATTTGGTTTGCTCTGCGTACTGCTATTATTGGTATTCCTCAAGCTTTAGCCCAAGGTGCAAAAGATTTACTTGCTTTTGATAAAGCTATGCAGAAGGTCAGACGTAATCTTACAGGTAGTGCATCTGAAATTGAGGCGAATTTTCAACGAATTAGAGATGCGGTCACACAAACTTCAAAGGAAACAGGTATTAGTACGGAAGAATTAGCTGAAGCTGTTAAAAAATTTGCAACAATTGGTTTTGATGCAAATGAAGCTTTACAAGGTGGACTTGGAGCAGCTAAATTATCTGTTTTATTATTTGGAGATGCAGGAGATACTGCTGATGCTTTTGCCAGAGCTTTAAAATTATTAATTGATAGAAGTGATGGTGCAAAAAATGCAGCAGATCAAATGAATGATGCTTTTGCCTTAACTGCTCAATTGGAACAATCTAACCAGTTTGAAATTAAGGAAGTTACCGAGTCTTTATTAAAATTTGGTGGTACAGCTAAGGCCGTTGGATTATCGACTAAGGAAACATTATCTGTATTAGCTGCTTTAGGTACGGCTGGTCGGGCTGGCGCACAAGGCGGTACACTATTATCAAGTTCTTTTAATGAATTAATTACTAATTTACCACAAGTAGCTTCCTCTCTTGGTTTAGTTAGAAAACAAGGAGAATCTACTTTTACTACCTTTACTAGAATTCTTGATAAAGTTGAAGAATTAAATAAGCAACCAGGCGGTCAAGCAGTAGCGGTTGCAGCTATTTCTGATATTTTTGGTGGACAAAGAGGTTTAAAAGCTGTTCAATCTCTCGCTGCTTTAAATCAACAATTAAAGGCAAATCTTGCTATAACTCCTGATGTTGCAAAATTTAATAAAGCAGTACAAGATGTTTTGGATACTGAAAGTGGTCAAGCAAGAATTTTAGGAAACAATCTTAAAGAACTTGGGAAATCATTTGTATCTACATTTTTTGGCGCAGATAATTTTAAAGCGGCATTAAAGGACGTAAACAAGACAATTCAAGAGGCGACTCCTGCTTTATTGGTATTAGCTAATGTTCTTGGACTTTTAGGTGAACAGGCAGCTATAAGTCTAAAAACTTTAGAGTCTTTAATAACATTGGATTTTAAGGGACTTGGTGATAATGCTGTAAAACAATTGCAACTTATTAATGATAATTTTAATCCTTTCAATATTGCTGTAACTGAAGCTGGTCGGGGTGTAAAGGAATTTGAAAAAACTTTTTCAACTTCTACTGATAAAATTATTGCTGGTTTAAAAGGAAAACTCGGACAAGTCGATTTGGAGAAACTGATTGTTGGTATTCGTTCAGGAGAAATATTAATCCCAAAAGACTTAAACGGCAAAAGATTAATAGAATCTTTGGAAAAAAGATTAAATGCTCAAGTTCAAGGCCAATCAGCTATTGTAACAATTGATACCAGTATTGAACCTGCTTTGGGTTTTAAAGATATACAAGATATCTCAAAATTAGTATTACAAAATCAATTAGATATTTTAAAAACACAAGGGGCTTCAAATTCTCAATTACTTAAAGCGGAATTATCTTGGAGTAAACAATTAGGTATTGTAGAGGAAGCTGATGCTATTTTATCTAAACAATTAGCTAAAGAAAAAGCTTTAACTGAAGAAAAAAGATTACAATCTAAATTATCGTCAGATAGTATCAAATTATTTGAAATTGCTCAGACAGCAGGTGTAGATGCAGCAAAGAAAATTGGTGATGTTTTAGCAGGTAATACAGATTTTGATACATTCTTTCGTCAAGGTGGAAAAGATTTAGAAATATTTAAAAAAGAGTTTGGTGATTTATTTAAAGCTAAACAAGCAGAATCCTTTTTTAAAGGGGATTTCTTAAAGGGATTTCAAGAATTGCGTGGTGGTACTAATGTCGCAATTAATGATAGAGCAGCTTTAGGTGGAAACATTCCTGCATTTAATCCTAAATTAAGTATTGCTGAACAAAGGGCTGTAAATCAGGTTCCTAAGATTAATGCTGAGATTAATTCTCGTATTCAGGTTGCTATTGAATTAACTGGTAAATTTAATATACGTGATGAAGTTAGACAAGCTTTAAAAGAACAGGCTGCTAATCCTGAATCTGATTTTAATAAGGAATTTAATAAAAAATTATTTGGTAGTCCTAACGTAAAGCCGTAAAGGAGTTAATATGGCTACAAGATATAAATTATATGAAGAAGATGGTTCAACATTAGTTTATGAATTTGATTTTGTTACTGATGACCCAGGTATATTTGGTGACCCTGCATCTTCAGTGGAACATACTTCTTTAAGAGGTCAAGGTAGCATTGTGTCCGAAGGAAGTAATGAAGCTTATGACCTTACTTTAAATTTTATTTTAAAAGGTGTAGATTATTTTGATTTAGTTGACCAAATTGATGATTTGAAGTCTACTATTACAAAATTTACAAAATATATTTTAAAGGTTCAATCAACTGAAGGTGGAAGCACAATAGATTTTAAGGTTATGAGATTAACAAGTTTTCAATTCCCCAATATAAGAAGAACTAAACGAACAAGATTACAAGATGTAATTTTGGTTTTTCGTGTTGATTGTTGGGCATAAGGAGTTTTAAAGATGGCACTAATAATTTATGTAAATTGTGATACACAAGACGAACCCTTAAATACTACAGGTGTGGATTGGGTAGAATTTGCGGAAGGCATAGATCAGATTATCTTTAGCGGTGGTTCAGATGTAGTAGCTGATGGAGAACCTATTCCTTCACAAAATGAATTAATTCAAGCTGGTGTAATTTTAACAGGTAGTGAAATAATTTTAGATGATTATTTCTTATCAGATATTTCTGATAATGAAATAAAACAAATTTTTAATATGGGCAATCAAGATAAGCGTTATGTTCTCGCTTTTGATTTTGACGCTGCTACGGCCTCAGAACCAACATTTGAAGCTTATGATGATGATTCTTTAGAAACTATTTCATCTACAATTTTAGGTAGTGGCACACCTTCTTTAAGTTTTATTAGAGGTATTACAACTACAGATGGTTCCCCTGGAACAAATTGGGTTGGGTCTAAATTAGCTGGTTTAGGAAGTGGAAATTTCCTTTATTTAAATAATCAAAATGGAGCATTAACTGGTGCAGCTACTTTATATGCTCAATTAAAAATAGTTATTCCCGCAACTCAAACAATTGGATTTAGTGCAAATCCTGTATTCGTAGTTAAATGGCTTAGTAACTAAAATGGATAAACAAGAAGCAAAAGTTAAAGTATTATGTTATTGGACTGATAGAG
>Ga0134122_10000241_pt1 | contig 34513 bp, 39 predicted proteins | sample KB302_FD_96461 | JGI IMG/M metagenome (GOLD analysis project Ga0134122, IMG submission 96461) | Terrestrial soil microbial communities without Nitrogen fertilizer from Kellogg Biological Station, Michigan, USA - KB3-0-2 | ecosystem: Environmental > Terrestrial > Soil > Unclassified ... | reverse complement strand
GCAACCGAAGCGCGCGGAGGAAATTCGCGCTGGCGCGGCCTATGCGGGTTGCGACCTGTTTGCGTTCAGCGTGGCCTGGTGGGAGAAGCACGGGCGCGAACTGCCGGATCTGGTGCTGGGCGCGGAGACATGGGACTGGTGCTTTCGCGTGTTGATGAAACAGAGCGGTGGCGCGGAGTTCGACGACCTGATCGCGCACGAGCGGCACGCGAATGTCTGGGAGCGGGAGGATTGCCGGCACACGCTGCCGAGCCAGTTGCACAACAAACGATTGGCGGCGCCGTTTCTGGCGGCGCGCGGCGTGGTTTTCCGGTGAGCAAAGTTCATTGCTTTTGCGCCATGTTAATTGTAACAGGTAGCGCATGGCTGCGCTCCCATCAGTTTCCGATTGTTGCCAAACTTGTGATGACCAGGTGTCGGTGCAGATTCCCGGCGCGACGGGCGCCGCGGGAGCCGATGGCGCGGACGGGGCGGATGGCGTCGATTCGTTTACGACCCTGACGAGCGGCTTCACGATGCCGGCGGTGGATGCCAACGTGGTGATCCAGGTGGTGGACTCCACGTGGATGGGAGCGGGGCAAAAAATCTTCATCGAGGGTGCGGGCTATTTCGATTTCGTTTCCTCCACTTCCTCGACCAACGCCACGGTGACGAACCTTGGCTACACCGGCAACGCTTCACCGACGGACGTGATCGCGGCACTGGGAAAGGTTTCTCCGGGCGGCGTGAAAGGTGAGGACGGCGCGGATGGCGATCCGGCGAACATTCCACTGACGACCAAGGGCGACATTCTCACGCGCGACGCGACGAGTGAAGTGCGCGTGGCAGTGGGGACCGATGGCAAGCGGTTGGTGGCGGACTCGGGCCAAGCGTCAGGAATGCGCTACGACAAGGTGGATCTCAGTCTCTCGATCGAAGTGAAGAACGCGCTGGCGATCGGCAATGGCGGCACGGGGCAGACGACGGCGAACCCGGCTTTCAATGCGCTCTCCCCGGTGACGACGCGCGGCGATTTGATTTACCGCAATGCCACGGTGAATGCACGGCTGCCCTTGGGCGCGCAATACGAGGTGTTGCAATCCAATGGAACTGATCCGGCCTATGGATTGGTGGGGGTGAACAATCTCAGCACGCAAGTGGGCCGCACTGGCGTGGACCCGGCGATGTATCGCGAGGAACTGGCCAGCGGCACCGACGGCGGGACGTTCACAAGCGGGGCGTGGCAGACGCGGCCGCTGAACGTGGAGACGTATGATCCGGGCGCGATCGGTTCACTGGCTTCGAACCAAATCACACTGGGCGCAGGCACCTACCGGTTTCGCGGGCAGGCGGTGGGCTACGAGTGCGACAACCACCAGACGCGGCTCCAGAACATCACGGCCGGGACGACGGTGGCGTTTGGAACCACGGTGCGATCGGGCGCGGCGGTGGATGGGATGACGACGAGCGAAGTGCAGGGACGTTTCACGCTGGCCGGCGCGACGGTGTTGGAGCTGCAACATCGCTGTGAAACGACGAAGGCCACGAGCGGCATGGGCAAGGCATCGAGTTTTTCCAACGTGGAGGTTTATGCGTGGATTGAATTTGTGAAGGAAGCCAAGTGACATGGCGGAAGTGGAGCGCAAACGATTGGTTGATGGATTCACCATCCTGCAAGACGGGGTGGATGAAGGGGTGTCGCCGTCGTTGCTCGGGAGCGGGGAGCCGTTCAGCGCGCGCAAAGCGGCACGGCTGATCAATACGACGGTGCGCGGCGGTTATCCATCCAACCGGCCGCCCTTCAAAAAAATCCAACTGCATTTCGAGTCAGGCGAGGACTGCCATTGGTTCCGGAACCATAACGTGCAGGGGCGCGAGTTCTACACGACGCCTTACGGGACGTTCCTGATCGTGTCGATCGGCGGCCGGATTTACCGGATCGATCCGTCGCGCGTGAACGCGGTGAATGTTTCGAACATCGGTATTCCGGGCGACGACAACCCGAGCATCCGCCGGCATGTGTGGATGGTGCAGGCCGAGCAATACCTGATCATCCAGGACGGGCAATCGATCCCATTGATCTACGACGGCGCGTCGATGCGCCGATCGAGCATTGGATCGCCGAGCTATGAAGTGCCGGTGGGGACGGCGATGGCCTACGGGCTGGGGCGGCTGGTGGTGACGCTGCCGCATCGGCGGGCCTACATCGTGGGCGACATCGTGCATGGCGGGACGGAAGTGATCCAGTTCACGGAAGAAAATTACCTGAACGAAGGCGGCAACATCACGGTGCCGTTCCCGGGTGAGATCACGGCGGTGAAGATCATCGCGCAACTCGACCGCGGCACGGGGCAGGGTGACTTGATGGTGTTCACGCGCTTTGGCGCGGCGTCGGCGCGCATCGGGGAACAGCGCGAGACGTGGAAACAGATTTTGTTTCAGTCGGTGGTATTGCTGGGCAAGGGCGCGACGAGCCAGGAATCGGTCGTGCTGGTGAATGGCGATATGTTTTACCGGCGCCCGGATGGTTTGGGATCGGTGGCCATGACGCGGCGGGAGTTCCAACAATCATGGGCCACGACGCCGCTCTCCAATGAGATTGGACGCACGTTGTCGTTCGACACGGATCGGCTGCTCGACTTCTGCAACGCGACGTTGTTCGACAACCGGTTGCTGGTGTTGTGCCACCAGACGCCGTTGACGAATGGTTGCTACCATCGCGGGATGGCCGTGCTCGATTTCGATCTGATCAGCGGCATGGCGGAAAAGCTGCCACCGGCTTACGACGGGCTTTGGCTGGGGCTGAATTTCACGGCGCTGATCGCGGGCGATTTTTCCGGGACGGAGCGATGCTTTGTGATGCACCGGCGCGCGAGCGACGGGCGCAACGAACTTTGGGAATTGCTGAAGACCGGGTATCTGGACAACGGCAACAAGCGGATCGAATGGACGGTGGAAGGACCGGCGTTGCTCAAGGGCGGGAGCACAGTGCAGTCGCTGAAGAAACTGGAAGGCGGCGACGTGTCATTGGAGGCGATGCGCGGACAGGTGGATTGGACGGTGCAATTTCGTCCTGACCAGGCGCCGTGCTGGTTTGACTGGCACGTGGGCAGCGCGTGCGCGACGACGGCGAATTGCTCAGGCTGCCCGGCACCGGTACAACCGCAATACCGCGCGAAGAAACGTTTTCCCCAACCGCCGGATGATTGCTCGGAGAGCGACAACAAGCCGTCGCGCCTGGGCTACGAGTTTCAGCCACGCATCACGATCACGGGCGGGGCGACCCTGCGGACGTTGCGCCTGAGCGCGATCGAGCAGGAGGAACCGCTGGGAGAAATTGACGGGTGCGACGACCAATGAGCACGTGCCGCACAGAATCATGCTGCCCACCCGCGATGGACTATCGCGCGGACGCGGACGTGATCCCGCCCGTGGGTTGCCCGACGGCGACGGTGACGATCAATCCACCGGACGGATCGTTTGTGTTGCTGCCGACGCTGGTGGTCCTGACGACGAACGTGGCGGGCGCCTCGATCTATTACACGCTGGACGGGAGCGACCCGACGGCGGACTCGAACCTCTACAGCGGGCCATTCCTTTTTGATACGCTGGTGGAAGTGGTCAAGGCGGTGGCGATCGTGAGCGGATGCGCGGCCGGGGCGATCAGCACGGCGACGTATCAGGAAACCGGGGACAGCAGTTTTGCCTTCGCCTACCTGTGCGACACGGGCGACAAGGTGGGGACGTTCGACGAGTTCGCGGCCAACGGGCAGGCCAACGATTACCAGTTCGTGCTCCAGATGACGTTGTTGAACGACATCGAGATCCTGGACATCACGATTTTGCAGACCGACGCCGACGGCGTGTGGGACTCGGGACAATCATGGTCCACGAAGGAATATATCGAGCCGCTGGGCGTGCCGTTCCATACCTATCCACTGGTGTTGATCGATCAATCCGGGCCGACGCAATTATTTTCCGCCTATCAAACGACGCTGGGGACGGTGGCGGCGGGGACTTATGAATGGCGGATGTGGGGGCAACCGTTCACGGCCCTGGCGGGATATTTCCTGCTGCAAATCACGCTGGCGGACGGGACGGTGATCCGGCGTTTGATCGACACGATTTGCACGGACCCGCCTCCGCCCTGCGAGCCGCCGGAGTTTGTCTCGGTGACGGTATCGCCCGAGTCGGCTTGCACCGGTGACACGGTGACGGTGACGTGGCACCTGAGCGGCACGGTGCCTTCGTCCATGACGGTGGACGGCGAAGTGGTGGAACCGGCCTTGAGCGGCAGCGCGCCGGTAGTGTTGCCGAGTATTCCCTACACGATCGTGGTGACAGCCGAAAACGATTGCGGCAATGACGAAGATTCCGCCGAGGTGAGCGACGGATGTGTCCCTCCCGTGGATTGCCCGGGAAGTGTGCCGGGATCGCTGCAATTGAGCTACCCCGTCACCTTGGAAATGTTTTGCTTCGCCTCTTCCTATCCCAATCCGGGCGGGAACGTGACGGGACAACTGGTCAGCTCTGGTGGTTGCAACTGGCGCGGATATATCAACAGCGAGGCGCTTTATTTCAACCCGTTCTATTACTTCGTGACGCTTGGGCTGATTCCAGGCTCGCACTGGTATTTGAGCATCTCGGCGTCGGTGGGTGGATTTTCGGAAGTGCTCTGGGAAGGAACGAAGGCTGTCGGGTTAAGCCCGATCGGCGACTACACACGGACGGCCACGGGATGCCCTTCCTCGCCCGGGTCATTGAGTGTTTCTTAATATGAGTGAAAATGCGCAAATCATCTTCGTGCCGGGGACGTTGCCCGAGAGCGCCTGTTACGCGACCGAGCAGGAACGGCTCAACGCTTTCATGGCGTACTCGAGCGGCAGTCTGCCGGGGAATTTTTCCACGTTCAATTATGGCGAGACGACGCCCGGGAGCGACGACCGCGACAAACCGTGGCACCGGCTGAACGTGGATGGTTCGCCGAGTTATCCCGGCATGTGGGATTTCTTCGACGGCGCGTGGCGGCAGCGTCACCCCTTGCCGCCGGGCGTGATCCTGATGTGGGACGGAGCGCCGGGCGACATCGACACGCTGGATGACGGCGTGGCGGGAACGGCCACGATCTACACGGGACCATTCTGGGAAATCGTGACGGCGATGGCGGCGCGGATGCCGATCGGCGTGGGCAATCTTCCCTCCGGCACGGCATTGGCGGTGACGAACACGGGCGGCGAGGAAAATCATACGCTGGTGACGAACGAGCTACCCAAGCACAAGCACCAGATGTTTGTGGATGATCAAGGAACGTCCAACAGCGGCATCAACCCCACGTCCTCGACGTATGTTTACCGGGAGCGGGTGGCTGATGTGAATACAGATTACCGCATGTCCAAGGTTCGGAGCGACGATGCGTCGGTGCCTTCGGTGGCGCCCACGGGAGAAGCGGGCAACGACCAGGGGCACAACAATTTGCCGCCGTACTACACGGTTTATTTCATCCGGCGGACAATCCGGCAATACCGTTCATGAGCACGCATTCGCCATTGCTGCCGGAATTTGTTACGTGTAACAGTAACGCGAGATCGGTGATTGCATGAGCCTCCTGACTGTAGCTGAAGCGCGGGACCGCATGGCCAGTGCGGCGAACCTGTGCGCCTCGGACACGCGAGTGCTGAAGTACATCAACCGCGCCGTGCGCCGCTTGCTGCCCAAAGGGAAATGGGTGGGCACCTACCAGAATTATCGCATCTGCGTGAACAGCGATTGCATCACGTGGCCGCGCCAGATTGAAACGATCGAGATGGCGGCGGTGTGTTCGCGGCCGATCACGGTGCGCAACTCGTGGTACGAATTCCTGGAATCAGGCCCGGGGATTCAGGATGCGAACAGCGGGTTGAAGCTGGTCGACCGGGGGAACGTCTGCGCGTTTGATGACATCACAGGCGGCGCGACGGATCGAAAGATCAAAGTCTATGCCGACGTGAGCGAGGGCAGCGGGAAGTACATCAACCTGCAAGGCTACGACAACAACGCACAGTGGATTCGCACGCTCGACGGCTCGGCGTGGATCGATGGCGAGAAAGTTTCCATCCCGGCGACGAACGCGACGCAAACGCTGAGCACAAAGTATTTCTCCAAGCTGGTGCGCGTGATCAAGCCGACGACGAATGGCGCGATCCGCCTCTACGAGTACAACACCATGACGGCGGCCAACGTGCGCGCGCTGGCCTATTATGAACCGGGTGAAACGCTGCCGAATTACCGGCGCAGTTTTCTCCCGGGCCTGAGCCAGATCCATAGCGGCAGTTGCGAGAGCGCGGCGGTGGACGTGGCGGCGAAGCTGCGTTTCTACAACGTGGCGAACGAAAACGATTTCATCCTGATTGGAAACCTTGATGCGCTGGAAGAGGAGGTGCGCGCGCTGGTTCACTTCGACAATCGAAACTTTGCGGAGGGTTACACGGCCGAGAAATTCGCGGTGTCGTTGCTGAACGATGAGTTGTCGTCACACCTGGGCGATGGCCCGGTGATGCAGATGCGCGTGCAACCGACCTGCTTCGGCGCGGGGGAAATCGAAAACGCTATTTAACTTATGCCCGGCGACATTACAGGACTTGGCTTTCTCGGTTCGCTCTTCGCGACGGAACCGAAGGTGCCCAAGTTCAAACCGATTGACACCACGACCGAGCAACAGAAAGCCGTGGCGGGAAACATTTCCAACTTCGCGGACCTTTCCAAGCTGGGCGGGCAGGTGAACGCCTTCAACCAGCAACAGCTCGACTCGATGCTGGAAACGGCGGTGCCGGGTTATCACAAGATGGTTTCGAGCATTGGCGGGAAGATCAATTCGTTCCTCTCCGGGGAATTGCCGCAGGACGTTTCGGACAACATCGGGCGGAGCGCGGCCTACCGATCGCTCACGGGTGGATTTGGCGGGAGCGGCATGGCGAAGAACCTGGTGGCGCGGGATCTGGGATTGAGCAGCCTCGATTTGATCAGCAAAGGCATCGACGCCGGCACACGCTGGATCGCGACGGCGCGGGAAAACACGGTGGCGCCGCGGTTCGATGTCTCGACGATGTTTGTGACCCCGGCGCAGCGCATGGCGGCGGCCGAGTTCAACACGACGGGAAAGTTTCAACGCGACTGGATGCAAAACCAACTGGACTCGCAGTATTCGTTCGGGACGAAGCTGTCCAACGGATTGAGCGATCTGGGGCAAGGCATCACCGGACTGGCGACGAGTGTGGCCGGTTCGGCGGCCGGTGGCGCGGGAGGCGCGATATGAGCGCAAAATACAAATTGACCCTGTGCCACGGACATCACCGCGCCAACGCGAATGGGCACGTTTATGAACACATTCTGATCGCTGAAAAGATTTTAGGAAGAGCGATAGAGGACGGAGAAGTCGTGCATCACATCAACCACGACACACGAGATAACAGAATGGATAATTTGCAAGTGTTCCAATCTCACGCCGCGCACATGCAATATCATGCCAGTCAGCGAGCCTTTTCGGAGTGTGGTAACGCCGAATTTAGAAAGTGCTGCTACTGCCATAAGTATGACTCGCCAGAGAATCTAAAGCGCCGTCGTGAAGGTAATCGTTCTCATTGGCATCCGACGTGCCGAAACGAATACCGCAGAAATCTACGAGCGATTAAGGGTAAGGATCGATATGTCTGACCTGTTTGGCAATTCGACGCTCCCCGGCTGGCAGATGTTTACGCCGCAAAGCTACGCGCTGGCAGCGGCGCCGGCCAATGCCGAGATTGGCCGCTCGTTCGCGCAATCATTCCAGGCCGCGAAACAAAATGCGCTGACCAAGGATAAGATGGCGCAGGACGCGCAGCAGTTTCGCGACAAGTATATCGAGGACCGGCGGCAGTTTGACATTCTCCATCCCGATCCGACGAAGCCGTGGAACGCGGCGCCGATCACGGCCCCACCGATCAGCACGCCTCCGGTGACGGCACCCAACGCGCCCGCGACGCCGTACAGCCCAGGCTACGATCAGCAATTCAAGCCGAGGACGTTCGGCTTTCTGGGATTTGCGGATGGCGGACGGCCGGCGGTGGGTGAACCGGCGATCGTGGGGGAACGTGGCCCGGAAGTTTTTGTGCCGGATCGGCCGGGGACGGTGGTGCCCAACGAGGAAGTGGGCATGGCTTACGATCGCAACGGCACGGGAAACATTACGCCGACGCCGGGATCGCGCTGGGACGGTAACGAGAAGCCGACGTGGATGACGGCGCCGCCGGCCCCGAGCTGGCGCGCGACGAATGCGCTCGATGCGATCGGCAAAGTGATGCAGGCGACGACGTTCGATGAGCTGAGCAAAATCACGGCGGCCAATCCCGAGGGCGTGATGTATCCGCAGTTCCAGAATGCGCTGGCGGAGAAGAGCCAGATCCTGCAACGCGGCGAATCGATCACGCTGCGCCAGAAGCAGATTGAAAACAATTCAGTGGCGGCGAAGGCGGCGTTGGATTTGACGAAGCGATTCAACGACAGCTTCCTGGCATTGCCGGACGAATTCCATGTGGCGGTCCGTGCTCTGGGTGAGGCCGCGCAGAACAAGGACGGCACACCCAGCCCGGCGGCACTGGCCATCCTGCACACCGGACAGAAGTACGTGGAGATGCAGGCGGCGGAGAAAGCGAAGGCGGCGAAACTGGTGCCAACAAAGGTGGATGCCACTGGCAAAACGACTTACGGACTGCCGCCCGCCGGGAGTGAAGGCGGCAATTTCGGCGTCCACACATTCTACGATGAGAACGGCAAACCGACGTATGAAGCGTTGGTGGATTCCGATCCGGAGACGGGAAAGATTCGCAAAGTTCATAACGCGAGCGCGATCAACGAACGAGTGCCGGCGGAAGTAAAGGCCCAGCAGGAAAACAATAAATCACAGATCGAGGCGGTGCAGAAGGAGTTGAGCGCGCAGATGAAGATCGCGCAGAGCACGAGTGCCACGGACACGGACAAGACGAGCGCGACCAAGGCGGCCCTGGCGTCGCGCGCGCAGTTGCAAAAGTTGTGGGACGAACGGGTGAAACTTTCGACGAACTGGATGAACAAGGGGAGCGCACCGGCGACCAAACCAGAAACAGCCAAGGGTTCTGCGACGAATGCGCCCACAGCCGAGGCGACGGCAGCCACCGCGCCGAACAACCTTCCCAAGCTGGCGAGCCACCTGGATGCCGACGCGCTGATGAAACAAGCGGAACGCGCCATCGCGGGTTACACCAACAGCGCGGGAGTCTTTGTGCCACCGGCAAACCCGACCGCTGTGCGCGCGAAGTTGAAGGCTACACTGGAGGCCAACGGCTACACACTTCAGGACAAGAAGAAGTGAGTCTTGAGCCATGCCCGAGACTCAGGAAATAACCAACACGCTGCCGGAAGATGTCTTTGCGGATGTTCCGAGAGCAGCCGTGACAATCCCGGAAGACGTTTTCTCTGACGTTCCACGGGCGGAAGTAACCTTGCCGGAAGATGTCTTTGCCGACGTGCCACGCCGCGGCGGGAAAGCGCAGTTCGTCCCCGCCGGTTCCGATCGCCTGGCGCTCGCGTTAGAAAAGCCAGCCTTGGAAACGACGCGGCAACTCGGTTCCACTGCGATTCTGAACAAGCCCATTCTGGAAGCGACGCCGACGGGCGGCAAGTTCTTCGGCTACGGCGGCAACGACCCGGAAAAAGTGGCGGAAGTGCAGCGCATTCAGCAAGAGGGCACACCGCTGGAGAAACAGATGCTCGGGTTGCGTCAGGGCGCAGATGAGTTTCTCTCCGGGCTGACTTCGCCGCTGTCGCTCGGAACCTTTGGTGTGGCTGGAATCCTGAAGGGCACGGGACTGTCGCGCGCGTTGTCGGCGTGGTTTGCGTTGCACACCGGGAAAAATCTCGCGGTGGATACCGCTCAAGCCCTCGGCGCGGAGTATGGAAAGCCGGAAGACCAACGCGACCCGGCGAAGCTGGCGAAACTCTGGACGAGCGCGGCACTGAGCGCGCCATTGACGGCGGCGCTGGGCACGCACGCTTTGCGCGGAGAGGCGGCACCGCTGACCACGCCACGCGGGCCAACGCGCGAGGAACATCTTTCGACTCTCGGACTGGACCCGGACGCGACGCCGGCAGACATCAAGAGCGCGTTCCGGGATCTGGCCAAGCAATTTCATCCGGACGTGGCCGGCAACACGCCGGAAGCGACGGCGAAGTTTCAGGAAATCCTTGATGCCTACACGGCGTTGACGCCACCCAAACCACAAGGAACACCGGAAGCACCAAAAGCGGCGGAAGTGAAAGTGGCCGAGGAAAATAATTTACCTGCGACAGCGGAGGTGTTGAAGGAGGTGAGCGGCGATGATTCAGGAAAGCAAGGGAAGGAAAAAGGGCGGACGGAAGATGTGTTAAGCCCGACGACGGGCGTGGCGGAAACCAAAACCGCTGCGCCTGTTCCGGAAAAGCTCGACGCCATCCATAAGCAGTTGGAAGTGACTTTAGACCCGGCAAGCACGAAGGCGGTGACGTTGATCACGCCGGGATCGCCGCTGCCGATGTTGATTCCCGGACTGCACGATGTGCCGCCGACGCTCAGTGCCGTGGATACGAAGCACGGACTGGCGATATTCAATCCGGCCAAGACGACACGCGAAGCTGTGTTGGCTGCCGCTGAAGGCAAGGACTTCGACGGCACGCTTTTGGGGATGAGCCAAAGCACCAAGCCGGAGCCGGTGGGGAACACGGTGGTGCAGACGACGAAGAACGGCGTGCCCGTGCTCGACGAGGTGGTGCCACCGACGGCGGAAGCGATCGCGAAAGCGGCGGAAGCACACAAGGCGGCCGTGCCAGGGGGAGAGACGAAAGTTGTTCCAGCGGAAAAGGTGTTGGAGGAAAGAACGGCAAACGTTCAGCCTATTGAACCCAATGCGCCGAAGACGCCAACACTCGCCGCTGCCGAGACGCCTGCGCCCGTTGGAACATTACCGGCTCCAACCGGCGATGTGGCTGGGCAGCCTGCTCCTGTGGCTGGTGAAGTGGGTGTGGCGGAAGTGCCGAAGGCATCGCCGATAGTCGATGGCCAATCGACAAAAACGCCCGGAACTCAACAGGAGTCCGGGATCAAATATGCGACAGTGATTCGTGAAACGGGACGTGGACACACGAATGTTCAGGCGTTCGACAAGGATGGAAACCTTCTCGCGGAGTTAAACGATCCATCGAAGCCTCAGGACATTCACGGTGCGGTTACGAAACAATTTCCAAATGCCCGCGCAGTAAACACGGAGCCTCTTCCAATTCCAAGGCAGGATCGATTCACGCCGGAAACTTTTGCAACAGCTCAAAAGTCCGCCTCCAAACACCATCCCGTTGTCGAGCGCGCGCTGGCGGAAACGGTGCCGCAGATCGGGCAATTGAAGTCTGGGGAATTGGCCGCGCTCAATAAAGCGGTGAAGAACGGCGTGCTTGTGAAAGGCAAAGGCGGGCCGTATCCGACTGAGAAAACGGTTTACGCCAAACCGGGCTACGATTTTGCCGGCGAGCGCGCGAAGGCCATCGCCGAGATCACGAAGCGACCGAAACAGCCCACGGTAGAAGCAACGAACGCCGAAGCCAAGATGCAGGAACAGGTTTCGGAAGTGGCAAAGACTGAAGGCACGCGACCAGCGAAAGAGATCAAATCCGAGTTGATTGAAAAGTTGGAATCGGCGTTGAAGAAGGCGCCCACGCATGACGAATGGCTTGAGCAGTCACGGAACAAGGCTTTCAAGCCTGGAATGAAGCAAGGTCAATGGGCCACCTCCGAGGGTAGTATTAAAATCCACATTCCCGGCGACGGGACGTTCACGGTCAGAAATCACAAAGCCGCCATTGAGCAGGTATTGAAGGACGCGCGTCGATTGAGCACTACGGCGGGCGAGAGCGGCATCGCGAAAGCACCACGCATCGGGGACGTGATGACGTATCGCGGTCGGCTGGATAAGGTCAAAGACGACGCCAAGAAAATTTACGGCGAGCGCCCCGCAGTAGAGAAGTTGCGCGCGCAGGCGGCGGACACTGAACTGGTGATGGATGAGGGCCAGCGCAAGAACCTGAACGACGCGGCGGATGAATTGGAAGCGGCGTTGCCGGAAAACGTCGCGCGTGAAGGTGTGCGGGTGTTGAACGATAAGATCACGGACTTGCGCGAATCACTCGACATCGCCCGCGAGGCATTGCCCAAGGAATACGAAAAGACGCTCGACTTACAGGCCGCGCTGGACGAACGGCAAAAAGCCAAGAAGCCCACCACGAAGGCGATGCGCGAGTTCATCGACGCAAAGCGCACATGGGAACAGACCGGACGCGACATCAAAGCCAAGGAAGCAAAACTTTCGGAACTGGAAAAGCAGTTGGCCGAGCAGCAAGCCGTGCTGGCGAAGTTGGAGGAACAGTTTCCAAAGCCGGAAGCCAAGTTGACCGAAGAGTCAACAAACGAAGACGAGGAGCTTTCGCAGACGGCAACGAAAGGTGATCCGTTTGAACGGGCGCGCGGCGGTGACGAGGCGGCATTCGATGAACTCGACGCGCAGTTTCGGGAGATTTATCCCGAGGATGAGCCGACGGAATTGGAACGTGGACCGAACCGCGATCAAGTTCACACGCCGGAAGCATTTCGGAAATTGTTCGAGAAGGCATTTGCCGCGCGTGACTTCGATTCCATCCTGAACGCGATCAAGGCGACGAGTGATGTGACGGTATGGAAGCCGTACATGAAGGAGATGTTCGCGCAGCAGGCGAAGGGTGATGCCATTGCGGCCAAGAAAGTGGATTGGCTGCGGCACGTCTTCAACGGGACTCGCCCAGCGGATGCGGTGCCACCGAAACAACCGAAGGCAACGCCAGCAGGCACATCGACTCCGCCGGCCAAGACGCCGACCGGTGGAACAAAACCGGGCGCGACGCCTCCGCCGCCGGGGCCGCCACCGTCCCCGCCGCCCGTGCGGATTCCAGTCGATCCGATTTCCGGTGGGGGCGCGAAGTCGCCCTACAAGATCATCGAGGATTTTTCAGCGGCGATCGGCAAGGCGATTCGAGTGCGGCGTTTGAAGATGAACACGCTCGGCACGTATGCGCCGGGTTCGACACTGACCACGGAACGGTTTGCCGGCGATCTTGACACGGCCGCGCATGAACTCGCGGGACATTGGACGGATGATCGTTACGGCATCGGCAAGCCGTGGATCAAGCCGCGCACGCGCTCACCGTATGACACGGAACTGGCTAAGTTCTGGATTCATGGCTCGGTGACGCCGACGAGCACACTGCGTTACCGGCGTGCGGAAGGAGTCGCCGAATTCATTCGTGCCTACGTAGTCAACCCGACCATGGCGAAAGCGGAAGCGCCGACCTTTGCCGCGTATTTCGAGAAGACCCTGCCGCCAGAGGCGTTGAAGGCGATTCAGGATTTCGGAACGGACGTGCGAACATGGGCGGGAGAAGATCCGTTGGTGCGTGCGGGCCTGAACATTCGCATGGAGCCGCCGACGTTGACGGAACGGTTATGGCGCGGGCTGACCGGGCGCGGATTTGGTTTCGAGATCAATCCGGTGGATCGACTGCGCCTGTGGTTTGATGACCCTTACCACTACGCGGTTAAAGCCTTTCACCAGGCGCAGGAATTGCGCGGTGGATTGCCGATCAAACCGGAGCAAAATTTTGAACTCCTCTCGCGCCTTCTGGCCACGCACGACGCGCGTATGAGCGATCAATTCGAGCACGGGCTGGTGCCGCTGCGTCCCGACCAGGTGCCGAATGCGAAGGGTGAACTGGAAACGAAGCGATTGATCGATCCGGTGACGAATGAGCCGATGACGATGAAGTGGCTTTTGGGCGCCTTCGACACCAAGGACAAAGCCACGATGCAACAGGAGATGCGGGACGCGAGCGCGTTCATGGTGGCGCAGCGCACGCTGGAAAAGGGCGCGCAGATCGGGCGCACAATGAATGTGTCCGGCATCGGCGCGGGCATCATGTCCGACAAACAGGCGGCGCAGGAATTGTTGAACCGCGTGGCATCGGAACCGGCGCGCGAAACCCGGCTGAAGGAAGCGGCGCGACGTTATCGGCTGTGGGCAGACCAGAACATTCAGATGTTGGTGGACGCAGGACGGTTAAGCACGGAGCAGGCGCAGGACATCCGCGACAAGAACGAATTTTACGTGGACATGCACCGGCTCTCAGACGAGTTCGACGTGCAGAACCGGGCGCAGCGGGGAAGCAGCATCGGCACGATGCGCGACGTGATGAAGCGGTTCAAAGGGAGCACGCTGGAACTGGACAATGTTTACAGCAACCTGCTGGAGCAAACCGATTCCATCCAGCGCGAGGCCCATCGCAATGTCACGCTGCGCACCTTTACAGACAGCTTGAGCCAGGTGCGTTCGTTGCACGGCGCGAACCTGATCGATTTCGATCAATTCGGCAGCCGCGCGAAAGCCGAGGATAAAAATACAATCCGCGTGTTCAAGGATGGCAAAGCGGATTATTGGAAGTTCGATCCGGCCATTTACGAATCGTTGAAAGGACTCGGGGAACTCGGCACGCACGCCTTTGTGGACATTCTTGCGATACCGTCAAGGCTGGCGCGTTACATGATTACGCACGGGCCGCAGTTCATCGCGCGCAACGTGGTGCGTGACACGGTGGAACGTTCCGTGAACAGCCGAAACGCTTCACGCCCGTGGGATATTTTGCAGGGCTACTCGCAGGCGGAATTGTCTCGCTACGAAGTGTTCGGTGGCGGCCAGTTCGGCAATTACATCGTGGATGCGCACGTGTGGAACCGTGAGTTAAAGCGAGTGGTGCGGCAACTCACCAAAGACCCGACAAACATCATCCTTGCACCGCTGAAATTAAAAACCGCGTGGGACCATCTCTCGGAGATGAGCGAAAAACTTGGGCGCATCGCGGAGTTTCGGCGCGCGTTCGAACGCGGCAAGAAGGAACTCGGCTACGACGATTACAACGCCGCGCTGTATGCGGCCGGGGAAGCGCGAGGGCTTTTGGATTTCGCCAAGGCGGGGACCGTGATGCGCGTGATCAATCGGCTGGTGCCATTTTCAAACGCGCGCGTTCGTGGGTTGGCTCGGGCCACCGTGACGATGAAGGAAAACCCGGCTGGCTTTGCGATGCGCTGGGGCTTGTTTGTCTTGCTGCCGACGCTGGCCATGATGCTCTGGAACCGGCGCGACAAGGCGACGTGGGACGAATACTTGCAGCAACCGGCCTACCTGCGTGACTTTTTTTGGAACTTCAAAATGGGACCGTACTGGGTGCGGATTCCGAAGCCGCATGAACTGGGAGTGATGGCCGGCGGCGCAGAACGCGGAATCCTCCGCATGGAAGGTGACAAACGAGCGATGGAAGGTTACGGCGGAAGTTCTGCCAACGCGGCATTGCCCATCGGCGACCCGGTGGAATTGGCTGGCCCGATTCGATCCCTGTTGGAAGTGAAGTTCAATCGCGACACATTCCGCAATCGCGACATCATTCCGAATTGGGAACGCGATCTGAAACTGGAATTGCGCAAAGGCACGAACAACGCGAGCGCCACGGGAAAGGGAATTGCCGGGGTCATCAACGCGGCTGGTCTGGAAGCCGATCCGAGGCAGGTAGATTACCTGCTCAACTCCTATGGTGGCATCGGACAGATCGCGACTTCGATCGGCCGCAGCCAGCGCGGTCCCTTGGACACGGCCTTGAAGTCCACGGGCTACGTGGTCGAACCACCCGGCACGGCGGCGCGGGATGTGCAATGGGTGTTTGATTGGGCGCGCAAGAATGGCAAGACGAGTGATCCAGCGATCGAGACGTTGCACAAGATGAGCCGGAGAATTTTGAACGAGAAGGACGTGAACGAGCGTGATCGATTGAGCCGTGAATTGCGGGACCGAGCGACACGCTTGCGCGACCTTCACGACAAGTAATTCACGGTTTGCGACGGCGGTAGAACTCCCACGCGATCCAAAATGGAGCCATGACCGCGGCAATCGCCAGATACCATCGAACCGGGGCCAGTGCCGGTACAACCAATGCCGCTGCGATACCAAACCCAGATAAAAACAGGAGCATGAAATACCCAACCTTCACTGACTCTTGATGTTGAGATCGATAGTCTCGCGTGGTTTAACTGCTTCCAGCCCGGTGTTGAAATAGATCGTCTTTGGAATGCGGTCATCCGAAGTGAACCAACCGCCCGTCCCAAACTTTTTCGTCTGAGTCAATCCACCACTACCCGGGATCGGATAGGCGATAATGGTCCAGTACGGCTGGCCAAAGCTATGGAACGTGCCATCTCGGTCGCCAAACACTTTCACGGCAATGGGTGATTTACCCACGTAATCCCCGTTCACTTCGATCCGACAGCCTACCTGTTCTGTCTCGACATTGATCAGGTAGGCAATTGTTCCACCTGGTCCACGTTCTGTTCCGATTGGATCAGTGGCGCAACCGGCGAGCAACATCAGGAGTGGGATGATGAATTTGTTGGATCTCATACGTCAGTGAGTTCCCGACTGATCCAAAATCCACTAAGGGCTGCAATACAAAAAGGCGGCAGTGGTGTTCTGCCGCCTCGTGGTTACGCACGCTGAATCAGGAATTGGCCAGCACTGGAATAACAAACGGAGGTTGCGACGTGGCGAGCCGATTGACCGCCGTGCCCACCAGTTGGTCATGTCCTGTCAGATTGTGCCCGGCTATCGCGTTGACAACCAGAAGCGTAATGCGATTACTCAAGGCAATGGAATCACTTCTTGAGTACAGAATTGTAGCGCAGGCGTTTCACGGAGCAAAAGCAACCCACCTAGACCTCGAAGAGAAAGTGAAGGAATTGCTTGAACAGGGCTACGAACCACTTGGAGCACCGTTCAATGGTGAGGAAATGATGTACCAAGCGATGATCAAACGTAACCACGGCAGGGGCATCGCGTCCGCGTCCGAGATTCGTTGAGTCATCACGCTCACCAGAGCGGAAGATCGGGAAGTGCGGTTCAGAAATCAACCAGATCAGGCAGGCTGATAGCGGTCGATTGTATTGACGAACTGCTCGGTTCTTTGAAATAGCTTTCCGATAGGAAATTTGTCCGCCATCCACGAAAGGTACCCAAACATTCCACCGACTGTAGCAACAAATGGAGAATTGATTAGCATGATACGAAAAGCGTCGAGGACAACTTGCCTTTTAAGTTCTTTCAAAGACGCAGGGGCACTCGTGTGAAAGTTTTCTAGTGCAACGTCTTGCGCATTTTTAGATTGCGCGGCGAAAACGCAGAATTCTACGAGACTCACTCTAGGAATCCATGCAATGGTTTTGCAGACAAAATCCTGTAAGTATTTGTATTCTGCGGACGCGACTTCCACCTCGCCGCTTATTCCCATATTGCGCAGGAGATCGCGCTTTGCAAAAATACGAAACAGCAAGGCGCGCAAAACGACTGGATGAACAACATTCCAATAAAGAATGTTTAGAAAAACCACGATAATGAATGCTGCAAGGAGAGGCGCGGTGTTCATGACTTTTTTTGATTAAGAATGAATTCCTGGAGCCGGTCGCGTTCTTTGCAAACCCGATCCATTTCCTTGTCGTACTTTCGAATTAGAAACCAAATCATCATGACGGACGTGATCAGAATAATTCCTGCCACGAACCATCCCAGCGTAATGAAACCGCTTGCCCCAAACAAAGTTTCTATGATTTTTGGAATGTCTTTCTGATCTGCCTTTAGTATCGCGGTCAGCACCACCACGCCAGCCATCGTTACTGATAAATGCCGGGAACTGAAATTCGGAAGAGTGAAAGGGCGACTCGACTGAACAGGTGCAGCAACAGACCTCTCCGCTGGAGTTTCGTGGTTGATTGCGGATTGTTGAAATCATTATCGCCATCTGTCAATGACCTAAAATGCTGTTTTAATTTTCGTCAAGTCCGCTTGTGAAATTTTTCACAAATTTACAATTCCTAATTTGTCCGATTTCGATTTTCGCAACAATGGGGGAAAATACTACCGTGCTTTCGGTAGAATCGTCTTTAGACTTTAGCGGCTTTATGGCCGAGTCAGCTTGCCGAGAGCAGTTCTCCCACTTTCCAAACGCGATCCGTGAGTCCTGCCGCCATTGCTGGCGTCTGGCCGTGTGCGGAGTGTTTACGGCAGAAATTGAAGTGGCAGACGAACATGGCGACGGCGTGCCGCAGGTTCGCCAACTTCTTTGAGTAACCAATGGTGCAGCGCGTGAACCGCCGCGTGAAGGTTCGCACTGACAAATTGGTCCGCTCTGCGTGGCAGGTTGTTCCCATTGTCAAATCCGGTGTGCCGAGGCGCATCTGGCGCTTTATTCCGGTAACAACCAGCGGGCTGTAGCGGTATGGAATCGGATTAACGGAGCGGCCAAAGATTTTCTTCTCCGTTGAGTAGTCAATGGATTCGCCGAACACCCGTCGAACTGCGCCGTTGTTGGCTCGTCCCCATGTGTAGCCATTGAAGCAATCGGTCGTGAGTTGAAACCGATCTGGCACGCGCTGGCGCAAGTCACGCATGAAAAGCTCGGTGTTCTCACTGTCGCGTTTCGATGTATGCCAGTTGATGATGAGTTTGGAACCGCGCTCAATGCTCATGTAGGTGAAAAACTCGCCGCGCTCTTTATCTCCGGGCGTTGTGTTCTGCTGTTTGGAATAGACGGTCGTGTGGATTTCATCGACTTGCACGTACTCGGCTTTCACGTTGCGCACCTTGGCATCAAGGAACGCGGCAAACTTCTGCCCAGCGGTTTCCAGAATCGAAAGCACCGTGTCCCGGTGCAGATCGGTGAGGCGTGCCACCGCGCGAATCCCCATGCCTTCACAGAGCAGGCTTACGACTTGGCAGGCTTTATCGAAGTCCACACGGAGTCCTTGTAATGGTTGAAGTTCACTGAAGCTTTTGCCACAGCGGATACAGCGAAAACGCTGCACCACGCCATTGCGATTAGAGAACTGGCCCGATTTCTTGATCGGGCCAGAACAACACAGACACGACTGCACGGTTGCCTTTCCAGCAGGAGAAAACTATCGTGCAGCCGTACTGCAAAGTATGCGGCCAGACACGCAGCTTGTACCTGCGTCTTGGTTGCGCCCTGCTCGGTGCTGAAACACCTTGCGGGGCTTTGTTTTTATTGAGTGGAGCAATCAATGCCCACTCGGAAATTGAATCATTCCTTCAAGCGCGCGGCAAGATGCTTGAGGACTTCTACTGTGACGTTGAACGCACTGCGCGCACTGGCTTCGTCGTAGCTGGATTCAACGTGCATAGTCACGTCACGGTAAGCGGTCTTAGCCGCTTGCAAAAAGGTATAGGCCCGATGGAAAAACTCTTTGTCTTGGTCATTCCATTGCGCGGGCGGCGCATCCAATACGTCTTTGATTCGGCCCAGCGTTCTGCCCCATGTGCGGCCAGCCGGATTCGTCGGGAGCGGAATTCCTAGATGGGTTTGAAGCGATGTGAGAGCGATGTCGAGAGCGCGAATTAAATGGAACACGCAAGCCGTGTGTCGCGCCAGTGTCAGGCAGTTTCCAGCCTCGATCAATTCGACGTTGCCGCGCAGGAAGTTGGCTTTGAATTGTTCACCGGCTATTTCGCTATTCTCATAAAATTGCAGCAGCAGTGGATTCACTAAAAACAAATTCCTGTCCTCCGTCTCATCACTTAACCTTTCGGACAGATCATGCACGACAAGCATGATGTCTGCGGGATGTGTTTTCTTTGAAAGGCATCCCCTCGCCAGCCTAAGAGCCAGCTTTGCGGTCATTGGCAAGGACAGTTGCTTCGCTTCTTTTGCGATCTCGTTCAAGTGAGCAACCAGTTGCCGGGCTTGGCTTCTCGTAAATCGTGGATTCGGAGAGCCAGCAAGCATCTGGCACAGGCTGATTTCCTCAGAGATTTTAACGATGCGGCTGGCGGCGTAGGCTTGCACGTCACGCAGGCTAACCACGCCTTGCCATCGTTGCCAAGCACGCCAAAAGGATCGCTTCCGTGATGACTTGTTCACACTCATAGGCAGAAAAGGTTAAATGGGCTGGAACTACGAAGGTTCAGGCCGAATGGCACAATCTAGTGGGACATGACCCACCAGTTCATCCAGGCCTGCACCGGACTCGGCTGCGCCCGCGAGCAGTTGACGGAATGCCGCCGGGGTGATTTCAAACGTCACGGTCACGCTCATTTTGCCGCGCACGCGCGCCGCGCAATTGATCAATTGCGCCAGCCCGCTTTGATCATCCACGGGCGGTAACGGATTCTTGAGCAGGTTGATCCGCACCGTTTCGCCGAGCAACGTTGGGTCTTCCTCGCAAGAGTCGATCATTTCGTCAATTGACGACGCGGCGAACCGATCGAGGCTCATGGAATGTTTGCGGCAGAAGTGAGCGGCGCGGTCGAGGGCTTCACTTAATTGTGGGAATTGCGCCACGCGCGATGCCGTGGCCCGTTTTGCACTGTTCTTCATTTTGTGTCTTTCAGAACCCTTGGCCACGAGAAGGCGGAAACCTTGTCACGCCCGGTAATGACTCCGGACGCTATCTCGTGACCAAGAGTGTTTGTGTCTGAAGCGGCATCTGGGTCATTACTCCCATTCACAACGCCGCGTTGCTATTTCCGTAGCAACTGCGTTCAGGAAATCACGACGGTGGCAGACCGTCAAGAATGGAGTGGTTGTGGCGGTTGTATGTCGTAAACGTGGCGGGAATCGAATTTGATCGTGTCGCCCATTTCAAGACCGCAACCCTTTCCGGTCAACATTCCCGAGATGATTGGACTGGCGATTCGTCCCTGATACTTTCCGTTGCGGCTGCTTTGGACGGAAACCCAGAAGCGTTCAAATCCGTCAGAGACTTTCGCGAAGTGACCGACTGGAATTTTGTCGCGCTCCTCTTTTGGTAGTATTTCAAACCTGGAACTTTTGGCGGCGAGTTCTTCGACGTTGACGAGTTGTAATTTGGTTTTAGTTTTCATTTGTGGTTCGGTTTTCTGGGATGCACCGGCGTCGTGAGGGCGCGTTCGTAATCCCATCCCAGTTTGAACAAACGCCCACGCAGCACCTGAAGCGACATAACCTGAAGTTTTTCCGGTGGGACCAATGATTTTAATTGGTCGAGATTGTACGGTTTTCCATTCACTTCGACATGTCGCGTAACCGTTCTGTTGTAGGTTTGTTCGCGATATGTGGCCCAGCGGCAGTTGCCAGGCTCATAGTTGCCATCGTTATCGATGCGTTCAATTGTGTGCTTGAGCGATGGGCGAGAACCCATGTCTTCACAAAAAGCATCAAAACTATTCTTCCACCTGTCGCAGATTTTTATCCCGCGTCCACCGTATTGGTGGTAGCGATCTGATCGGGGGTTACAGCACCGGTTCTTCATGTTCTTCCACACGAGATATTCGGGCCGCAATGGGTTGCTTTTCTCGTGGGCGATTCTTCCAAGCTCCCGCGTGTAGCAGCCGCAACTTTTGGTGCGGCCGCTTCGGAGGGAGAATCCGAGTGCCTTCGTGGTTTTTCCGCACTCACATTTACACTCCCATTTGCTCTCTCCAACGTAGCGAAGAACTGAGAGTCTTCCGAATTTTTTACCGACCAAATTGGTGCTGTAAGTTGCAGGCATTTATCAGTGATGTGCCACGGGACATCACAAGAGATCAACGTTTTATAAACGAAATAATTGCCACGCAAGCAGCGTGTATGGTAATCGTAACAACGCTGACCGGAACTCAGCGTAATCAGTTCCCGACCAGGAAGAATTAGTCGCAAAATAGTTCGCAGATCTGGGTGCCAATGTGCGGGCACTTAGACGATTCCGCAGCACGAAAGGTCAGCGGACCACAATTAACGGCAGTCGAGATGACGCCGGATGTGTGTCCGCAAACATCCCACTGCCATTTCCAAAAAAACAACGTCGGGGTTCCGACGTAACGAAAGGATTTACAGTGGCTTGCAGTGCCGTTAGTGACATCGTGGTAAGAGAGTCGGGGAGGTTTAGTGAAGAAATTTTCACCCGCGCATTTCCCCGTTCCCCGTGGATTGGCCTGATCAAAAAGGACACGTTCCCGGAGGGCATCGGCGAAGTCATCTCCAACCTGACCTACGAGCGCAGCGCGCCGACGGATGCGAATCCGACGTGGAGCGATGTGAGCGTATCGGATGGAGCCTTGGGCGGCGCGTGCTTGCCGACGGCGACGACCATCGCCATCGGTTCCACGACCCGCACCTGGAACTTGCAGCGCCGGGCGTTGCAGGGTCCAGACTTCTGCGTGGAGGAACTGCGCACGCCGTTCCAGATCCGCGCGCAGCTCAACGCCATCATCGACATCCTCACGGACTACTCGATTTTGACGTGGGAGATGCGCTACCGGCACGAGTACTTGCGCTTGTGCAAGCGTAAAGTCGTGTGCGGTCCCGTGCTTCAGGAAGGCGAAGGCACGACCTTCCCGCCGCAGTGCGCGACAGGCGTGCTGACGCAGGGTGTGTTGAAACGCTACAAGCAGAAACTGATTCGCGACGGCGCGGCCGGTTCAGCCTTGGGCAAGCGTGACGGCACGGCGATCCTGACGATCATCATCTCGGCGGAGACGAGCGACAGCTTGATCTTCAACAACGCCGACATTCGCCAGGACTTGCGCTGGGGCAAGCCGAGCGAGCTGCTCGCGCCCTACGGCGTGGAGCGCGAGTACGGCGGGTTCTATCACCTGATCGACGAATTCCCGATCCGCTACACCTGTTCGGCCGGCACCTACACCGAGGTGGCGCCGTTCGATGTGGCCTCGGCGACGAAGGGCAACAAGGCGATCGTGCGGACGGCGTGGGAAGGCGCACCGTACGAAGTGTCGATGTTCTTCGACAACACGGTGTTCACCAGCCGGATTCCGAAGCCGATCACCAACCCGGCTCCGAATTTCCGGTTCGACCCGGTGAACTACATGGGTGATTGGCGCGCGCTGAACATCCTGAGCCGTGATTGCAATCCCGACGGAACGATCCTGTTCCATCGCGGCATTCTGGCGAGCGGCTCGGAGCCGGTGCATCCGGAACGCGGCGTGGCGTTCGTGCATCTGCGCTGCGACCCGGCGCTGAACATGGTGGTTTCCTGCTCGTAAGGGCGGGTTGTGGTGCTGGTTGAGTTCGGGCCGTGATGGGTTTTGGGGTTCCCGTCACGGCCCTTCTCCAAAGGACCGATGATCGCATTTCCTGAAGGCACGACAGCGTTGGTGACGGACGACGAGGCGCGTTCCCTGAAGAAGTGGAACCAGCTTTGGTACAACACCTACGGCAACGTCGGCACGGTGCCCTATCCCGAGGGGACGGAGCCGCTGCCCAGCGACGACGAGCACCGCTCGACGGTGAAACTTCAGGCGATCAAGAAGGCGGTGGAAGCGGACGTGTGCGGTGATTTGCCGGCGATGGACGTGCCGACCGTGGACGACGTGAGCCTGGGCGGCAATTACCAGATTGGCGACACGGTGGTGTTGCGGAGCATTGGCCGCATCACGATTTCCGGGCAGACCTGCTCGAGTACCCCGACCGACAGCGCGCCCTTCGCGGTGGACGCAAACAATGAAACGATTTTCTGGCTGCTGGGAGACTTGCACTCCTACACGACGATTCGCGTGGAGCGGAACAAGAACGGGGCAGGCTTCACGGAATACCAGGATTTGGACCCGGGCACGCTCGGCGATTTTGTCGATCACGGCACGGGTTGGCTGGCCCTATGACGAAAGGATTTTATGCCTGGTGCAAATTCATTTCCTGAAGGAACGCAGGCGCTGGCCACGGACAGCGAAAAGCGATCGCTGATCAAGATCGTGCAACTGCTCAATGACGCCGGCTCCGGTGTGCCCGGTGTGACGAACTCGAACTATCACATTGTTGGCTCCGGGACGCCGGCCACGGACGTGCCGCCGACGGGCTATAACGTGGCCTACAACGACGACGGCAATTTCTGGATCAAGACAACCTCCGGTTGGGCACAACGCTTTTAACATGAGAACCTATTTACTTCTGGTGCTGACGTGGCTGGCGATGGCGGTGCAGGCGGCCGTGCCTCCGCCCTTTGTGCCGAATGAGTTCGACACGAATGCCAACGCGACGGCGCGCGGCGTGGTGACAACGATCGTCACCGCGGCCACGTCCTCATTGCCGACGGTCACGACGTTGAATGACACGAGTAATGGAGTGATCAACGCGAGCGCGCGGCAGTTCATGATCGATTTCTCGCGCTACAGCAATTCACCGGCGCCCATCGCCGCGCTCACCGCACCTGATGGCAAGACCTGGGCTTTCACGGGGCAGGCCAGCAACCACGCGAACCTGACGAATGGCTACTTCGAGAGCGGTTATCAATATACCAACAGCGCGACGGGGCCGGGATCGGCCACTTATATCATTGCGAGCTTTTCAGAGTTTCCGGTGCGGCGGGTGGCCTTGACTGTCTCCCACACGAACTTTGGCGGCTCGACGTATGCAGGCTGGGGTGGGGCCATTTCCTCAAATTTATTTGGCACGGCCAGTGCCGGACCAAGCCTGACCTACGGCATCCACTGGTATTCGGACGTGAGCGGGTTGGTCTTCAACACGATCAGCAACGGCAGCCTCGCGCTGGGCATCGGGACGGTCCCGTGGAAGTACGCTGACCCGGTGAATGACGCGGCCACGCGAACGCATTCAATCATTATCGACCAACCCAACAGTCGCATAGGGGTGGACGGTGACGGGATGCAGGGCTGGATCACGAACCGCTTTATTGGCCTGTACTGCCCCAGCGGCACCAACACGACCCATATCTACTTCGAACAGGGGAGCGGCCAGAACCCGACGACCAACGTGAACGTGCTGACGCGGTTCTATCAACTCGCGGTGATGAACCAGGCGGCGAGCGACGTGTTTGCCATGCGGGACAGGAACGATTCGAGCGCGAAGTTAAACCGGCCGCAAACCTTCACCGCGGACCAAGGGATTAATGGAAGCCTCGTGATCACGGGCGCCACGTCGGTGGTTGGGATAAAAGATCGAACCACATCGATCAATAAGTTGCTGACTTATCCCACGATCACTTCAGGAGTGGGGACGCTGCTGAACTATGATGGGTTGGATTACCTCAACTTCAGCACGAGCCAGTTTGATGCGGATGGTTTCTGGTTTGGGCCATCCGCCAGTTACACGGATTTGATCAACCTGGGGCGACCTAACCGCCGCTATCTCACGAACTTTTCCAAGACGGTGGATGCCACGAACTTGATTGCGCGCAGCAATATAGCCGTCGGGACGAACTCGGCGGCGCAAGCGGTGGAGGTGCAAGGCAATGTCAATGTCAGTGGGAACATAACCAACAACGGCGCTTTCGTGGTTAACGGATCTGGGTCGCGCATCAACAACGCAGCAGGTTTAACGATTGGGACTGGAGGCGGTGGCACGTTCGCAACACTGACCTTCGCCGGAAATGTTCAGAGCGGGATTCAGTTTAACAATTCTGCGGATGTATTTGAACTCACAACCTCCGCCGGGAACGGAATCCGCCTGGGTGCCTTTTCTTTTGTAACAAACTCCACTGCCGCCAAGGTTGCGTTTCAGGTTTTCTCAAGCGGCACCAATTTCCTTTTACGCCTTTCCGCCGGCACCAACCAGGTTTTCGCGGTGAGGACCAACGGCGCGGTGGAGATCGGAACCAACAGCGCGCCTGCTTTTGTTTTCTCCGGCACGGGAACGCCAGAAGGCGCGGTTACGGCCGTCATTGGTTCACTCTATTTGCGCACTGATGGCGGAGCCGGAACAAGCCATTACGTGAAGGAATCCGGATCGGGCAATACCGGATGGGTGGCCAAATAATTTCGTATGAAAACACACATCACAAAGTCCTGGAAGACATCCACGTGTGGCGTGCTCATCGGCATCGGGCAGTTCCTCGTGCTCGCGCCGCTGGCCAATGTGCGCTGGCTGGGTAACTGGACCAACGGCGACAATCGGCACGCCTATATGTGCGCCGGTGTCGTGCTGGCGGTGGCTGGTTGCACGCTGCTGGCATCGCGTGCCGCGACCATAACGTGAGCAGCGAAGAGGCGGGTGTGAAACGCGAACCATAACAGAGCCGGGCTTATGCGCATGAATTGCTGGAGAACAACGTGGGGAGCGACGCTGAGCAACGTGGGTTACGCCATCATCGGCCTGTTGCTGGGCAACGCGACGGGCATGTCGCCGATCAAACTTCATTTCAGCGAAGACGTGTCGAGCATCCTCTTTGTGTTCGGCTTCATCTGCAAAATCGTGGGCACGCAATGGCAGGGCATGGCCGGCGCGGATCAGATGGAAGTGAAGAAGCAACTGGGCCTGAACCCGGACGGGACGCCGCAGAACGATTCGCCCGGCAAACATTTATGAGAACAAAAATCCTGCTGGCCGCCGCAATGATTGCGTGCGGGTTACTGACTGCCTGCTCGTCCACGAACATTTCGAAGTTCACGAAGGAGCTGGCCAACGATCATTCCGCGCTGGTGGATGACATCGTGACGCCGTGGGGCCAGGGGCACGGGCTGCGCGTGAACCCGGCGACGAACCAGGACGTGAAGATTACCAAGCCCGACGGGACGGTCATTGAAATCAAATCGCATTAAGCGGTGAAGATTTCCGCCGAACTCTACATCTGCGACACGTTCCCGCTGGTGCTGGATGTCGTGCCGCTCGATGGGGAGAACTGGCTGGTGCGGCAGGATTTCATCGCCGACGGCAAGTTGATCCAGAAGGACACGATCACGGACTTCGGCTCGATTCCAAAGTTTGCGCGCGGCGAGATTTCACCCACGGGCTTCGCGCGGTCCTACCTGCGGCACGACGACGATTACACGAAGGGCGATTGCACGAAGAAGGAGGCGGATCTGGAGCTGAGAAAATTGATGGCCATCGAAGCGAAGTTGCACCTGAAGGTGCGCGCGCTCTGCATCGCGGCCAACTCCGGCTTCATTCCAGAAGAACCTTCGGGGCCACGGCGGCAATGGATCATCTACCAGGGCGTGAACTGGTTCGGCCTCTCGGCGTGGAACAAGCATCGGCGGGAGGATGCGCGATGAAATGGTTGTTTTGCCTCTGGGCCATGTCCCTGAACGCGGCGTGGCTGGAATGGGACGCTTCTACTTATCCGGTGCGGATCTACTATGGCACCAATGCTTACCTGAGTTCCTATGACGCCGGTTACACCAATATGATCTGGCTGGCGCGGCTGAAGTTACAACCGCAGTCCACCTATTGCTTCAATGCCGTGTTCTACGGGCCGGACGGAGAGAGTGAGTTCAGCGAGGATGTGTGGTTCACGACGCCGGCAGGGAACAACTCGGCACCGCGCACGAACGTGGTGTTGCGAGTGCCAGCGGGGAAGTATTACGTGGAACGTGGCGGCCTGACGACCTGGGCGCCGCTCTACACGGTGACGGGGCCGACGAATGTGGTGCTGCCGATCACAGGCAGCGCGATGGAGTTCATCCGGTATCGGGCGTTCTTTGTTTCAGCGACGAGATTCAAGGATGGAAAGCTGGCGAAGGCGGCGCCGATGGTGCGCGCGCAACCGGTGTTGAAGGTGAGCAACGCGGCACCTCCGCCCTTGCCGCCGCTGCCATGAGCGGGGCGGAACATAGCCGAGCGCCGATCGCCTATATCCACAAACCGCTGGAGTTGCTGAGGGAAGAGAATGAGCGGTTGGCGTTAAACCTGTGGTGGCGCGAGCAACAGGAGCGGAGCGGGTTGCGCATACGGTCTGATTTTGTGGGCTGCGCGCCGGGGCGGCCGGACCCGTTGAACACGACGGAGCGCGCGCGCTTTAAGGATTTTCAGGACGGGCTTTCCACGCGCCAGATGGCGAAGAAACATTTGCTGTGCGAAAGCCAGGTGCGGGCAGTGCGGCAAAGCATCTGCCGCAAGCTCCAGATTACTCCCGAGCAATTGTGTCCGAAAGCCAAACGGCAGGACGTGCGCAAGCCCGGGCCGAAGACATCGAAGAAGCTGACCCCGATGGAATCGAAAGCCTACCCGTATTACCTGCGCGGCGTGCGGCCGGAGGAGGTGGCGAGCGAACTGGAGATTTCAGTTTTCTACGCGAAGGAGTTGCGCGGGGCCATTTGCCGCCGGCTCAAGATCACGCTCGACCAGTTGTGTCCGCCAGAAAAGCGGAAACAGCACACGGTTCAGGTTGGTTCGAAGGCGACGGCGGGCGCGTAGCCGCCGTGGTGCGAGTCGCGCGAATAAATCCACACCGCCTCGAACTGGTACTGTTTTTTGCAACCGCCGCAGGTGAATTCACAGTGGATGCGATCGGACATTTCACAGGCGTATTCGGTGCCGAGCGGGACTGATTCGTGCATGAGGGGAAAGCCACACGGGCAGACACTCAGCTTGGCGAGACGCACGGGAGTCATGTTTCGTCGCCTCCGAAATCGGTGTTGACGATCGATTTCCTTTCCAACTGGGCCTTGCGGATCTCGGCGTTGACGCTCTGGGCGACGGTGCGGGCGAGGGCGGAGTAGGTAATGGCCACGCGCAGATCAATCGTCCCATTCAAGACTCTCGTGGCCACGTCGTTCACCTGGCGGCTGAATTCCTTGACGGTGCGCGGCGTGCGCCACGGCGCTTTCGAGACGTTTGACGGCTTGCCGGAGTTCGTGGATGTGCGGTGGGATGAGCTGGCCGGTGCGGTTTTTGTGGTTCCGGACCCAGCCTCTTCGTTTTTGTGGGTTGGCTTTCTCATATTTTTTGACGGCGGCGCGATGTTTCTGGCGGACGACGGCGGATTTGCGGTAGCGGCGCATGTAGCAGGCGGCGCAATCAAGGCCACCGCGGCGGCGTGGTTTACCGCAGGCGCAGTTCATGGACTGGCTCGCCGGTGTTCAAAGCATTCACGTCCTGTCCACTTCTTCGGATAAGCTCTGGTTTCGCGATCATGTTTCTGGCAGTGACCGGACCACACTTCTTTGCCAACGACTTCACCTCGACGGAAGTGCCGGCAGTCGTTGCAGTCGGCATCCACGGTTTGACATTCCAAAGCCTCCGCTTTCTCGCCAGCCACTTTGCAGTTTTTATGGCTGATGCACTTCAACCCTTGCCAGTAGGAGTGCGTAACGACGGCATCGGATGCAGTGACCGGCTGACCGCAGTATCGGCAAGGCTCACTCATTTCCCCACTGGTTTGATTTCCTCGATCACTTCCATTTGCCGGAAGACGGCGAGGCGGATGGGGCGGCCGGTTTGGTTGGCGGCGTCCTGCGCGGCATCACGGAGAGATGCCATGCGCGTGGCGTCTGCGCCCATGAGCGGGAGAACCATGTCGCCCACACGGACGGCGGGAACGCCTTCGCCACCGCCGTCTTCGGTGCAGATGTAGGCGTAGAGTTCGGTGATTTTCATAATGGGGCAAACCCGGCAAACTTCCCGTTCACGACGAGCAACTGATCGCGCTGGCCTTCACTGTCGAAGTACTCGAGGCGGCGGCCACGAAGGAGGGGCGCAAGTTCCTCAACGACATCCTCGGCGGCGTTGGTGACGGTGGGATGTTCACTCCACGGTCCCAGATCCCGGATGAGCACAAAGGTTTCGTTCTGCTCCACGATTTCGTAATTGGCGCGGCGCATAAGTTATTCTTCCCGGGTGCTCCTGCCGTCGAACGGAATGTTGCGACCGATCATGACGAGCACGGTTTCCACATTCTTCTGAAGACAGCGGAGGATGTCGTGGAACGTGACGAAGACGCCCACAGTTTTCTCAAGGCTGTCCTTTTGCGCTTCGGGACTTGGGTAATCGACGAGCTTGGAACGGACGCGAATCTCGATCGTATCGTCCTTTTGCTCCAGGCGCGCGCAAGACCATGACGGCTCGATCTCCATGAGGTAATCGGTGTGTGTTTTGTTGGCGACGATGATCAAACCGGCCATGTCATACTTTTTGAGAACGGCGTGGATCTCTTTAATGGCGGGGGCAATTTCGGGATTCATTTCTTCCTCTTCAGCAGGGGGTTGGCCTTGATGGCGTTTACCGCCGTCTGCAACATTTTCCGCAGCTCCTCGGGCAGTTCCTGAAATTCAGCATCGGGCAGGGCGCGCAAGGTGAGATCCGGGTTGAAGATGGAGAGCGCGCCACACATGCACACGGTTATGGAACCTGCTTCCACTTCGGAAGTTTTATCGCCCGGTTCGCGCTTGCCGATGGTGCCGGCGACAGAAATAAATTCTCCGCAGCCGGGACATTTGGACGGCAACGGCCGTTTGTATTTCGGCTCGTGCTCCAGGACCACGCGCACCATGTTCACGGTTGGCTCGGTGGCATCGTCCCAGCGCGGCCACATGGCCCGCAACAGTTCCATGCCGGCGCCGTTCACGATGACGAGGCGGCGCCTGATGGCTTCGCTGATGGGCGCGATGACACACATGCCGGGCGGGTAATTGAAAGTGATCATCACCTCACGGTCCCGGTTCTGCGCGCGCCACAAGCGGGTGTTGTGGTGCATCTGTTCCAACTGTTCGAGGTATTGCTTCGGCGGTTTCTCGAACTTGGGTTGGGCAGGCTTGGGCAAACGTGATTTACTCATGGTCATTTCCCTTGGCTGATGTCGGCGTTGACGGCGAACTGGGCGAGGCCAACGCGGTTGTGGATGCCGGTCTTTTCCATCAACTTCTCCACGTGCCGCGCGGCCGTGCCCTCACTGATGGCGAGCAGGATGGCAATCTCCTTGTTGGTGTAGCGTTCGGCGATGAGCTGGATCACCTGAATCTCGCGCGGGGTGAGTCCGCCGGGATCGGACTTGGCGTAACCGGGACTCTGGGAGTTGTCTTTGACGTGGCGGGCGATGCTGGGGGAGAAGTAATTCTTCCGCTCATGCACGGCGCGCACGGCTTCGCAGATCGTCTCGGTGGAGGAGTTTTTGGTGAGGAAACCGCGCACCCCGACCCGGATGGCGTACTCGATGTTATGGGGCTGATGGAGCGCGCTCAGGATGAGAATGGCCGTGCCGGCATGGCGGGCGGTGATTTGCCGCGCCGCTTCCAGGCCATTCGTCAAGGGCAGGGCGATGTCGGTGATCAATACGTCGGGCTTGAGCTTGTCGACCAGCTTGACCAGTTCGCGACCGTCGGCCGCCTGACCAATCACGCGCAGATCGCGGAAGCGGCCGAGCGCGCTGATGACGCCCTGCCGCACCGCGGGGTGCTGATCGGCCACGATGATGCGAATGGGTTTGGACATAGTTATTCTCGGACAGGATCGGGATGCTCGACCCACCAGCGCCGGGCGGGCGGCCAAATGTCGTCGTGCGAGACGTGGCACCGGCCGCAGTAATGGTTCTTCACGTCGTTGGGGTTGTGGCTGGTCATTTTACAGCGCAGGCAGGTAATGCTCTGGCCATCCTCGGAAAGCTCGAAGGTGGGCGCGATGTCCTTGCCGTGGATGCACTGCGGGCAGTTCACCTCGCGCCAGTCACCAGACCATTTATGATCGGCGGGCCAATCTTTCGGTGGCCCTTCCATCATGCACGGCGTCATGCCGAATTGGAGGAAGTGGACGGTCATCGGCGGCGCATGGCGAGGCTGATTTTGTGGACGCGGGCCACGTCGGCGGCGGAAATGCTCTGGCAGCCAATGGATACTTCGCCGTTATCGTCCGGTCGAATTTCGCAACCGCCCCTCGTTTCTGAAGGCAGCTTATTGGATAACTTCTCCAACGCGGCGTAACCGCGGGAGATGTCAGCGATCAGATCCAGTTCCTTACCGGAGAGTTGCAACTCGTCGTCCCAGACGACTTCGCCCTTGCGGTTGATCGTCAGTTTGAGGTCGTTGATCTTGATTTGTTGTTCCTGTTTTTTGGCACTCATGTTTTGTTTTGGTTGATGTTGTTTGTTTGGGCTGAAATTGCGCGTAGATGGCCGATGGGGCGCGCTGGTAATACTGGTAGAGCGCCGGGCAGAGCCACGCCTCGGTTTCCAATTCCGCGCAGAAATAGGTGTTCCCCCGCTGGCGATCGCCCTTGAGGCGCTTCAGGCAGATTTGCGCGCCGGGAAATGGAACGGCGGAAAAGAGCAGGATGAACCCGCGCGCGGCGCCGGGGATTTGCGCGGTGGCCAGATCAATAATGGTGTCCGCGCCGGCCACGAACGGCTCGCGGGCCAAGCCACGCGCCGGATCGTCGAAGACCCACATATTATTCCACTTGTAGGGAGCGATGGCGAAAATGGAGTTCATGCGGGTGGCAACAGGTGTTTCAATTCCTCGTAGCGTTTTGCGATCTCGACCGTGGCGAGCGCACGCCTTTCTTCGGTGCGTTCAGAAGCGAGCAACAGCGGCAAGCCGCTCTCGATGCTTTCAATGATTTCGGCGCGGGTGGCGGGACGGCCCGCACGCCAGAAGCTGATACTCGATGGATCACCGATTTGCCATAACCAGCCTCGGCCGCCCTGGGCATTGGGTGCCTGGATGGCGTGGAAGGAATAGGTGCCCCAAAGAATCATGGCTCCGGGGTTGCGGGTGAGCATGACGCCTCCGCCGGCGGAACCGATCCCGGCAATCTTGTCATGTTCGCGGCGTTCCATGTTGGGCTTGTTGAGGAACGGGCAACCGCGCACGGACCAATCGGCACACTCCTTGTGCATGGGCGGCTCGGCACTGATACGGTTGAGGCCGCACATGGGGCCAATGACGAAGGCGAGTTCTGGTTCGTTGAGCAGTTCGCCACAGACCCAGCAAAGGCTGTGCTTGCGACAGCGTTCCTGCTTGCGTTGATCGGCCATGCGGAATTCCGGCTTGCCGTCCAGCCACGCGACGAAGAAGGGGACGGGATAGCCGCGCTCATCGACGGGAAGTTTCCGGATGCGCTCGGTGAGCGGTGGCAGATCGGAGCGGAGTTTGTGATGTGGGCAAGTGCTCATGTTCGTTTGATCACGGTATTCTTGTGCCATCCGCCTTTGCGCTTCTGGGCGGAGCCGCGCTGCTCGCGTTTGACTTGGCGGGACTCGTGCCAGTCGCGTTCGCGATGCTGGGTGATGGCGTCTTCCCATGAAGTGTTCTGCACGGGAATCCGAATCTCGGCGCGAAAGGCGGTGTAGGCTCGTTCGATGGTGTTCATTATTCCTTCTCCACGTCGTGTTCACTCAGGCGGTTGCGGTATTGGGTGAGTTTGGCGCGCAGGAACAAAACGATTTCTTCCCGCTTCATTCCCGCGCGCCGCGCCTTCTCCAACTCCGCCTTCATTTCCTCCAAGGATTCTTCTTTCGACTTGTCGCGCATCGGGGCTGTCATGGCACCAAGCAGCGAACTGGTCATGGACTCCGTGTGCGGCTCGCGTTCCCATGCTTTCAACGCTTCGATCAGTTGATCGCATTCCAGTTTGGTGAGTTCGATGTGCATAGGGGTTGGCGTGGCTACGGGTTTCAGGCCCTGTTCACCTTGTGCAACGCCTCGGCGATCTGGTCGTTCTCGCTCAAGGGTGATTTGTCCTGAACGAGTTTGATGTGCTCGGAGAGGGAAGCGGCGGCCAGCTCGATGTCCTCGGCGATGACCAGACCGGCGATGTTGGATTGCTTGGTGCGATGGATGGCGCGGCGCTTGGCCTTCTGCACCGCTTCGGCAATGAAGGCCGGGATCATGCCGGTGAGCAACGTGCCAGCCTTGGTGAGATCAATATCCTCCGCAAGCAAGGACTTCTTGTCGTCGTCCATCGCGTAGTGGCGCACGAAGCGTTGCGCGGTTTCCGGTTCCGGCAGCGTGTAATTGATGACGGTATCAATACGTCCAGCGCGCAGGAACGCCTTGGCGATGCTTTCCAGATTGTTCGTGGTGAGAATGGTGATGATGTCGGTGTCCTTGGTGTCCACGCCGTCCAGCGTGTTGAGGATGTTGTTCATTTCCTCGTCACGATCGCCACTCACAGCCAGATCAATGTCTTCGGCAAAGACGACGGCAGGCTCGTAGAGTTCCGCCATCTTCAACGCCTCCGCCAAGTCGCCCGCGCGCTTGAGGTAGATGAAAGTGAAGCCGTGTTGCACTGCTTTTGCGGCGGTGACGCGAGCGGTCAGGGTTTTGCCGGTGCCGAACGCTCCGCCCAACATGCAACCGTGCCGGATGGGAATGCCGTTGTTCTCGCAGGCGGTTCTCGATTCGATGAGCGTCCAGATGTTTGTGGTCAGATCGAACTCGACGGTGGGATTGAGGATGAGTTGTGATTGATCCACGTTGCTCACGTCCCAGAATTTGGGCGCGTCGTTGATGGGGTCCACGGGGCGCTCTCCGCTGATCCACGCCAGATCGACAAAGATGGCGCGGCCTTTGTAGATGGAATGCTCCTTGAGGAATTCCTGCGCGCGCTTGATCACTTCCTTCACCTCGGATTCAAACTTGCGCTTGATGGTGCCGGAGACGATCAGCTTCATGCCATATTTGGGATGCACCACGGTTTCCAAAAAGCCGCCCTCGAACATAGGCGGCGCGAACCGGCCGAGCGGCGCCGTCTC
>Ga0134122_10000240_pt1 | contig 34582 bp, 21 predicted proteins | sample KB302_FD_96461 | JGI IMG/M metagenome (GOLD analysis project Ga0134122, IMG submission 96461) | Terrestrial soil microbial communities without Nitrogen fertilizer from Kellogg Biological Station, Michigan, USA - KB3-0-2 | ecosystem: Environmental > Terrestrial > Soil > Unclassified ... | reverse complement strand
CTTCTCCTTGGCCAGCAGCTCCTTCGGCGGGCCGTTCTCGACGATCCGCCCGCCCTCGACGACCAGGACGCGGTCGAACTCCTGCGTCTGCGCCACGTCGTGGGTGACGCAGAACAGGGTGACGCCCTTCCACAGCCGCCGCGACTCCGCCAGCAGGCGCGCGCGCCGCTCGCGGTCCAGCCCGCGGAACGGCTCGTCGAGGATCGCCAGCCGCACGCCGGAGCGGAGCATCGCCCGCGCCAGGCGCACGCGCTGGCCCTGCCCGCCGGAGACCAGCCCGCCACCTTCGCCCAACGAGGTCTGCAGGCCCTCCGGGAGCGCCTCCAGGATGTCCAGCATCTCGGCGCCCCTGAGGGCCGCCTCCAGCGACCAGCCCTGGGTGAAGTCGTTCCCGTACCTGAGGTTGTCCAGGAGGCTCTGGTTCCAGATGCTGATCGCCGGGTCGACCCAGGCGGTGACGCGGCGCAGGCGCTCGACGGCAGGTTGGTCGAACGGCGCCCCGTCGATCCGGATCTCGCCGCGCGCGGGGCGGAGCCAGCCGAGGAGGACGCCGACCAGCGTCGACTTGCCGGCGCCGGAGACCCCGACGATCGCCACGTGCTCGCCGGCGGCGATGTCCAGCGAGACCTTGTCGAGGATGACGTGGCCGCCGCCCTTGATGCGGACTTTCTCCATCGCCACGGCGACGCCGGTGGCCATGGCCTCCCCGTCACCGTTCGCCGGCTTGGGCTCCTCGGCGGCCGGCGAAGCGGCGGAAGACGCGGAGCGCGGCGCCGGATCGGGCTGGATCTCTCCTCCGATGATGTCCAGGAGGCGGCGGACCCGGTTCATCGCGCTCGGAAACGCGCGCGTCAGGACCAGCAGTCGCTGGCCGAGGATGGGGAACCGCAGCGCCCAGAACACGACCAGCAGGACCAGCGAGGCGCGCTCGCTGGTGTGGAGGTACGAGTAGACGAGCAGCACGACGAGGGCGTAGCTCACCACCATCAGCGCGCCCTCGAAGCCCACGGACAGCACCTGCAACCAGTAGCGGGACTTGGTCCACTCGACGAGCATCGCCTCCTGCCCGCGGCGGAGCGACCGCTCGGCGCCGTGGATCCGGATCGGCGTCAGGCCGAGGAGCGCGTTGAGGATGAAGCCGCTCAGCGAGCCGGCGTGCGTCTGCACGCGCAGGTCGGGCTCGAAGAAGACCTTCTGCGCGACCAGCGGCAAGACCAGCGTGGCCGCGGTCAGGCCGAGCGCGATACCCCACACGTGGGGGGCCGCCCAGACGAGCGCGGCCGCCGTGGCCAGCACCTCCAGGGAGACGGTGATGCCCTGGGCGGTCAGGGCCGGCAGCGTCCGCATCGTCTGCAGGTTGTGGCAGCGCGACGCCATGTCGGAGGCGAGCCGGCTCTGGAAGTAGCGGTCCTCGGTCTTCGGCAGCTTCTCGAAGTAGGCCTTCCGGAGGCGGACCTCGAGCCGCCGGCCAATCCCCAGCAGGCCCAGCGAGATCGGGACCTGCATCGACAGCAGCACCAGCGCGACCCCCGCCAGCACCAGCATGCCCACGGCGCGTTGCTCGACGGTCCCCAGGTCGCGCCCCAGGTCGAGCATGGCGCGCAGCATCAGCGCCTGGAGGATCCGGCCGAAGGTCGCGATCACCAGCCCGGCGGTGATCAGCAGCGGGATGCGCCGGGGATCTTCCCGCAGCAGGCGGAACAGCGTCCGCGCGGGGCTGGGCTGCTCCGCGACCAGCGCCGTGGCGAGCTCCGCGTGCGCGGCCGGCGGCGCCGGGGAGGCCGCGCCGGCGCTCTCACCCCCGGCCGCGTCCTCGCGCCAGCCGCGGAACCGCAGCAGCACCGCGCCGGTGAGCAGGAGCTCGCCCTCGGCGTCGGGGTTCGGGCGGACGGACCAGTAGGGCTCGGGGATGGGCACCTCGCCGGATCTGGACTTGGCGATCATCGACTGCACCAGGCCGGCCGCCGTCGGCCCGCGCCGGACCGCGCCCGCGCGGACCACCGCCTCGCCCGCCCGGATCGCGGCGTCCAGCGTGGCGATGGAGTGATGCCCCGGGTCCTCGAGCGCCTTGGCGACGGCGGCCTTCGCCTCGACGGCGCCCAGGTTCAGCAATCGGCGCTCGAACGCGGCCACCGCCTCCTCCGAGCCGGCCCACTCCCGCCAGGCGGAGGCGGGCGCGGAGGTGGTGTGCTGGTAGAGCGTGCTGGTCAGCGTCTCGACGCGGGCCCAGCGGCGGCCCACCAGCGGATCCATCACCTGGACGAACGGCCCGATGCGCTTCCACAGCACGACGAAGTGCTGCCGCCCGCCGCCGGAGAGCGTGACGATGATCGACGGGAGCGCCCGCGCCTCCGGGAGGAAGACGTGGTCCAGGGGGAGCATGACCTCCTCGGCGTCGAGGCCGAGCTGGTTCGAGAGCTCCTCCAGGGTGACGATCGACGTGCCGTCGACGTCGGTCTGACACGCCTCGCGCAGGATGCGGTAATTGAGCTCGAGGCCCATCGCGGCGAACACGCTCTTGAGCGAGGCGGGGCCGCAGTCGGTGGCCGAGATCTGGACCACCTCGGGGATGATCGTGCGCGGGCGCGGACGAGGGGCGCTCATGACGGGCTCAGCGAGCCTCGGACTGGGCCCGGAACTCCTTGGGGCGCCGGTCCTCGGGCGCCGCCTCGGTGACGTTCCACTCACCGAGCGCCCGCATCAGCAGCGCGATCGGCGAGACGCGGGCGACCTCGACCTCGACGGTGGCGGTCAGCCCGTGCTGGAGCTGGATCCTCGGGTCGGAATGGGGCTCGAGGTCGAGCTCCACGCGGACCGTGCCCGGGATGGCCTCGGGCGTGGCGGCGATGCCGGGCTCCGTCCCGACGCGGGTGACCTTGGCGGGTACCGTCCCGTAGATGGTCCAGGGATAGCCGTCGAGCTTCAGCTGCGCCGTCTGCCCCGGCTGGATGATGCCCACCATCTCCTTGGGGAAGCGCGCCCGGACGCGGACCTGCGCGTCGGCCGCGAGGATGGTGCCCAGCCGCTGCCCGTCCGCGATGAAGTCCCCCGCCGCCAGCTCGACCACGTCGACCAGCCGCCCGGAGGCGGGCGCGCGGTAGCGCTTCTTCTCGATCTGGTACTCGAGGCGGTCGATCCCCACCGCCAGCTCCCGGAGCTGGCCCTCGATCCGGAGCTCTTCGCGCCTGAGCCCGAGGAGCTGGGCGGTGAGCGTCTGGCGCCGCACGGCCTGCTCGCGCCGGAGCCGGACGATCTCCAGGCCCTGGGCGCGGCTGGCGGAGCTGAGCGCGTCGACCTCGGTGAGGCGCTCCATCTTCTCCAGCTCGGAGATGGAGCCGGTGGGGCTGTTCTGGGCGAGCTGCGCGCGCTGCTCGGCCAGCTTGTGCCGGGGGGCGAGCTCTCCCTCGCGCTCCTCCGCCACCTTGACCGCGACCTCGTCGACCAGGCCGCTGGCGGCGAGCTCTTCCTTCTTGTTGGCGATCTGATCGCGGATGACGGAGAGCTCTTGCTCCTGCGCCGCCGAGTTGGCCTTGCTCTGCTGGAGCTCGAGCTCCTCGCCCCGCGTGTCGAACTCGACGAGCAGGTCGCCTTCCTTGACCTCTTCGTCGAGGTTGAGCAGCGAGCGCACCACCCGGCCCGCGGCGGGTGGTTCCAGCCGGTAGACCGCGTTGTGCGGTTCGATCCGGCCCTGCGAGCTGACCTTCATCACGGGGACTCGAGCGGCGACGACCCAGACGGCGAGGCCTCCGAGGCCCAGCGCGATCAAGCCTACGAGGAGAACCTGGGTGCCCGATTCGGATCCGTTCAACGAACGGAGCGTTCGCTCGAATGGATATGCCATGGGGAGATCAAAAAAGGGGGGGCCGGGACCGGATAACGAGATCCGGTCCCAGCCTATCGCAAAAACTAGCGGCCCTTGATGGGAGCGCCCGCGCGGACGTTGACCTTGATCTTCATGTGCTCACCCCCTTTCGTCTGCTTTTTGAGCTCTGTAATTTCTCTGGTGCTTCGGACGTCGGCAAGTCAGTCGTCGAGCAGAGGGGGAGACGACTGGCGCGTTGCGCCCCTCTGGTCGGCGTCTACGGCACGTGCACTCAGGCAGCTGGGCTCCGGCTCGAACCCACCTCCAGGAAGCGTTGGAGCACCCCGTGTCCCACTCCAACGCACATCACTGCGAATCCCGGAGAGCTTTTCCTTATAGACCAAGTAGGCGGCCTATCGCAACGGAAATGAGGAAAATTGTTGTAACAGGCGAATTTTGCTGCGATTCCGCAGGGTTGGTTTAGACCCAGGCAGCCGTTCCCTTTTCTTTCCTTCAGAACGCCCGAAGCCGCGGATCTTCCCGCGGCCGCTGCCGGCGTAGGTCAGGAGCCGCTTCACCTACGTCACCAACCGGCTCCGGATGGAGTGACGGCTACTTCGAGACGTCGACCAATATCTTGCCGACGACGGTCCCCGACTCCTGCGCCTCGTGCGCCTCCGCGAGCTCCTCGAGGGGGAACCGGGCGCCCACCTCCGTCCGGTACTGGCCGGCTTCCAGGCAGGCGGTGGTGTCGCGGATGGCGTCCTGGTGCGCTTGTTGAGACATCGTGTAGACGAGGACGAAATCAACGCGAATACATTTCACCATCAGCTGGAGGGCGGGGAACTGGGCGGAGTCGACGGGTGAGGATGAATACATGGAGATCGCCCCGCCCACCTTCAGGACGCCGAGGTTGGTCTGGAGGTTCTGCCCGAAGTCGACGTCCACGACGCGGTCGACGCCCTGCCCGCTGGTGGCCTCGCGCACGGCCGCGACCACGTCGTCGCGCTTCCGGTTGATGACGACGTGGGCGCCCGCGCGGCGCGCCGCGGCCTCCTGCTCGGGGCGGCTGACCGTGGTGAGCACCCTGGCCCCGGCCCACCGCGCCAGCTGGATGGCCGGGTTGCCGACGCCGCCGCCTCCCCCGTGGACCAGCACGGTCCTTCCCTGGATGCCGCCGTCCGCGAACAGGCAGCGGTGCGCGGTGAGGGCCGGCACGCCCAGGCCGGCGCCGGTGTCGAAGTCGATCGAGGGCGGCAGCTGCACGGCGTTCTGGGAGGGGACGGCGACGTACCCGGCGGCCGTGCCGAAGGGGCGGCCCCGGTAGGCCTCGTAGATCCAGACGCGCTCGCCGATGCGGGACTGCGGGACGCCGGGGCCCACGCGGTCGATCACGCCCGCGCCGTCCTGCCCCGGGATGATCCGCGGGTACTCCAGCTTGCGGACGGCGCCGAATCCGCCGCGCGCCTTGGTGTCGGAGGGATTCAGGCCGGAGACGCGAACCTGGACCCGGACCTGCCCGGCCTCGGGGGTGGGATCCGGCATCTCGCCTTCGACCAGCACCTCGCGGGCAGGCCCCTGCTTCTCGAACCAGACGGCTTTCATGGCGGCGATGATATCTGGTCGCGGTGCGCATCCTGGCCGTCTGCGGAAGCCTCCAGGCGAAGTCCGCCAACCTCGAGTTGTTGAAGCTCGCCGCCGCGACGGCGCCCGAGGGGGTCGAGATCATCCTGTTCAGCGGGCTGGATCGACTCCCGCACTTCAATCCGGACCTGGAGGCGGGCGGCGCGGAGGCGCCCGCCGCGGTGACCGCCTGGCGCCGCGCGCTGGCGGAGTCGGACGCCGTCCTCATCTCGTCGCCGGAGTATGGGTTCAGCCTTCCGGGCGTGCTGAAGAACGGGGTGGATTGGGTGATCGGCTCCGGGGAACTGGAGCGCAAGGTCGTGGCGGTCACGGCCGCGGTCCCGGGGCCGGCGCGCGGGCGGATGGGGCTCCAGGCGCTGCAGCAGACGCTCGGCGCCGTGCGCGCGCGGATCGTCGGCGGAGAGCCTATCGCGCGCGGCGAGTCATTCGAGCGGGAGGTGAGGGCGCTGGTCAGCTCGCTCGTCGAGGTGGCGCGCGCCGCGCGAGCCGGTGACGATTCGATCTGAGCGCGCCGGTCCGGTTCGAGGAGCACTCACGGCGCCGGGTCGCCCAGGGGGGCATCGGCTGATCGGCTGGACCTGGGCGACCGCGGCGTGTCGTACAGATGCCGCAACGGAAGCAAATGAAGGCACAGGTCCTACCAGGTATGGCGCCGGAGCATGAGAGGCACCATTGGCGCACTTAAAAAACGACTCCAAGCGAGGGGAAGGCATCTCTTGGGAGAAACAAGTTCCTCAGAACTTGAGATAACGAGAATGTCCCTAGCTACCCCCAGGACTGAGGTCTTTCATGGTCCAGCCAGCCTCGCAGAAGCCGTACACGCCACCCGTCACGCAGCCGGCGACGATCGCGCCAGCGCCACAGGGTCAAGGCCAGCTGAAGTCGAACGGGAAGGGTCAGGCTTCACAGGACACCTTCGAGGCGGCCGCGCCCACCACGCAGCGGGCGCAGGGCGACTCCTTCCAGAACGTCCCACCGGGGCAGGCGAGGAAGGTCATCGGCGCCCAGGACCCGCTCGGACAGTCGGTGCAGGGAGGACGGGGGCGCGGGGGCCTGAACCCGGCCATCGGTAACGTCGACGATCTCAAGGTGAAGGGCGCCGTGGACAAGCTGGCGGAGATGGGCCAGCCGGAAGTGATCCCGGACGTGGCCAACGCGCCCGAAGCCGACGCGCCGATGCAGGGGATGACGCAGGCGGAGCAGACCGCCTACAACGCGCTCCCGCCGGACCAGCAGCAGCGCTACGACGATCTGCACGCGCAGGCGTCCGACACCTGGAAGTACCGCTCGGTGGGGCCGGAGGCGTACACCATCACACCCGACAGCGCGGTGGATCAGCTCCGCGGCATGCTCACCGCGGGGAAGATGGGCGACTACTTCAAGGTGGAGGACGCGCTGCAGGGGCCGGATCAGGCCGGCAACCTCCAGGACGCCCGCGAGCTGCTCTTCCAGGGCAAGCTGGGCACCAACCAGGTGAACCTGAACGGCGGGACCACGCTGGACTCCATGGTAGGGCTGTCGCAGGGCGGGATGACCGACATGGGCGTGGATCGCACCCAGTTGCTCGGGCAGCTGGCGCACGACATCAACCACCCCGAGGAGATCGTCCAGGGCCAGGACAACGCCGACTGCGGCGGGAGCACCGCCGCCTTCGTGATGTCGCTCACCCAGCCTTCCGAGTACGCGCGGATGATCTCCGACCTGGGCGAGAAGGGGCAGGTGGAGCTGACCCCCCAGTGGTCCAAGCTGTTCGGCGCCCCCAGCAACGAGATGAAGCTGGGCGCGCCGTTCGACCAGAACGACCCGCGCTCGACCACCCAGCAGCTCTTCGCCAAGACGTTCGACCAGGAGGCGGTCAACGGCCAGCTCCCGGTCACCGCCCCGAACCAGGCGGCGGCGGCGGCGGCGCGGGGCATCACCGGCCAGCAGCTCAAGGACGGGATGAACGACAAGAACGTCCTCGGCGGCGGCTGGGACGCGGTCTACCTGCCCCCGGCGCAGGACGCCGCCGCGCCGGACCCGGTCACCGGCGCGCAGCGCGCCGAGACCGACCGGGTGGCCCAGGACCTGATCGACTCCGCCGCGCCGCTGCACCCGGTGATGGTCAACGTCAACAACCACTGGGTGACGGTGCTGGGCCAGGACCCGACCGGCCGGGACTGGGTCAAGGACCCGAAGACCGGCACCGTGGAGCGGATCACCCGGGACGAGCTGATGAGCGGCCTGATGGCGGTGGTGTACCAGGGTGGCAACTACCAGGGCACCGTGCCCGACTACATGCACGACGCCAACTGGGCCCAGCCCGGCGGCGGCGGTCCGGCCTCGGGCGGCCTGGGCAGCGGCGGCGGCAGCGGCGGCAGTGGCGGCAGCGCCGGGTAGCGCCCCCGCGGCACCTGCGGCCGATCAGCGGCGGTGCGAGGCCATCCAGCCATCCACCGCCGCGGCGCGCTCCGCCTTGCCGGCGCGCTGGTACTCGCGCTTCGCCTGGTCGGCGTAGCGGATCGCCGCCGTCTTCTCCTTCTGGCCGAGCTGCCAGAGCGCCCGCGCCAGGCCGTAGTGGGTGTCGGCCAGGTCCTCCGGATCCGTGCCGCGGATGGCCAGCGCCTTCTCCAGCATGGGCCGCGCCTGGTCCGGGTGCCCCAGCCCCAGCAGCGACTGGCCGATGCCGTCGTACGAGTAGGAGAGGAGCTGGTCCCCCGGCTTGAGCACCTTCTCCTGGATGTCCTGGGCCTGCCGGTAGGTGGCGAGCGCCTCCTGGTAGCGGTGCTCCTCCTGGAAGATGGTGGCCTTGATCAAGAGGTTGTTGGCCACCTGCCCGTTCTGCTCGCCCATGTGCTTGCGGGCGATGCGCAGCGCCTCGTCGATGCTCCGGTGCGCGGAGCCGTAGTCGTGCCGCTGGAGCTGGACCTGGGCGGCGGCGTACAGGCGGGGCACCAGGAGCGGGTGGTCCGGGCCCAGCCGCCGCCGCGCCGAGGCGGTGGTCTCCTGCAACAGCGAGCTCGCCTCGTCCAGCCGGCCCAGCTTCCGGTACGCGGAGGCCAGGTTGCCGGCGGCGTTCAGCGTCCTCGGGTCGTCGTGGCCCAGCTCGGAGGTGAGCAACTGGCGGGCGCGCTCCAGCGTGGTGGCGGCCACCGCGTCCTGGCCCTCCAGCATCTGCAGCGCGCCGAGGTTCACCAGGAGGTCGCCCTGGCCCTCCGCGTTGCCGCCCATCCGGTTCAGCACCGCCTGCGCCTGGGCCGCCCACTGCTTGGCGCGGGCGTAGTCCTGCACCACGCCCTGGGCGAACACCGCCTCGGTGGCGGCCCGCAGCCGCAGCTGGTCCGCCCGCCCCGAGTCCGCCGCCAGGGCGGCCGCCTCCAGGGTCTGCGCGGCGCGGGCGCTCTCCCCTGTCTTGTCCAGGAGGTAGCCCTGCACCAGCAGCGCCTCCGCCTCCACCGGCGGATATCCGAGCTCGCGCGCGCGCTCCACCGCCGCGGTCACCTTCTCCAGCGCCACCTTGTATCGGCCGGCGTCGCGGAGCGCGTTCACCTCCGTCAGCGCCTCCTTCAGCTTGCGGATGGCCTCGCGCGCCTTGGGATCCTCCGGCAGCGGCGCCTCCTGGGTGAGCGAGACGGCGTCCGCGCAGGAGCGCACGCTGGACAGGCCGGTCGCCGCGTCCACGCCGCGGTCCACCAGCTTCTGGTCGGCGGAGGCCAGCAACGTGGTCAGGTACTGCAGCTCGTGCAGCCGCAGGTCCAGGCACTCCATCTTGAGCGCCATCACCGAGTCCGGCTGGTCGCCGCGGATGCGGGTGGCGGCGCAGGTGTCGTCGCGCTGCGCGGCCCACGTTTGCGCGTACTGGTCCAGGGCGCTCGCGGTGCGCTCGAACTGGGCCTCGCCGTCCAGCTGGGGAACGAACGCCTGCCGCACCGCCGAGCGCCGGTCCTGGTCCCAGGCGCCCTGGAGCAGCCGCTCCGAACCCTTGCAGCGCAGCTCCGGCCGGAGCGCGATCACCCCGCCCGCCGCCGCCGCCACCACCACCGCCGCCGCGATGGCCACCCTGACGCCGGCCTTCCCCTTGCGCGCGTCCCGCTGGAGCGCTTCCAGGAAGCCGTCCATGGTGAGGAAGCGCTGCGCGGGCTCCGCGGAGAGCGCGCGGCGGACCGCCTGGCCCATCCACTCCGGGACGCCGTGGCCCGCGGGCGGGGCCTGGATCTGCCCGTGCTCGATGGCGTACAGCCGCTCCGAGTTCTTCCTGGGTTCGAAGGGGCGGATCCCGTAGAGCGCCTCGTAGAGCGCGACCGCGAAGCTGAACTGGTCGGAGCGCTCGTCGGTGGGCTTGCCGCGCATCTGTTCGGGGGCCATGTAGCGCGGCGTGCCCATCACCGTGCCCTTCAGGGTGATCGGCCTGTCCAGCAGCGGCACCCCGGGCGGGCGATCCCCTGACTCCCCCTGGCGGTTCTCCTGCCTGGGGCGCGCCAGCCCGAAGTCCGCCACCCGCGCCCGGCCGTCCTTGCCGATGAGCACGTTGTCCGGCTTGAAGTCGCGGTGGATGAGGCCCACCGCGTGCGCCGCCGCCAGCCCGCGGCCGGCCTGCACGAACAGGTCCCGCACCTGCTGCCAGGTCCGCTTCTCCTGCTTCAGCCACTCCTTGAGGTTCGCCCCGTCCACGAACTCCATGGCCAGGAAGACGCGGCCCTGGAAGGTCCCCACGTCGTGGACCGCCACCACGTTGGGGTGGGTGAGGCGGGCCATGGCCTGCGCCTCGCGCTGCAGGCGCAGCTGCAGGCGGTCGGAGCTGATGCCGAAGCGGTCGCGGCGGCCCAGCACCTTGAGCGCCACCCGGCGGTCGAGCTGCGGGTCGTACGCGGCATACACCACGCCCATCCCGCCGGAGCCCAGGTGCCGGAGGATGTCGTACCGCCCCACCGTCGCGCCGCGCTCCAGCTGCCCCGACTCATCGCCGTCGCCGGCGCCGGTGTCGTCCCGATGCTGCGGAGGGCCGTCCGGGAATTCGGGCACGGTGAGCCGCTCGTCGGCCCGGGCCTGCAGGGTCGCCCCGGTGACCTTGCCGTTCCCGCCCGAGGGCTTCTCGTCCGAATCGTCCGAGGCCTCCTCCTCGGCTCCCGCGGCCAGCCTGGAGAGGGTGGACTGGCAGGTGGCGCACGTGCGCGCGTGCTCCCACACGCGCTTCGCCTCCGCGGGCGGCAGCTCGCCCTGGAACACGGAGACCAGCTCGCTGTCGGAGGGGCACGACATGGGGGGGCGGATTGTAGCCTGTAGGAGCGGCTACGCCGCGCTCGGGAGCGGCCAAAGGCTACGTGCTGCCCGCAGAAAGCGCCGCTGGAGCCCCTACGACTTTGGGTGGGGATGCCACCACGTGACCCGGTATCGTTTCCTCCATGCGCGTTCTCCACCTGCTGTGGCTCATCCCTCTCGTTCTCGCCTGTGGGGACGGGCCCACCTGCGCGGACGCGATCGCCGGGGGCGGCGAGGAAGTGGAGTCCGGGATCGTCCGGTACGACTGCACGGAGGGCGTGGTGGCGGTGGCGATCGACCGCTCGCGGACCGACCTCGAGATCTGGGTGATGGAGCAGCCACCGTCCACCGTGCCGACCCTGGCCGACGCGTTCATGGACGGCGCGCCCCTCCAGGACAGCAACTTCCGGGAGCGCTCGCAGGCCGTCCTCCAGGTCAATGGCTTCACGTTCGCCTGCCAGGGAGGCGGGAACGACTGCTATGACGACGACATCCCGGAGTTGCCCCGGACCCGTGTCCGGGAGAGCGACCACGAGATCACGACCAGGTCCACGGTCGGCGACGACTGGATGCTGTCCTTCGGGTCCAGAGGCTCCTCCAGCCTCCCGATCGACCTGACCCTGAACGGAGGCGAACCACCGGCGTACCCCTACAATGCGCTGGGCAGCACCTTCGCGGTCCTCAACGGCGGGGAGTGCTCAGAGGGCACCAGGCGGGACGACTGGACCGTCGCGGGGTACTCGGACACCCAGGTGGTGATGGTCTACGCCCCCGACACCGATCCTCCGAAGTTGTGCGCCCTGATGGGGGAGCTGGGCGTGGGCGACGCGATCCGGATGGACGGGGGAGGCTCGGCGGGCCTGTATCTCCGGCAGGGAGGCCAGTACGAGCCCATCGGCGCCACCCATCGCCCCATCCCGTACCGCCTTGGGGTGGTGAGCCTGGGCGGCAACCAGGTGTTCAACGGGGATTTCGAGCGGCCCGTGTTGTCGGACCGGAACGGCGGGGACCCTCCCGGCGTCCACGCGCTCTCGGGCCAGCAGATGGTGGACCTCGGGTGGAGTGGCGCCGTCGATCTGTACAACACCCCCGTGTACAACGCCCGCGCCGGGAACGGGGTTCGCTCGACAGTCCCGGACGGGCATTCACAGCTGGTGGTGCTCCGGCCGCGCGACCCGCCGGAGGAGCACATCCAGCAGGACCTCACCGGCGCGCCGCCGAACCGCTACTGCATGCTTCACTTCTGGCACGGATACGTTCGACCGCCCCCCTACGCATGCCCCGGCCAGTCGATGTTGCGGGTCGAGCTCCTGGGCAGTCCGACCGCTCCCTCGGTATTCACCTCGACGGAGACCATCGGCCCGGGCGCGACCCTGCGGGAGGCGTGGCTGAGGTTCCTGACCCCGGAACAGGGCACGGTCACCTTGAAGCTCACGGCCTCGGACCCGGACGCCCCCGGCAACTGCGGCGTCCTGCTGGACGACGTGTCGGTCGAGTGCGCGCAGTGAGTGCCGCCGTCCGGCCCGCGCTCGACGACCCGCCCGTCCGCGACCGCCGCCCCGGATCGCCGCTCACACCCGCACACCTCCGGCGGTCCGGTGGGCGGGCCCGGCGCAAGCACCACCGCTGGTGGATGGGCTGATAATTCGAGTGGAGCATCCCCTTCGAAACATCTCGATCAGCGTTCCGGACGTGGCTCCTGGTCGGCGCGTGCGCGGCCATCCCCGGCGCCTGCACGTGCGCGGACCCCGCGCTGTTCGTGACGGTGAAGATCGATTCGCGCGCCGCCACGACCCGCTGCGTGAAGGTGGTGGCGCTCGCCGGCGACGGCCCGGGAGCTTCCACCGATCCCATCCCCAGGTCTCCCGATCAGGGCGAGCTGACGGTGGGGGTGTACCGGCGCGATCTTCCGGATCAGGTCTCCGTGCTCGCCCGTGGATTTGGCGACCCTGCCTGCACCCTCCTGAACGAGGAGACCGAACCCACCCCCGCGCGCTTCGAGCGCTTCGAGCGCATCCTCGGGTTTCCCCAGGTGACCGTGCGCCTGGAAGGCTCTCCGTGCGCGCGCGGTGGCGGCCCCTCCTGCCCCGGAGCCGAGTGCTCCTTCAGCACGTGCCTCGTGGACGGCGGTTGCTCGGAACCGGAGATCCTCGCCGGCCAGCCGTGCGATGGAGGCGTCTGCCTGGCGAGCGGCGTTTGCTCCGTCCCCGGCGCCGACGGGGGCTTCCCCTACGTTCCCAGCAACTTCGACCCGGTCGCGATCGCCGGCGCCGGCCTCCCCGGCCCCATCAACCTCTCGTGCGACGCCTGGTTCGACTCCACGGACGGCGGGCGCGGCTGGTGTAGCGGCCAACCCTTTCCCTCGGTGACGGTGCTCGCGCAGGACGGTGGACCGGACGCGGTGGTCCTGGCGATGGGCGGGCTCGACCTGAGCGGCTCGCTCACGCTGCTGGGGACCAGCCCCGTCATCCTCGCCGTCTACGGGGACGCCACCATCGGCGGGACGCTCTCGGCGCGCTCCTCCACTGGCCAGGACGCCGGGGCCGGAGCGGGAGCCGCCAGCCTGTGCGGTGTCCTGGACGGGGCCCCGGTCGCCGGCGTCGGTTCCGGTGGTGGCGGCGGCGGCTACGGCCTGCCCGGCGGGCGCGGCGGAGACCTGATCGGCGGCGTCGCCGGCGGCGTGGCAGGCCCGGCGGTCGGGAACGCCTCGCTCGTTCCGCTGCGGGGAGGATGTCCGGGGGGAGCGGGAGGCCGCCCCAACGACACCCTCGCGACCGGCGGCGCCGGCGGCCAGGGCGGCGGCGCGGTGCAGCTCTCCGCTTCGGGCACCCTCGTCATCCTGGGGACGGTGACGGCCAGCGGTGCCGGAGGGCAGGGGGGCCGCGAAGATCAGACGGCCACTTCCAGCCAGGGAGGCAACGGCGGCGGAGGCGGCGGCAGCGGCGGCGCGGTGCTGCTGGAGGGGCAAGACGTGCGCATCGGCCCCGCGGTCTCCTTGACCGCGAACGGAGGCGGCGGAGGCGAGGGCGGCGATGGGGTCGCGGTGACCGGGACCGACGGCAACCCCGGTGCGGACGGGCCGGCGACCGCGAGCGCGGGTGGAGCCGGTGGCACGGGCGCGGTCATCTGCGCGGGGAGTGGCGGCGACGGTGGATCCGCGGCCTCCAGCGCCGGGAACGGAGGCGACGTCACCTACGCCACCGGTGGCTGCGCGGGCGGAGGAGGCGGCGGGGCCGCGGGGCGCATCCGGGTCAACGCCGGCCGCAGTTGCCGGGTCGACGCCGGGGTGATGAGCCCGGCGCCCGCGCTCGGCGGCGCGTGCCAGTGACACGGTGGCGTCCGACCGCATGGGAGCCCGGCCCGGAGGTGGCCGCGCTCGCGGTGGTCGCGATTCGAAAACGCCGGCAGGCGCGGTCCATTGGCGTCGGCGTCGGCGCGTCCCTCCCTATTGCCGCGGCGGGGCGAGCTCGAACACGCGGGCGACCTCGGCCGCCATCACCCGGTGCCCCTGCACGGACGGGTGGATGCCGTCCTCGCCGAGGCCGGCGGCGAACAGGTGGACGCTGGTCGGCGAGCGGGTGACGCTCTCCAGGTCGATGACGTGGTCGACCGGCGCCGTCCCGCCGCGCAGCCAACCGTTGATCTCCACCCGGCGGGCCTTCACCACCTCGTAGTCGCCGGAGCTGGTGCGCTCCTTGGGAAGCAGCGTGGAGGCCCAGACCTGGCAGTGGGGCTGGAGCGCCCTGAACAGGGTCGCCATCTGGGCCTCGATCTCCTGGGTGGTGGCGCCGGCGAGGTCGTTGGTGCCGATCAGCACCACGCAGTCGGTGATGTTCGGGAGCACGAACACCTCCCCGGCGAGGTTGTCGGTCGCGTCCCAGGTCCCCTGGCCGGAGACCCCGGCGTTGGCGATCGGCGCCCCCAGGGCGGCCTCCGCCACCCGGGTCCACGCGTTGCGGTAGTTGTCGGTGGCCGCGAGGAACCCGGACTCCACCGTGGTGCCTCCCGTGACGGGGCCGGAGACGTACCCCTCGGTGATGCTGTCGCCGATCGCCACGATCGCCCGCTGCCGCGGTCCCTCCACCTCGATGGTCTGCAGCCCGACCAGGCGCGGGTGGGCGGTCCCACCCAGGGTGCCAGGTTCGTCGCCGTACGACCCGGCGCGGGCGTAGCTGCCGGGGAAGTTCGCGATCGACGACGCGGCCATGGCCCCGATCACCTCGAAGGTGACCGCCAACTCGTCGTTCCTCGACACCGGGAAGGAGATCGCGTCGGAGAGGATCCGCTCCCGCGCGCCGGCGGTCGCGTCGCGCCGCCCGGCGAAGGTGACCGGGACCGGCGCGGAGCCGAGCGCCCCGGCGAGCCCGGCCCGGGCGATGGTCACCCGGCGCAGCGTGAGGGTGTCGCTCCCGGCCCGGAAGGCGACCCGCACCCGGTCGCCGCCGCGGCCGACCGGGACCTTGAACCGGAAGGTGGTGACCGCGCCCGCGCTCATCCCCTGGCGGAGCGCCTGGTGGAAGCCGGGCTGGAACAGCACCGGGGCCGGCGCGGGGGTCGGGGCGGGCGCGGGCGGTTCACCCGGCGCCGGGGTGCTGACCGGCGGGTTGGAGGTGCTCGGCGCACCGCTGGTGGGAGGTTCGGACGGGTTTCCCGGGCCACAGGCGGCCGCGGCGAGGAGCAGCAAAGACAGGACGCGTTTCATGGGGGCTCTCGATTCGCGCGGCGAGAGCGGCTCCGGCGGGCTCAGCCGTCCGGCCGCTCACGGGGGGGTGGGGGGTTGGCCGGCGCGCTCGCCCGTCGCGAGCCGCGAACGCGCCGGAGCCGGATCAGCTCACCTGCGAGCGCTCCGGCGGCGGATCAGCAACGCCATCGCCACGAGCAAGGCGGGGACCGAGACCGCGGAGGTCGCCCCCTGGCTGCATCCGACCTGCGCGGCTTCCGACGGGCCTCCCGGGAGGCCGCCGCCCGCGGACGACCCACCAGGCCCGCCCGGTGATCCGCCGTCCGGGGCCGGAGTCGGCCCAGGCGCTGGAGGAGATCCCGCGTCCGGGGACGGAGAGGGCAGCGGGTCCACTCGCGCGGTCGCCGCGGCCTCCTCGTAGGTGGTGGCCTGGATCACCCCGTCCTGGAAGAGGACCTGGGTGGGGTCGGTGGCCTCGTCCCGGTACAGCCCCATCTTCAGGTAGTTGGTGTCTGCCGAGCTGTACAGCGTCCGGACGAGGCTCTTGGGGACCACCAGCTGGCGGTCGTACCAGAGCTCGACGAAGCCCACGCCCGGGTCGGCGGACCACTTGATGTGAAGCACGAAGTCATGCCACGCGCCGCGGGTCACCGGGGCCATCTGCCACATGGTCTTGTCGTCGACGATGAAGAACAGGGTGTCCGGCAGCGGCCTGCCGCAGTCGCCGGCGCTGCAGCCCAGCACGAAGCGCACCGGCGGGGCGCCGTTGTTCCCCGGGTGATGCCACTGGATGAACACCTGCCAGGTCGGGGTCAGCGGATAGTCGGCCGGCCACAGCGTGCTCCAGCCGTAATAGAGCTCCCTTCCCTCCGAGGCCCCGTCGTACCGGATCAGCTCGTTGCGATTGCCGCTGGCGTTGATCGGGTCGTCCCCCTTCCGGACCTCCGCCCGCAGGGCATGTCTCCCCGGGCGCATGGGGGCGTCCACCACCTGGAGGCGGTCCGGGCTGATCATCTCGACCTGGCTCCACTGCGAGCGGTCCCCCGTCTCGAAGTCCCCCCTCCAGAGCACGCTCGCGGCGGCGGACCCGGCGAGGGCGACCGCCGCCATGAGCGCCAACGGCTTGATGGAACGATGCATGCACGAGCTCCGGGGTCAGGGGTGGAGACAGGACAAAGCAATTGCCTCCCGCTCAACATTCCCCGGGGCAGCCGTTGGGCACGAGCCGGCGCCCGGAAGTGCGCCCGCGCAGCAGGCGATCTCTCGAGCGCGGAGGAAGAAGACGGGGGAAAGCGGCACCTGCCCCGGCTCACTGCTCAACAGGGAAAACCTTCTCCACCTCGCCCGGAAGCGTGACCCACTTGCGCGCCGTCCATCTTGCAAGAGTGAGCGGGCGGCGAGTCCGGAGAGGGGCACGGTGATGGATGCCGAGCTGGCGCGGCTGGTGCGGCAGGCGCGCCACGTGACGCGGATGGACCTGCGCTCGCGGGTGTCGCTCGGGGTGAAGGCGTGCTCGCACCGCTCCGGGCTGCTCGCGAAGCTGAGCCAGCTCCAGCGCGCCGGGCCGGCGATCATCTTCTACCACAAGGTGTATCAGCGGCCGGTGGGGCGGTGGGGCGAACCGGTGATCGGGGTGGAGGAGCTCGAGCGCCAGGTGGCGTTCCTCAGCCGCGAGTACCAGCCGGTCAGGCTCTCCGAGATCGCCGCGGCGCTGCGGCACGGCCTCCCGCTCCCCGAGCGCGCGGTGGCGCTGACCTTCGATGACGGGTACCGGAACAACCTCCAGCTGGCGGCGCCCATCTTCCGGCGCCACGGGGTCCCGGCGACGCTGTTCGTGATCACCGGGGTGGTGGGGACGGAGCAATGGATGTGGGGCTACGAGCTGGAGAAGATGTTCTCGCAGCTCCCGCTCGCGTCCATCGGCCTGCAGGCGGGAGACTCCACCGTCGCCCGGATCTGCGCGATGGGGCTCGCCCCCCGGGTCGCGCTCATGGCGTGCTGCGGGTACCTCAAGTCCGTCCCCCACGCGCGGCAGATGGAGGTGATGGCGCGCCTGCGAGAGCGCTTCCCGGTGGAGCTGGACGACGACCACCGCTTCCTGAGCTGGGACGAGGTGCGGGCGCTGCGCGGCTACGGCTTCGAGCTGGGCGCGCACACGGTGAGCCACCCGATCCTCGTCCACCAGCCCCTGGACGAGGCCGAGTGGGAGATCTCCGCCAGCGCCCGGCAACTGGAGCAGGCGCTGGGCGAGCGCCCGACGATGTTCTCCTATCCCAACGGTGACGCCAGCCCCGAGGTGGTCTCGCTGGTGGGCAAGTACTTCGAGACCGCGGTGACCACGCGCCCCGGCCTGTGCTCCCCCTTCACGTCGGTCCTGGAGCTGCCGCGGCTCCCGGCTCCCTGCACGGTGGCCGAGCTGGATTTCGAGCTGACGCGCTGGCGCCTCCGGCACAAGGAGCGGCCATGATGCGGCCAGGGCCCGCGGGCGGCGTGGGAGTCGTCCGATGGAAGCGGTGATCCGGGATCTGCCGAACCTGTGGCCGTCGCAGTTGCTGGCGCGGCCGCCCGGGGCGCGCGCCTTCCCCTTCGACCGCCCGGAGCTGGAGCTGTGCTACCTCGGGCGCAACGCGGTCCACCGGGCGGTGCGGCGGCTGGGGCTGGGAGGCGCCGAGGTGATCGCCCCCGCCTACCACCACGGCGTGGAGATCGCCGCGCTCCTGCACGCCGGGGCGCACGTGCGCTTCGCGCGGGTGGACGAGTCGATGCGGTTGGACCCGGAGCACGTCGCCTCGCTCGTCGGTCCAAGGACCCGGGCGATCTACGTCATCCACTACGCCGGCTTCCCGCAGCCGCTGGAGCCCTTCCTGGAGCTGGCCCGACTCCGCGGCCTGGCCTTGATCGAAGACTGCGCGCTGTCGCTCTTCTCCCGGGACGGAGACCGGCCGCTCGGCAGCGCCGGAGACGCGGCGATCTTCTGCTTCTACAAGACCCTGCCCGTCTCGCACGGGGGCGCGCTCCTCGTCCGCCGGGCCGGAGCCGGGGACCGGCCGCCCCTCCGCCCGCCCCCGCTGCTTCCGACCCTGTCGCAGCTGGGAGGGGCGCTGCTGGCCGGCCTGGAGCTCCAGCTGGGAACGCCGGGTCGCGTGGCGCGAGGGGCGCTGAGGTCGATCGCCTCCGGCCTGCGCCGCAGGGCGAACGAGCTGGCCGTCCCGGTGGGGACCCAGCACTTCGATCCGGGCGTGGTGGACCTGGGGATGAGCGCGCTGGACGCGCGCCTGGCCCGCGCCGCGGACGCCTCACGGGTCGTCCAGCGCAGGCGCGCGAACTGGAGCTTCCTCCACCAGCGCCTGGCCGGGTGCCAGCGGGCGGTGTGGCCCCGGCTGCCGGAGGGGACGAGCCCGCTGTTCTACGCGCTGCGGGTCGAGGACAAGGATCGGGTGCTGCGGGCGCTGCGCCGGCGGGGGGTGAAGGCGGTGGACTTCTGGCGGACGGGGCATCCGTCGGCCCCAGGGGCGTCCTTCCCCGAGGTCGAGCAGCTGCGGGCGCAGGTGGTGGAGCTTCCGTGCCACCAGGACCTCGGCCCGGACCAGCTGGAACGCTTGGCCCGCCTCGCGCGCGAGGCGGTCGGCGGCGGGGAGTGAGCGATGGTGGTGGAGCAGGTGAGCGACGTGGAGCGCTTCGCCGGGCTGCGCGGAGCGTGGGAGGAGCTCTGGGCGCGGTGCGGCGCCCCGGTGTTCAGCTCCTGGGCCTGGCTGCATTCCTGGTACCGGCGCTGGAGCCCTGGGCGCCGCCTCTCCCTCCTCGTCACCCGGGAGGAATCCGGGCGGCTCCTGGGGGTGCTGCCGCTGTACCTCGAGGAGCGGCGCTCCCTGGGCAGGCCTTGCCGGCGGCTGGGGTTGCTCGGCGATGAACGGGTGGGGAGCGATCACCTGGGCCCGCTGCTGCGGCGGGACGCCGCGGGCGAGGTGCTCGCGGGTTGGGCCCGCTGGCTCCTGGCCCACCGGCCGGAGTGGGACCTGCTGGAGCTGCTGGACGTGGACGCCGGCGCAGCGTGGCTCCCCGCGCTGCGCGCGCCCCTGCAGGTGGCCGGCCTGGGCCTCCAGGAAGAGCCGCGCTGCGAGTGCCCCTTCGACACCTTCGAGCCGGGGCTCGGCTTCGACCACTACCTGGCGACGAAGGCGAAGCGGGCGGAGAACTACCGGCGGCGCCGGAGGTGGCTCGAACGCCAGCAGGGCTACCGGATCGACCGGGTGGAGGGGGGAGACCGGCTGGAGGAGGCGCTGGCGACCTTCTTCCGCCTGCACCGGATGCGCTGGCAGGAGCGCTCCGCGCTGGCGGAGCCGGAGGTGGAGGCCTTCCACCGGGAGGCCGCGCCCCGGCTGGCGTCCGCGGGCCATCTCCGCCTGTACACGATGCAGGTCGGCGGCCGCGCGGTGGCGTCGGTGTACGCGCTCCGCGGAAACGGAGTCCTGAGCTATTTCAACGCGGGGTACGACCCGGCCTGGCGCGACCGGAGCGTGGGGCTGGTGCTCGTGGGGGCGACGTTCCAGGACGCGATCGAGGAGGGCTTCCGGGAATACGACTTCCTGCGAGGCATGGAGCCCTACAAGCAGGACTGGGCGAGCCAGGTCCGCCTCACCGCCGGCGTTCGCGCGTGGTGGCGGGACGGGCCGGGGGCCTGGGACACCCGCGTCCGGCAGCTCGACCGCGGGGCCCGGGCGGCGCTCCGGTCCACGCTGCCCCCGGCCGTGCTGAGCGGGCTCCGGCGGCTCCGGCGAAGATGGGAGGCGCGCTGACGATGGGAGCGGGGGGCTCATCCTCGTCCTTCCTGGGCCGGGCGAGGCCGCTGGTGCTGGCCCGGATGGGGACCGCGCTGCTGACCATCTCCATCCCGCTGGTGCTGGCGCGGTCCATGGAGCTGGGCGAGTACGGCACCTACAAGCAGCTCTTCCTCGTCTCGCAGACGCTCTGCTACGTGCTGCCGTTCGGGATGCCGCACGCGCTGTACTTCTTCATCCCTCGCGCCGACGTGAGGCGGCCGTACCTGGTCCACACCATGGCGTTCCTCACCGTCACCGGGGCGCTCGCCGCGCTGGCCCTGTTCGCGTTCGACGCCCGCATCGCCCGCGCATTCTCGAACCCGGCGCTGGCGGGGTACCGCTTCCAGCAGGCCGCGTACGTGATCTGCTTCACGGCGTCGCTCACGCTGGAGATCTCGCTCACCACGCAGGGGCGGACGCGCCGGTCGGCGGCGGTCTACCTGATCTCGGACGCGGTGCGGGCGCTGGCCATGGTGGTGCCGGTGCTGCTCGGGTTCGGCCTGAAGGGGCTGATGGTCGCCGTGGCCGCGTTCGCCGCGCTCCGCTACGCCGCCGCCTGGGGGGTGGTGCTGCGCTCGGGGCCGGGCCCGCTGCTGGACCGGCGGAAGCTGGCCGAGCAACTGGCGTACGCCCTCCCGTTCGGCGCCGCGATGCTGGTCTCCGTCCCCCAGTGGTACGCGCACCAGTACGTGGTCTCCAGCTCCGTCTCGCCGGAGCTGTTCGCGATCTACGCGGTCGGCTGCTTCCAGCTCCCCGTGGTGGACCTGCTCTACACGCCCACCAGCGAGGTGCTGATGGTGCGGCTGGGGGAGCTGGACAAGCAGGGGCGGGCCGGGGAGGGCGCCGGCATCTTCCGCGAGGCGACCGCGAAGCTGGCGCTGGCCTTCTTCCCCCTGGCGGCCTTCCTCGTCACCGCCGCGCCCGAGCTGATCGACGCGCTGTTCGGCCACCGCTTCGCCGCCGCGGTGCCGCTGTTCCGGGTCGGCGTGACCGGCGTGGTGCTGGCGATCATGCCGATGGACGGCGTCCTCCGGGCGCGCGACCAGACGCGCTTCCTGTTCTGGGCGTACCTGGCGAAGGCGGCCGTGACGGTGCCGCTGGTCTGGGGAGGCGTGCGGCACTTCGGGATGCTGGGGGGCATCGGGTCGTGGGCGCTGGCGGAGCTCTTCGGCAAGGCGGTGTTGCTGTCGCGAATCCCGCGGGCGCTGGGCAGCCCGTTCCGCAGGTGCGTGCCGTGGGTGCCACTGGCCAAGGCCTCCGGGGCCGCGGCGCTGGCCGCCGGCGGGGTGGTGGCGGTCCGCGCGTACGCTCACCCGGCGTACGCGGGGCTCCCCCCGGGCTTCCTCTGGCGCATCCTCCCGCTGGCTGCCGCCGGGGTCCTGTTCGCCACCGGGTACCTGGCCGCCCTCCGCGCCGCCGGGGTGCGGCCGCTGGCCGTGCTGGCGGGCCTCCGCGGCCCCGCCGCGGCCCGGCCCTGAGGACGGACAGCGCGCTGCTCCGGCGGCGGAGCTCCGTGTCGTCGTCCGCGGCCTGGAAGCCCTTCGCTGTCACAACCGGCGAGCGCGCGCCTGGCGCGTGCGACGAGGAACCGTGCGATTGACCCCAGTTGGGCTGGGTGGATGGGCGCCCGCTGGCGTTGTTCCGGATCTTCTTCGGGCTGGCCCGACTCCGTCACTGCCTGATCGGGCGGAGGAGCTCGTAGCCCATCCCGCCCGGGCCGAAGTCCAGCGCGTTGTAGAGCTGGAGGACCAGCTCCCCGGACGGGACGTCCGCGATCAACGTCCCGTCGGAGAGGGTGGAGATCATGGTGAACGCGCTGGTGTGATTCACACGCGGCGCCCAGGTGCGCGCCCCGTCCGTGCTGGCGTAGAGCCTGGTCCGGGAGTCGCTGAGGTTGAGGGCCAGCGCGGTGCCGTCCCTGGCGACGGCCTGGAACCGGTAGCTCTTGTTCACGACGGAGACATCGAAGGTGAGCTCCAGCCGGCGCCCCCCCCCAGGCGAATCGGCGTTACCGGTCCCTTGCAGGCCAGGGATCCAGCCAGCAGCACCACCATGTGGATTCGGCGCAATTCGACCTCCGAGGGTTGGGAGGCGGACCCTGGATGATCCGATATCGAATAATTCATGGGCGGGTGATTCAGTGGCTGCTTGCCAGGCGCTGCGCGGGCGGCACGGCCACCAGGACAGTGGCCCCGTTGCGGGCTGAGCACTCCCTGCTCCTGACCCTGGCGCGCGGGCTGGACGTGCCCAACCTCGAGCACGGGATGGGGGCGAACCATGAAGACGAGGATGGGGTTGCTGCTGGTATTCGCCGTTGGGCTGGCCTGTTCTGACCCGCCCCGCGGAGGGCCACCAACGCCGGCGCCTGCCGGGGAGCTCCAGCCGGCGCCGAAGTTGCCTCCGGGGGTCGTGGCTTCACCGCCCCCTCCACCCGCGCCGCCCGGACCGATCGAGTTGGAGAACGCGCGGCCCGGCACCACCGCCTGGCGGCTCCAGCGCGTCGCCAGCGCCGGGCAGATCGCCGGCTACGCGCTGGCCGGGAGCGCCGCGCCGGGCGCGGACGTGCCCGTGGCCGTCTCCGTCTCCGGTCCGCCCACCACGTTCACCTGGACCGCCTACCGGATGGGCTTCTACGGCGGCGCGGGCGGACGCGCGCTCGCCAGCGGGGGGCCGCTGCCCGCCGTCCAGCAGCCGGGCTGCGACCCGGACCCCACCACCGCGCTGGTGGCGTGCACCTGGCCGTCCGCTTTCACGCTGCACGTCGGCCCGGACTGGCCGGGCGGCATCTACCTGATCAAGCTCCGCCGCGCCGACGGCTACGACGCCTACGTCCCGGTGGTGGTGCGGAGCCCCGCGGCGGCGGACGCGCTGGTGGTCGTGCCCACCGGGACCTGGCAGGCCTACAACGCCTTCGGCGGCGAGGGCCTCTACGAGGACGACGATCACCTCTCCAGCTCCGGCAAGGCGGTGATGGTCTCCTACGACCGGCCCTACGTGGAGGACGGCGGCTCCGGTCACTTCCTGCGGCACGAGCAGTACCTGGTCGGTTTCCTGGAGGCGCAGGGGCTGGAGGTCCGCTACGCCACGGACGAGGACGTGGACGCGCAGCCGGCGGCCGCGCTCGCGGGCGTGAGGGTGGCGATCATCTCGGCGCACGACGAGTACTGGTCGAAAGGCGTCCGGGACGCGATGGAGGCCGCCGTCGGGAGCGGGACGTCGCTGGTGCTGATCGGCGCCAACGCCGGTTACTGGCAGGTGCGGTACGGGCCCTCGGCCTCCGGCAGCCCCCGCCGGATCATCATCTGTTACAAGGAGGCGGCCGCGCGGCTGGACCCGGTGGGGCCGAACAGTCCGCTGTTGACGACGCGCTTCCGCGACCCGCCGGTGAACCGGCCCGAAGCGGCCCTCTTCGGCGTGATGTTCGGCCACGGCTGGAATGACTTCAGCTTCCCGGCGGTGGTCACCAATCCGTCGCACTGGGTCTTCGAAGGCACCGGGCTCCAGGCAGGAGACATCCTCCCGTCGGCCGCCGGCTACGAGGCGGATTCGGTGGCGGCGGCCAGCCCGCCCGGCGTCACCGTGCTCGCGGACTCGCCCATGTTCTCGCTGCTGGGCGAGGTGGCGCGGGCGCAGATGGTGGTGCGCGAGCAGGGACGGGCCATCGTCTTCGCCAGCGGCGGGATCGACTTCGTGAGGATGCTGGGGCCCACGGAGCTGGCGGACGTGCGCGCGCAGCGGGTGCTGGCCAACGTGCTCTTCCGTGCGATCGGTCGCGGGCCGCCCGATCACCTCACGCTCTCGCCGCCGCCCGCGGGGCTGATCCACGGACCGTCGCAGACGCCGGTGGAGATCGCCTCCCAGGCGGCGCTCCAGGCGCCGGTGGGGGTGGCGCCCCTGCCGGGCGGTGAGCTGGCGGTCGCGGACATGGGCGCGCACCGGGTGCTGGCGGTCGGCCCGGACGGCACGGCGCGGGTGCTCGCCGGCACCGGGCCGGGGATCGTGATCGGGATCGCCACCGACGCGTCCGGGACGGTGTACTTCGCCGACTCGGCCGGGGGGTGCATCCACCGCGTCCTCCCCGGAGGCGCGGACCAGGTGATCGCCGGGACCTGCGGCCTCGCCGGGGAGGTGGATGGGGCCGGCGCCGCGGCGCGCTTCTCGGCGCCGGTGGCGCTCGCCCTGGGGGCGGACGGGCTGTACGTGGCGGACGTGCTCGGCGATGCGGTGCGGAGGGTCTCGCTCGCCGCTCCCTACCCGGTGACCACCTTCCTCCGCGGGGTCGCGCATCCCACCGCGCTGGCGTTCGGGCCGGACGGCGCGCTCTACGTCACCGAGGGAGGCTGGGCGCAGATCGCCCGCTACCGGAGCGGGGTGAGGGAGGTGGTCGCGGGGAACAACCAGTTCGGCGTGCGCGACGGCGCGGTGGCCGACGCGCGGGTGATGCCGTACGCCGGCCTGGCCGTGCTCCCCGACGGGAGGGTGGCGTTCTCGGACGCGGGGAGTGGGAGGGTGCGGATCGTCGCCGGCGGCCAGGTGAGCACGCTCGCCAACGTGAGGCTCCCCGGAGGGCTGGCGCTGTCGCACGACGGCAAGCTGCTGGTGGCGGGCGCCGGAACCGGCACCTTGCTCCAGCTGTCGCCGTGAGCCCAATGGCCGACCTGCGCCCCGGTGCGCACCGTAGGGCCGAGACCTCACGAGCTGGACCTGACTCCGGGGCGCGCATGAAGACCTTCATTCCCGAGACGCTCACGGCGGCGCCCGGCAAGCCGGCCATGCGCATCCATGCCCACTGACCCCACGGGACGCTGGCCCGCCCTGAATACCCCCGACTGGCAAGCCAGCGCCCGCACCCTCCACCTGTGGACGCAGCTCGTCGGCAAGACGCGCCTCGCCCTGGCGCCCATGGTGAATCACTGGTGGCAGGTGGCGCTCTACCTCACCGCCCGCGGCCTGAGCACCTCGCCCATCCCGCTCGGCTGGCGCGCCTTCGAGGTGGAGCTCGACCTCCTCGCCCAGCGGCTGGAGATCCGGGCGAGCGACGGCGCCAGGGACGGGTTCGAGCTCGGCACGGGCACGCTCGCCGACTTCCACGCCCGGTACATGGAGGCGCTCCGTCGCGCAGGCGTCGAGGTCAAGCTCTACCCGGCCGCCACGGAGCTCGAGGAGGCGGTCTCCCTCGACACCGACCGGACCGTCAGGCGCTACGACCCGGACTGGGGGACGCGGTTCTTCACGGCGCTGGTCCAGGTCGACCGCCTGCTCAAGGAATTTCGCGGGCCCTTCCTGGGCAAGGCGAGCCCGGTCCACTTCTTCTGGGGGGCCTTCGACATGGCGGTGACCCGCTTCTCCGGAAGACGAGCGCCGCGCCACCCGGGCGGCGTGCCGAACTGCCCTGACCGCGTGCCGGTGGAGGCCTACTCGCACGAGGTGAGCAGCGCGGGGTTCTGGCCCGGCGACCCGAGCTTCCCGGAGGCGGCCTTCTATTGCTACGCCTACCCGCAACCGCCCGGGTTCGAGAGCGCGCCGGTGCTGCCGCCCTCCGCGCGCTACGAGCCCGGGCTCCACGAGTTCATCCTCCCCTACGAGGCGGTCCGCGCGGCGGCGTCGCCGGATCTCGAGGTCATGACCTTCCTGCAGACGGCCTACGCCGCCGCGGCGGAGCTCGGGCACTGGAATCGCGGCGAGCTGGAGCGGCCGCGCTGAGAGGCGAAGGTGCCGGCGCTGCTCGACCAGTGAGAGCGGCCAACCCATGGTTGCCCGACCGGATCGACCGCCGGGTTCTTGCCGCCGTGGTGGTTGCACCCCCACGTCCATGGTTGAAAGGTGACTCAGTTGGAGTCCGGCGGGTGGGCCGGGCGCTGGGGGATCGACCGGTTCCGCAGCACCGCGGCGCCGGCCTGCGGCCGCCGCACCACGCACGTGTCCCCGCCGCCCAGGTCCACGGCGCCGGCCTGGAAGCGCCCCGGGCACTCCATGAGCACGGCGCCCAGGGTCCGCCCGTCGCGCGTCCGGGAGAGGCAGGTGGCTCCGTCGGGCGCCCAGGCGGCCTCGAACGCGGCCTGCGCCGGGTTCCAGGTCGCCGTCGCCTGCGTGGTCCGCGAGGCCACGCCGAGCGAGTCGTAGTAATCGATCAGGGTCCCCGCCCTGGTATGGCTCCCGCCGTCCCCGCAGTAGTCGGCGCGGACCATGCGCGTGCAGGACTGGTGCGCATCCGCCAGCGACCGCCCGCCCGCGACCGCCCAGGGCCGGTAGCCCCAGGTGACGCACTTGGCGAGGGCCCCCGCCTCGCAGGCGAAGGTGATCTTCTGCGGCCCCGCCCGGTGCGCGCCGGTGGCGTCCCAGCTGCCGTCCAGCACCACCGCCCGCGGGTCGGGGGCCGCGCCGGTGGCCACGCAGGGGTTCTCCCAGTCCTCCGCGACCGGGTTCCACGCCTCGATCCGGTACCAGACCATGGCCGGGTCGCCTGCGGAGGGCTCGGCGCCGCAGATCGCCACCTCCACCTTCTGCCCGGCGCTGTTCTCACCCTGGAGGACGGCGCCCACCGGGCTCTTGCCCACCAGGCGCCCGCCCTCCAGCTTCAGCGCCCCGGCCTCCCCGCTGAGGGTGGCGGACACCAGCACGCTGGTCCGCTCGTCGGCCGGCGCCCCCTCCGTCCACGCCTGCCGCGTCCCCCACAGCATCGTGCCCTGCGGGTTGTAGATCCGGCTGTTCGAGCGGGGCCGGCACTTCCCCGAATCGTGCCGCGCGGCGCCATCGGACTTCGGCCCGGCGCTCGCCGCCAACGATCCCACCGCCGCCAGAACGAACATCACGTTGCCCAGCTGCTGCATCCGGTCATTCATGAACGCCCCCCCATGTCGCGGATCCGGCCCCCCCCCGGACCGGCCGCTCTCACTCCCCGTGTTCGCGGCGCCTCCGGCTATTCACGGAGGCCCCTCCCCCGGCGGCGGGAAGGAGGCGCACACGCGCGCCCCGACGAGGGGATTGCGCTGCGTGGGCTCCCCCGCCACCCGGTTGGCGATGAGCACGCTCAGGATGTCGTAGTACCAGCCACCACCCCGCAGGACGATGCTCCCCAGCTCCGGGGTCACCGGCGTGGTCATCTCGACGGCGTTGCCCGCCATGTCGACCAGCCCGAAGGGACTGGTGGAGGCCGGGTGGGAGCCGACCGGGTCGGGCCCGAAGGCGCTGGGCTCCCTGCCGTAGGTGGCGTCGAAGTCCGCGTCCTCGGGCGAGAGCCGGTCGCCGCCGGGGTACGCCCGGCCGTCGGCGCCGCTGGCCGCGCGCTCCCACTCGCGCTCGGTGCACAGCCTGGCGCCGGGGATCCGGCCGGAGCGGGCCAGCCACGACAGGTAGCCCTGCAGATCCAGGGCGGAGACGCCGGAGAGCGGGAGCTGCCGCCAGTCCCCGGAGCCGCGCACCTTCCGGCCCGGATAGCGGAGCTCCTGCCCCTCCGCCGCCCTCACCGGCGCGGAGCCCGAGCGGTAGAACGAGAAGACCCAGCCCTCCTGCGGATGCCGCTGCAGCGTCAGGCCGCCGGCGTCCGTCGGCCGCAGCTGCTCGAGGACGCGGACGGAGCCCGCCTCCGGCTGGGCCTTCAGGTAGCTCAGCCAGTCGCCGAACGTCACCTCGCTCTTCCCGATCAGGTAGCCCGCGCCCATGCAGCTCCGGTGGAGCGGGGCGCTCTGGAGCCAGTCCCGCCGCTTCTGCTCCGGGGCGTCGCTCCCTTGCAGGAAGCACCCGGGCGGGACGAACGCGAAGCCCTCCGGGACGGCCCCGGGAAGCGGGACGTCGATCCGCTCGCGAGCGCCCCGCGCCAGCAACACGGGGAAGACCACCGGCACGCGGCCCTGCTTGACGAGGCGGAGGCGATAGGAGCCCGGTGGCAGGGCGATGGGATCGGCGGGAGTCGGCGAGACGGCGCCGGCCTCCGTCACCGGCTGGAGCCGGAGCCCGCCGTTCACGTCCACGTAGCGCTCGATCTCCACCCGCGCCCCCGCCGGCCTGGTGACCACCCGCAGGTCGGCCGGAGCCGCGACCCGGCGCTGCCACTCCTCGTCGGTGTAGCGCTGGAGCAGGCGGCGCACGCTCTCCGCCCTCGCCCCCTGCGGGTGGAAGCACTCCTCCAGCTCCAGCTGCGCGTAGCTCGCGTCCCGGAGCGCCTGGTGCGTCACCGGCCGCCGCGCCTCGTGCTCCAGGGCGCGCTGCAGGAGCTGCTCCGCGGCGCGCAGCTCGGTGCCCGCCTGCTCGTAGGCGGAGAGCGCCGAGGCCCAGCGATCCTCGCCCAGGCTCCACCGCGACGGGGCTCCCGGCGAGACCGCGGGCGCGCCGGAGGCCGCGGCATCGGGGTCGAAGAGCGCGAGCGCCTCGCCGCGCCGTTCGCAGGCGAGCCGCGCCGTCTCCTTCCCCTTCCCCAGGGCGGCGCCCGCCTCCCGGAGCCGGGCGTCCACGAACCGCGTGTCCGCCAGGTACGCCTGGAGGCGAAAGCCCCCGTACAGGGCGATGGGGACGAGCGCGGCCGAGACGCCGGCGAACCAGCGCCACCGGCGCCGCCGCAGCGCCCGGCGCCGGGACTGCGAGAGGAACTCCCGCTCGAGGGCGCCGAGCGCCCGCGGGTCCAGCGGTCCCACCTCCTCCAGTTGCTCCCCCTGCCACAGCAGCTCCGGGGGCCGCTGCAGGCGGCTCCACTCGGCGCTCGCGGCCTCCAGCCGCTGCCGGACGGCGCGGTGGCCGATGTCGTCATCCAGCCAGTGGCGCAGGGTGGTCCAGCGCTGGATGAGGGCGTCGTGGGCGATCTGGTAGCAGGCGCGTCCCGCCACGGAGCGGACCAGGAGCAGCCGCCCCTCCACCAGGGTGCGCAGCGCGACGCGGGCGTCCTCCGAGCCGACCTCCAGCTCCTCCTCCCTCCGCTCGCCCCTGGTGTCCTGGGCGGTGACCAGGCGGATCAGCAGCCGCCGCGCCGCCTGTTGCTGCGCCTGGTCCAGCCGCGCCAGCACGCTGTCGGCGTGCCGGGACAAAAGGCCCGCCACGCCTCCCATCCCGTCCAGCGCCGCGCGGGTGATGCGGGCGCCCGCGACGTCCCGCTTCTCCCACAGCTCGGTGAGGGCGAAGCTGAGCAGGGGCAGCTCGCCGGAGCCGTGGGCCGCGGATTCCACCAGCTGCAGGACCAGGGCGTCGGACTCGAACGCCACCTTGCAGGCGCGGGCGGGGCCCACGATCGCCTCCCGCAGGCCCTCGGGGCTGAGCGGGCGGAGGAAGTAGAGCGCGCGCTCCGCCTCGTCCTCCAGGCCGGGCAGGACGGCGACCCGGGTGAAGAAGTCGCCGCGCACCGCCATCAACAGGCGGACCGGGGTGGCCGGACCGATCAGCTCGCCCAGGACCCGGGTGAAGCAGGCGGCCTCGGCCGGATCGCTCAGCGTCACCAGCTCCTCCAGCTGGTCGACGAACAACAGCGCGCCCCCCAGCTGCTCGCACGCCCTGCGCACGCACCGCCCCAGCGGCCGCGGGTCCTCCGCCGGCCACGAGAACAGCTCCATCTCCGCGGGGGACAGCGAGGGGGCGAACGCGGCGGCCAGCGCCTGGAGCGGGCGCCGGCCCGGGGTGAGCGTGCGCGCCGCCAGCGGCCGCCCCTCCGCGATCGCCCCCGCCGCCACCCGCGGGAGGATGCCCGCCCGGCACAGCGAGGACTTCCCCACCCCCGAGTCGGCGACCACCAGCACCAGGCGCTGCCGGTCCAGGCGCTCGAGCACGCGCTGGATGTCGGCGCCGCGCCCGAAGAAGAGGGCCTGGTGCTCGGTCTCGAAGGGGGCCAGCCCGCGGTAGGGGTTGGCCGAGAGCGCGGGCGGCACCGCCGCCGCCAGCCGCTCCAGCGCCTCGGCCAGGAGGTCCGCCGAGGCGAAGCGCTCCTCCGGATCCTGCCGGGTGCAGCGCTCGATGATCGCCCGGAGGTCCAGGTCCACCACCGGCCCGGACGCGCGCTCCTGCGGCGCCGGCGCCTGGTCCAGCGCCAGCTGACCCATGCACAGCTCGTGGAGGACCAGCCCCAGCGAGTACAGGTCGCTCCGGGGCGTGGCCGGCCCGCCCGCCCGCACCTCCGGGGCCATGTAGCGCGGCGTCCCCGCCGGGGCGCGCTCGCGGTCCACCCCGGCGGGGAGGTCGCCGCCGATGCGCTGGGCGAGGCCGAAGTCGAGCAGCTTGACCACGCCGTCCTCGGCCTCGATGGCGTTGGACGGCTTGATGTCGCGGTGGAGCACCCCCTGCCGGTGCGCCGCCGCCAGCCCGCGCGCCAGCCCGCCGCCCAGCGCCAGCACGTGCGGCCACGGCAGCGGCGCCGACAGCTTCGCCAGGCTCCGCCCCGCCACGTACTCGGAGACGATGTACGGGTGGCCCTCCACCTGGCCGACGCGAAACACGGTGACGATGTTGGGGTGCTGGAGCCGGGCCAGCAGCCGCGCCTCGTTCTCGAAGGAGCTCCGGATCCGCGGCTCCGGGCGCGCCTGGGCGATGAACTTGATCGCCACCTTGCGCTGGAGCGCGGTGTCGTGAGCCAGGTAGACGACCCCCATGCCCCCGTACCCAAGCTCGCACTCGATCCTGAATTCGTCGATCTCCGCCGGCGGCTCCCACGGCGCGTGCACCACGGCCGCGATGTCGTCGTGACAGGTGTTGCAACCGGCGGCGTGTCGGAGCGCGAGCGACAGCTCCTCCGGGGAGAGCCGGCCCTCGCTCAGCCGGACCAGGAGCTCATTGCTCAGGCATCCTGGTGCTCCTCCCAATCCGGAGTCCATTGCCTACACGGTACCACATGGTATAATGGCTGATCCGAATTGACGGGTCCTTCCTTGGAGTCCTTTTTCGAGCAGGCGTTTGAAACAGCCCGGGCTCCGTGGCCGGACTTGTCGTTGACGGCGGCGCAGTTCACCAGCCACCTGATGAAGTGCCTGGCGGCCACGGGCAAGGGGGAGCCGGCGCTGGCGCTCAGGTCGATGCACCTGTCGGACCTCTATCTCGCGTGCGCGTGCGCGAACGGGGCCCCCGGCGCGGTCGAGGCGCTCGACCGGGACTACCTGGCCAAGCTCCCGGGCATCCTCCGGCGCCACCGGCACTCGCCGGAGGCGATCGAAGACGTCTGTCAACGGCTGAGGGAAAAGCTGTTGTTGCAGGCGCATATCGCGACGTACACCGGCGAAGGGAAGCTGGCGAGCTGGGTGGAGGTGATCGCCAAGCGCATGGCGAACAAGGAGACCCGGCCCGAGGTGAACGAGTCTTCGGGGATGTCCAGGATCGTCGAGGGGTTCGCCGGCACCGGAGATCTCGAGAAGGACGTCCTCAAGCGGAACCTCTTGACCGAGCTGCAGTCGGCGCTGCGGGCCGCCGGGTCCACCCTGACCGACGAGCAGCGTGAATTGCTCAAGTTTCACTACAGGAATGGAATGTCGGAGGCCAAGCTCGCGGTGCTCTTCAAGACCAGCCAGCCCACCATCTCGCGAAGGCTGAGGAGCGCGCGAGAGGTCGTCTTCGCCGAGACGAAGCGCCGGCTCCGGGAGCGGCTCGGGCTGGCGGAGCAGGACTTCGACAGCTTCATCGCCGACGTGCAGAGCCGGTGGCTGGACCTGACCCTGAGCCAGCTCTTCGGGGATACGGATGGTCAGGTGCCGCCGCAGTAGATGTCATTTCATGCCACCTTGGAGAGGACACCCGCCAGTGCCCGTGGCGGCGTGAATTATTCAGGCGAGGCGGACCGTCCATTCGCGCGCCTTCCGTGAATAATCCGCCGCGGCGGGGATACGGGCCCGGTGGGAGGTGCTCATGCACCGGCTTCGGATCGCAGTCCTCGCAGTCGCAACCTGCCTCGCCGCTTGTGGAGGAGAAGAGCTCTTCGGACAGGCGCGGGAGCCCATGGTGCAGCTCCAACCGGTGGGGCCGATAGGGACCTTCGAAGCCCAGCCCACCAGGCCCGGGGAGGCGCTGCGCGTGGTGTTGATGACCGACGCGACGGCGCACCTGGAGGCGCTGGTGATGTGCCAGCTGGGTCTCGTCTGTCCGCTGAAGGTGGACGACGCCCTGTACACGCGCTTGGAGGCCGGGAGCGCGGGCCACATGGACTTCACCACCCAGAGCGGCCAGCCCCTCAGCGGCTACAGCTACCTGTACAGCGGCACCCAGCTGGGCATGGTCCGGGATGGAGACGCGCAGCTGCAGGTGCTGGACAGGGCCAAGGTGGCGTGGTGCTCCGTGGCCACGCAGTGCGACAACCAATTGCTGCCCACGCCGGTCTGCCCCGGCCAGTGGACCTGCGTCAACAACGGCTGCCAGTTCGAGTGCGCGGCGGGCACCTTCGTCGCACCTCCATAGATAAGCGCCGGCGTGGAAGGGACCCTTCGGCGCCGAAGGCAGGCCCGGAACCGGCGGAGTCTTCCTCCGGTTCCGGGCCTGGCCTGTTCAGGGGTGCGTGGTGGGGGAGGCGAAGCCGCGGAGCGGAGCGGCGCTCCCCAGGGCGATGAAGGGGGCCCAGTAGTAGGGATGGGGGTGCTGGGCGCGGAGGGAGAGCATGGCCTCCCGGAGCGCCGCGCCGCGGCCCTGGCCGGCGAGGAGGTTGCGGTAGTAGCGCTCCATCAGCGCGTGCGTGGTCTCGTCGTCCACCTTCCACAGGCTGACCACCAGCGTCTCCGCTCCGGCGACGATGAACGCCCGGCGGAGACCGTAGACACCCTGGCCGCGCTTCACGTCGCCCCGGCCGGTGTCGCAGGCCGAGAGCACCACCAGCTGGGTGCCCCACAGGTCGAGGCCCGCCAGCTCCAGCGCCGTCACCAGCGAGCTCCCGATGTCCGCCCGCGAGCCGGCTCCGGCGAGCACCAGTCCGGAGCGGAGCAGCGGGTCCGGCGGGCGGGAGGTGGCGCCGCCCGCGGAGAGGTCCTGGGTGCCCAGGGCGCGAGCGCCGGGTGAAGCCGCGGCATCCGCCAGGAAGAACCCGTGGGTGGCGATGTGGAGGATGCCGGGGGCGGGCAGGTGGAGGAGTCGTTCCTTGGAGGCGTCGGCGCCGAGGAAGGCCTGGGCCTCCGGAAAGAGGCGGTGGATGGCTTCGGCTTCCAGGCGAGTGCCCGGAAGCGGCGCCCAGCGCGGCCCGGAGAGATTGTCCCGCTCAAGGGAGAAGAAACGCTCGACCGAGTAGGAGCGCTCGGCCTGGGTGAGCGTCACTCCGCCGTCCGGAGCAGAGGCCTGGGCCGGCGGAGCGGCGCTGTAGTCCGGGTCCGCGAAGATGACGGTCGAGGTGGAGGCCGAGGCGGGGAGGTCGCCGGGAGGCGGCAGGAGGTCCCTTCCGCTGGTGAGGTACGTGAAATCGAACGCGTCGGCGAGGAAGCGGCGGCCGTCGTGGAAAGCGGCGAAGGGGACCAGTGCGAGCTGGCCGTCAGGCGCGAGGAGCACCTTGCGGACGTCGCCGAGGAGCGGCAACAGCGGCTTGAAGGCGAGCCGGTAGAGCTCCCGCGCGGCGGTCTGGACGTGAGCGTCCCGGCTGGCCAGCGCCGCGCGCAGCCGCAAGGCGGCTTTGTCGAGGACGTCCGCCGGGCCAAGGTCGACGGTGCCGGTGCGGCCGTCCGGGAAGAGCGCCAGCGCCAGGTAGCGGGGCTGAGCAGGGAGCCTGGACTCCGGTGTGCCGGGTCGCGGCACGGGCGGGCTGTCCGTGTAGGCGACCAGCTCGACGAGGGCGCCGTCCCGGGGAAGGGCGGCCGTGGCGCGCTGGAGGATGTCGGCGGTGGAGGGGAGGGTGGTGAGCGCGCGCAGCGGCGCGGAGCGCTTGGCGAGGTCTGCTTCGAGGGCGTCGCCGTCGTCCTCCAGGCGCTGGAGGCGCTGCTGGTATTCGGCGGGAGCGAGCTTGCCCGGGCCGTCCAGCGAGAGCTGGGCCAGCCGGGTGCGCAGCCCGCGCAGGTGCTCGAACGCTTCGCGGTCTCCGGCCCCCATGCTCCGGAGGATGACGCGCGAGGTGTCGGCGGCTTCTTCGACGGAGCGGCCCTTGAGGAGGAGCGCGCTGGTGAGCGCCAGGCGACGAGCGCCCTCGTCGTCCGGGTATGCCCGCGCGAGGGAGTAGAGGCGATCGCCGTCCCTGCCGAGGAACTGGAGGAAGCTCGCCAGGCGGGCCTCGGAGAAGTCGAGCGCCTCGTGGCGGAGGCGGCCCTCGGAGATGGACAGCGCGCGCGCGAGGAGTGGGAGGGCCTCGGCCTTGCGCCGCTGCCGGAGGCGAAGCTGGGCGAGGCCCTGGAGCGGGCGCACGAGGTTGGGGTTCGACTTGCCGAGCTCCGTTTCCAGGGCGGCCAGCGCGCGCTCGTAGAGCGGCTCTGCCCGATCGTACAGCCCCTGGTCGCGATGGAGATCGGCGAGGCCGATGAGCGCGTGCGCGGT
>Ga0134122_10000239_pt1 | contig 34646 bp, 31 predicted proteins | sample KB302_FD_96461 | JGI IMG/M metagenome (GOLD analysis project Ga0134122, IMG submission 96461) | Terrestrial soil microbial communities without Nitrogen fertilizer from Kellogg Biological Station, Michigan, USA - KB3-0-2 | ecosystem: Environmental > Terrestrial > Soil > Unclassified ... | reverse complement strand
CGGCGTCGGCATTGAACGCGTAGTTGTCGAACTCGCCCGTGGAAGGATGGCAGAAGATGCCCAGAGCGCCGGCCGGCGACGGATTTTCGACCGAGCGCTTGTACATCGTGAGGTAGCCGAAGCGCTTCGGGGTGAAGACGTCGAAATAGCAGTTGGACCCGGCGGTGCATTCCGCGTTCGGTCCGTTGCAGGTGGTGCAGGTCTCCCAGCCGAACAGCTTCGGCGTTTCGAGCAGCGTCACGTGCCCCTGGTCGGCGTTCGTGCTCACCCCCCATTCCATGCCGTAGAGCCCGACGAAGACGTCGTTGACGGTCGCCGAGACCGCCGCGGCGCGGCCGTCCGCGTAGCGCTGTTTGACCTTTGCCTCGGAGACCGGCGGGTTGTTGGTCGCCATGGCGTCGTTGATCAGGTGGTTGTGCTCGTTGATCACCCAGTAATCGAGGCCGGCCGAGTTGCGGGCGAAGCCGTAGATCTGCGCCGGAGTGAAGGTGCCGCTCCCTTCGGCGTTGCCGGACGAGCAGGCGGAGGTCGGCTGGCCGCCGTCCGACCAATTCGAATGGCTGTGGGTCGAGCCGTAATAGAAGTTGAAGCCGAAGCCCGCCTCGATCGGCGTGTTCTGGCGCATCTGGCAGGCGCCCGCGGCGAGGCTTGAGCGCAGCTCGACCGCCTCTTTCTCGCTGAGCGCATCGTTGACGATCACGTAGTCGGTGGACGCATAGGCTTCGTTCTCGATCCCTACCCCGGCCAGATCCGCGTAGCGGGAGATCGTCCGCGCGATCTTGCCGCGCTCCTTGTCGGCGAGGAACCGGCCGAGGAACGAATAGGAGTAGCGCCCGGGAGGCACTCTGCGCCCGGCGTCGTCCCGGCCGTCCCAGAAGAATTCGCCCGCCGTCTGCCCCGAAGCGTCGATCGTCGCGGCGCCGTCGACATTGCGCACGACCCGGCCGAACTCGTCTCGAATCTCCAGATGCCAATACGCCGTGCCGAGATCGCCGAACACCGCCGCGCGCTGGTTCGATAGCACGGTGAAAAGCCGCACGCTGCCGAGCGATCCGGAGTGAGCCGGTGAAAACTGGTAGGCGTCCGCCCCCAGGTAGGCGATGAATTTCGAGTCGCAGTCGTCGTAGGCCCGCGCCGAAGCGCCGAGCGCGAGCAGCAGGGCGAACGACGCCGCGGCGCGAAGAAGACGGGCACGGCGGGTGGAGGCGAGGTCAGGCATCGGAGGAAACTCCTTCTGCGAAGGTTCGCGGACGGGACCGGATACGGCATGGGGAGGCGACGACGGAGGTTCTACCTCTCTCGGGTGCTCGTGCCCCGGCCGAACGAGACGAGCCCGCGAGATCGTCACGCAACCCCGCCGACGGATCACCGTTCCCTGACCCGGGACCAGCGTTCCCTGCCGCGGGACCAACGAATTTGCGCCAAATTCGTTGATCCTTGCCGAGGGATCACTGGTCCCTGCCGCGGGACCAACGAATTTCGGCCAAAATCGTTGATCCCTGCCGAAGGATCACTGGTCCCTGCCGCGGGACCAGCGATTTTCCGCGAAATTCGTTGATCCCTGCCGAGGGATCGCTGGTCCTTCGGTCGGGAGCGCCGTTTTGGGCGAGATCGTCACGCGAGACCGGCGTCGGCCGGGCTGCGTTATGCTGCAATAGCTCTATCCACCCCTTTCCCAAGGGACAAACCAGGAGGTTCGAGATGCAACCTGTGCTCCGCGTAGCCGCCGTGGCCTCGACGTTTGCCGCGCTCCTCGCCTGCGGGCCGGGAAAGCAGGATCAGTCCGAATCGGCCCCGGCGGCCGAGGCGACTCCTGCGACCCCGGCGAGAACCGAAGTCGTGAAGCAAGCGGTCCCGACCGTTTGCGACAACCTGACTCCGCCGCCCAGCGCGCAGTTCCCTCCGGGTTTCGACTATCCGCAGACTCCCGCCACGATCAATTCCTGGATCACTCCCGGCGGCGGCCATCGGGTGCGCTTTCATGCCTACTGCGTGTTCGCGGGTTTGAATCGAGGCGCCGGCCCGTCGTCCAATCCCACCTGGCGGACCTGGGGCACCTCGACGCAGGCCTTTCCGTTCCAATACAACCCCTGGAAGCCTTCCCTCGGCGCCGAGGCGACGGCGCAGCCGCGCCCCTCCTCGCTGAACGCCAAGAACATGGCCAATGCGAAGGTCGGCGGAGTCGAAGCGATCAACAATCCGGCGCCCATCTACGGCGTCAACTCGGCGATCGTCAACAACCCCGCCTACAGGAGCTGCCTCCAAGCGATCCCCAACACGAACCCGCAGCTTTATTCGCTCAAGGACGGCACCAACTTCGAGAGCAACGGCGACATCATGGTGGCGGCGGTCAGCTACAACCAGTCCGCCCTCAACAACATCCTCTTGACCAAGCTGTACGATGCCTCGTATCTCAACTCCAAGCTGCCCGCCAAGACCAGCCCCTCCACGAGCATTTCACCCTTCCCGACGACGTCGATCGTGCTCAAGGTCATGCAATGGCCGGTCGCGGGCGGCGGCCCGACCTGGTCGAGCGTCACCGCTCTGCCGATCTGGGACTGGGAAAACAACCCGCCGGGCTCCCAGGCCGACGGCAAGTACGCCGGCTACGAGATGCAGAACCTGTGGACCCGGGCGGCCGCGATCTCCAGCAGTCTTCCCGCCAAGTCGGGGCAGCAGAGGGTGGAGTACCTCTACGGCGTCCTCGATCCCAACGGCAAGCCGATGGGACCCAACATCTACAACGACGGCCAGGTCGTCGGCCTCGATCGTTTCTACTACCGGAAGTATTCGCAGACCGATTTGAACGCGCTTTCCAATTGCGACCGCGCCATCCTCGACGCCTCGGCCTATTGGACCTACAAGCGCGCGTTCCAAGAGGGCGATTCGCTGGTGACGATCGCCATGCACATCATGACCAAGGAACCGCAAGGAGACTGGACCTTCCAGTCCGCCTGGTGGCATCCGGATGCTCTCGCCTGCTCGAACCCTCAGTCCGGCAACCAGAACCGCTTCTGCGACCATCGTCCCGCCTCGGTGCCCGGCGGCGACACCACCTACAAGAACTACATGATGACCACGACGTACGGCACGACGCAGGGCCAGGGTCAAACCAACTACTTCGCCCCGCCGAGCACCAAGGGTCCCATCTGGCCGGTCGCCTATAACCCGTACATCGAGCTCGCGGCTTCGCACCCGATCACGACCAACTGCATGAACTGCCACCACCGGGCCGCCTGGCCCCCCTTGAATCCGGCGCAAAAGCCGGACGCCGGCCGCTCATCGACCTACCTGCAGACCAGCCCGGCCAATCCGAACCCGCTCGAAGTGTTCCAATCGAGCAACGGCATCTTCAACGGCCTCACGATGGTCGATTCGATGTGGGCGGTCTCCGACCGGGCGGGGTATGCCGTGGGAGCGGAAGGGGCGAAGCCGGAAGCGGAGAAGAAGCCGTAAGGAAGGCTCGTGCGGTAAGCCGACCGCTGGCGCGCGCCCTGCGCCAGCGGGTAGAGTCCGCTCTCCCCGGGGGCTTGCCCCGGAAATTACGGAGAATCGACATGGCCATTCAGAAGGTGGGCGTCCTCGGCTGCGGCCTGATGGGCGCCGGGATCGCCGAGATCGCGGCGAAGGCGGGGTTGACGACGGTGGTTCGCGAAGTGAACCAGGGGTTTCTGGACAAGGGCCTGGCGCGGATTCAAGGGTCGCTCGCCAAGGCGGTCGAGAAGGGCAAGCTCGACGCGGCGGCGCGCGATGCGGCTCTCGCCAACTTGACCGGCACGACCGAATTCGCCGATCTTGCTGATTGCGACCTGGTGGTCGAGGCGATCGTCGAAAACGTCGAAGAGAAAAAGAAGACCTTCGCGGCGCTCGACGAGATCGTCAAGGCCGAGGCGATCTTCGCCTCCAACACCTCGTCGCTCACCATCACCCAGCTCGCGATGAGCACGAAGCGGCCGGACCGCTTCGTCGGTCTCCATTTCTTCAACCCGGTGCCGGTGATGAAGCTGGTCGAGGTGGTGCGCACGATCCTCACTTCGGACGAGGCGTTCGAGTCCGCGTTCGAGTTCGCTCGGAAGGTGGGCAAAGAGCCGATCGCGGCGCGCGACAACTCGGGCTTCATCGTCAACCGGCTGCTCGTTCCCTACCTGCTCGACGCGATCCGCGCGCTCGAAGAGGGGGTGGGCTCGGTCGAGGACATCGACAAGGGAATGCAGCTCGGCTGCGGCTACCCGATGGGGCCGTTTACCCTGCTCGATTTCGTCGGCCTGGACACCACTCTCTACATCGCCGACATCATGTTCGAGGAGTACCGCGAGAAGCGTTTCGCGCCGCCGCCGCTGCTCAAGCAGATGGTGCTCGCCGGCCGCCTGGGCAAGAAGAGCGGGCGCGGGTTCTACGACCACGCGAAGAAGTAGCAGCCACCGACCGAACAAGGGTTCCCGACGATTCTGTAGGGGCGGCCCCCCGTGGCCGCCCTCGAATCGCGCGAACGTTTGTGAGGCACAAGGGCGGCCACGGGGGGCCGCCCCTACGAAAAACGCGGTGATCGTCTTACCGCACGTACCCCAACCCCCGCAGGCGACTCTCTTCCTCGGGGGTGAGGTCGCCGCGCTTCTTTGGTTTCGGCAGGTCGCGCCGGTCGGTGAGGAAGCGCTGGAGCAGCCGTTCGAGCTCCGCCTCTTGAGGCAGCCCTTGGCCCGCGCGGTTGACGTTCTCGCCCGGGTCGGCGCGCAGATCGAACAGCGAGGGGCCGTCGGGGAAAAAGCGGGTGTTGCCGCTCGACTGGATGTATTTCCAATCGGCCGTTCGGACCATCAGCCCCAGCCGGCCGGCGTGCTCGGCGAATACCGCGCGTCGTCCGGCTCGTCCCGGACCGGTCAGTTTGTGCAGATCTTCCCCATCCTCCGGCGGCACCGGCAGGCCGAGGGCGCCGAGCAGGGTGGGAAACAGGTCGATCGTCTGCACCAGCCCGCGGAACGTCCGGCCCGTCCCGTGGCGCTCCGGCCAGCGGATCATCATCGGCACGTGGGTGGTGGTGTCGTGGAGCCCCACGTGCCGGAACGACACGCCGTGCTCGCCCAGACTCTCGCCGTGGTCGGCGACCAGGACCACGACCGTGTCGTCGAGCAGGTTGCGGCTGCGCAAAAAATCGAGCAGCCGGCCGACCTGGTGATCGAGGTAGGCGACCTCGCCGTAGTAGAGATCCTTGTTGGCCCCCAGCACCTGCTCTTCGAACGCGCGCGGGCCGGGCGTCCGGTAGGGAATCCAGGCGGCGACGGGGGAGAGGCCGGACGGAGCGCTCGGCTCGTAGCCGGAGGCGAACGGCTCGGGGGGGGTATGGGGCGTGTGCGGATCGAACAGGTGAAGCCAGATGAAGAACGGTTTCGGCGCGGCGGCAGGGGTGCTTGGGGCCTTCGCCGCCGCGTTGGGATCCGCAGAGGCATCGCGGCCCGCACGGGCGGCGAGCCAGTCGATCGTCATATCGACGGGCAACTCGGCCGCGAAATGCTCGCCCGCCCGGGTCATCTCGTCGAACCCCTGGCCGAGGCCGGAGTTCACGTCCTGAAGGTGGCTCGCGGACAGCACCGCCATCGTGGCATATCCCGCCTGGCGGAGATGCTCGGCGAGCGTCACCTGCGTCCGCGGCAGGGGGGTTTCCAGGTCGTAGACGCCGTGGTTCTTGCCATAGAGGCCGGTCATGATCGAGATGAAGCTCGGGTTCGTGACGTTGAACGCCGTGTAGGTGTCCAGATAGACGTCCGACTCCGCGCTTAAGGCATCGATCTCGGGGGTCAGGCTCGGCTTTCTCCCCCAGGCGCCGACCGCGTCGGCGCGCAGGGTGTCGATCCCGATCAGCAGGATATTGGGCCGTTTCGCCGTCGGCCGCGTGGCCGGAGCCGGCAAGGCCTGCCGGCTGTAGACGGCGGGACTGCCCCAGAGCAGCCCGGGCAGTTTCCCGCCCGAGCGCTCGCCGGTACCGAGCACCTCGAAGCGCAGATCCGCTTCGGCACCCTCGGGGGTGGCCCACCGCGCCAGGTCGATCGTCACGGTCGGCGGTGCGAACGTCCGGATGGGAGGCGCCTCGGCGCGGTAGATCTCGACGGGAACCGCGTTCCCGGCGGCTTGGGTCATCGTCACCCGGAAGCTGCAGGCGCACGGCCGCTCGAAGCCGAGCGGCACGAACGAGAGGTAAGGAGCCTTCCCCAGCTTGACCCGCCAACGGACCCGCGAGGCCGCCACCTGCTCGATCGCGCGGATCTGGCCGGCGGGGCGGTGGGGGAAGTTGATCAGCTGCGCCGCGGGCACCCGCGACATGTCGCGCACCTCGGCCGCGCCGAGAAACGAGATCCTCGGAGTCGTCGGGTGAAACCAACGGTTCGCGACTGGGGTAACCTCGACGTCTGGCCGCAAAGACCAGAGATCGATCCGTTCCCAGGCGTCCGGCGCCGCGGCGGTGCGCGATTTGCAGGCCAAGCCGAAGACGCAGAGCCCGACCCCGACGAAGAGGGCGGTCCGGCTCCGGAAGCGAGAAGAAACGAACAGACGTCTCACGGCGCGGCAGTCTAACCCGCCCGTGCATCGACAGATGACCGAACGGAGATTTGAGATGATCCGAGGTAGCCACCTCTTTTTACTTCTGGCGCTGATCGCGCCGGCCGCCCTGCCGGCCCAGAAGCCGGCGCCGGCCCGCGAGCCGAAACAGATCGACACCTCGGACTCCGCCCCGAGCCCCGACGCCTGGGAATCTCTGCGCGCGGTGCGCAGCGATCTGGCCGAAGCCGGGACGCTGCAGGCGAATTTCACCCAGACCTACGTGCCGGCCGGCTTCACCTCGGGAGAAAAAGAATCGGGCAAGCTCGCGCTCGCGCTCCCCGACTGCCTGCGCTGGGACTATACCGACCCCTATCCGAAGAGCTTCCTCCTCTGCGGCGGCAACGCCTGGGTCTGGAATCCGCAGGACAAGACCGGCCGCCGCTACGCCGTGGACCGCAAAACCGAGCCGGGGCTCGACCTCCTCCTGCTCGGCGTCGACGACCTCAAAAACCGCTACAAAGCGGCGGCCCGTCCCCTCGACGGCGGCCGGACCGAGATCTCCCTCTCGCCGAAAGCGAAAATCTCGCCGATCAAAGACGCGATCCTGGTCGTCGAAGGCAAAGGAGCCGCCGGAGATCGCCGCTTGGTCCAGGTCTCCTACCGCGACTCCGAAGGGAACCAGACCCGTTTCGATCTCGCCGACTACCGCGAGATCGCGCGCAAAGGAACCACCTTCTCCCCGCCGACCGGCATCAAGTGGGAGGACGAGCGGTAGGAACCCTCTGCCGCCGCTTGTTCGCGTCGGCACAAGCAAGCGGGTATACTTCCCCCCATAGAGGTCCACCTCGAATCATGGCCGCCGAAAACTCTTTCGACATCGTCTCCACGGTTGACTTTCAGGAGATCAAAAACGCGGTGCAGCAGGCCGCGAAGGAGATCTCGACCCGCTACGACCTGAAGCACGCCGGGTCTACGCTGGAGCTGGAAGGCGAGGAGATCGTGCTCGAAGCCTCCGACGAGTTCAGCGTCGGCCAGGCGCTCGAAGTGCTCAAGACGAAGCTGGTCAAGCGCAACGTCAACTTGAAGTCGGCGCGCTACGGCAAGGTCGAGCCCTCGGGCGGCGGCCGGGCGAAGCAGCGGATCACCTTCCAGCAGGGCATCCCGATCGAAACCGCGAAGAAGATCGTCGCCGAGATCAAGACCCGGAAGATCAAGGTCCAGGCTTCCATCCAGGGCGATACGGTGCGGGTCTCGGGCAAGGCGCGCGACGATCTGCAGACCGTGATCGCCATGCTGCGCGGCCTCGACGCGGACGTCTTGGACGTTCCACTCACCTTTACCAACTACCGTTCGCTGTGAGCAGCCTCCGCCCGCTCCGAGGGCGTTCCGTGCGCCCGCTTCGTGGGCTCGTTGGCGGCTTGGGGCTCGCGTTGGCCGGCGCGGGGTGTCTTTTGCCGGCCCCGGCGTTCGCCCTTTCGACCGGCGATCCGGTGGCGATCTCCGGCAAGGTGACCGACACCGGCGGGCATCCGCTCGGCGGCCTGCGCATCGTGCTCGAAGCCTCGCGCAAGAGCTTGCGGCGTGGCGAGAACGAGGTGCGGCGGGTCGCGGCGAGCACGGACGCCGGGGGGTCGTATACGATCACTTGGCCCTGGGACCCCTACTTCAACCGGTTCGAGATCCAGGCCGGCGTGGCGATTCGGCGGGGCAAGGAAGAAAAGTTCGAAGTGTTCGAGCGCCAGAGCCTGTCGGCTCGCCAACTGGAGACCGGGGCGGTCGCCGTCCCCGTGATCATCCGCGAGGGCGAACGGCTGGCCAAGCTCCGCTCTTTCGAAACCCAGGTACAGACCGACGACGAGCGCCGGGTCTTTACCGAGCTCGGCCAGCCCGATGAGGTGCGGATCGTCGAGTATCCCGACCGGCGCGAGGCGACCTGGTGGTATTTCGAGGCCGGCCGCGCCTACCGATTCGAATCCGGACGTTTGGTACAGGTCATCCCCTTCGATCCGATCCGGAAGTTTTGAGCCGCAGACCCATGAGAGGCCCCGACGTGGCGACCGATCCTCAACTGCTCGACCTGGCGGCCGATCCTCTGGCCCGTGACGTTCCTCGCTCGGCGGCCGGTCCGCCGGTCTCGCCGGCCCGATTTTTGAGCCTGGTCGCCGACAAGCTGGCCGCGACCGAAGAGGTGTTCCGCTTCCATCTCGGCTCCGACGTGCCGTTCATCCATCAGGCCGGCGTCTACATCGCCGACGGCGGAGGAAAGCGGGTGCGCCCGGCGCTGCTGCTGCTCTGCGCCCGCCTGCTCGGGCACGACGGCCCGGAAGAGATCACCTACGCCGCGGTGGTCGAGTTCATCCATACCGCGACCCTGATCCACGACGACATCATCGACCACGCCACGCTGCGGCGCGGCCAGCCGACGCTCAACCATCTGTGGGGCAACAACCAGACCGTTCTGCTGGGCGACTGGATCTACACCACGGCGATGCGCATGGCGCTCTCGCACGGCCACCTCGAAGTGGTCCAGCGCCTGTGCGACGCGACGCTCAAGATGACCGAAGGAGAGCTGCTCGCGCTCGCCCGCCTCGGCGCCGCGGACCTCACGCGCGACGAATACTTCGAGATCATCGACCGCAAGACCGCGCACCTGTTCGCCGCCGCCTGCTCGCTGCCGAGTCTCATCCCCCCAAGCCGCCCCGAAGCGGGCGCCGTGCTCGCGCGCTACGGCCGCGCGCTCGGCACCTGCTTCCAGCTGGTCGATGACCTGCTCGATTTCACCGCCCGCGAAGCCGATCTGGGCAAACCGGTGCTCTCCGACCTCAAAGAGGGCAAGCTGACGCTGCCGATCCTGCTGCTGTTGCCCCGCGTGGCTCCGGCCGACCGGCGGCGGATCGAGACGGTGCTGGCCGACCGCAGCTTCGACCGCGTGACGCCGGAAGAGATCCTGGAGCGGGTGACCGCCGAAGGGACGCTCGAAGAGACCGAGCAGCTGGCTGCCGAGTACGCCCGCGCGGCGCGCAAGGAACTGGAGTTCTTTCCTCCCTCAGAGGTGCGGGAGGCGCTCGAGCTGGCGCCCGACTTCGTCCTCCACCGGCGTTCGTAAGGGCGGCACGGCGAGCCCGAGCAGCCCCCGCGGTGGAGAGGCCGGACCTGCGATCGCCTCTTCCGGACCGTCGGGCGGCAGGACCCGCGCCGCTTCGACGCGGACCGCGCCGACGATCTCGGCCGCTTGAATCCGCCGCACCTGCGGATCCAGCCACTCGCGCTGGTTCGGCATCAAAATCACCGAAATCGCGGCACACGTGCGGGCATCCGGCCGCGAGCCGTCCGCTTGCACCCTCAGGACGGCGAGCTGAACCGCCTCCTGCGGCACGACTTCGAGCGCCAGGCGGCCGACCGTAGGTTGAGGCCCCCAGTCGAACCGGACCTCGCGCTCCGGCACGCCGGAGCGCCCGGCCGCCGGCACGGACGTTCCCCGGTCGAGACGGATCGGCCGCACGGCGCCCAGGCGCGGCGTACCCCAGCGGCCGATCGGCGGATACGACCAGGAATAGGCGGCGGTGCCCCCTTCGAGCGGCCGAAATCCGCGCAGCAGGTTCGGATCGTCGCGGCGCACGATCGTCCACTCCGAGGAAGAGACCAGCAGCTGGCGGCCGGCCGCTCCTTCCGTCAAGCTGAGCAGAAATCCCCCCGTGCCATGGTCGCTGCGCAGCTCGGCGAGAAGCCGATTGGTGCCGACTTCGAGCAGGGGAGCCACCTCATACCCGTCGAGCGGGGCGCCGACGGCAAAACGGCCCGCGCCGATCCGCCGGCCGTTCAGCCAGAGCACGTACTCGGGATCGGCCTGCACCTGCAGCACCGCGCTCGGCGGTACGGCATCCAGAGTAAAGTCGCGGGCGGCCCAAAACGCCGAGGGGCCACGCTCGTGGCGGGCGTCTCCCGACCAGATCCACTCGGCGGCCCGGGTAGGAAGAACGTTTCGAGCACGGGACGCCCGAGTCCAATGGGTCGAACCGGCGAGCGCATACGTCGCCGCGATCCCGGTCAAAAGCAGCAGGGCAGGGCGGGTGCGCACGAGACGACTGTACCAGTTCAATTCACATACCCCAGCGCCCTCAGGCGATCGAGCGTCTCGCGATCGACCGGCGCCTCGCCGCCTTCGGTCTCCGGTTGGGCCTGGGCGATCCAGGCGAGCAGCCGGCCGCGCAGCCAGTCGGCCTCGATGTCGCCGCGCCCCGCGAGGTTGATCCGTTCGCCGGGATCGGAGGCGAGGTCGAACAGGTACTCCGGGTCGCGCGAGCGCCCCGCCCCTTCGCCCATGCCCCAGCCGAGCCCCGTCCGCGGCGCCCAGATCAGCTTCCAGCGCCGCGACTGGACCGAGTAGATGCCGCCTTTGACGCTCGAAGCGGCGGCGAAATGGAGCGGCTCGCCTTCGGGGATCGGCAGCGGCCGGCGCAGCAGCGAGCGCCCTTCCGAAGGGAGCGGCTTGCCGCCCGGGCCGCGCAGATCGCAGGCATCGACGAGGGTCGCGTGCAGGTCGCGGGTGTCGGTCGGCTCCTCGATCTTGAGCGGCCGGAGGCGCCCGGGCCAGCGGATCGCGAGAGGAATCCGCAGCATCTCCTCGTGGAGCGTATAGCCGTGGAGCACGCCGCCATGGTCGAACAGCTCCTCGCCATGATCGGCGGTGACGGCGAGCAGCGTCTCGCTCGGCGGCACGATCGTCGCGAGCTGTCCGACGAAGCGGCCGAGATGATCGTCGGCGTAGGCCAGGCTGCCTTGATACAACCCGCGCAGGCGCGCGCGGCCGGCTTCGTCCGGTTCCAGGCGCCCCTGCTTGATCCCGGTGAGCGTCTCGGTCGAGCCGTCGAGGGCCGAGCCGGTCGGCAACCAGCGCGAGCGGAACGGCTCGGGCGGATCGTACGGGTTGTGCGGGGCGATCACATGAAGATAAACGAAGGCGCGGCTTCCCGGCGGCAGGGCGCGCAGCCAGGCGAGCGCCGCGGCGTTCACCCGCTCGGCGTTGTCGTTGTAGGGCGGCTTCGCCTGCGCGGAATAGCCTTCGATCAGCACCTCCGGCGCATCGTGCTCGAAGCCGCGGTCGGTGCCATAGGCGGGGCTCACGTAGACGTTGCCGGAGAACAAACCGGTATGGAACCCGGCCCGGCCGAACGCCTCGGCGAGCGTCGGTCCGTCCTCGGGGCCGAGCTTCCAGCCGCCGCGCGACAAGAAAGCCCGGCCGGTGAAAAGCGTCTTGGTGGAGGGCAGGGTGTTCGGCGAGTCGGCCCGATGCCGGAGCGCGATCAGCCCCTCGCGGCCCAGGGCGTCGATCGAAGGCGAAATCCCCGGCGGGCCGCCGAACGCGCCGACCGCATCGGCGCGCAGCGCGTCCAACACATAGACCACGACCAGCCGCGGCGCAGGCCCCGAGGCGAGGTCGGCAGCGGGAACGGCCGGGCGACCCCCCGCGGCCACTTCCGGCGGACCGGCCCACGCCAGATCGCGCCAGCGTCCGGGAGGCCCGTCGCCCCACGCGTCGAGCCGGACGCGGACGAGGCCCTTGGCTCCGCGCAGCGGCAGCCGGAAGCCGCGCTCGCCGCGCAGCCGGTTCCAAAAGCTCGCCGACCAATAGAACCGGCGGATGTTCGAACCATCCTCGCGTTCGAGCGTGAGCTGCCAGCGCTGCCCCGGCCGAGGCTTCTCCGGGGGCACGAACGTGCCGAGCAGATCGGTCTCGGCGGTGGCACGAATCACCATCTCGACGCGTGAGGTCCCTGCCTGGATCAGGTCGTGCCCCTCCACTTTGAGCGCGCCGGACGGTTGAATCGGCCGGACGGCGGCGTTCACGACGTTCGGAACGCTGGCGCTCGGCGTTTCCGGAACCAGGTCGATCGCCATCCGTCCGAGAGGCAAGTCGGCCGGGATCGGAATTTCGAGCGGGTCGTGCCAGGGGAAGAGCCCAAGATCGCGCTCGCCGGTCCGAACGCGCACACTCCCGCCGAGCGGATCGCCGTCTCGAAGGTCCAAAACCAGCCGGCGCTCCTCGGCCACCAACCGGACGATCTCGATCCGCCCGCCGCCGGGAGTGGGGGAGAGGGCCACCCGCTCGCCGTCGCGCCAAGCCTGCCAGCCCGAGAGGAACCGGTTGCCGGAAAGCGAAGGCGGCAGCGCGATCGCCCCCACTTCGGTCTCCAGATCGGGAGCGTGGAGCGCATCGAACAGCGGCCTGACCGCCGGATACTCCGGCGGCCGTTCGTCGCAGCCGAAGGCGAGAGCCAGACATCCGAACAGGGCGATGAGGGGAGGTGGAAAGAAAGAGCGCATGCGAGGCGCTATCTCGCCACAGGTCGGGGGTGCGGGTCAACGACCGGCTCGGCGCGCTCGCCGACGTGCAGAGGATGGTCGTCTGCTCGAACGGGCGTCGGCCGCAAAGCCGGGCTCGATCGGTGGGGTGGAGTAGGCGTCCGGTTGGCATGAAATCCGGGACCGCCGAGCACCAGCTCGGCACCGTCGAGGCGCGAGCGTTGGCGCAGAGAAGGCCGCCGAGACGGCGGCGATCACGCCAAGTCTCCTGTATGGTCCCTGTAGGCCGGCCTCAAAGCATTCGCCCGGGCAACGTCTGTTAAGATTTTAGAACTTTCGGCCGGACGTTGCAGGCCATCAGCCTCCCGACCCGCAAGATTTAAGGCACCCGCCGCCACCCCAGATCCCTATTGTCGCGGCGGTTGAACAGCCTGGTCACTTGGCCCACGGCGTCGCGCGCGGATCTGCGCCACCACGTCCTTGGCGAGATCGTTCGGCAGCGGAATCGAGAGGTTGTACTGCTGCACCTTCCACCGGCCGTCGATCTTCTCCAACACGCCGCTGCCTCGGCATTCGCCGTAGCTCGCGCTGTCGAGCAGCTCGTCGAACCAGGCGACCCGGCCGTCGGTCGAGAAGCTCACGTGCCGGTCGCGCGGCGAGAAGGTCCAGGCGGTCCCCTTGGCGAAATAGGGATGGGCGAACGCCTGGAACGCCGCCTTTTCCCATCGCTCCGTCGCGTCCGTGCCCAGAAACACCCCGGCGGGGGCGAACAGGTCGAAATACGCCGTCTCATTCGCCTGGGCGGCGGCGGCGTGGAAGGCGTCGAGCGTCGCCTCGATCCCGACGGATGGGGCCGCGAAGCCTTCGGCGGCGCCGGAGGCGGGGGAACCGGGGAAAAAAGAGTGAGCGAGGAGAAGGAGGGCGAGGATCGGGCGCATCGGGCGGTCTCCGGATGGAAGGTGGCGTGCCGGATTCTTGCACCGAACCGGCCGAGGTGCCTCGCCGTTCACCCGCCGTCCGGGGACGGCTGCCGAACCGGGAGCCGGGCAGCTATACTGCGCCCCCCATGGCGACTGTGACCGAAGACCCCAAATTAGTTGCGGCGAGCGCGGAGAACGTGGCGGCCGAGGTGCGTCGGCGCCGGACGTTCGCGATCATTTCCCACCCCGACGCAGGCAAGACCACGCTCACCGAGAAGCTGCTGCTCTACTCGGGCGCGATCGAGCTGGCCGGCGCGGTGCAGCAGAAGGCGCAGCAGCGCCATGCGCGGTCGGATTGGCTGGCGATGGAGCAGAAACGGGGCATTTCGGTCACCTCGACGGTCTTGCAGTTCGAGTACGCCGGCCGGTGCGTGAACCTGCTCGATACCCCCGGCCACCAGGATTTCAGCGAAGACACCTACCGAGTGCTCACCGCGGTGGACAGCGCGGTGATGGTGCTCGACGCCGCCAAAGGTGTCGAACGCCAGACGCTCAAGCTGTTCGAGGTGTGCCGGCGGCGCGGAATTCCGGTCCTCACGTTCGTCAATAAGATGGACGTGCCGGGGCGCGACCCGTTGGAGCTGCTGGACGAGATCGAAAAGGTATTGGGCATGGCCGCCGTGCCGCTCAATTGGCCGATCGGGTCCGGGCGGGAGTTTCAGGGCGTCTACGAGCTGGGCAGCGGCCAGATCCTCCGCTTCGAGCGCCTCAGCCGGGGCGAGCGGGCGTCGCTGGTGGGCACCGCCGCGCTCGACTCTCCCGAGCTCGACGTCCTGGTGGGCGAGCGGCCGGCGAGCGAGCTGCGCGAGGCGGCGGAGCTGCTCCGCGGCGCCACTCCCGAGTTCGACCGGGCGCGCTTCCTCGGCGGGGCGCAGACGCCGGTGTTTTTCGGCAGCGCGCTCAACAACTTCGGCGTCCAGCCGTTCCTGGAGGCGCTGGTCGAGCTGGCGCCTTCGCCCCCGGCGCGCGAGAGCGACCGCGGACGGGTCGATCCCGAGACCTCCGAATTCTCCGGCTTCGTGTTCAAGATCCAGGCGAACATGGACCCGCAGCACCGCGACAGCATGGCGTTCCTGCGGGTCGTCTCCGGCCGCTTCGAAAAGGGCATGGCGGTCGATCATCCCCGGCTCGGCCGGCGGCTGCGCCTGCCGCGGGCGCACCGGGTGTTCGCCCAGGAGCGGGAAACGACGGAAGAGGCGTTCGCGGGCGACGTGGTAGGCCTGGTGAACCCGGGGCTGTTCGTGATCGGCGACACGGTGAGCGACGGGCTGGGCCTCACCTTTCCGCCGCTGCCGCGCTTCGCGCCCGAGTTCTTCGCCCGGCTCCGCCCGGAGACGACGGACAAGAACAAGGCGTTTCAAAAAGGCCTGCGGCAGCTCGAAGAGGAGGGCGCGATCCAGGTTCTCTACGAGACCGGCGCGGTGCGGCGGGAGCCGATCCTCGCCGCGGTCGGCGAGCTGCAGTTCGATCTCGTGCAGTCGCGCCTCGAACAGGAGTATCGGGTGGTTACGAGGGTGGATCGGCTGCCCTACACCTCCGCGCTTTGGGTGCGCGCTCAAGCGAAACAGGAGGGCGAGCTCGATTGGCCGCTGCGCGGCGTGATGCGGGTGGCGGATCGCGAGGGCCAGCTTGCCGCGCTGTGCGAGGGCCGCTGGGTCGAGGATCTGCTGATCGACAAAAACCCTAAATTCGAGTGGGTCCGAATCGTCGACGAGCGCTCGCTCGCCGCCTCCTGAAGGATCGCGCCCGGCGGCGGGACACCGCCGCCGGGACGCGGATCAGGAAAGGGTCAGTTGCCGCAATGACCGACGATGTCCCACTGGAGGATGATGGCGACGTTGTAGCTGGCCGAGTAGACCTGGCAGCCGTCGGTCGACGCATGGACGTCGATCGGGCCGTTGAGGCCGAAGGGCGTGTCGATCAGGTTGACGAGCAACTGGGCGAACGTCAGCTGGCCGCGCGAGTGACCGTTCTCTTCACGCTCGAAGATCGCGATCTTACGCTCCAGGAATCCGGTGGCGATCACATAGTGGTCGTCGCGGGTGACCGTGATGCCGGTGGCGCCGCCCAGGCCGTCGATGCCCGGATCGGTGTCGCGGATCACCTGAGACTGGGTGAGCGTGCCGTGGCCGTTGTTGCGGTCGAAGGTCGCGATGGCGTTGTCGGCGAGGGCGACGGTGTAGATGTTCTTGCCTTTGTCGTCGCCGAAGATGCCGCGGATTTCACCCAGGCCGGTGACGCCGCCGACGCCGTTCCGGATTTCCTGCTCCAGAGACAGGTCGCCATGCGAGTTACGCCGGAAGACGTTCAGAGTGCTTTCCTCGAGGCCGCCGACGTAGAGGTTCTTGCTCTTCGAGTCCATGAACATCGCGTACGCGCCGTCGAGACCGTTGATCCCGCCCACGCCATCCTTGAGCATCTGGCGATAGGTGAGCATGCCGGTGGTCTGGTTGCGGTCCCAGATGACCACCGCGTCGTCGAAGAAGCCCGAGGTGTAGACGTTTTCACCGTCGTCGGACACGGTGATCCAGAGCGCGCCGTCCAAACCGTCGGGCGCCTGGGGGGTGTTGTCCTTGAGAACCTGGATCTGGGTGAGCAGACCGGTCGTCGTGTCGCGCGAGAACACCGACAAGGCGTCCCCGAAGAAGCCCGTGGCATACAGATTCTTGCCGTTCGCGCTCAGGCGGACGGTGTTGGCGCCGCGCAGCCCGTCGATGCCGCCGACGAGGTTCTGCAGCCGCTGGATCTGGGTCAACCAACCGGTCGCAGGATCGCGCGAGAAGACGACGACAGAGGCGTCGGTCTCCGCCGCGGCGTAGGCGAAAAGGCCGTCGTCCGAGACCAGGACGGAGCGAACGCCACGGATGCCATTGACGCCGCCGAAGCCGTTCTGATTGATCGCGGCGATCGAGAGCACCTGCGCGCCCGCCACCATCGAGAGGAGAAACCCTGCGACACAGCCACCGATGATTTTGTTGAGAGCATCACGCCTAAACATGCAAATCTCCTTGTTTGTCCTTGAACAGTTCGGTTCGACCCTTCGCGCCGGAGCGGCATGAACAGGGCGGACCCCCAACCTTGACCCCGGCCAGCGGGGCAAATCGACCGGTCATCCTGCGGCCGGCGACCCCGTTCCGGGTGGGTGTATTCCCAAGGTGCCGTGACCTCCCAAATCCGTGACTCCCCGCCGGGGCCGGGTTCAGGGGGCGGCCGGGGGGCGGCGCAGCCGGATTCTTTCGAGAACCCGCCGCGGATCGACCATCGGGTGATACCGGCGGGCCGCCGGCAGCTGTAGGTAGACGATGGCGCCGAGCGCGAGCGCGCCGAGCGCCGGAGAGTGGATGCGCACCGCCCGCAGGATCTCGCACGACAAGAAGACATACGCCGAGAACCGCGCCCGTTCGTGGCGGCGCAGCATCAGAGTGCCGACGATCGGCGCGATCAGGAAGTAGACGAATCCGTCCCACGCCCGCTGGCTACCGTAGTTGAGCCAGTGCCGCCCAAGCTGGAGCGCCGCGAGATGGATCAGCGGGCTCGCGAGCAGCACGATCGTGAGGAGCCAAAGACCCAAGGGGCGCGGCGGGGCGGGGGGGAGAGATTCCGCCACATCGGCGGATGAGCGCTGAGCTTCGAGGCCGGACATGGGCTCAGTCTATATGCCCGGTGCCATAGGCGCCTCCGCAAAGCCTGCGGACCGGCCGAAGCCGGCCCGCAGATCGACGGATCATTTCGGCGGCTGAGTGGTGCAGTCCTTGTTCGCGATCAGCTTCGAGATGAAATAGAAGTGCTGCGGGTCTTGGCCGTAGGGAGTGAGGAGCTTCTTGCGCAGGACGTCGACGCAATCGTCGGCGGTGGTCAGGCCGGCCCGGAACTCGCCCGCCGAGCCGAAGGACCAAGCGGTGCCGTTGGCCGGATCGGGCAGAATGAGGTTGTAGAACAGGCTGCCCAGGTACGTTCCCGCCTTAAAGGCCTGGAACTCGACGTTGACCGCGATGTCGGCCGAAAAGACGCCGCCTTTTTCCGATGTCTGGACCAGCGTCATCTCCGTGATCGCCTGCTCGTCGGTCAAGCCGACTGTAAAGTCGAGGCTGCCGCAAGGGGTGGAGACGGTTTTTGCGCTGACGAAGTCCAAAGCCGCCACTTGGATACGGGTTTTAGCCACCCCTGAGCTGAACACCGCGTTGTCGAGACGGGCGACGATGGTGTCGTAGTCGGCTCCGCCCGAGGGGACGCCCTTCAAGGTGACCGTGATGGGCGTGGAAGAAGTCGAGGCACCGCACAACGCCTCGAGGTCGCCCTTCGGAAAGGTAAAAACGGTCTTGCCGTTGGGCGGCGTGACCCAGAGATCCTTGCCGGCCTTGATGGTCTGGGCGTGGGACGGAAGAGCCACGAGGGCGATCGCGAAAGTCGCGAAGGCGGCGGTGCGAAAGACGTTGTTGCTCATAGCTAAGTCTCCTGAAGCGGTTGTTTTCTCGTTGAGATCCAGGATCTTTGGGAAGTGCCCAAGGGAGAGGCGGGCCACGGGCATCTCGGCTCCCGCCCGTCCCCATCGCGCGCTCCGGCCACGCTTGTGAATAGTTTTGTTTGCGCATCATTTCGCTAGCAAGAAGAGCTACAACTATCCCGGTGCGCGATCCATGAAATAGCGCGCCTGATTCGGCGGGTTTCTTTTAGAAATTGAATCGAGAGAGGGCTTCGATGCCGGTCCTTACGGCCGCCGGCACCGCGAACCCCGATAAATCTGCGGGCCGGCCGAGACCGGCCCGCAGGTGACGATCTAGCCCCGCTTGCTGCAATCCTTCTTGGAAATCATGTCCGAGATCCAATAGAAGTGGCTGGAGGATTCGTCGTAGCCGAGGAGCTTCTCGCGCAACACGTCGATGCAGTTTTTCGAGTCGTCCATGCCGGCGAGGAACTCGCCGCTGTCGCCGAGGGTCCACGCCGTGCCGCCTTCCGGATTGGGCAGGAGCATGTTGTAGAACAAGCTGCCGATGTAGGTGCTTCCCTTAAAGGCTTTGAACTCGACGCTCACCGAAAGGTCGGCCGTGAAGGTGCCGCCCTTATCCGAGGTCTGGACCAGCTTCATGACCGTCACGGCCTGTTTGCAGCCGAGACCGACCGTAAAGTCGAGGTCACCGCAAGGGGTGGACACCGACGCCGCGCTGGCGAACTGCAGGGCCTGGACCTGGATGCGGGTCGAGGCTTCCCGGTCGACGAAAGTGGCGTTGTCGAGGCGGGCGACGATGGTGTCGGCATTCTTCGCGTCGGTGATGGGAACGCCGCGGAGGGTCACTTTGATCGGGTCCTCAGTGGCGGTAGCGTCGCACAGGGCTTCGACCTCACCCTTGGGGAAGGTGAAGACGGTCCTGCTGTTGTTCGGCGTCGTCCAGAAATCCTTGCCCCTCTTGATGGTCAGGGACCCGGCACCGGCCGGAAGGGCGACGAGGGCCACCAGAACGACGAGGGCGACGGCGGTACGCAATACGGCTTTGCTCATGTAGATCATCTCCTGAAAGTGGTTGGGTTTACATCGCGGACAGGGGCCGGCCGAGGCCGGCCCGAAGGCTTCGATCTAGGTCTGCTTCCGACACTGTCCCTTCGCGATCATGTCGGAGATGAAGTAGAAGTGGTCGGAGCTGGTGTCGTAGGTGAGAAGCTTCTGACGCAGCACGTCGAGGCAGTCGTCCGCTTCGGTCATGCCGGCGCGGAATTCGCCGCTCGGGCCGAAAGACCACGCCGTACCGGAGGCCGGATCGGGCAGGACGATGTTGTAGAAGAGGCTGCCCAGATAGACGCCCCCCCGGCTGGCGCGGAACTCGGTGTTCACCGCGATGTCCGCCGAGAAGAAGCCGCCCCGTTCCGAAGTCCGGATCAGCTTCATGACCGTGACGGCCTGCGACCCGGCCAGACGGACGGTAAAGTCGAGCTTGCCGCAAGGGCTGCTCAGCGCGGCGGCGCTGACGAAGTTCAAGGCCGCGACCTGAATCCTCGTCGAGGCGTTGCCGCTGCTGTTGAACACGGCGTTGTCCAGACGGGCGACGACCGTGTCGTAGTCCGAGCCGGTCGCCGGAACGCCCTTCAGGATCACCCGCAGGGGAGTCGCCGAGTTCGGAGCGCCACACAACGCCTCGACGTCCCCCTTCGGGAACACGAAGTCGGTCTGGCCGTTGGATGGAGTGACCCAGAAATCCTTCCCCTTGGGAATGGTCTGGGCGAAGGCCGGAAGGGCCACGAGCGTGACCAGCAGGGTCACGAAAGCGACGGTGTGCAGGACGGTTTTGTTCATTTCGATAATCTCCTGAAAAGGTGATGTTTGAGCCGAGAGGGAGATCGATCGGCCGCGACCCCGAAACGGGCGGGCCGCGCGACCGCATCGTCATCCGGCGTCCTCGCCGGTCTCGGCTCTCAGGGCGGCGAAAGAGGAGTGGGGAAGTCGGGCGCGCCGACGGTCGAGCAGCTCCAGGATCGACCCGGCTCCCGCGAGGGTGATCAGGCAGGCGCTCGCGAGCCCGAAGACCACGAGCAGGCCGAGCCAGCGGTTGGTCGGCACGTGCGAAAAGATCAGCAGGCCGAAGCCGAGAATGATCGCTAGCGCGTCGGTCGCGACCGCCGGTCCGGCCTCCGCCGCGGCGACCCGGGCGGGCCGTTCGGCTCCGGCCGCGACCGCCGCCCGGTAACGCTCCAAGAGGTGGATGCAGTAGTCGTCGCCGATCCCCAGGGTCACCGCGCAGAAGATCGAGGTGGCGACCCCCAGGGGGAGCCCCAGCCAGCCCATCAGCCCGAACGTCCAGGCGACGGCGATTGTCGTCGGCGCCGCGCAGGCGAGCCCGAGGCGGAACGATCGGCAGAGCAAAGTCAGGATCAGAACGTTCGCGGCCAGCGCACCCAGCAGCGAACCGGTTTGGGTGCGGACGATCGCCGGGATCATCGCCTGCGAGATCGCGAGATCGCCCGCGAGATCGACGTGCGCTTGGACCGGCGCCAGCTCTTTCCGCTCCAGCTGCCGGATCGCTTCGATCACCTTGCCGGTCTTTTGGAAATTCGCTCCCTTGAGCAGCACCGTGACCACGGTGCTCCGGAAGGACTTGTCCACCAGCTCAAGCCGCCGCGCGTCGCCGCGCACGTTGCCGATGCGCCGCACGTGGAGGTAGATCCACGACGGGTTGTCCATGATCTCGCGGGCGAATTCGCGCCGCCCGCCCCACAGGTAGGCGGTGGTCAGCAGATGGCTGTGCAGCCCGAGGGCGCCCCCCACCTCCGGCCGCGCCCGCAGGCCGTCCTCGAAGCGGCCCAGGGCCGCCAACGCCGAGCCGGCCAGCAACGGGCCGCTGGCGGCCGGGATGACCGGCACCTGCGACTCCGGCGTGTCGAACGTCACTTCCGCAAGCAACACGTGGGTGCCGGAAAAGAGCCGGTCCACCCGCTCGGTGTCCTGGCGCAATCGGCTGCCCGGAGCGAAGTTGTCGATCCAAGAGTCCTGTATCGCCAAGCGCGGAATGCCGAGCGCGAACAGCGCGGTGGCCACGGCCACGGCGGGAAGCGCCACCCCTGGCCGCGCCGCCAGGCCGAGGGCCAGCCGGATCAGCCGGCGCGGCTGCTCGGCCGGTCCGGCCGCGGGAATCGCCTCCGGCCGCAGCGCCAGCAAGGCGGGAGTGGCCACCAGCGACCAGAGAAGGCAGAACAGCACTCCGAGGGCGGTGAACAGTCCGAAGCGGCTCACCGGCAAAATCGTGGAGGTGAGGAAGGACAAGAATCCGATCGCCGTGGTGATCATCGTCAGGACCATCGGCGTCGCCAGCTCGCCGAGGATGCGATCGAGGGCCGCGGCCGGAGGCTCGTCCGTGGCGCGGTGGCGGTAGTGCCAGAGCAGGTGGATCTCGCTCGCCAGCCCGATCGTGGTCAGGAGCACCGGGATCATCGCGGTCGTCAGGTAGACCGGCTGGCCGCACCACCCCATGAGGCCCAAGGTGAAGACCTGGGCGGCGCCGATCTTGGCCATTCCGAGGAGAGCGGCCCAGGCCCGGCCGCAGGAGAACCAGAGAACCGCCGCGATCACCGCGAGGGCCAGCGGCACCAAAAGGGCCAGATCGGCCAGGATGTGCTCGCCGAGCAGCGCCTCGGCGGCGGGCGCGCCGACCACCGAGATGCGATCGTCGGCCGAGGCGTTGCGCAGCGCGACGGCGGCGACGCGGTGATAGAGCGCCACGCGGTCCTCGCCCAAGCCGCGGGGATCGGACGGCCCCGGCACGCCCACCAGAATCGCGGTCGCCCGCCGGTCGTGCGAGACCATCGTGCCGTCGAGGATGTCGATCGCCTCCACGTCCCCGCGCACCTCGGCCAGGCGGGCGGGCGTGGTCGGCGGCGGTTCAAGGAGCGGCCGGAAGGTGAAACCGTCGGCGTTGAACTTTCCGCCGCTCTCCGTCGCCAGGCTCTGCACGTCTCCCGGCGCCATGCCCGGCAGTGCCGCGAGATCGCGGGTCAGCCGCGCCACGAGGTCGAGCGTCTTGGGGTTGAAGATGCCGGCCGGATGGCGGCTTTCCACCACCACCAGCAGGGGATCCTTGAGGCCGAACGTCCGCCGCACCCGGGCGTCGATCGCGATCGCCGGATCGTCCGGCGGCACCAGCGAATGTCCGTCGGTCCGCAGCTCCAGACGCAACAGACCCGGCGCCATGGCGACCGCCAAACCGATCATCAGGGCCAGGGCGATCCGCGGACTTGCCGCCGATCTCCGTCCCAAACGTGCTCCCCAGCCAGCCCTGTGCATAGTTTTGTTTACGCATCCTTTCGCCATCGACAGGCGCTACAACTATCCCAGTGCTCGATCGTTGAATTAACGCGCTGATCCGGCCCGGGCATTTTTGGAAATAGAATCGGGCGGCCAGGTATCTAAAGCTTCGCGTTATTTCGGGGGCCTTTCATGGGTCAATTACTATTCGCTTTGTCCAATCTGGGTCTGTTCGGCTATTTGCCCTGGATTCTCAATCTGGTGGCGATCATCGACGTCGTCCGCGTCGGCGCGAGCTGGTATTGGATCTGGATCATCCTGATGTTCCCCGGGCTCGGAGCCGTGGCCTATTTCGTCGTCGTCCGGAGCGGCTGGCTAGGCGGTCGGGGCAGGGCGCTTTCCCCCGCCACGGCGCGCCGGTTTCAAGCGCGTCGGCGCATTCGCGAGCTGAACGTCCAATTGACGAATTGGCGCGGCCCGGCGGTTCTGGCGGAGATGGGCGACGAGCTGCTCGTGCTGGGCAAATACGAAGAGGCGCTCCGCCACTTCCTGGAGGCGCAAAAGAACGGCGGAGAGCCGGAGGACGTCAACTTCGGTCTCGCCCAGGCTTATCAAATGCTCGGGCGGTTTGCCGAAGCGGTGCCGCCGCTCGACGAGCTGGTGAAGTCGACGCCGGACGCCTACCTCGGCCGCGCGATGATGCAGCTGGGCCGCTCGCTCGACGAGAGCGGCGAGAAGGAGCGCGCCGAGCAGGTGCTGCGGCAGGTTCTGGCGCGCCGGACGATCATCGAGGCCCAGGTCCGCCTGGCCCGCCTGTTGCTCGCCCGCGGCGAGAAGGACGAAGCCCAGCAGATCCTCGCCGAGGTCAAGAACGACTCCGCGCTCCTGCCGCGCTACCTCCGCCGCGAGCACGGCGCCTGGATTCGCGCCGCCCGCTCCCTCCGCTCCGCCGCCGTCCGCCTGCCTCGCCCGGCGATCGAAGGCGGCGAAAAACCCGGCCGCCGGCTTCGCCTCGCGCTCGCCGCCGCCGCCGCCGTGATCCTGGCTCTCCTGGTCGGGCGATACGTGCTGAAAGAGGTCGGCCGCTACGCGGAACTCCAGGCGAAACAGCAGCAGGAGCAGCAGGAGAAGCAGGAGGGCGAAGAGGGGAACGAATAGACGCTGTAACAAGCTGGCGCCAAAGAGCGCCTGCACCTGTGGAAGATGCGGTGAGGCGGGCGGAATCCAAGCCCGAAAATCCTGACTGAACGGACCCCCACAGGAGACTCCACATGAGTGAATACCAGTTGAAGAAAGCACGTCCCGGCGTGCGTTCCCTGACCCTGGCCGTAGGCCCCACCACCAGCTTCAAGGACCTCGTCAAAATCCTGGAAAGAACGCTCACCGTGCCCGAGCTGCCGGGCGTGAGGGGCTGCGCCCCCTGCCTTTCGGGGCTGGATCGGGTGTTGATCCAGGACGAAATTCTCTCGACGATTCGCTGATTCTCCCTCCGCCCGCTCACCGCCCCCTTCCGCCTGGGACCGAGAGGAGAGGCCGCGATGCCTGAAAACCTGACCGCCATTCCCAAGCTGGGCGTCGGCCTGGCGTATCAGCCCGCGCTGCGCCCGTTTCTCGAAACTCGGGGCGACACGTTCGATTACCTCGAAGTGGTGCCCGACATTCTTTGGACCGATCTCGGCGCCGGCACGGCGCCGCGCTACATCGACGACAAGGCGGGAATCGACTTCCTGCGCCGGGTGGCGGGCGATCGGCCGGTCGTGCCGCACGGCATCGGTCTGTCGATCGGCACGGCGCACCGCTTCAACCGCGGCCAGCTCGACCAGATTGAGAAGTGGCACGGCTGGTTCCAGTTTCCCTGGCACAGCGATCACCTGGCCTGGAACCTCGCCGAGCACGGCGTGGACGAGCTGAACGCCGGGGTGACCCTGCCGCTGCCGCGCGACCAAGAGACGCTCGATGCCTTGGCACCCCGGGTGGCGGAGGTGCGCCGCCGGCTGCCGGTGCCGTTCCTGCTCGAAAACAACGTCTACTTTTTCTCCATGCCGGGCGAGGAGATGAGCGACGCCGAGTTCCTGAACGCCCTCTGCGCCCAGACCGGCTGCGGGCTGCTGCTCGATCTGCACAACGTCTATTGCAACGCCAGGAACCACCGGACCGATCCGTTCCGCCTGCTCGCCGAGCTGGATCTTGCGAACGTCGTCGAAATCCACGTCGCGGGCGGCATGGAGCACGAGGGCTGGTATCTCGACGCCCACTCGGGGCCGCTGCCCGAGCCGGTCTGGGAGCTGCTGCGCCATTGCCTGCCGCGCTGCCCGAACCTCGGCGGTGTAACGTTCGAGATGCTCGGCTCCTGGTTCGTCGAGATGGGCGGCGACCGCCTGGCCCAGGAGCTGACCGCCCTGCGCGAGGCCTGGCACCGTTGGCAGCCCGTCCCGTCCCACCTGGTGGAGGTGGCGGCATGAGCGCCGCGACGTTCCAAGCGCTCTTCGCCCGCCTGGTGATCGACCCCACGTTCCGCGACGACGTGCGCGCGCAGGGGGCCACGGCGCTCGATGGCGATCTGACCGCCCTCGAACGCGAGCGGCTCCTGTTCGTCTCCGCCGATCCCGGGATGGACGTCACCCGCACGCTGCACAAAGGGTTTCGGCTAAGCAAGCTGATGGGCCAGCTGCCGCTCACCTGCGCCGCGCTCGGCAAAGAGGCGCTGGCGCGCGAAGTCGCCGAGTTCTGGCGCCGGAACCCGCCGGTCAGCTTCTACTACCTGGCCGAAGCCGTCGCCTTCTGCGATTTCCTCGCCGCGAGGCTGGAGGAGGGGATGGAGGCTCCCACCCCCTACCTCGCCGAAGTGGCGGCCTGGGAGCGCGCCGGCCTGGAGCTGCAACGCCCGCGGCCGGAGGGTGAGGTGCCGCCGCTCCAGATCGTCGAGTTCGCCCACGACCCGCTGCCGCTGCTCGCCGCCCTCCGCCGCGGCGAAGCGCCGGAGCCCGCCGAGCGGCCGTGCCTGATGATCGGCGGCTACGACGGCGGCAAGGTGGAGTGGCGGCTGGCGGAGGACTGAGCAGAGTCCATAACCCTTAGACTCGCGTTGCGTCCACCACGTACTGGCCCCCGAGGGGAAGGGGAGCCAGCCGCCGCTCCAGCCCTTGCCAGAGGGCGCCGCGCCAGGGGAAAAAGTGAATGTAGCGGGACCGGATCTGCCCGAGGCCGGCCGCGGCGAGCCGGCGTTTCGACTCGGCCAGCGGCAGCAGCACCGCATCGCGGTCGAACTCGCAGCGGTTGACCACGAGACGGGTCAAGGGATTCCACGGATTGTGCTCGCAGAGCGTCACGATGCCGTTCTTCCGAGTCACCCGCGTCGCCTCCGCCAGAAACGCGGCGCGATGCTCGGGGGGCACGTGGTGCAGCACGCAGACCGCGATGACCAGGTGGAAGCTCTCGTCCGCGAACGGCAGGGCCAGGCCGTCGGCGGCGATCCCTCGTCGTTCGGGCGCCGCGGCGAGACTGGCGATTGAAGGGTCGATCCCCCAGACGTGAGGCAGCAGGGGGCGCAGTCGCTGTTGCAGCAGCCCGACACCGCAACCGAGCTCCAGCACCCGCACCTCTGAATCGGGCAGCCGGCGTCTCGCTTCCAGGATGTGCCGCACCTTGGCCTCGAAGAAGAAGTCGTGCGGCAGGCCGGCGACCGCGAGAGCCTGATCGACCTCGCGCGAATAGTCCGCGCTGTGCTCGTCGAAATTCAAGCCGGACTCCTCGGACCGCGACGAAAGAGGGCGTCCAGCCCCTCCTCCAGGGGTCGTGCCCGGAAGCCGAGCTCGCGGATCGCGCCTTCGATGTCGTGTCGCTTGGCGCTTAACAGGCGCGCCACCTGATCGGCATAGATCGGCGGCCTCTTGAGGCCCACAAGCGCCATCGACCGGGCGGCCAAATCGAGCAGGCCGGCCGGCACGCGAACGGTGAAAGGCCGGGTCTGAAAATAAGATCCCAGGCGATCGATCAGCTGCCGTTGCGTCATCTCTTCCGGTCCCGCGAGATCGAGCACGGTGCCGGAGCCCTGCGCCATGACCGCGCGGCAGATTCCCTCGACCACGTCGTCGAGATAGATCGGCGCGAGCCGCGCACCGCCGTCGCCGACGAGCGGGATCCAACGGCCGGCGCGAGAGCGCTCGATCAACGCCGAGATGCCTTCCCCTCCCGTGCCGTAGACCTCGGCGGGCCGCAGGATGCTCCAGGCCAGGCTCGATTCCCGGACGATCTTTTCGGCGGCGATCTTCGAACGGCTGTAGGCGCCGCCCTCCGAAGAGATCGCCCGGGTGCTGACGAAGGTGAATCGAGCGACGCCGGAGCGCCGGGCTTCCGCGATCAGATTCGAAGTGCCGACGGCATTGACCTCGTCATATCGCGCGGCGCGGTTGGAGTGGGTGACGGCCGCGAGGTGCAGGACCTGATCGCACTCTTTGCACGCATCGACCAGAGAGTCCGGCAGCGTGAGGTCCGCGCGCACGGCCTGCCAACCGGCGGGCAAGGGAGCCGTGGGGTTGCGATGCAACACCTTGCCGGTCACGCCCTGCCGTTCCAGCCGTTCGAGCAGAGGCCGGCCCAGCTTCCCGGGTCCGGTGACCAGAACTCTCACCGCCCGTCTCGCCGTCGGAGCTCGCGGAGCCGGTGGAGCAGGAGATTCCGCAGGAACTGGGCGACCGCCGCCAGGTTGATGAACGAGGGTCGGCCGGTCAGACCGAGAAACGTGGTTTCCACTTCGCCGATCCGAAACCCGAGTCGGCGGGCCTGAATCATGATCTCGGCGTCGATGAACCAATCGTCCGATCGCAAGGTCAACCGCTCGTAGGCCGAACGCGTGAGGGCTTTGGGCTTGGCGTTGACGTCTCGAACTTCAAGACCTGGAAACAGAACATGGAAGAGGCCGTTGAAAACCAGCGAAAGGAGCTTGCGGACGATGCCATCTCCGCGGCGCGTACGATAGGTTTTCGCCAGGTCGAGGCTCTGATCGATCAGCAGCCGGTAGACCCGCACGAGATCCTCGACCAGAACCTGGCCGTCGCCGTCGATGACCGCCAGGCATTTTCCCGTGGCGAGAGCCAAGCCGCTGCGCATGTCCCAACCCATCATCCCTTGCTTGACCACCGCCGAACAGACGATGCGAGGGTCGTCCGCCGCCAGCTGGCGCACGATGTCCGGTGTCGGATCGTCGCTGCCGGAGAGGAAGTTTCCGACCAGCACCAACTGATAGTCGTCGATGCCGGCGTCGAGCAGAACCGTGCGGATGCGTTCTGCCAGGATGCGTGCTTCGCCGCCCGAGCGGTAACAGAGAACGACGACGGAAAGATCGGGATTCGCCGGCGGGCCCGCCGTCTCCTCGTGGAGAGGAGATTGACGATCCGCCGGCCCGGCGCGCCCTATTTCGCCCGATCCGATCATTCTTTCATTCTAGTAGCAGTGCGCGCTGTCGCGCCGAGAGGGGACCTCTCACGATGCGCTCTTCGGGGCGATAGAGGGTCGCGATGTCCTCGACGTCCGCGAGCTGCGGGTCGAGGTGCGGATCTCTCAGCAACCGATAGATCCCTTCCCGATCGTCGAAATCCATGACCACCAGCTGGTCGTAGGGGAATCGGTCGGCGCGGCAGGTGCCTGCCGCGAAACAGGCCGCGCGCCCTTCGTTCCAGCATTCGAACGCATCCGGCGCGGCCCGGCATCCGCTCCGGCGTTCGGGGGAGGTGCTCAAGGTGTGAATCGAGGGATCGTCGTAGAGCAGGATGAGCCAGCTTTGCGCCAGATAGTCGGCTTGGGTCGCGAGATAGTAACGGCTGATCCCCGCTTTGCGCAGGAGGATCGAAGTGCCGGGTTTTAGGGCCGGCGCGTTGGAGACGATCGACAGCAGCTCGTTCTGGTGGTTTCGCCACGACGAAACCCAAAGATCCTGGCGCTCCATGCCGCCCCAGACTCCGAAACCGACGAAGCACGCGGGCACGAGCAAGAAGGCCGTTCGGAAACGAGGCCACCTGTGCACCGCCCAGCCCACGCAGAGGGCGATCGCGAGCGATGCCCAAATGCGCGAGAGGATGTGCGTCCGATAGTGGAATTCGGCCAGCTGCAGGCCGGCATACGCCGCATTGGCGATCAACGCCATCAAGGCAAATAGGCCCGCCAGCGTGAGCCACCGTAGGGCTCCCTCGGTCGCAACCTGATCAGGTACTTGCTGGGGTAGTCGGCTCGAAACGCGGCGAGCCCGGAAGACGAATCCGGCGGTCCCGATTGCCGCGGCGAGTCCCATGACCCAGAGGGGAATTACCGGGGGCGGCGCCGGGTACCAGGTGGGGTGAACGAAGGCCCACCGCCAGGGCTCGAAGTTCTCCAGCCAAAGTTTGCCGATGCGCGCGAGACGCTCCGAAAAGAGCATCGACTTCATGGCCATCGCCCCATACCCGACCTTGAGGTTGAGGAAACGCCATTCGATCCGAATCGCCGGCGCGAGCGTCACGCCCCATGCGACGAGGAAGAGCAGATGCCGCCGCCAGGCCGCGCGACCGCCACGCCAGAGCAAGAGGAGCGCCACGAACGGCAGCGCGGGGAATGCGACGTCGAGCGTCCAGACGCTAATCGCGAGGGCCGCGCAGGAGAGCGCGAGCCAGCCGGCCTTGCCGCCTTCCAAGTAGCGCAGCCCGCAAGCGATCGCGAGCAGAAGCGCGAGCGCGGCGATGTTGTACCCGAGCGCGGTGAGGTTGTTGGTCAGATAATCGCTGGTCGCGGTGAGCGTCAGGCAGACCGCGAAAAACTGTACGAGCTGCCGTCCGGGAAGCAGAAGACGGGCGATCCAACCGGCGGCGAGCGCCTGGCCGAGCCAGGTCAGGCCGAACATCAGGTGCAAGGTCCAAACCGGCCAAGGTGTCCCGAGCGCCAGCCGGAACGGCAGAGTGTAAAGGCGCCGCAAAGGGGTCACCACCGGAGTGAACGCGGCCAGCCATCCCTGCCCTTGAAAATCGCGCGCCAACCGAAGCAGCAGCACGTCGTCCTGCCAAAGACCTCGAAGCGGGACCGTGAGCCCCCAAACCAGCAGCAGCAAACCGAAATAAAGCGCCGCATCGGTGTCCAGCCCAGCCCATAGCCGCCGCAGAGAGAGGGGCCGCACGGGCTGCGGAACGGCGGGTCGGTTTTCCATGGCGGTCAGCCTGCGGTACTTGAGGGCTTTTGCGATGATAGCAGGCGGCAAGATCGCATGACCGCCTATGGAGTGCGCCGACGCGTCGGCGCTTTGGACGTCGGTGTGACGGAGAATCCGGTCAAAGCGGCGACGCGTCGCCGCACTCCATATCGGCAGGGTGGCGCGGCCCGCGAGCCCTTCGGATCCGTGTGCTGCCCGTCAAGAGCTGGCGGCGTGTTTCCTGATTCTGCCGCCCCTCAGAATTGACAGCCGCCCCCCGTTCCCGTAGCCTTAGTGGTCGCGCCGCGTGTTTTTAAGGGGCCCCGATGCAGATTTGGCTGGAACAGGTTCGCGAGGAGCCCCTCGCGTGGAAAGAGCAGCAAGTCGTGGCGCTTTCGGAGTTCGACAGCCCCGATCTGGTCGCTTTGAGCCCGGTGGATTGCTCGGGCCGGATGGTGTTTGCCGAGCCGGGGTTCTTGTTCACCGGGGAGCTGTCGTACGAGCAGACTCTCGCCTGCACGCGCTGCTTGACGCAGTTCGTGGAGAAGATGGAGCCCGCGATCGAGCTTCTGGTGCTTCAGGGCAAGGAGTTGGTCGAGGACGAAGAGCGGGAGCTGGGGGCGCGCGATCTCGGGGTCTGGCAGGTCGAGGGGGACAAGTTCCGGACGGAGCCGGTCGTCGTCGAGCAGGTCCAGTTGAACATCCCGATGAAACCGCTCTGCCGCGAGGACTGCCGGGGGTTGTGCCCCACCTGCGGCGCGGACTTGAACGCGGGCGACTGCGGCTGCGACCGGGGAGTGGTTGACCCCCGCTGGTCCGGTCTCGCGGCATTGCGCGCGCAGCTCGGCAAGGCGGAGGGCGGGTCGTAGGTCGCGTAACGTTACAAAGCGGTGTAGATTCCGGGATTCCAGCCGAGGTCTAGGGCCGGATGCCCCGAAAACTGAAGATACAGAAAGACGCCGGAAGACGAGATTCTTCCGAGACTCTTGAGGTCGATCGACGATGCCTAATCCCAAGCGCCGCCATTCCAAAGCCCGCCGTGACCGTCGCCGGGCGCACGATGCCCTGCCCCGGCCCGCCACTTCGAACTGCCCGAACTGCGGCGAGTCGAAGCTGCCGCACCGCGCCTGCGGCAGCTGCGGCTTCTACCACGACCGCCAAGTGATCGAAGTCGCCGAAAAGGCGTAGGGCCTCTTCGCCCTTTCGAGCGCCCCCGGGCGAGCCGCAGGCCGGCTCGCTCTGCCGGCCCGAGGTGTTTCCCGGAGGTAGGGGTTTCGGGCCGGAGTGCTTCGGGCCGGATTCCGGGCTAGAATCGGCGCCTTCCTTAAGGCCACCATCCGAACATGATCCGCATCGCCGTCGACGCCATGGGTGGGGACCTCGCGCCGCGTGCCGTGGTCGAAGGCGCGTATCTGGCCGCCGTGGAGGATGGCATCTCGATCCTTCTGGTCGGCGACCGCGAGCGGGTGGCGGCCGAGATCTCGCGCTTAGGCGACCCGCGGGGGCGGATCGAGGTGGTCCACGCCGAGGAGATCGTCGGCATGGACGACCCAGCGACCGCCCCGTTGCGCAAGAAACGCCGTTCCTCCGTCCGCCTGTGCGCCGAGCTGGTCCACGAAGGGCGCGCGCAGGCGATGGTGACCGCCGGCCACACGGGCGCCGCGATGATCGCGGCCAAGGTGGTGATCGGCACCTCCGCCGGGGTCGATCGGCCCGCGCTCGCCGCGGTGGTGCCCAGCGCCCACGGGCGGACCGTCCTGCTCGACGTCGGCGCGAACGTGGACAGCAAACCGAATCACCTGCGCGAGTTCGCCGTCATGGGGCATTTCTACGCCCAAGAGGTGATCGGCACCGAGTCTCCGCGCATCGGCCTGCTGTCGATCGGCGAAGAGGACAACAAGGGGAGCGAGCTGACCCGCGAGGTGTTCAAGGTCTTGAAGCGCACCGGCCTCCATTTCGTCGGCAACGTCGAGGGGGGAGACGTCTTCCAGGGCACCGTGGACGTCGTGGTCTGCGACGGCTTCGTCGGCAACGTGCTTTTAAAGAGCGCCGAGGCGCTCGCCGAGCTGCTCGGCCGGATGCTCGGCGAGGAGATCGGCAAGAGCCGCCGGACCCAGCTGGGCTACGCCATTTTGAAACCGGCGATCGACCGTTTCCGCTCCCGCACCGACTACACCGAATACGGCGCCGCCCCGCTGCTCGGCGTCGAGGGGGGCTGTTTCATCGGCCACGGCCGCTCGACGGCGCGGGCGATCCGCAACGCCATCCGCCGCGCGGTCGAGTTCTCCGAAGGGCGCGTGCACGAAAAAATTCGCGACAAGCTGGCCGAGCTGCACCAACAGGAGGCGAGCCTTCTCGCCACCGGGGCGGGGCAGCCGGAGGAGATCCCTGCCCGATGAGCGCACCCGAGACCCCCGCCGCTCTGGCCCGCACCCACGCCTTCGTCTTCCCCGGTCAGGGGGCGCAGAAAGTGGGAATGGGGCGCGCCTGGGCCGACGTTTCGGCCGCCGCCCGCGACGCGTTCGCCGAGGCCGACGAAGCGCTCGGCAGGCCGCTCTCGAAGCTCTGCTGGGAGGGGCCGGAAGACGAGCTGAACCTGACCGCCAACACCCAGCCGGCGCTGCTCGCGACGTCCATCGCGATCCACCGCGCGCTGCTCGAAACCGGCACGCCGTTTGCGCCGGTCGCCTTCGCCGGCCACTCGCTCGGCGAATGGTCGGCGCAGGTCGCCGCGGGCGCCCTCGATTTCGCCGACGCGCTGCGCCTGGTGCGGCGGCGCGGCGAGCTGATGCAGGAGGCGGTGCCGGTCGGAGTGGGCGGCATGGCGGCGATCATCGGCATGGATTTGGAAGCGATCTCCGCGGTCGCCGCCGACGCGACGGCGGATTTCCCCGACGAGGTCTGCGCGGTCGCGAACCTGAACGGCCCGGGGCAGACCGTGCTCGCGGGGCACCGGACGGCGATCGACCGGGCGGTCGAGCTGGCGAAGGCGCGCGGCGCGCGGAAGGCGACGATCCTCGCCGTCTCGGCGCCGTTCCATTCGCCGCTGATGAAGCCGGCGCGCGAGGGGATGGCGGAGCTGCTCGCGGCGACCGAGGTGCGCGATCCGGCCGTGCCGGTGATCACCAACGTCGATGCCGCGCCGGTCACGACCGGAGAGGCGGCGCGCGACGCGCTGATCCGCCAGATCGACCACGGCGTGCGCTGGGTCGAAGTGGTGCGTTACATGGCCGAGCGGATGGGCGTCGGGCTGTTCATCGAGGTCGGCCCGGGCACCGTGCTCGCGGGGCTCAATCGGCGGATCATCGACGGCCTTCGCGTCGCTTCGACCGGCGAGCCGGCGCAGCTGGAAAAACTGCTGGCGATGATGGACGAGAGCTGAATCGGGAGGGAGGACACGCATGGAAGGCCGACTGTCAGGCAAAACCGCCCTGGTGACCGGGGCTTCGCAGGGGATCGGCGAGGCGATCGCGCAGCGCCTCGCGGCCGAGGGGGCGAAAGTGGTCGTCGCGGCCCGGAACGCCGAGAAGCTCGCGGCGCTGGTGGGGACGATCGACTCGGCCGGCGGCCGGGCGCACGCTCTCACGCTCGACGTGGCGGAGCCGGCGTCGATTCCGGAGCGGTTGAAGGCGCTGCCGGAGGATTTCGCCGCGATCGACATTCTGGTCAACAACGCCGGGATCACCGCGGACAACCTGCTGCTGCGCATGAGCCTGGAGGATTGGGAGCGGGTGCTGCGCACGAATCTCACGGGCGCGTTTGCGCTCACCAAGGAGCTGGTGCGCGGCATGATGAAGAAGCGCTGGGGCCGGGTGATCTCGGTCTCGTCCGTCGTCGGCCTGATGGGCAACGCGGGCCAGGCGAACTACGCCGCCTCGAAAGCGGGCCTGATCGGCTTTTCCAAGTCGGTCGCCCGCGAGCTGGGCAGCCGGAACCTGACGGTGAACGTCGTCGCCCCCGGCTACATCGAGACCGCGATGACCGACGCCCTGCCCGAGGCGAACCGCGCCGAGCTGGCGAGCCAGATCGCGCTCAAGCGCCTGGGCCAGGTGGCGGACATCGCCGGGGTGGTGGCGTTCCTCGCGAGCGAGGACGCCGCCTACATCACGGGCGAGACGATCAACGTGTCCGGCGGGCTCTACATTTAGGCACCTCGGCGTGGACGGGCCGAGAGGTTTGTGTTAGAAAGCTGCGCCGACGGAGTCGGTCACGCAAGTCCATTTTCCCGTTCAAAATAGGAGGGCGTCACTCATGGCGGTCATGGAAAAAGTCAAGGGCATCATCGTCGAGCAGCTCGGCGTGGATGAAGAAGAGGTCACTCTCGAAGCGAGCTTCACCGACGACCTCGGCGCGGATTCCCTCGACATCGTCGAGTTGGTCATGGCCTTCGAAGAAGAGTTCGGCATCGAGATTCCGGACGAATCGGCCGAGAAGATCAGCACGGTTCGGCAGGCCGTCGAGTACATCGAGGCGAACGCCGGAGAGCCGAAGAATTAGTCTCAAGGTCTCGGGGCCGCTTCGGCCTCGCCCTCAAGTTTCCAGTCAACTGCCGAGCCCACTCGATTGAGCCTAGCGAACCGCCGTCGTGTCGTCGTCACCGGGGTGGGGCTCGTTTCCCCGGTGGGGATCGGGACCGCCGAAACCTGGGCCGCCCTGCTCGCGGGCAAGAGCGGGATCGCGCCGATCACCAAGTTCGATACCGCCGACTATCCCACCCGCTTCGCCGGCGAGGTGAAGGGGTTCGATCCGCTCGCCTTCTTCGAGAAGAAGGAGGTCAAGAAGAGCGACGCCTTCATCCACTTCGCGGTGGCCGCGGCGCACTTTGCGATCGAGGATTCCGGCCTGGTCATCGACGATTCCAACGCCGAGCGGGTCGGAGTCAACATCGGCTCCGGCATCGGCGGCCTGCCGCTGATCGAGTCGACCCACAAGACGCTGCTGGAACGGG
>Ga0134122_10000238_pt1 | contig 34658 bp, 29 predicted proteins | sample KB302_FD_96461 | JGI IMG/M metagenome (GOLD analysis project Ga0134122, IMG submission 96461) | Terrestrial soil microbial communities without Nitrogen fertilizer from Kellogg Biological Station, Michigan, USA - KB3-0-2 | ecosystem: Environmental > Terrestrial > Soil > Unclassified ... | reverse complement strand
TTCTTCCTGCCGGGCGATTCGCTGCTCATCACCGCCGGGCTCTTCGCCGCGCGCGGCGACCTGGACATCGTGACGCTGCTGGTGACGCTGATTCCGGCAGCGATTCTCGGCAACGCCACCGGCTATTTCATCGGCAAGCGCGCGGGACGGCCCCTCTACGAGCGGCGCAACTCGTTCTTCTTCCGTCGCGAGCACCTGAAGATGACGCACGACTACTACGAGGAACACGGCCCGAGGACCATCGTCATCGCGCAGTTCGCGCCGATCCTGCGGACGTTCGCGCCGGTCGTCGCGGGCGTCGCGGAGATGGGATACCGGCGGTTCGCGACCTATAACATTGCCGGGGCCATCGCGTGGATTTCGAGCATGACGCTCGGCGGCTACCTGCTCGGCAACGTCATCCCCAACATCGAGCAGCGCATCCACGTCGTCGTGTTGGTCGTCATCGTCATCTCGCTGCTGCCGGCGTCCATTGCCTGGCTACGCTCGAGGCGCCGGCCGACCTGAAGCGGCGGCGGCGTCAGCCGTGCTCGGCGAATCGATAGCCGACCCACGGCTCGCTCAGGAGGTAGCGGGGCCGCGCGCTGTCGCGCTCGATTTTCCGCCGCAGCGATCCCACGAGCACGCGGAGATGTTCGGGCTGGTCCACCGCGTGCGGACCCCATATCGCCTTCAGGATGGTGCGATGCGTGAGCACGCGCCCCGGCCGCTGGGCGAAGAAGACGAGCAGGTCGAATTCCTTCGGCGTCAGCCGGATTTCCTCGCCATCCCTCGTCACGCGCCGGCGATCGCGATCGATGACGAGGCCGCCGCACGACAGCACGCCCTCTGGCGCCCCGGGTGGCTCCGTGCGCCGCAGCGCCACGCGCACGCGCGCCAGCAGTTCCTCCGTGCCGAACGGCTTGGTCACGTAATCGTCGGCGCCGGCATCGAGCGCCGCCACCTTGTCCGCTTCCTTGCCGCGCGCCGAGAGGACAATGATCGGCGTCGCGCTGCCGTCGCGGATCAGGCGGACGATCTCGAGGCCGTCCGTGTCGGGCAGGCCCAGGTCGAGCACGATCAGGTCGGGCTTCTCGTGTTCGAGCGCGTCGAGCGCGCCGCGGCCGCTTGCCGCCGTCAGCACCTCGTAGCCGCGCGACCGGAGCAGCGGCCCCATCGCCGCGAGAATCGACGGCTCGTCGTCCACGATCAGCACGCGCAGGCTCATGAGGTCACGCCACCGCGATGGGGCGCGATTCGGCCGGCACCGCGATGCTGAAGCGGGCGCCGCCGGCACTCCGGTTCTCGGCCCAGATGCGTCCGCGCTGCGCCGCCACGAGGCCGCGCGCAATCGCGAGGCCCATGCCGGTGCCGGGAATCGTCCTCGCCGCCTGCCCGCGGAAGAACGGCTGGAACAGCTGCGCCATCTCCGCCGGCGACAGTCCCGGCCCCGCATCGTCGACGCTGATGTGGATCTCGTCATCGGCAACCGTGGCGCGCACGGCGATCGGCGCGGATGGCGACGAGTAGCGGGCGGCGTTTTCGAGCAACTGCGCGAGCGCGCTGGAGATCAGCCGCGGATCGAGATGAATCGACGTGTCCGATGCGGCCTGGATCGTCAGTTCGTGCGTGCCGAGCGAACGCCCCGCGTAGGTGACGGCGGCATCGACAATGTCGGCCGGAGTGACCCACTGACGCTCGGCGGCGATCGCCCGGGCATCGATGCGCGCCATGTCGAAAATGTGGTCGAAGAGGTGCGTCAGCCGATCGATTTCGCCGAGCGCGACGCTGCCCTGTTCGCGGCGGTCGGCGTCGGACGCCGTGTCCATCAGGTTGCCGATGGCCACGCGTATCGCGGTGAGCGGCGTCCGCAGATCGTGGCTCAACGATGCCAGGAGCGTGGAGGCCAGCGCCCCTCGCGCCGCCTCGCGGGCGCGCGACTGAGCCGCCGCCGACAGCTGGCTGCCGATCATGGCGACGACCAGGAACACGAGCAGGACGACCCAATTTTCCGGGTCGGCCACCGTCAACGCCCCGACAGGCGGCAGGAAGAAGAAGTTCAGGCCGACCGTCGCGGCGACGGCCGCCGCCATCGCCATCCAGAGGCGTCCGAACGCCGCCACGCACAACACCGCGAGCAACAGGACGAGCGCCGCGCTCGTCGGGCTGAGGTGCATACCTGATCCAGACATTACGCCAACCCTCTGGCGCGAAAGTCATAAAAAAGCCGTAAGGACCGCGGCGCGGGCGCGCCGGCTCCGCATAATTCAGGTGTGGCCTAATTCGCCGTGGTTCGGGCGAAGCGGGGGACCCAATTCGAATGGGGCGCATCCGTCGCGCGAAGGCGCACGGTAGAGGACTTCAACCTCGAGCCCGTCAGCTAACCCCGCCGGCGTGTTGGAGGATCCCGTGGCCGAAGAATCATTTCTTGGACAGGTCAAGCGCCTGATCGTCGGCGCTCCCATCCCGTCCCGCCTCGCCCATCACGAACGCTTTTCCCGCATCACGGGCCTCGCGGTGCTGTCGTCCGACGCGCTCTCGTCGGTCGCGTACGCGACCGAAGAAATCCTGCGCGTCCTCACGCTCGGCGGCCTCGCGGCGCTCGGCCTGGTGACGCCGATCGGCGCGGTCATCGCCACCGTGATGATCGTCGTCGTCTTCTCGTATCGCCAGACGATTCACGCCTACCCGAGTGGCGGCGGCGCCTACATCGTCGCGAAGGACAACCTGGGGCGCCTGCCGTCGCTCGTCGCCGCTGCGTCGCTGCTCATCGACTACGTCCTCACCGTCTCGGTCAGCATCGCGGCGGGCGTCGCCGCCATCACGTCCGCGCTGCCGCAGTGGCAGCCGCATGCGGTGGTGCTCTGTCTCGTGTTCGTGCTGCTGCTGATGCTCGGCAACCTGCGCGGGATCCGCGAATCGGGCCAGCTGTTTGCCGGCCCCACCTATTTCTTCATCATCAGCATCCTGCTCATGATTGCCGTCGGCGCGTGGCGCTACATGAGCGGCGGCATTCAGCCCGTCACGACCGCACAGCCGCTGCCGCCGGGCACGACCATGCTGCCGCTCTTCCTGCTGCTGACGGCCTTCTCCAACGGGTGCACGGCGCTGACGGGCGTCGAGGCAGTCTCGAACGGCGTCCCGGCCTTCCGTCCGCCCGAAAGCCGCAACGCCGCCTCGACACTGGTGGCGATGGCCGTGCTCGCCATTACGATGTTCGTCGGCATCACGCTGCTGGCGCACGCCTACGGCATCGTGCCGAGCGACACCGAAACGGTCGTCTCGCAGATTGCCCGGGCGACCTTCGGCGGCCGCGGCTGGCCGTACTACGGCGTACAGGCGGCGACGATGGCGATTCTCGTGCTCGCGGCCAACACCGCCTACGCGGATTTTCCGCGCCTGGCGTCGATCATGGCGCGCGACCGGTTCCTGCCGCGGCAGTTCATGAACCAGGGCGACCGGCTGGCCTTCTCCAACGGCATCCTGATCCTCAGCGTCCTCGCCTCGGCGCTGCTGGTGATCTTCGGCGGTGACACGCATGCGCTGATCCCGCTCTACATGATCGGCGTCTTCGTGTCGTTCACGCTGTCGCAGGCGGGCATGGTGATCCACTGGCGAAGGCTCCAGGAGCCTGGATGGAGATCGAGCGCCGTGATCAACGGCTTCGGCGCCGTGGTCACCGGCGTTGTGCTCGCGATCGTCGCCATGACGAAAGCGGCGGAAGGCGCGTGGATCATCATCGTGATGATCCCGGTGCTGGTTGCGATCTTCGAGGTGACGCGCCGCCACTACGACCGCGTCGCCTCCGAGCTGACGCTGCGCGACTGGGAACCGGAAGCCGCCGGGCGCCACGTCGTCATCGTGCCGATTGGCGGGCTGCAGCGCGCCGTCGTCAAGGCGCTTCGCTACGCGCGGTCGCTCTCGTCGGACGTGCGCGCCGTCTTCGTCGAGCTCGATCCGGAGGCCACCGCGGCGCTGCGCCGCCAGTGGACCGAGTGGGGACAGGGGGTCGATCTCGTGGTCCTCGAATCGCCGTTCCGATCGCTCATGGAGCCGCTGCTCGACTACATCGAGGATCTCCAGGAGGCGGAGCCCGCGGTCTCTGTCACGGTGATTCTTCCCGAGTTCGTGCCGCAGCGGCTCTGGCAGCACCTGCTGCACAACCAGCACGCGCTGCTGATCAAGGGCGCGCTCCTGTTCAGGCCCAACGTGGTCGTCACCAGCGTGCCGTTCCACCTGGGACTGCGAGCGGGGCGCGCGGGCGCCAGGAGCACCGCGCTGGCGGGTCAGGAGGTCGGGTGATGCTGCATTCGTCGGATGTCGAACCGGACAGGCTGCGGCGCATGCTCGCCGAGCAGATCGCGCAGGACCAGGCGCGGGAGTTCCGCCGCTATATCCTGACGCGCCTCGGATTGATCGTGGCCGCCGCGTGGGTGTTCAGCTGGCCGATCCACCTGCTGCCGCACACCGTGTTGTGGTCGCTGCTGGCCAGCGCGGCGCTCGGGATCGGGCTCATGTCGCCTCGACGGACTGCCCGAGCCACTCGAGGTAAGGCGCCGACGCGTCCGCGCCGAGGACGATGAACTCCGGCAGCTCGTACGGGTGCAGCTCGGTGAACCGCGCCTGCAGCGCGGCCACGCGATCGGCCGTCGTCTTGATGACGAGCTGACGCTCGCTGTCCTCCTCGATCGCACCCTTCCATCGGTAGAGCGACGTCATCGGCGGCAGCACGTTGACGCAGGCGGCGAGCCGATCGGCGACGAGCACGCGCGCGAACGCGGCGGCGTCGGTAGACACGGCCAGCGTCGTCAGGACGATTACGGGCGACCGGTCGGCTGAGCTCACGATTTCTCTTGTACCTCGCCCATCGATGCCGTACAACATCCAGTGATGATTGGCCACGGAGCCACAACAACCACTGCGATCAAAAATAGTTTCTCCGTGTCTCCGTGCCTCCGTGGCTCGTCGCCTGTGGGTGTCGCTCCCTTGTACTCCGGGATCGAAACGGGTTATTCTGCCACGAGCCGGAAGTGAAGAAACGAGCGCCCGACACGACGACTACCTCCTCGCTGCCGCGGCGGCGCCGCAGCCGCGTGCTGCGCTACCTGCTGGTCGCGGCCGGCTGCGTGCTGATCGTCGACGCGCTGGTCGGCGACCGCGGCTTCCTCGCCATGCTCAAGGCGCGCCACCAGTACCGCGCGCTCGAAGCGTCGCTTGCACACTCTCGTGCGGAAAACGCGCAGCTCCGCGAGCAGGCGCGCCGGCTGCGCGAGGATCCGCAGGCGATCGAGGACATTGCCCGCCGCGAACTGGGGTTGATCCGCCCCGGGGAGAAGCTCTTCATCGTCAAGGATGTGAAGTAGAATCGTGCGCACTTTGAGGAGATTTCCCATGCGCACAACCATCGTGTGCCTGCTCGCACTCGCCGGCCTGGCGGCGCCGGCGCTCGCCCAGACCCGCCCCTCGAGGGCGCTCGAGATCTACGTCATCGATGTCGAGGGGGGCAATGCCACGCTGTTCCTCACCCCGTCGGGTGAGACCGTGCTCATCGACACCGGCAACGGCGGCGCGGCGGCCGCGCGGGACGCCGGGCGCATCCTCGAGGCGGCCAAGGACGCCGGGGTGACGAAGATCGATCACCTGATCTTCACGCACTGGCACGGCGATCACTTCGGCGGCCTGCAGGAGCTCGCCAAGGCGCTCCCCATCGCCCGCTACTACGATCACGGCCCCAACGTGCAGGCGACCCCGGCGACCGACCAGTTCTTCAAAGAGGTGTACGAGCCGCTGACGGCCAAGGCCGCGCACACCGTCGTCAAGCCCGGCGATTCGATCCCCGTCAAGGATCTCAACTGGAAGGTCGTCGCCTCCGCGGGCAACGTGCTGAAGACGAACCTGTCAGGCGCGGGCCGGCCGAACCCCTATTGCCGCATGTCGCCGATGCAGGATGCCGACCCGACCGAGAACGCGCAGTCGGTCAGCAGCTACATCACGTTCGGGAAGTTCCGGATCGTGCACATGGGCGACCTCACGTACAACAAGGAGCTCGACCTGATGTGCCCGAACAACCGCCTGGGCACCGCGGACCTCTTCATCGTCTCGCACCACGGGCAGGCGATCTCGAACTCGCCCGCGCTCGTGCACGCGCTCAGCCCGCGAGCGGCGATCATCAACAACGGGACGCGCAAGGGCGGCCAGCCCGACGCGATGCGCGTGCTCTTCTCGTCGCCGGGTCTCGAGGACCTGTGGGAGATGCACTTCTCGCTGCTGAGCGGCCAGGAATACACGGTGCCGGGGGCGTTCATCGCCAACCAGATCGATCAGCAGACCGACACGATGCCGATCGGCACGTGGACGCCGCCGCTGCCCGGCCAGCAGGCGCCCGCCGCCCCGACGCACAACGGGAAATCGAACTATTTCAAGATCGTCGCGCAGCAGGACGGCACGTTCACCATCACGAACACGCGCAACAATTTCAGCAAGACGTATCGGCCCGCCGGGTCGAACTCGACCAGGTAAACGCGGATTTCCGGAGGTGGCTATGACCAGGAGACTCGGGTCACTACTGGCGATGGCGTGCCTCGCCGCCGCGCCTGCCTTCGCGCAGAACCGCGCCGCGGCGAAGCCGCTGACGATCTACGTCATCGACGTCGAAGGCGGCAACGCCACGCTGTTCGTCTCGCCCACCGGCCAGTCGCTGCTCATCGACACCGGCAACGCCGGCGCGATCGCCGCGCCGCGCGACGCCGGCCGCATCGTGGAGGCGGTGAAGGACGCGGGGCTGACGCAGATCGACAACCTGATCATCACGCACTGGCACGGCGACCACTACGGCGGCCTCGAGGAGCTGGCGAAGCAGGTGCCGATCAAGCACTTCTACGACCACGGTCCGAACGTGCAGCCGGCGCAGGCCGCCGACGACTTCCTCAAGACGGTCTACGCGGACCTGACGTCGAAGGCGCAGCACACCGTGGCGAAGGCGGGCGACACGATCCCGTTCGGCGCCGCCAACATCACGGTCGTGATCTCGGCCGGGATGCCGATCGCGACGATGAAGGGCGCCGGACAGCGCAACCCGGAGTGCTCGAACTTCGAGCCGATCGACAACAATCTCGAGGACCCGATGTCGGTCGGCATCATGATCACCTACGGCAAGTTCAAGGCCGTGCACCTCGGCGACAACACGCGGAACAAGGAATTCGAGCTGGCGTGCCCGGTCAACCGGCTGGGCACCGTGGACCTGATGCTCGGCATGCATCACGGCCAGGGGAGCTCGAACTCGCCGGTCCTCGTGCACGCACTGCGCCCGCGCGTCGCGATCATGAACAACGGCACGCGCAAGGGCGGCGAGCCCTTTGCGATGCGGTCGATGTTCTCGTCCCCGGGTCTCGAGGACGTCTGGGAAATGCACTTCTCGCTGCTGAGCGGGCAGGAGTACACCGTCCCCGGCGCGTTCATCGCGAACCAGGTCGATCAGCAGGGCGACGCGATGCCGATCGGCACCTACACGCCGCCGCTGCCGGGCCAGCAGGCGCCTCCGGCGCCTGCGCACAACGGGAAGTCGAACTACTTCAAAGTGACCGCGCAGCAGGACGGCACGTTCACGGTGACGAACACGCGCAACAACTTCAGCAAGACGTACCGTCCCGGCGGCACGAACGCGACGCGATAAGCTATCGAGGACGGGCGCGTCCTTCACCGAGGTTCCCATGGCAAAGAGCGGACGTCATTTCCTGCAGATTCCCGGACCGACCAACGTCCCCGAACGCGTGCTCCGCGCGCTCAGCAAGCCGACGATCGATCATCGCGGCCCCGAGTTCGCGGCGCTCGCGAAGGACGTGTTGAGCGGGCTCAAGGACGTGTTTCTGACCTCGTCACCCGTCATCATCTACCCGGGGTCGGGCACCGGCGCGTGGGAGGCCTCGCTCGTCAACACGCTGTCGCCGGGCGACCGGGTGCTGATGTTCGAGACCGGCCACTTCGCCACGCTGTGGAAAGACATCGCGACGCGGATGGGCCTGAAGGTCGACTGGGTCGAGAGCGACTGGCGCCGGGGCGCCGACCCGGCCATGGTCTTCGCCCGGCTCGCCGACGACCGCCAGCACGAGATCAAGGCCGTCTGCGTCGTCCACAACGAGACGTCCACGGGCGTGGTGAGCCGCATCGCCGAGATCCGGAAGCAGATCGACGCGGCGCGCCACCCGGCGCTGCTGCTCGTCGACACCATCTCCTCGCTCGGCTCGATCGAATACCGGCACGAGGCATGGGGCGTCGACGTCACCGTCGGCTGCTCGCAGAAAGGGCTGATGCTGCCGCCGGGCATCAGCTTCAACGCCATCAGCGACAAGGCGCTCGCCGCCTCGAAGAGCGCGAAGCTGCCGCGCGCCTACTGGGACTGGCAGCCGATGCTGCGCGACAACACGGCCGGCTTCTTCCCCTACACGCCGTCGACCAACATCCTCTATGGCCTGCGCGAGGCGCTCGCCATGCTGCGGGAAGAGGGGCTCGACACCGTCGTCGCACGCCACGAGCGCTTCGGCCGCGCCACGCGCGCCGCGGTGAAGGCGTGGGGCCTCGACATCGTCGCCGCCAACCCCGCGGAGTACAGCGGCGTGCTGACCGCGGTCATCATGCCCGAGGGGCGCGACGCCGACGTGTTCCGGCAGATCGTCCTCGAACGGTTCGACATGTCGCTCGGCACCGGCCTCGGCAGGCTGAAGGGGAAGGTCTTCCGCATCGGCCATCTCGGCGACCTCAACGACCTCACGGTCGCGGGAACGCTCAGCGGCGTGGAGATGGGATTCAGGCTCGCGGACGTGCCTCACAAGGCGGGCGGCGTCATGGCGGCGCTCGAATCGCTCGCCGCCGAGTCTCTCGCGCCCATCTCGTAGCCCGGGCGCACCGCCGGCGCCGCGTACCAGTCGCCGCGCGGCACCACCTTCGGCGTGAGCGGATCGCCTTCGTACGCAGGCGTCATGATCTGCACGCCGTGCTCGTTGAACAGGTCGAGGATGTTGCGGTGCAGCTCGGCGTACAGCTGCGGCATCGCCTCGACGGTGCGGCAGTACACGTTCAGCTCATACATCACGGCAAAGTCGCCGAGCTGCTTCTCGAGCACGAACGGGCGCGGCTCGAGGCACAGTCCCGCCGTGCGGCCGGCCGCCGCCATCAGCATCGCCTCGACCTGCCGCCAGGGCACCTCGTAGCCAATCCCGACGTCGGTGTGCAGGATCAGCCCGCGGGCCCGCGACAGCGAGCTGTAGTTGAGGACCTCGGCCGCCATGATCTGCGAGTTCGGGATGATGATCTCCTCGTTCTTCATCGAGCGCAGGTGCGTCACCTGCAGGCGCGTCGCGATCACCTCGCCGACGGCCGTGCCGATCTTGACGCGATCGCCGATCTTCAGCGCGCGGCGGTAGGTCAGCATGTAGCCGGCGAGGATGTTCGAGATGGCCGAGGACGACCCGAGCGAGAAGACGATGCCGATGAAGATCGAAATGCCCTTGAACGCCTCGGTTTGCGAACCCGGGACGTAGGGATACGCCACGATGAGCGTAAAGGCGACGATGGCCGTGCGCACGATCTTGTAGGTTGGCTCGGCCCAGTCGCGATCGAAGTTGGGAAGCGTGACGCTTCCCTGCGCGACGGCGTCGAAGAAGAAGCGGACGACCCTGAGCGCCATCCGCATGACGATGAACAGCACCGTCAGAAAGATGAGGCTGGGAACGGCGCCGGCCACGCCGCCGCCGATGACGCGCACCGGCCCGAGCGCGAACGCCGCCATTCCGTCCGGCAGCCCGCGCGTCCACGGGAACCGCGCGAACACGAACCCCAGGTAGGCGAGCGCGACGGCGAGAAACACAATCGTGCGGACCGCCACCACGCCGCTCCTGAGCGCGCTCCAGATGCGTTCGGCGCGCATCACCTCGAACGACTGGATATGGACGGTGTGAATGCGCGCTTCGAGACGGCGGGTCAGCACGGGGTCGAGCCACCGCCAGAAGACCACCAGTCCGCCAATGACGAGCGCCAGCACGAGGGTGCCGACAGCGGCCATGATTATGGAACGCCGAATGGCGGCGGGCGATCGCGCCGCGCGATAGTCCGCGGCCGCCTGCCGCAGGCGGGCGAGATGCGAGGCCGCGAGGTCGGCGCGGCTCACCTGCTCGAGCTGTGCATCCGCGTCGACGACCATCATGATCGTCTCGGCGCCCGCGAGGATACGCGTCGCGCTGCCCGTGTCGGCGATGCGGAACGAATCCAGGCTGGCGGCGGGATCGGCCGCGACGGCCGCCAGCCGCTCCTCGATGCGACGGGCGCGCACCGGTGCGGGAAACGAGGCCACTCCGCGGACGTGGAACAGGACGGCGCCGTCGAGCGTGACGGGCGCGGTGGCGATCTCGACCTCCGATGCCGGGTCGGCCCCCTGCTGCGCGCGTGCCTGGCTGCCCGCCATCAGGGTCGCGACCGTCGCGAGCGCCAGGAGCGCACGGTGCGCTCCCCTGCCCCGGGTCACAACATTTCGGGATCGCGCGAGGCGAATCGGACAATTCCGGTGAAGTTGCGGCGTGGCATGCCCCCGTCTCCTGCTACAGAGGCAGGCCGAATGCCAGCGGCGCGCCGCGGGTAGGGATCGGGGACCGGGGATCGGGGATCAAGTGCTTTTGATCCCTGATCCCGCGCTCTTGATCCCTGATCCCTGATCCCGGATCCCTACCTCCGTCAGGACCTCCACGGTGTGTTCGCCGAGCAGGGGGGCCCGCCGCCGCGCGTCGACGGGCGTGGCGCTCAGCTTGATCGGCGAGCCGAGCGCCTTGATGGCGCCGAGCGTCGGGTGCTCGACGTCGACCACCAGCTCGCGCGCGATCACCTGTGGATCCTGGAACACCTGCGAGTAGTCGTTGATGGGCCCGCACGGGATGTTGTGCGCCTCGAACAGCTCCAGCCAGTGCGCGCGCGGCTGCGTCGTCGTGATCGCCTCGATGCGCGCGGCGAGGTCGGCGCGGTTGCGGATGCGCATCCCGTCGGTTTTGAACTCCGGCATGTCGCGCCACTCCGGGTGCCCGAGCACGTCGCAGATGCGATGGAACGTGCGGTCGTTGGCGCCGCCGATGGTGATGAAGCCGTCGGCGCAGCGGAACGCCTGGTAGGGGGCGCTCATGCGGTGCGCCGAGCCGAGCCGCTCGGGGATGCCGCGGCCGGAGAAGTACTGTGTCGACTCCCAGACCGAGAGGCCGACGCCGGCATCGAGCAGCGACGTGTCCACCTGCTGGCCTCGCCCGGTCCGCTGCCGGCTCTGGAGCGCGGCGAGGATGCCGACGGTGGCGAAGAGGCCGGCGCCGAGATCGGTCAGCGGGATGCCGGACTTCACCGGCGCGCCGCCCGGCTCGCCGGTCACCGACATGATGCCCGAGACACCTTGTGCGACCAGGTCGAAGCCGCCCTTGCTGCGATGCGGCCCTGTCTGGCCGTAGCCGGAGATCGAGGCGTAGACGATCCGCGGGTTGATCGCCGACAGGCTCGCGTAATCGAGGCCGAGCGTCTCCATGACGCCGGGGCGGTAGTTCTCGACGAAGACGTCCGCCGTCCGCGCGAGCGCCTTCACCGCCTCGACGCCCTCCTTCGCCTTCAGGTTGAGGACGACGCTCCGCTTGCCGCGGTTGACGGCGTTGAAGCTCGGGCTGTCGGTGCCGACCGCGCCCGGCATCGTGCGCGTCGAGTCGCCGTTCGGCGGCTCGATCTTGATCACGTCCGCGCCGAGATCGGCGAGCAGCATCGTGCAGAAGGGGCCGGCCATCACCTGCGTGAGATCCACGACGCGCAGCCCCGCGAGCGCGCCGCTCGAGCTCTGATCCATGACGGCTTATTGAACCACGAAGGTCGCGGAGAACACGAAGTAGACTTGTCGCTGGAGGACCCTTGTCCGAAGCCGAGACCATCTTCGAGATCGATCCGCCGCTGGCGATCCTCACCTTCAACCGTCCGCAGGCGCGCAACGCGATGACCTGGGCGATGTACGACGCGCTGGTCGCCGCCTGCGAGCACGTGGACGCCGACCCGCAGGTGCGCGTCTTCGTCCTGCGCGGCGCCGGCGGCAAGGCGTTCGTCTCGGGGACCGACATCTCCCAGTTCCAGAGCTTCCGCACGCCGAACGACGCGATCGAGTACGAGAGGAAGATCAGCGCGGTGCTCGGCCGGCTCGAGCGGGTCGTCAAGCCGACGATCACGCAGGTGGAAGGGTTCGCGACCGGCGCCGGCTGCGGCATCGTCGCGACGTGCGACCTGAGCGTGGCGACGCCGGAGTCGGCGATCGGGATTCCGATCGCCCGCACGCTCGGCAACGTCGCCTCGTCCGGGACGTTCGCGCGCATCGTCAACCTGATCGGCCCCGCGCGCGCCAAGGAAATGATCTTCACCGGCCGCTTGTTCCCGGCGCCCGAGGCGCAGGCGATGGGGCTCATCAACCGCGTGGTGCCGAAGGAGTCGATCGCGTCGGAGGTCATGACGCTGGCGCGGCAGATTGCCGACAACGCGCCGCTGACGATCCGCGCCGCGAAGGAGATGACGCGGCGGCTGATGGAGGCGCGCAGCCCCGAGCAGGCGGACGCGGACCTGATCGAGATGTGCTACATGAGCGCGGACTTCAAGGAGGGCGTGGAGGCATTCCTCGCGAAGCGGAAGCCGCAGTGGACGGGGGCCTGACGGTTGGCCGGTAGACGATGAACGCAGGGCGGACGTGCGCGGCGGCCGTAGAGGCGGACCTTCAGGTCCGCCCACCACCAACGACCAACGACCAACGGCCGGCGCGCGGCTGGCGCCGCCGCGCGCTCAGTACGGGACCGGGATCAGCCGATCGCTGCTGCGCATGTCTTCGTCGAGCAGGCCGAGGAGTGCCTTGCTGACCGGTCCCGGCTTGCCGTCGCCGATCACCTGGTCGTCCCACTGGACGACCGGCGCGACTTTAATCGAGCTGCCAAGGAGCAGCATCTCGCGGCTGGCACGCGCCTCGGCGACCGCAATGTCGCGGACCTCGACGCCGGTCACCTGCGCGCGGTCCTGGCGGGCCCGCGCCAGCTCCAGCAGCCGGACAGACGTGCAGCCGGACAGGATGTGGTCGAACTTGGGGTGGACCAGCACGCCGCCCCTGGTCACGAACGCGACGTTCATGTTCGAGCTCTCGCCGACGTTCCCGTCCTCGTCCAGGAACACGCCGTTGTCGAACCCCTTCTCCTTCGCCTCCATCTGCATCAGCACGTTCGGCAGGTAGTTGGTCGCCTTCGTGATCGCATAGAGCGGCGCCTTGATCGGATAGGTCGTCGTCATCACGCGCAGCCCCTCGGTGTACCACCGCTCGGGGTACGAGAGCCCCGCGAACACCATGACGAAGAAGCCGGGCTCGGCGCCCTTTGCCGGCGTGAGCTCGAGGCTGCCCGGGCCCGACGACAGCCAGTAGCGAATCGACCCTTCGCGCCGCCCGCTCGCGGCCGCGGTCTGCACGACGATGTCGCGCATTTCGTCGCGCGAGCACGGGAGGCGAAGCTTCGATCGCTCCGCCGAGCGCAGGAAGCGATCGAGGTGCGCCTCGAGGTCGTAGATCTTTCCGTTGACGATCGCCGCGGTGTCGAAGATGCCGTGGCCGCGGTGCACGATGTGATCGTCGAACGGCAGGAGCATCAGCGCGGGGTCGGTCACGATCCCCTTCAGCTGGCTCGAATAGAAGGCCGAATAGTCCACCGGCTGCTTCGAGCGGAGCGTCCTGAGCTCGCCGAGCACCTGGCTGTCAGTAAGAAGGGGGATCGTACGTGCGTGGACCGTCATCGAGGCACTGTAGCACGGGCCTGAAGGCTGGTTGGTGGTTGGTAGTGGGTGGTTGGTGGGCGGACCTGAAGGTCCGCCCCTACGGCCGTCTCGACCGTGTCGACCCTATGGCTGTGAGCTCGTAACGACCAACGATCAACGAGCAACGGCCAACGGCGACGTCACCGCGCGGCGGTTGCGGCGGCGCCGATCGGCGGCGCGGCCGGCGCATCGTCGGTGAACTGCTCCTCCGGGTGCATGAGGAACGCGGTCACCGCGCCCACCATCAGCACGAAGATGGCGATGACGAACGGCAGCTGCGGGTCGCCGGTCATGTCGGTGACCATGCCCGCGACGACCGGAGACAGGATCGCCGCCAGCGCCGAGCCCGAGTTCATCAGCCCGGACGCGGTCCCGGAGTACTTCGGCGCGATGTCCATCGGGATCGCCCACATCGGGCCGATGATCATCTCGGCAAAGAAGAAGCCGGCCGACAGGCAGACGGCGACCATCACCTTGTCGCTCAGCTGCAGGATCGGCAGCAGCGAGATGAGCGCGCCCACGAAGCCGAACACCGCGGCGCCGACGCGCGCCTTGCGCACGTTTTTCGTCCTGTGGAGAATCCGGTCCGAGAACACGCCGCCGATCGTGTTGCCGACCGCGCCGATCGTGTAGACGACCGTCGCAAACAGCGCCGTCTCGTTCGTGCTGAGCGAGAACTTGTCCTTGAAGAAGATGAGCAGGAAGCTCAGATAGAGCCAGAGGCACCAGCCGTAGCAGAAGTAGGTCAGCGTCACCGGCCACATGCGCGCGACGAGCGGGCCCCACGGCACCGTTGGCGGCGGGCCCTTCTCGCGGCGCTTCGGCAGTACGGCCAGCTCCTCTTCCGTGATGGCCGGGTGCTCGTGCGGATCGTCGCGGAAGTACCAGTACCACGCCGCCACCCAGACGAACCCGGCGATGCCGATGACGACGAACGAGCCGCGCCAGGTGACGACCGCCATCAGCCAGACGACGAGCATGGGTGTCAGCGCGTTGCCGAGGCGCGAGAACGCGTGCGTGATGCCCTGCGCGAAACCGCGCTTCCGCGTTTCCACCCAGTACTGCATCGCCCGCGTCGCGGTCGGCAGCGTCGCGCCGACGCCGAAGCCCATGAGGATGCGCGCCGCGAAGAGCGAATAGAAATCCCACGCGAAGCTCGTGAGCACCGTCGCTCCCGCCCACACGAGACCGCTCAGAAACAGCGTGCGGCGCGGCCCGAAGCGATCGGCCGTCACGCCGCCGATGATCTGGAACAGCAGGTACGGGTAGCCGAAGGCAGAGAAGATCAGCCCCGCCTGCGTGTTCGACAGCTTGAATTCCGGCCGAATCGCGATGATCGCCGTGCTCACATTCTGCCGGACGATGTACGAAATGAAGTACATCGCGCACAGCAGGATGAGGACGTTGGTCGTGGCGGGGAGACCGGACCGGCGTGCGGTGGTTGTCATGTCGCGGGATTCTATTCGATCAGCGAGTGCAGGATGACGGCCGGGTGCTGCGCCTCCGCGCCGGCAAAATGCGCGACCTGGTGCCGGCAGGACGTGCCGGCGGCCGCCAGCAGCTCGCCGGCCTTCAGCGCGCGGGCGGCGGGCAGCAGCCGCCGTTCGCCGATTTGCTTCGAGACTTCGTAGTGATCCTTCGAATAGCCGAAGGATCCGGCCATCCCGCAGCACCCCGAGTCGAGGTCCACCACCTTGCACGACGGGATGCGCGACAACAGCGCCCTGGCCGGCGCCACCAGCCCCATCGCCTTCTGGTGGCAATGACCGTGCAGCACGACGGTTGACGGTCCCGGCTTGAGGGCGAGCGACAAGCGCCCGGCCGCCAGTTCGCGCTCCAGGTAGTCCTCGAAGAGGATGCAGGCATCGCCGACGACCTGCGCCCGGCGCTGCTCGTCGCCGCGCAGCAGGGCCGGCGCGTCCTCGCGCACCGCCGACAGGCAGCTCGGCTCGAGGAACAGGATCTTCTCCCCGCGCGACGCCGCGTCGTACAGGGCGTCCGCGTTCTTCTTCGCGAGCGCGCGCGCGGCGTCGAGCTGGCCGGTCGAAATCAGCGGGCGGCCGCAGCAGTCATGCGGCAGGAGTCGCACGTCCGCGCCGGCCGCGCGCAGCACGCCGACGGCCGCGACGCCGTTGTCGGGCTCGTTGAAATTGGTGAAGGTGTCGTTGAAGAGAATCGCGGTCGCTAAAGGCGGACCTGAAGGTCCGCCTCTACGGCCATCCGCGCGGAACCGCTGCGCGAAGGTCTGCTTCGCCCAGGCGGGCGGCGTGCGGCGGCGGTCGATGCCGAACATCTTCTCGTTCATCCAGCGCCCGAGCCCGCTGGCGGCCAGCGTGTTCGCCAGCGGCGCGAACTGGCTGCCGACCCTGGACAGCGCGCGGACGTTGCCAAGCACGCGCTTGCCGAGCGGGATGCCGTGCTTCTTCCAGTGCCCGGCGAGGAACTCGCTCTTGAACCGCGCGACGTCCACGCCGACGGGACACTCCGCCTTGCAGGCGCGGCACTCGAGACAGAGGTCGAGCGTCTCCAACACCCCCTCGTCGCCGAGGCCCGCCTCGGCGAGGCGCCCCGTCATCGCCAGGCGCAGCGCGTTCGCCCTCCCGCGCGTCACGTCGCGCTCGTCGCGCGTCGCCATGTACGACGGGCACATCGTCCCTTCGAGCTTCTTGCGGCACGCGCCGACGCCGCTGCACATCTCGACCGCCCGTCCGAAGCCGCCGTACTCCGAGTAGTCGAAGTAGGTCTCGGGATCGGGCGTCTTGTAGCCGGCGCCGTAGCGCAGGTTGGTCGTCAGCGGCGGGCAGTCGACGATCTTGCCGGGGTTGAAGAGGCCATTCGGATCGAACGTGTGCTTGACCGTGCGGAACGCCTGGTAGAGCGGGGTCCCGAACATCTTCTCCATGAAGAAGCCGCGCACGAGCCCGTCGCCGTGCTCGCCCGAGAGCGCGCCGCCGTACTTGAGCACCAGGTCGGCGCTCTGCGTGGCAATCGCCACGAAACGCGCGACGCCTTCTTCCGTCTTCATGTTGACGACCGGCCGCACGTGCAGGCACCCCACCGACGCGTGCGCGTAGACGCCGGAGGAGCTGCCGTTGCGGCGGATCATCGCCAGGAACTCGTCGATGTACTCGCGCAGCACTTCCGGCTTGACGGCCGTGTCCTCGACGAACGACAGCGACTTCTCGTCGCCCTTCATCGCCATCGAGAGCCCGAGCGACATTTCCCGGAAGCTCCAGACGCGCGCCTGGTCGGCGAGCGGCATCAGGCGCCGGTAGACGCACTTGTACGGCTTCAGGTCGCGCTCGATGGCCTCGAGCCGCGGCGGCAGATCCTCCGCGCGGTCGGCGTACAACTCCACGTTGAGGAGCGCGCCGGGATCGTCGGTTTGCAGGATCGCGCGCCGCATGCGGTCCATCGCGGGATTCTCGCGCGCGTGGTTCAGGATGAAGGCGTCCATGATCTCGATGGCCGACGGCGTGTGCCTGAGGATCACGGGCGTCGCCGCGAGCGCGTCGAGCAGCTGCTCGAACTCGATCGCCAGCACCGCCTTCTCCTTCGGCAGCGGCACGAGGTTGACCTTCGCCGCCGTGATCATCGCCAGCGTCCCCTCGGAGCCGACGATGATCTTCGCCAGGTTGAACGGCTTCGCGTCGCTGACGAACTCGTCGAGGTTGTAGCCGCCGACGCGGCGGACCACCTTCGGATAGCGCTTCTCGATTTCGCCGGCGCACTCGCAGGCGATGCGCCGCACCTCGCGGTAGCAGCGGGCCTCGAGCGTGTCGCCCTGGCACGCGGCGTCGAGCTCCGCGCGGTCGAGCGGCCGCAGGTGCACCTGCGATCCGTCCGACAGGATCACGTCGAGCTCGAGCACGTGATCGATGGTCTTGCCGTACATCACCGACCGCGCGCCGCAGGAGTTGTTGCTGATCATGCCGCCGATGGTCGCGCGGCTCGCCGTGGAGATGTCCGGCGCGAAGCGGAGCCCGTGCGGCTTCAGCTGCGCGTTCAGCTCGTCGAGGACGATGCCCGGCTCGACAATCGCCCAGCGCTCCGCGACGTTCAGCTCCAGGATGCGGTTGTAGTACTTCGAGGTGTCGAGCTGCAGGCCGCTGCCGATGGCCTGCCCCGCCTGCGACGTGCCGCCGCCGCGTGCCGTAATGGAAACCCCGTGCGCGCGCGCCAGGTGCACCGCCCGCAGGATGTCCTCCCGCGACTTGACGATGACGACCCCCAGCGGGTGGATCTGGTAGACGCTGGCGTCGGTGGAATAGAGGGCGCGGGACACCGCGTCGAAGCGGACCTCGCCGGAAATCTGCTCTTCGAGCTCGCGCCGCAGCGTGCCGCCCTGAATGACCTGGAGTGGTTTGCCCGCCAAGAGAGCCAATTGTATAGTGTGGCCGCGACCGTAGCGTCCGGCGGTGGCCGGACGGGAGGATCCATGAGCATCAAGAATCGCTGGTTTCAGCTCGTCGCGTCCGTCATCGCGATGGTGATGATCGCCAACCTGCAGTACTCGTGGACGCTGTTCGTCAAGCCCGTCCAGATGGGCACCGGGTGGAAGCTGTCCGACATCCAGCTGGCGTTCACGCTCTTCATCCTCTTCCAGACGTGGGTCCAGCCCGTGCAAGGGTGGCTCATCGACCGCATGGGTCCGCGCATCTTCATCAGCGTTGCAGCCGTGCTCTGCGGCATCGGCTGGAGCGGTCTCGGGATGGCGACGTCGCTGCCGATGTTCTGGTCGCTGTACATCCTGGCCGGGATCGGCGCCGCGCTCGTCTACGGCGGCTGCATCGGAGGGGCGCTGAAGTGGTTCACCGACAAGCGCGGCCTCGCGGCCGGCCTCATCGCCGGCGGCTACGGCGGCGGCGCCGCGCTCTTCACGCCGATGATCGCGTGGGTGCTGTCACATCAAGGCTACCGCGCCGCCTTCCTGTATACCGGCGTCTTCCAGGGCGCCATCATCCTCATCGTCGCGCAGTTCCTGCGTCATCCGGACCCCGGGGCACAGCCGGCGGCGGCGCAAACGGTGGCGGCGCGTCCCGCCGCGGCGTCAGGCGTGGGGACGCGTCAGTTCACGACGGGCGAAATGCTCCGCACGCCGCAGTTCTACCTGCTCTACGCGATGTTCGTGATGATGGCGACCGGCGGACTGCTCGTGACCGCCAACGCGGGACCGATGGCCGCCTCCTGGGGCATCAGCGTCGCCGCGCTGACGCTGGCGACCTCGCTGAACGCGATGGCCAACGGCGCGAGCCGCATCTTCTGGGGCTGGGTGTCGGACAAGACCGGCCGCGAGCTGGCGATGGGCATCGCCTTCGTGCTGCAGGCTGCCTGTCTGATGCTCGTGCTCACCGTCGGGCGCCTGTCGGGCGCCCTGTTCACGGTCAGCCTCGTGCTCGTCTTCCTGACCTGGGGCGAGGTGTTCTCGCTCTTTCCCTCGCTCGTCGGCGATTACTACGGCGCGAAGAACGCCACCTCGAACTACGGCGTCATGTATTCGGCCAAGGGCGTCGCCTCCATCATCGGCGGCGTGGTGGCCGCGCTGCTCTACGAAACGTTCGGCAGCTGGGATGCGTGCTTCTACGGCAGCGCGTTGCTCGCGCTCATCGCCGCGGGGATGGCGTTTGGTCTGCGTCGGGCAGCGGTTGCGGCTCCGCGCGCGGCGGGCGTCGGCGTTCCTGCGTAGCGCGCGGCGGCCGCGCCAGGGAGCGATCGACCGCGCGCAGCACGTCACCCGGCATCGCCGGCTTGGTCAGGAAATCGTCGTAGCCGGCGGCGAGCGCGGCGGCGCGATCCTCCGGCCGCGCGTACGCCGAGAGCGCAATCGCGCGCACCAGGCCGCCTCGCGCCGGCGGCCGCTGCCGGATGCGGCGGATCATCGACAACCCGTCCTCTTCCGGCATGCCGATGTCCGCGAGCACCAGCTCGGGCGTGTCCGCCTCGAACGCCGCCATCGCCGCGCGGACGCTGTCCACGGCCTTCACGTAGCCACCGCTGCGTGTCAGCAGCGTCACCAGCAGGTCGCGCGTCGACTCGTCGTCGTCGACGACGAGGATCGAGCGGTCGGAGAGGTTGACGTCCGGCAGCGTTGACGGCGAGGGATCGACCTCCTGCCGGGCGCGCACGGCGCGACCGATGGCACGCGCCAGCGGCAGCCGCACCTCGAACGTCGCGCCCTGGCCCGAACCGGCGCTGCGCGCGACCACCTCGCCGCCGTGCATCTCGGTCAGGTGCTTGACGATGGCGAGGCCGAGGCCGAGCCCGCCGTGGGAACGCGTAAATCCCTGCTCCGCCTGGCGGAAGCGATCGAAGACGAACGGCAGGAAGTCGGGCGAGATGCCGGCGCCGGTGTCCGCGACCGTGATCGTCGCGTGCGTCTGGTCGGTCCGCAGCGAGACGTCGATGCGGCCACCTTCCGGCGTGAACTTGCAGGCGTTCGAGAGCAGGTTCCAGACGATCTGCTGCAGGCGGTCGGGATCGGCGTTGGCGATCGGCCCTTCGTCCACGTCCAGGTGCAGCTCGATGGCGCGCGCGGCGGCGCCGGGGCGAATGGAGTCGACCGCGTCGCAGATCACGCGCGCGAGCGACACGGCGGACACCTCGAGCTTGACGCGGCCGCTGATCATGCGCGAGATGTCGAGCACGTCGGCAATCAGCTGCGCCTGCGCCTTGGCGTTGCGCTCGACGATCTCGAGGATGCTCGCGACGCGCGACGGCTCGAAGCGCGCCTGGCGCAGCATCGCCACCCACCCGAGGATGGCGTTCAGCGGCGTGCGCAGCTCGTGCGAGACCGTGGCGAGGAACTCGTCCTTCAGCCGGTTGGCGTGCTCGGCGTCGGCGCGCGCCGTCTGCAGTGCGCGCATCGCATCGCGCAGCTCGTACTGCCGCTGCCGGCCGCGCAGCGCGGCGCGCACGGTGCTGATGACCGCGGCCGTACGCACGGGCCGGTCGAGCAGCGTCACGTTCCGCAGGACCTCCAACTTGCGCAGCGTCCGCAGCGACGCCTGGCTGCGGTCGCCGCCCGCGAACAGCAGGATCGACACATCGGACCAGGCGGGCTGCACGCCAAGGGCGGCGGCCAGGTCGTCGATCGCCGGGTCGGAAAGGCCCTCTTCGGTCAGCAGGATCGCCCCGGCGCCCGCGCGCATCTCGTCGCAGACCTCGCGCAGCGAGGCGCACGCGTGACACGGGATCGACGAGCGCGTGAGCAGTTCCGTGGTCAGGTCCGTGTCGCGGCCGATGGGCGCGAACACGAGCACACGCAGGTCGTCCGTCCGCTCCTCGCTCATCTCAGCGGCGGCGTTTCCGCGCCAATGTAGTGCGGTACACCGGTCAGCACGCCCTGGAACTGCGAGAGCGCCTCGCCGACGTGGAGGCGATCGGGACCGATCTGGAACTCCCGGATCGTGGCTTCGTGGGTCCCGGTCCTCTTTTTCATGACCGACAAGGCACGCCGGACCATTCCCTGGGATTCGAAAAAGCGCAGCAACACCACGGAGTCTGCAAGATAGCTGACGTCGAGCGGCGTCGTCATGTGCGCGCCGACGATGCCGTGCTGCGCGACGATCATGAGCGTCGTGACGCCGCTCTCGTTGAGGAACGACAGCAGCTCGTGCATGCGGACGAGCGGCGCTTCGACCTGGGGGATGGCGTTGAGATACCCGTTCAACCCGTCGATGAGGACGACGCGGATGCCGTCGCGCTCCACCGCCTGGCGGACGCGGAAGCTGAACTCGCCCGGCGACATCTCGCCGGGCTCGATCTGCTCCAGCGTGACCGACCCGTCGGCCAGCCGCGCGCTCAACTGCATGCCGAGCGCGTCGCAGCGCGCGACGAACGTGCTGGCGCGCTCGTCGAAGAGGAAAATCGCCGCCTTCGCGGTGGTGACGCCCGATGCCGCGTACTGCGCCGCGAGCGTCGATTTGCCGGTTCCCGCGGGCCCGATGAGCAGCGTCGTCGTGCCCGACGTCAGCCCGCCGCCGAGCAGTTGATCGAGCTCGGCAACGCCGCTTTTCACCGTCTCCTTCAGCCGCGGCTTGCCGCCATGGCGAATGGGGATCAGCTGCGGGAAGACCTCGAGGCCGCCCCGCTTGATGACGAAGTCGTGGAAGCCCTCGACCGCGGCCACGCCGCGAATCTTGACGATACGGATGCGGCGGCGCGCGCGGCCGTACTCGAACGGCAGCGTGTCGAGGAAGATGACGCCATGCGCGACGCTTTCGACCTGCAGGTCCGCGCCGCCCGCGGTCATGTCGTCGAGCAGCAGCACGGTGCACGCCCGCCCGGCGAAGAACTCCTTCAGCGCCAGGATTTGACGGCGGTAGCGCAGCGGGTCGCGCGCGAGCAGCTTCAACTCGGAAAGCGAGTCGACGACGACGCGCATCGGCTGGACGCGTTCGACCGTGTCGAGGATGGCCTTGATCGTCTCGCCGAGCTCGACCTCCGCCGGGTGGTAGAGCGTGTACTGATCCTCCGGCTTGATGCCTTCGGATTGCGCGAGCTGGAAGAGCTCCACGCCGTCGAGATGCCACCCGTGCGACGCCGCGATCGCCTTCATCTCGTGACCGGTTTCCGACAGCGTGACGTAGAGCGTCCGCTCGCCGCGATCGCGGCCAGTCAGCAGGAACTGAAGCGCCAACGTCGTCTTGCCCGTGCCTGGCGCGCCTTCGATCAGGTACATGCGCTGCGCCGTGAGGCCGCCGCGGAGCAGCTCGTCGAGTCCGGACACGCCAGTGGAGGCGTCGTCGGTTGCAGTCGTACTCATGCGGGTGGAGCGACGGTCGGGCTCATGAGGCCAATGCTAAGCGTCATCGGGAGACTCGCCAAACTTCCATACCGAATTCGACGGCTGAGGTAACGTATGCGCAGGATGAGAAGGTAACGTATGCGCATGATCAGAAACGGGATCGCCGCGGTCGCTGTCGCCGTCGTGGCCGCGACGACGAGCTCGCTCCCGCCTTCGCTGGCAGCTTCGGCGAGGCAGGTGGCACAGAGCGACTTGCCCAATCCGTATCGGACGGTGGCCAACGCCCTGGTGCTTCCCGACGGGCGTGCGTGGGGATCGACGAGCGCGGTCGAAATCGACAGAGACGGACGCAGCATCTGGGTCGCGGAGCGCTGCGGCGCCAATTCGTGCGCGGCATCGAACCTCCCCTCCATCCTGAAGTTTGACGCATCCGGAAAGCTGGTCAAGAGTTTTGGCGCGGGCGTGCTGCTCTTCCCGCACGGCATCTTCGTCGATCGGGACGGCAACGTCTGGGTCACCGACGGCCAGGACGACGCGCCGCGCGCGCAGGGGACCGCGGCGAACACGCTGGCTGGCCCGCCGCCTGGCGCGACGCGCGGCAACCAGGTGTTCAAGTTCAGTCCGGACGGGAAGCTGCTGATGACGCTCGGCACCCGCGGCGGCGCCGCCGCGCCCGGCTTCTTTTACCAGCCGAACGACGTGCTGGTCGCGCCAAATGGGACCATCTTCGTCTCGGAAGGCCATGGCGGCAGCAACTCGCGCATCCTGAAGTTCTCGAAAGACGGGAAGCTGCTGAAGACGTGGGGTGCGAAGGGATCGGGCGACGGTCAACTCGACGGCCCGCACGCGCTGGCGATGGATTCGCACGGGCGCCTGTTCGTGGGCGACCGGAGCAACAACCGCATCGTGATCTTCGACCAGGAGGGGCGGCAGCTCGACGTGTGGCGGCAGTTCAGCCGGCCGAGCGGGATCTACATCGACAAACGCGACGTCATCTACGTCGCGGACTCGGAATCCGAGTCGGTGTCGCGGAATCATGACGGCTGGAGGCGCGGCATCCGCATCGGCAGCGCGCGCGACGGCTCGGTCACGGCGTTCATCCCGGACCCCGTGGAGAAGGCGACCGGCACGAGCGCGGCCGAAGGAGTGGCAGCCGACGCCGACGGCAACATCTACGGCGCGGAGGTCGGCCCAAAGGGCGTGAAGAAGTACGTGCGCGGGTCGACTCCCTCCGCTCGCGCGGGGCAAGCCATTCCGCGTACTGCCGATGGCCGACCCGATCTGCAAGGTATCTGGAAGCATGGTGCGTTGCCGCCGACGGGAACCCTGCCCTACCTGCCGGCTGCGCTGGCGAAGCAGCGCGAGAACTTCGCACAACGGGCGACCGCCGACCCGCTGGCGCAGTGTTTCCTGCCGGGCGTGCCTCGCATCATGCTGCTCGATTACCCGTTTCAGGTCTTTCAGATGCGAGACGCCGTCGCCATGACCTTCGAGTGGCAGCACGTCTTCCGTTTGATCTACACGAACGGCACCACCGCCTCGACGCCGCTTCCCTTCTGGATGGGCGACTCGCGCGGCCGCTGGGACGGAGACACCTTCGTCGTCGACGTCACCAACCACAACGATCAGACGTGGTTCGACGCGCAGGGCGACTACCACAGCGACGCGCTTCGCGTCACCGAGCGCTACACGATGCTCGACGCCGACACGATCCGCTACGCGGCGACGATCACTGATCCGATGGTGTACTCGCGCCCGTGGACGATCAGCGCGCCGCTCGAGCGTCAGAAGACCACCGTGGGCCGCGTGCTGGAGTATCCGTGCCGCGCGGACCTGGAAGAGGCGCGCGGCGAATTCAAGCCCGAGCCGCGCACCTGGTATCGCAGGGATGCGCCGCGGGTCACACCGTTCTCGACAGAGAGGCGCGCGACTGAGTCCGCGCCCGCCGCGCAGGGGTCCTTCGCGCGAATTTCGGATGGAAAACCTGACATCTCCGGGTTCACGGAGGCGGATGCCGGCGGCGCGAACTGGGGATTCGAGCCGCACAACGAACCGTTCACACCCGGCGGCCGCGGCGTGTTGATCGATCCGAAGACGGGCGGGCTGCCGTACCAGGACTGGGCGCGCGCCGAGAAGCAGGATCGGTATATGAACCCGGCGCGCGGCTATGACGACCCCACCGCGCACTGTTTCCCCGGTGGCGTGCCGCGAGCGCTCTACGTGCCGTCGCCCTTCTACATCATCCAGACACCCACCTACGTGGTTATCCTCCTGGAACGGATGTCCTGGCGCATCATCCCGCTGGACCGCCGGGCACACCTGCCGGATACAATCCGCCTGTGGCAGGGTGACTCACTCGGCCGCTGGGTAGGCGACACGCTGGTCGTCGAAACGACGAACCTGAACGGCAAGACGTGGCTGAACGAAGTCGGCGACGTGATCAGCCATGCGGCGACGGTCGTCGAGCGGTTCACGCCCGTGAGCGCGAGCGCGATGCAGTACGAGGCGACGGTCAGCGATCCAATCGTCTTCACGCGTCCGTGGACGATTGCGATGCCGCTCAAGCGCAATCCGAAAGGGGAGCTGCTCGAGGTCGCGTGCCTCGAGGACAACCAGGACCTGGCGCACCTGAAAGACGTGAGGGACGGGACCAGACGATGAGAACACGGTTCGCGGCGGGTCTGACAAGGCCCGCCCTACTCGGCGCGGTCGTGCTCGCGTGGGCTGCCACGGCGTCGGCGCATCATTCGTTCACGGCGGAATTCGACATCAACAAGCCGATCACGCTCACCGGCGCGGTGACCATGGTCCGCTGGTCGAACCCGCACGGCTGGATCTACATCGACGTCAAGGGCGAGGACGGCAAGGTGGTCAACTGGGCGTTCGAGACCGCCGCGGCCAACGCGCTCTACAGGCGCGGGACGCGGCCCGAGGATTTTCCCATCGGCACGCAGGTCACGATCGACGGCTACCTGGCACGCAACGGGACGCCGACCGCCACGAGCGGCAAGCTGACGTTCGCCGGCGGCCGCACCATCACGATTGGCGCCGGCGCCGTGGCCGGCGAAGGCAATAAATAGGGGCGATGGATCGATCGATTCGAGTCCTCACTGGCGTGATGGCGGCCGCGGCCTGGATAGGCGGCTGCGGCAGCACGTCTCCCGTTCCATCGCCCTCGCCCCTACGGCCGTCGGCAGACTATCCGTCACTGGTCGGTGACTTCGGCCGCTGGGCCACCAAGGGGAGCACCGTCGTGGTGCGGTATCGCGACAGCGGCGCCTCATTCGAGTATGCGTGCGAAACCAGGCTGAACATTCAGACGCAGAACGGCGGGACCTTCGGCGGATTCGCCGAAGTCCAGGGCGCGAACACCAACAGCGACAGACAATGTGACTATTTCGCTGCGTTCACGGCGGAAATGTCGTCCGACGGCGCCATCAAGAGCTTTGCTCCGGATCGGACGTATCGCACGATTGATTGCACCTCTGTTTCCAATCCGACGATCAGCGGAACCGCGGGCCGCACGTCCATCCGTATCGTGCTGACCGATCGCGCAACCTGCAAGGATCCGGTCGGCCAGCCTCACGACGCAGATCGCACCCTGACCATGTCCGTCATCGAGCGATAGACGAGCCGTGCACGCCGGGTTCGTCGCCGACGATGGTCACCCATTCGCCGGCAGCCGAACAGAAATCGTCGTTCCCTTCCCTTCCACGCTGTCGGCGTGAATGTCTCCTCCGTGCGCGACGACGAGGTTCCGCGCGATCGTCAGCCCCAGGCCGGAGCCGCCGGACGATCGTCCCTTGTAGAAGCGGTCGAAGATCTTCGGCACGTCCGCCGCGGCGATGCCGGAGCCGGTGTCGCTGACTTTCACCTCAATCGAACCGGACGTTGACGAAGCCGCGATAACCACGCGGCCTCCGGCCGGCGTGTGGCGCAATGCGTTCGAGAGCAGGTTGGTCAGCACTTCGCGAATGCGAAGCGGATCGACCTCCACCAGCGGCAGGTCGGGCGCCGCGTCCACCGTCAACGTGACGTTCCGCTCCACCGCCTCCGCGGAGAACGCCGCGACCGCGTCGTGCATCAGGATGCCGATGTCGGTCGATTCTTTCTGCAGGGCGAGCGTGCCGCTTTCGGTGTGTGCGAGCGTACGAAGGTCGTCGACGAGGCGCGTCAGCATCCTCGTTTCCTGCAGCACCGCGTTGATCTGCGCTTCGTCCCTGGGATAGACACCGTCGAGCATCCCCTCGAGCCTGCCCTGCAGGACGGCGAGCGGCGTCCGCAGCTCGTGCGCGACGTCGCCCATCAGGTGGCGGCGCTGGAGATCCTGCGCCTGCAGCTTCGTCGTCATGCTGTTGAACGCGCGCGCGATCGCGCGCATCGAATGGGGGCCGTACTCCCGGGCGCGAACCGAGTAATCGCCTTCCGACACGCGATCCGCCGCCTCGACGATGTCGCCGAGAGGGGCACGGAAGCGGCGCATCACGGGAATCAGCCATGCGAAGACGAACACGAGCCACAACAGCGGAACAAACTGCCGCAGGGGACGCAGCGGGCCGCCGACGGCCGCGCCCGGCAGCAGCCACGAGACCACCGCGTTGGCGCCGGCGAACATCAGCAGCACGCAGACCAGGAACAGCAGGCTGACCCGCCGCTCGAAGCGCGTGCGCCGATAGCGCCAGGCGCCCGGCCCGAACCGCGGCGGCCACGGCTCGTTGTCGGGCCACCATGGCGGTTGCCGACGCCGTCTCGCGTGCCATCCCGAATCGCGGCTCATGATTCGGCGAACTTGTACCCCATGCCGTACACGGTGAGGATGTACCGCGGGCGGCGGGAGTCGGGCTCGATTTTCCTGCGGATGTTCTTGACGTGGGTGTCGATGGCGCGCTCGAAGGCGTCGACGTCGGTGCCGCGCACCGCGTCGAGCAGCTGCGCGCGGGTGAGGATGCGGCCTGGCTGCCGCGCGAGCGCGGCGAACAGCTGGAATTCCGTCGTGGTCAGGTCGATCGGCGCGCCCCTGCGCGATACCTGCATGCGGGTGCCGTCGATGACGAGATCGCCGCGCCGCAGGACCTCGCCGCCGGCGCCCGCGGCATCGGCGCGCCGCAGCACCGATCGCACCCGCGCCACGAGCTCGCGCGGGCTGAACGGCTTGGTCATGTAGTCGTCGGCGCCGAGCTCGAGACCGGCCAGCCGATCGGGTTCCTCGATTCTCGCGGTGAGCATGATGATCGGCACGTCGCCCTCGCGCCGCAGCGTCCTGGCGACCTCGAGGCCGTCCATGCGCGGGAGGCCGAGGTCGAGGACGATCAGGTCGGGCCGCTGCGCACGCGCGACCGCGAGGGCGTCGACGCCGTTGCTGGCGGTGATGACGCTGAACCCGCCATGGCGCAGGTAGTCACCGGCGATCTGCGCGATTGACGGTTCGTCGTCGACGACGAGGATGGTCTTCATTCGGCCGATTCGTAGGGCGGGTACCGCGGCGCGGACGGGCGCCATCGTGACGCGGACCCGCCACTACCTAGGATCCGCCCCCATTGTGGAGGAATTATGGAGGGGTCAGGCGCTGCGCGGGAATCTTCACGATGAACGCGTCCAGCCGGTCCCCGCCAAGGTTGGTGGTCCAGATGAAATAACGGCCGGTGACATCGAGGTTCCCCTTCGGCCGCTTCGCGTAGTCCTCGCTGCCGCCGCCCGGCGCGTTCGGGTCGGTCATCACCTGGCCGACAACGAGCACGTCGAGCGAGCCGTCGGTGTTCCGGTTCGGGTCGAGCGGGAAGCAGACGATCTCGTCGGCCATGTCAGGCGTCGCGCTCGCATTGCTGCCGCACGCGTATTGCGACTCGGGCGCGCCCGCGACGGCGTTGCCGTGCGCGACGTGGTTGGCGGCCGCGATGTCCCAACGCTTGTTGTAATGCACGACGGGACCGATGGGCCGCTCGGTGCTCGTCACCGGGAACTTCAGGAGAATCGTCGCGTTCGGCAGGCCGTTGTAGTTGTCCGCGCCGACCGCGTAGCCGTACCCCATGTCGAGGTGGCCGAGCGCCCCGTTGACACCCTCGATGACCGATTGCTGTCCCGTCGCGAGATCGATGATGCGATTGACGCGCGAGCCGTCCGTCCGCCCCTCGAGCATCGCCAGCCAGCGGCCTGACTTGTCGATGTGGCACTCGTCGAAGACGAACCCGTCTGGCGACGCCACGTAGACGACGCCTGACGGGCGCGAGACGACGCATCCGATACGCTGCCAGTCGGCGTTCTGGACCGACGCCGAATGCACGCGGTCGTCATCGCTCGAATGCGGCTGCGTCAGGTACTGCGCCTCGGCCGGGCAGATCGCCGGACGCGGGCACGCGTTCAGGTCGATTGCCGGCTTCCGATCGAATTTTCGCGTCAGCACGTCATAGCGGCGCAACGTCGTGCCGCCAACGAGGAAGGTGTACAGCTTGGTCGGCTGCGTGCCGCTGAAGTACCACCCCTCGCCCGTGCTCCAGTGGTAGGGGCTGTTCTCGCCGAACAGCGCACCGAGATTGCGGACGGCGTCGGTCGTCTTGTCGTAGCGCAGCAGCGTCGGGCCGGCGCCGCCGCGGTTCGTGTCGGTGCCGAGGAAGACGTACATGTAGCGGCTCCCGACATGGTTGTTGATGTTGCGCCAGTACGAGTAGCCGACATACCAGAGACAATCAGCACCACCGGCGCAGTCGCTCGCGCTCGTCAGCCGCACCGCGTCGGTGTTGTAGGGCGCGGGGAAGGTGAACGCCCCTGTCGCGCCATCGGCCGGCAGGAAGGCCGCGATCGTGGAGGCCGAAAAGCGCGCGCGCAGCTGCGGCGAGCCCGCCTTCTCCGTGAAGCCGCCGCCCGGAGGAGGCGGGGGCGCCACGGCGATCACGGCGTCGCGAATCGACGCGCCCATGCTGAGGAGCGACGAATCGAGCAGCAGCGGCAGTTGCGGAACGTGCGCGCTCTCCATCAGGTAGTGGCCGTTCCTGCTGTACTGCACGCGTCCGTTCGCAATCGAGATCCGAAACACGTCGCCGGCCGCGTACGGCGTGTCGCCGCCGGCGTAGACGCCGTTTTCGAGCACATCGGCCCCTCCGCCGCCGTTGAAGCGGAACCCGAAATCGATGTCGGCGTACGTCGTGTCATCGTCGCCGTGGCTGAGACCGGCCATCCACATCGTGTTGAGCTCGCCGACCGTGAATTCGACATAGCCGTCGGTGCTCAACTGTTCCACTGACGCCGCGCCACCGTCCTGGCAGCCGTCACACCCGGTCGTCTTCTGCACGATCGTGCCGGTGACGGTGGCATTAATGACATTGCCCCACGTCATCTGTGTCTGCGCGCGCGACGGCGTGGCGACGCCGTATATCAGGAGGAGAAAAAGGCTGAGCCTTAGCCGTATGGGTGAGGTCACGAAGCGCGGCGGGAGCAAGAGACGAGCCCGCCTTCGCTCTGACGAGCTACGGCGGGCAAGCCCCGGAAGGCGTCGCGGGTGGGAAGCCCGTTACGTCAGCGCGGCGAAATCCTCGTCCGTCAGCGCGACGGCCGAAGCGGCGACATTCTCCTCCAGGTGTTTCCGCCGCGACGTCCCCGGAATCGGCAGCATCACCGTCGCGCGGCGCAGCAGCCATGCGAGCGCGATCTGCGCGGGTGTGGCGTTATGGCGCTTCGCGATCGCTGCCAGCCCGCTGCTCGCGCGCGGGGCACGCCCCAGCATCCTGCGCACGCTCTGCTTGACGCCCTTCCTGGCGACCTCTCCCGCCTGCAGCGGATACCACGGGATGAACGCGATGCGCTCGCGCTCGCAGTAGTCGACGACCTCGTCCCAGTCGCGATCGACCAGGTTGTACTGGTTCTGCACCGAGGCCACGGGGAAGAAGCGCCGCGCGCGATCGATCTGCGCGACGTTCACCTCGGACAGGCCGACGTGCCGGATCTTCCCCTGCCGCTGCGCCTCCTGCAGGAAGCCGAATTGATCGACCTCCGGCACCTTCGGATCGATGCGATGCAGCTGATAGAGGTCGATGCGATCCACGCGCAGCCGGCGCAGGCTGCCGTCGAGCTCCTCGCGAAGCCGCTTCGGGTGCGCATTCACCTCCCACTGGTGCGGACCGCTGCGGTCGTAGCCGCCCTTCGTGGCGATCACGAGCCCGGAGGGATATGGCTGCAGCGCTTCGGCGATCAGCTCCTCGCTCACCCGCGGACCGTAGGATTCCGCGGTGTCGATGAGCGTGATCTGCAGCTCCATCGCGCGCCGCAGCGTGGCAAGCGCTTCCGGCTTGTCGGCCGGGGGACCCCAGACACCGTCCCCTGTGATGCGCATCGCGCCGAATCCCAGACGATGAACCGGCAGGTCCCCGCCGAGGAGAAAGGTGCCGCTAAGCGCGGCAGTGGGAACGGTCGTAGCACTAAAGGGCATATGACTCCCCTAATACGGAGGATTTGATGCCGGAAAAAGTTGGCGAACCATTTGCTCAAGGTCGAGGCGGCATGTGGAGCGATCATCTTGACCCAACTCATCCTCCCCTTGTTCATCAACCTTCTTTTCACGACGGTAGGCCATGGAACCCCTGCTACAGGAATTGCGGACGTTCGTCATCGATAACTTTCTCTTCGGAGATGCCTCGGGCCGCTTCGCCTTCAGCAACGACGACTCATTCCAGGAACGCGGTATCGTCGATTCGACAGGCATCCTCGAACTCGTCTGCCACCTCCAGGAGCGCTATGGCATCGAGATAGCCGACGCGGAGCTCGTCCCCGACAACCTCGACTCGGTCGAGAAGGTCGCGCGTTTCCTCGAGCGCAAGCAGCGCCAGCAGTCGTGCGCCGCATGACGTGGGGGTCGCTGACCGAACGCGCGTTGACGCTGGCCCGCACGCCGCGGCTGCTGCTCGCCCAGAAAGTGCTGCGCCGCGTGCCGCTGCGGCCGGTTGACGTCGGCAAGCTCTGTTTTCTGCAGCTGGATCGCGTGCCCATGGTTCCGCGCGCCATGCTGCGCGGGGATGCACGCGTCCGGTTCGCGACCGCGAACGACCTTGCCGCGCTCGCGGCGCTCCAGGACAAGACGTCGCTCTTCCGCGCGCGGTTCGCCGAAGGCGACCGCTGCATCGTCGCGGTCGTCAACGGCCGGGTCGTCGGCTACGAGTGGTTCTCCGACAACCCGGTCCATCGCGAGACGGCATGGGGATACGCCATCACAATCCCCGGCGGCTACATCTACGCCTACGACGCCTACATCGATCCGGCGTACCGCAACACGGGCATCTGGCTCCGCTTCAAGGCGCACCTGGCGGAGTGGATGGCCGGCTGCGGCAAGCGCGGTGTCCTCACGTTCGTCGACTACGGCAACTGGCCGTCGCTGCGCACCCACCTCCGGTTCGGCTTCGAGCCCACCGAAACCGTGCTCGCGCTGCGCGTCGTCGGCCTGCGGTTGTTCCGCCGGATGCGCGCGGTGAGCGCGGCGGCGTGGTCGTACCTCGCCTGGCTGGCGATTCACCCGTCGCCGCTGCACGTGCATTACGCGGCGCGCGTGCTCCACGCGGCCGCCGCCGTCGCCCACCGCTAATCGAGTCAGACGCTGGTCGGCGCCGCCGGACCGCGGTCGTCGTGCATCCGGGCGTGCGCGCGCCGGTGCCATTCATCGAACCGCGACGGCCCGTCATCGGGGTAACCGTAGTACCGCGACCGCCTGCGCCATCCCCATCCGAACAGTCCCGAGAAAATCACGCGCAGTACGAACACGAAGAACAGGATCGTCAGCAGCGGTCCGAAGAACCCGACCCGCCACGGCCGGTAATAGCCGTACGGGTAATACGGGTACGGCGGCAGCGGCGCCGCCTGTGCGCCGCCGGGCGTCGCCGGAGCCGTCACCGCGGGCGGCGGTTGTAGGGCGATTCCCCGTGACACTCCCGCCTGATACGCAATTGTACCGATCGCCGCCGCGGCGACGAGCGCCAGCATCACGATCGCCCACCGCCTGATTACAGATTCGCGTTCCATCACCTTCCTCCTTCATGAAGAAAGTGTGGCAAGCGATTGTGGAGCAACTATGAAGTTGCTCTTCGCGTGCGCGTGTGGGATCGTTCGGCTCCTCCCAGGGCCCCACGCGTCCCCCCCGTTTACTTCCACGACAGCGAAGCTCCCCCCTTCACGTTGACGACGGACGTGTGCGCGCGTGTGCGCATACGAAACGGAGGAGCGATATGAAACCACGACTGTCGATTGTCACCATTGCAGCATGGATGATGGCCGCCGCATGGGCCATCGTTCCGCGAGCCGTATCGACGGCGGACCTGCCGGACGCGCTGACCGGTTTCTCCGATCTGACCAACGGCGTCCTCACCCAGGCGGCGTTCGACGCCGCGCGTGAGGTCTTCAACGAGCAGGAGTCGATCGCCGAAGGCCTCGGCCCCGTCTACAACGCGCAGTCGTGCGGCGAGTGCCACCAGAACCCGGTGAGCGGCGGCGTCAGCCAGATCACCGAGGTTCGTGCCGGCCACACGAACAGCTTCGGGCGCTTCTTCGATCATCCCGGCGGGTCGCTGATTCACAGCCGAGCCATCGACGCCACCGCGCAGGAACATGTGCTGTCGGGGAACGAGACGCGCACGCTGCGGACGTCCCTGAACACGCTCGGCGACGGGTTCGTCGAAGCGATCGACAGCAATACGCTGCTGGCGATCGCCGCGCGGCAGCCTGGACTCAGTGGCGGCGCCATTGCCGGCCAGGCCATCCGTGTCGCCGTCGGTGAAGCGGGCGGCGCGCTCCGCGTGGGCAGGTTCGGGTGGAAGGATCAGCACGCGAGCCTGCAGTCGTTCGCGGCCGATGCCTACCTCAACGAGATGGGGATCACGAGCCCGCTGCAGCGGGTCGAGAACACGACCAACGGGCGTTCGGTCGCGCTGTACGACCGCGTCGCGGATCCCGAGGACGACGGTGACGACGTCGAGACCTTCGCGCAGTTCATGCGCTCGACCATGGCGCCGGCACGCGATCCGGACCTGTCGATCACGCCGGAAGCCCAGCGCGGCGAACGCCTGTTCGGCGCCATCGGCTGCAACATCTGCCACGTGACGTCAATTACCACCGCCCCCGCCGGGACGGCCATCAACGGCGGGGCGCTCGTCGTGCCCGCCGCGCTCGGCAACAAGACGATTCACCCGTTCAGCGACTTCCTGCTGCACGACGTCGGCACCGGCGACGGCATCGTGCAGGCACCCGCGCCCGCGAACAAACTGCGAACGCCGCCGCTGTGGGGCCTGCGGACGCACGACCGCTTCATGCACGACGCCGCGTCGCTGACGTTCACCAACGCGATCCTGCGTCACGACAACGAAGCGGCCGCGGCGCGCCTCCGCTTCCGGAACCTGAGCGTGGACGATCAGGAGGCGCTGCTGGCGTTCCTGTCGTCGTTGTAGAAGGGAAGGTCGGAGAGGGGAACCACGAAGAACACGAAGGACACGAAGAAAAATCTTTATAGGTTCTTCTTCGTGATCTTCGTTCCTTCGTGGCTCGTATTTCTTCGTGACCTTCGTGCCAGCCGTCAGGCCTTCGTGGCTACTCCGCGACGATGGTCAACTGCGGGACGACGTTGATGAACGGATTGAAGGTCGCGGTGCGGCCGAAGCGATCGGTGGCGGTCACCGTGTAGCTGAGGCGCCCGGGCTGCGCGTCCATCGGCACGATCCAGACGCCGGTCCACATCTCCGACGGCTGCCGTGGATACTCGTCCGCCGGGAATCCGCCGACGCCGCGCCAGCGCGTCGGGAGGTCGATGGTCCGGCCCATGTAGTTGACGTGAACCACCATCGTCGTGCTGTTCTCGGTCTCGCCCGTGCCGCCGTCGATGGCGGTCATGCGGAAGCCGACCTGCTGGCCGCGCTTGAAGCGGTTGGTCAGGATGCAGTGGGTCGGCGCCGTTCCCGGCTTGTCGAAGCTGGCGAGGTCGCCCCAGATCACCAGCTTGCCCTGGCCATGCCCTGGCTGCGCCGCCGGTGGTGGCGGCGGCTCGCCGCGTCCACGTCCGCCGCCGCGCCCCTCGGCGGGCTGCTGCTGCCCCGCGACGGCGGTCGCGAGCGTCATCGCCATCGCCAGC
>Ga0134122_10000237_pt1 | contig 34700 bp, 36 predicted proteins | sample KB302_FD_96461 | JGI IMG/M metagenome (GOLD analysis project Ga0134122, IMG submission 96461) | Terrestrial soil microbial communities without Nitrogen fertilizer from Kellogg Biological Station, Michigan, USA - KB3-0-2 | ecosystem: Environmental > Terrestrial > Soil > Unclassified ... | reverse complement strand
TCTGTCGATTACCCGGTTACGCTCGGATCGTCCTCCATACTGCGCACACAGGCTGTCTTCCACTCGGCCTTGCTCATATGTGTCGCCCGATCCCAGAACCCCATGCAGTCGGCGAGCGACTTGCCTCCACCGCCGGGCGTGCTCGGTGCCGATCCACTCGGGCTGGCCGAGGAGGAGGCGTCCGGCGACAGCGCCATGTTTGGCTGCACGGTTCCGCCGCTGGAGAATTGAGTTGGCAGCTGCGGCGAGATCGGCGCGAGGGGAGCCAGCTCGGGCTGGGGTTGTGCGATTTCTGGCGGCGGCATGACCGTAGCCGGTGGGGCGGGAGGGATTCCCGAGGTCCCCAGGGCAGCTGCCAAAGCCGCGGCAGCGGCCGCAGATGAACGGCTATTGCCCATGGTCGTGTTGGGCGGTGGCGTAACGGTCGGGACTGCTGGCGAACGCATGGCCCCGCCTGGAACGGGCTGGGGCAGCATTCGACCCGGCAATCCGGCGGTCGGACGCGCATGAGACAGAACGCCCCCCGGTAAGGGCGCGGCTTGCATAGGCGATGTCGGCGTCATCGGGCTGGCGACGCCACCCATGTGTCCGCCGCCGAAACCGTGACCAGCGCCAGCAATCCCGCCCCCGTGACCCCCGCCGCCACCACCACCACGGATCAGGACCAGCAGGTCGCCTGCTTCCTTGAATGCCTGCTGTTGGGAAACACCTAAGCTGTCGGTCCGTGCAATTGCGCCGTCGGCGGAAAAAGCAAGCGCGCCAATAACAGCAGATGTGCCGATGACAGTAGATGTAATAAGACTCCGGTGCATGATTGTACTCCATTCGCAAGACTGTGATACGGGCTGGCGGTGACCCCGAGTCAGTCGGCTCTCAAATCAGCAGCTAAACGCACCCAAGTCGCGCTTCAAGAACAGCAGGTGCGGCATGATCGTCGATCCTGCATCAACTTCGGTTGACATCCATCTCAGGCCCGAAGCGGCAGGCCGCTGGAGCCGTTTTTACGAAGTCGCGCGCCTAACAGAAGAATTCAATTCAGCGTGATAAGTTACTATTCGGTATGATTTTTTGTCGTGAAAAACCAGACCAAGCAATGGCTCCAACGAGTTTTTGCATTCGCTAGCGCATCCCGGATGAGTCGTGTCCCCTACAAAGTGGCGTAGCTAGTAGATATGTCGCAGGACGCGCCCTTGCAGCGTGGGGTGGGTACGACCAGCTTCACAACTAAAGAAGCTGCTCGAGGGTCGCCTGACCCTTCTCATGGACACCGACCCGCTTAGCGGTGCCGCCATGCATTCGGTGAACAGCTTTGATGTCCACATAACCACATGACCTACGAATGGAACGCAATCATGAAACGCAATCTTGTCACGTCTGGTCTTGTTGGCGCTTTTGCGCTGGCTCTTACCACCGCCGTTACATTGCCTGCTCTGGCGGGTAATCCCGGCAACTCCCAACAGGTGGGTGCGAGTGCAGCGAGCAGTCCGCTGATCCTGGTGCGCGGTGGCGGCCACGGTGGGGGCGGCATGGGCGGGGGTGGCATGGGTGGGGGTGGCATGGGCGGGGGTGGTCACGGGGGCGGCTTTGGTGGCGGCCACGAGGGCGCAGGTCATGGTTTCCATGGCGGTCATTTCCGCAGCGGCTTCAGCGGTTTCGACGATAGTAATTGTTGGTGGAACGCACGCTATCACCAATGGCTGTGCGATTGACGAACCTCGGCTGCGCCCCTTCGGGGGCGCGGCCAACCGCAGAACACACCGCTCAATGCGGTCGTATTCTCACTGGAGAAGTTCAATGCCCAACTCGTCAACTTGGTCGCTAATTGCGTCAGTGGCTACGCTCTTGATGAGTGTGGTGCCAGGGACCGCGCAAGCAGGTCCACAAAGCATTTTCAAGAAATCCACGGAGCCGTCCAGCATCGAGAAGGCAGCCCAGCGCTGCTTCTGGCGCGGTGGCCAACGGCATTGTCCATCGGATGCATCCCCCCGATACCGCGAGTATGGTTTTCCACAAGACTATCGTACCGGCTCAAGCCGCTGGTGGGAGGAGATGGATCGCGAAGGCATCGGCGGTCGACGCTAGGCGTTGAGCCTTTCACATCGCCACGGTTCCCCACGTACACAACGAGGGGAGACGATGTCGCAACGCTGCTCACATTCCAACTCCGGGTTTCCTCAGGGAGACCGTCGCCTGGACCTCTGATTTCTATTCCTGGACCACGCTGACAAGTCGCAATCCCGACCGTTGATCCTTCGACCGACGTCGACCCGCCAAGCCCAATGAGGTTGCTGATCTGATCGCGTTCCTGGGTCTCACCACGCGCTGGTTCAATCACGGGCAGTGAGCACGTGATTGACGGCGGCATCATCCCCACCGTTTAGGGATTGCGCACAGGCACTTTTGGCACTTCTCGTCGTGCCACCAATGGGAAGTTTCGGACCATATAGTCCGTCAATGCCCGGTTAGGCATGTCCTGAGCGTCCAAAGGCGCCGCTATACATTTCCGGACATGATACACGTTGATCCGAACTCATCGGATGCGTCCGGAATCGAACGAACTTCTGCCATGCTCGCTGCACCCTCCGCTCGAGGAGCGCGAGGCCGAGCTTCCGTCGGTACCCTTCTTCCTGTCGTCTACACGCTGCCGGCACCGATTGCCGATCGGGCCTACACCAATAAGGCGGTCGTCTATGACATCCTGTTCAAGGCTTCCGCCGAGGCGACGCTGACGATTGCCGCCGACAAGCGGCGGCTCGGCGCCAGCATCGGCGTAACTCGGTACTGCATACGTAGGGTTCGGCGATGACGCATCACCCCCACGTGCACATGATCGTACCGGGCGGCGCCGCCTAATCGCCGCCGATGCGGCCAACCCGGAACTTGGGACGTCAAGGCGCCGCGCCTTTTTTAGTGTGGAGTCGCCAGTTGGGCATCATGCAGTGTGCTGCGCGTATTGCTGCGTAACGTCCCTCCATATGGCTCAGGGTTTGTGCCGATACGAGGCTAAGTGACTGGCGACCACGATGGTGATGCCATCCGGGAGTGCTCCATCAAGGTCACCATCTCACGGATTCGCTCACAGGAACCGATGGCCCCCGTCAGGAGCTACCAACAATCAAGCCGCAATAGGAGGCGCAGATGGCCCAAACAGTAGCCGATATCCTGGTCGACGTGCTCGAGCAGATCGGGGTCAAGCACATTTTCGGCCTGATTGGCGACTCGCTCAATCCACTCGCCGATGCTGTTCGCCGCAGCGACATTGAATGGATAGGCGTGCGCCACGAGGAAGGTGCGGCTCTCGCGGCCTCCGGCCAAGCCAAACTTACTGGCCAGCTTGCGGTATGCGCTGGCACCACCGGCCCCGGCAGCACGCATCTCGTGGCGGGCCTGTACGAGGCGAGCCGCGATCACGCGCCTGTCCTGGCGCTCTCCGGCGACATGCCGCGGAAGATGCACGGCACCGACTACATTCAGACGACTGAGCCCGATCTCCTCTTCCGTGACGTGGCGCTATATACTGAGACCATCTCATCGCCCGCGCAGGCGCCGGCCGTTATCCATCAAGCCCTTGCAGCCGCGTATGCTGGCAGAGGTGTCGCCCACCTGACACTGCCCCAAGACGTCATTGGTGCGAAGGCGGCCGGCGAGGTCACAAGCGTAACAACCTTGAAGGCCAAGCCGGCGTTTGCTCCGGGCGAGGTCGACGTCACTGAATTGGTTCGCCGCATCGACGATGTAAACACCGTTGTTATTATGTGCGGCGCTGGCTGCCAAGGCACCGCCGAAGAATTACGTGCTCTGTCGGACAAGCTCAAAGCGCCGCTCGTCCACTCCGTCAAGGGCAAAGATATAATGGCCTACAACGACCCCCGCTGGATGGGCGGGATTGGGATGATCGGAACCGAACCGGTCTACAAAGCGGTCATGCACTGTGATCTCCTGTTGATGCTTGGGACCGATTATCCATATTCGGAGTATTTGCCACAGAAAGGCGCCATCATCCAAGTCGATGATAGAGCACGCGTGCTCGGACGGCGCGCTCCCACTGAGCTGGGTGTTTTCGGCTCGGTGCTGCCGACCCTGAAGCTTCTCCTTGATCGGGTCTCGCCAAAGACCGGTACCAAATTCTGGGACCAGGTCAGCAAAGAGCGTCGTGTTTGGGATGAAAAGCTGGATAAACAGGCCGACCTGTCGCGCAGTAAGGATCGTATCCATCCGCAGGCTGTGGCCCGGGCAGTGAGTGATCATGCTGCGCGTGACGCCGTCTTTGTCTTCGACACCGGACTCAACACGCTCTGGTCAGCCAATTGGATCCGCCAGAATGGCTCGCAGCGTATAATCGGTTCGTTCAACAACGCCGCGGTCGGAACAGCATTGGGACAGGCCAACGGCATCCAAGCGCTGGATCGCTCGCGCCAAGTTATTGCCCTTTGCGGAGACGGCGGGTTCAACATGCTCATGTGCGAGTTCCTCACCGCCGTGCATCACAAGCTGCCGGTGAAGATCATTGTCTATAACAACTCGGCTTTCGGGCTGATACCACTGGAAGCAGAAGCAGCAGGTTTGGCGCCTTTCCGGGAAGGCATCGAGTTTCCAAATCCCGATTTTGCCGCCCTCGCTCGCGCTTGCGGCGGACACGGTTTCAGGGCCACCAAACCCGGGGAACTCGACGCCGAGATCAACGAGGCGCTCAATGTCGATGGGCCGGCGATCGTCGATGCCGTAGTGGCCGGCGACGAGATGCCCAACGTTCCCCATATCGACTTTGAGACGGTCAGGCACTACGCCGCAGCGAAGATCAAAGAGGCTGTGCTCGCCGTAACCAGGCCGTGAGTGCCGGCATCTGCTCGATTTATAGAGACTTGATTCCCTCGTCCTTGCAGGTGGAGGGCTGAGTTCTCGTCAATGTAATACACCTCACTTCCGGTCGCGACCCCAAATGCCGTCTCTCATGCCTCCGGCTTTGGATGGCCGGCAGGTTGAATTAGTGCCGCTAAGCCGAGACCGTCTTTGGGATCGAGACAACAACGGCCTACATCAAAGCCGGGGCTGATGCGATCTTCATCGAGGCCCCAGAATCAGTCGAGGAAATGAAGAAGGTCGGCGCGCCGCTGGTCTCCAACCAGCTCCATGGCGGCAAGACGCCGATCCTTCCCCAGGCGCAACTCAAGGAGATGGGTTTCAGCGCGGCGCTTTATCCGACAGCCGGTTTATTCGCCGCGACCAAGGCGCTCGCCGGCGTCTACGACAATCACGTCAAAGACAGGGAGGTGCAGGCGCCGCTCTACGCGCGCCAGTCGCATCACCTTGCGATCGAAGTCTGCAATCTGCTGCTCGATAGCCCCGCGTGCCTTCAGGGCTGCCGGTTATCTGCATTGATGCCAGGCACGCGAAGGCTGCTCTGAAGATGCAGATGGCGCTTTGCGCCCACCGTGGCGTGACGCAATGTCGGGCCTACTTCACCGGACAACCACGTCATAGCCCTTTTTTACCCGACACGGACATGCGGGAGCGTTCGACAATGAGCCGAAACTGTCGGCTCGATCGAGGGGTTAGGCCGCATTGAGAGAACTGATGGTGACGTAGTACCCGTCAGGATCTCGGAGCGAGAACTCCGCGGTTCCAGTGCTGGGATTCACGTGTGGCTCTTCTTCGAGCCGGCTGACAAGAGCGCGTGCCCTTGCCAAAGCTACGTCAAAATTGTCGGTTCGGAAGAACAAGAGAAGGCCGTTGCCAGGCTTGGCGTAGTGGGGGCTTGTCAACGACGGATGCTCGTGGGCACCCCACTCGTGGAGACAGAGCAAGACCGTTCCATCCGAGTCGAGGATTTGGCCGAAGTAGTTGTGGGCAGGAGCCGTCTCCGGCAGGCCAAGTAGCGACTGGTACCAATTGAAGCTCTGGGGCACGTCAGCTACACCAATGATGGTCCACGTGCGCTTCATAGGTTCCTCTGCGGCCGAACAGCCATAAGATTGATCCCGGTACGATGCCGAGCGACAGAGGCATGGGTCCGTCGCAAGTTTGAACAGACTTCCGAAAAGGGCACTTTGCGCCCATCGTGGCGTGACGCAATGTCGGACCTACTTCAAAACCGGACAACCACGTCACAGCCCTTTTTGACCCCGAGCGGGCTCCTAAGTGGAACACACTGTTGCAAGGATTTGCGGTGACAAGTGGCTCAAGCCTCTCTCTTGCCGCCGGTCACCATCCTTTCTCGCCCCGTGTCTCGACAACTCACGTATAATTCCGGCATGATGCTCATCGCACCAATTTGCGCCAGGTAAGGAGCGTCGCGGCGACGCCAGCCGGCGGGTCGTCCATGTCAGCGCGTATCATGCATCTGCTGCTCATCGCGATATTGCTAATCGCTGTGGTCATTGCCGTTCCCCTCCGCGGGTTGCACGGCCAGATGCCCTCAGACGCACCGGTGTTGCTTGTTGACATCAAGGGCGCGATTGGATTCGTAACTGTGGATTATTTCGCTAAAGGCCTCGAGCGAGCGGCCGCCCAGGGTTCGCCGGTCGTGCTCGCTCGGCTCGATACCCCGGGTGGTCTGCTTAATTCCACGCGTCAGATGATCCACGCCATTCTCGCCTCGCGCGTGCCCGTGGTGATGTACGTGGCGCCGAACGGGAGCAGGGCGGCCAGTGCCGGCACGTATCTCCTCTACGCCTCGCACATAGCCGCGATGGCGCCCGGCACCCACGTGGGGGCTGCCACGCCGATCGCGCTATCGGCTCCCGGGCTGCCCGGCTCACCCCCACCGTCCAAGTCCGAGAAGCAATCCGAATCCGATCCAGCCAGTTCGGCAGAGCGCAAGAGCATAAATGATGCGGTGGCCTACATCCGTTCATTGGCAGAGATCCGGGGCCGCAACGCCGATTGGGGCGAGAAGGCAGTGCGTGAAGCGGCGACGCTGACGGCAACGGCAGCCCTCAAGCAGAAGGTGATCGACGTGATTGCAAGTGACGTCGACGAATTGCTGTCAAGTATCGACGGGCGTTCGATAACCACGGCCAGCGGGGAAGTGCAACTCGCCACCAAGGGGCGGCGCGTGGTGGAGATAAAGCCCGATTGGAAGATGGAGGTAATGTCGGCGATCACCGATCCGAACATCGCTCTCATCCTGCTTATGATCGGCATTTATGGCATCATTTTCGAGTTCTTAACGCCAGGCGCGATCGCGCCCGGTGTAGTGGGTGGCGTATGTCTGATCGTGGCGCTGACAGCGCTCTCTGTACTGCCGGTCAATCTGGGCGGATTGTCGTTGCTGCTGTTCGGCATTGCCTTGATGGTCGTGGAGGCATTCGCTCCTAGCGTCGTCATCGGTCTCGGCGGGCTTGTCGCCTTCGTGCTTGGGGCGTTGTTCCTGTTCGATCCCGGCGATACCGACATCCCGATTAGAGTCTCCTGGCAGGTGCTGGTTGGGATGGCGGCGCTAAGCGCAGTCTTCTTCATGGGTGTATTAGGGTTCGCCGTGCGGGCGCGCCGTCGCCCCGTGCGGACAGGTGCGGAAGAAATGATCGGAAGCACGGGCAAAGTGGTGGATTGGGCACAGGATCGGGGCCATATCTTTGTAGATGGCGAAACGTGGGCGGCGTGGTCGAGCCAGGGCCTTGCCAAGGGCCAGAAGGTGCGCATCGTGGGTCGCACGGGGCTCACACTCGAGGTCGAGCAAAGCACCTGATTGGAGAAGGAGACATGTCAGACATGCAATCTCTGGGTTCACTCTTCTCAGGCGCACTTCCGTTGCTCGTCATCGTTGCGATTGCCGCCTACTCCATCCGTATCCTCCGCGAGTATGAGCGTGGCGTTGTGTTTCTGCTCGGTCGCTTCTGGAAGGTAAAAGGTCCGGGCCTCGTGATTGTCGTGCCTTTCATTCAGCAGATGGTGCGAATGGACTTGCGCACGCGCGTGCTCGACGTGCCGCCGCAGGATGTGATCTCCAGGGACAACGTCTCCGTCAAGGTGAATGCCGTGGTCTACTTTCGTGTGATCGATCCGGAGAAGGCAGTCATCCAGGTCGAGCAGTACGAGGCCGCAACCAGCCAGTTTGCACAGACTACGCTGCGTTCGGTCCTTGGTCAGCACGACCTCGATCAAATGCTGGCGGAACGCGAGAAACTCAACACAGAGGTGCAGCGCATCCTGGACGAGCGAACCGACGCGTGGGGTATCAAGGTGAGCAATGTCGAACTCAAGCACATTGATCTCAACGAGAATATGATTCGCGCTATCGCCAAGCAGGCCGAGGCAGAACGTTTGCGGCGCGCCAAAATTATCGACGCCGAGGGTGAGTTGCAGGCCGCCGAGCGGTTGGCCCAGGCGGGCGAGATCCTCTCCAAGCGGCCCGAGGCCATGCAGCTTCGCTATCTTGGTACGCTGCTCAATATCGCCGGCGAAAGGAGCTCGACCATCGTTTTTCCCCTGCCGATGGATCTGGCAACCTCGCTCGGGATCGGGCGGAAGGGTTGAGTCAGGCGAGAGAGATCGTTCAGGAATGGTTCAGGCATGTGCTCACCCGGCACGCGTGCTCGATGACGAGCTCTGCTTCATCAACGCCCGGCGGCCAGTTAATGTCGCGTCGCCACCAACATGCGCGAGATCAAGAGCAGGGTTGGTATCTTCGAGCAGCAGTACGCCCCTCGCGCCGCTGCGGCGGTCCCCTTGTCGGTTGTTTCGTGGCCATCTGCCTCAAGTAGTACGTCTGCGCGGCTGGGGAAGACATGGAAGCACGGAAGCTGCTGGACGCAGCGCCGTTCGAGCCAAGTGCCATTGAAACTCTCAAAACGCACCTTCGACGAAGCGTGGGGGAGTATTGCGGCCACTATTGAGCCGGCCTGTGTCGAGAACGCCAGGCTGAGCCTTGCCCATGCAATTATCGCCCGTGCGGCCGTCCGAGGTTTAGGCGATTTGTCAGCACTACGGCAGCAGCGCTCGCCGCATTCAGAAACGGCCGGCAAGGGCTGACCTAGGCTTGTGGCTCTAGCCCTGCCGGCGACTCGCCCCCAACGATCGTCAGGGGTTGCCCCGATGGTGGCCCACGGCGCGATTTGGAAAGTGTGGTTTGGGCGGCCTTGGGGTTGCAGCGTTTGCCACGCGGCAGGTGTTACCCGCACCCGGTAACCTCAGGGTCGCTCCGTCCCGGCCGGCCGACCGTCAGGGAAGCCCCTCAGCAAGTCCGCCGGGGGCCGTAGCTGCCGCCGGCGTAAGCATATGAGGCTCAGGTGGGCCGCAGGGCCGCCTCGAACGATAAATGTCCCGCTTACCGGTGACGAGAAAAGCCCCGGTAGCGAAGACCACTCGACGCTACCGAGGCCAAAGGAGAAAATGAAGCAATCGCCGGTCTGAAATGGGGGAAGCGAACGGACCGGCGGTGAGATACGTAGAAACCGAGACCGCGACCGTCACTCCCCAGAAACCCGTAGTTGTGCCGGCTGTGACTGCCCCAGAGGTCGGACCAAGTTACCCGGAGGCGATCTGGTAAGGCCCGCAAATCAACACCGTCCTGGTGCAGCAGATCGAAGGCCAAGAACATCAACTGGGTTTCGTCCGGATGACTGGTGCGCATCTGTGCCATCACCCGATAGAAATGAGCCGAGCCGCGGGGATCGATCAGGACGAGCTCGCCATCAAGGGTCGCCGATCCCGTGGGCAGCTTGCCGAAAGCCTCGACCATGTCCGGCAGGCGGTCGGTGTATTCGGCGCCGTGGCGTGAATCGAGCCGGACCCGGCCGCCGTCCTTGATGACCTGGAAGCGGAAGCCGTCCCATTTCGGCTCGTGCAGCCAAGCATCGCCCTGTGGGCGGGCGGACGGCTGCGGAAGGGTCGAGGGGGCGGATAAACGTGAGACGTGGCATGGGACTGCGGGACCCTAGTTACGTTCACTCGTGCGCACTGCCGTCAGGATCGTGAACTCGAGGGCGCGCCCGGTAACGTTTTTCCTGGCCCGCTACCGGGCGATGAAGGCTGACACACGTTTGTACGGCATGGCAGGGTTGATGCTTGATGGGGGCGATCTTGGATCGCTTGGGCAGGACTTCGGCAATGTTGCCGCGCCACGCTGCCGGGTTCTCGCCGTCTCGCAGTTTGAGAACCTTGGCGTAATACAGCACACGTTCGATGCGACCACGCACCCGGTTTGCCGTTTCCGTCGTGGTTGCCCAGATGGGCTCGATCACCTTGAGCACGAGGGCCGTAGTGCTTCGGCGCAGCCCAAAAGAAAAGCTCCGCCGAGTGGCGGAGCCTTCTAACGGCACCCTTAAGCCGTATTAGGGCTTTGTAGCTGGAGCCGGGGCAGGCGCCGGAGTGGTTGGTTGCGGTGTCGCATTTGTGTTCGGCGTTGGACGTGCCGGGTCTGTCGCATTAGGAACGTTCTCGGTCGTTTTCGGCGTCGGCGTCGCCGTACGATCCGCGGCCATGAGCAACCAGCCGCCAATGGCTATCAGGGCGGCCACTAGGAGCAGTGGTATATAGTTCCAGGCGCCCTCCTCGGTACGGGTAACGCGCTCCCAGCCGGTACGTGAAGGACGCTCAACACTATCATCCCGAAGTGGGTCGTCCTGACGCGGTGGAAGTCGATCGTTGGGTCTCTGATCCATCTCGTGTCTCCCATGTTCTTGCTTGGGTAACGCGCGTTTTGCGCGCTATGTTCCAGACCAAGCGCTGAGGCTACGGTTGTGCCACGGTTGTGAAGGGGGCGCGTGACGCGTGGAGCACGCGCTAACCTACGGCTCAGGCTCCGGTGCGCAGGGGCTGGCGCCGAGACCAGCTGCGCAAAGGCTCGCCGCCAACACCCTCGCGGCGCTCGCGCAGCGAGGAGGCTACGTTCCACCAGGCGATGCCGCGGCGCACCGAGCGTCTGACCAGGCCATGAGTTGTGGGCGCCCGAACCTGGGTGTTGCTGGGCCGTTGACGTTGGCGAGGGAGGCTGGACGCAAGGGCAAAAAGTTTGCTGCGGAAAGCGGAAAAGTGCGCCTGGCAGGCGGGCCATGCGCGCGAAGCGCAAGGGCAATGCCATGGCAATGGCAAGGGATGATGAGCCGCATCTTGCCCTTGCCCTCGTGCTCTACGCAATTCGCTATCGGCGCGACAAAAATGGGACTAAAGAACGCAAAGACAGAGCGCTTTCAGTCAATTCCGTTTGATCCGGCAGGGCGGAACCCGGGCGTAATGGCACAGCACATTGGCATTGTTGCCTGCTCTTCCGAGGGCGCAGCCCTTTGCTATCGGACCCTATGCTTGGAGGCGGCAACGGTGCTCGGGCGCTACGGCCATCCCGAGGTCTCGATGCATACGCCTTCGTTGGCCCAATATGTACAATGTTTGGATCGGGCGGACTGGCGCGGTGTCGGCGCATTGATGCTCGCGTCTGCCGATAAGCTCGCGAAGATCGGCGCCGATTTCCTAATCTGCCCGGACAACACCATCCATCAGGCGCTCCCCCATATCGAGGCACGCTTGCCTCGACCCTGGCTGCACATTGCCGAGGCGGTCGCCGATGCGGCGGTCGCGCGCGGCTTCCGCCGCCTAGGGCTTACGGGAACGCGCTGGCTTGTGGATAGCGCGGTCTATCCGGAGAAACTTAGGGCGCGCGGGCTGGAATGGGTGCTGCCAAGCCCCGACGAGCGCAAGGAGATCAACCGCATCATCATGAACGAGCTTGTCTGCGGCGTCGTCAACCCCGGTGCGGTCACCTACATTGAGCGCGTGATTGCTCGGCTGCAAGCGCAGCGATGCGATGCGGTGGTGCTGGGTTGCACCGAGCTGCCCCTGATCATCAACGATGCCAACTCCGTGCTGCCGACGCTCGATTCGACGCGCCTGCTGGCGCGGGCAGCCGTAGATCGGGCCGCGCGTGGCGCGGGCGCGGCGGCATGATCGGGCGCCGATCAGCGACGTCGGCGGCCCGCGCAGTAGGCCTAAGGGTTTGATTCACGAAGTCGATGGTGATGGCGTCTTCCAACCGGGCGTGATGAGGGTGGTCGTAAGATGTCACCGAGTGGGAGGGCGAACCATTCATCATTGCCCTTGCCGGCGCCTCCGCCGCCACGATCTCAGCAATGGACGCGCACCTCCGGTGCCTAGTTAGCCAAATGCTTTAGCAGAAAAACGAAATCTTTTTTCCAGCCACCCAGCGATGGCTCAGCAGCGCCCCGCTCAAGGCCTTGGCCGAATCGAGGGTCAGCTCGACGAAAATCGAAGAGCGCGCGCCTGAGCAAGTCACAGCATTACCTCGGCTTGACCTTGGGGACGCCCCCGAGCGCGATGGCGTTATCGGCCGCCCTCGGGAAGGACAGGGAATGGGGAGTTGCCCGATCCGTCCTGGCTTGGGGCGAGGATCAAATGCATGTCAGGATCGCCTGGGGAATAACTTGGTCTGCTCAAGGGTCTCGCAAGTGAGGCCACGCGGACGCTCACCTTGCTCAAAAGGCCGCCAAACCAGGAATTCGAGCGGCATATGCTGCCGCATCTCGACGCCGCATACAATTTTGCGCGCTGGCTCATGCGCAATACCGAGGATGCGGAGGATGCGGTTCAGGACGCCTTCCTGAGGCCTACCAGCCATTCCCCAGCTACCAAGGCGGCAGTGAGAAAACCTGGTTGATGACCATCGTACGTAACGTCTGCCTGACCCGATTGAAGCGTCGGGTGCTGCCGAGCAAGGTCATGGTGCTGGATGAGGCGATGCGCGAGGTGGAAGCGTCAGATGCCGGTTGCGTGCCCGCGAGTCTCATTCGCGCCCCGATGCCGAACTGTTGGCCAAGCTCGAGCATGCACGCGTGCGCACGGCACTAAGGAAACTACCACAGGACTTGCGCGAGATTGTGGTTTTGCGCGAGTTCGAGGATCTCTCTTACCAGGAGATTTCCGAGATCGTGGCCGTGCCGGTCGGCACCGTGACGTCGCGCCTATCGCGAGCGCGTGCGTTACCAAAGACGCTGCTCGTCGAGAACGACAATAGGGGTCGCCGCAATGAAATGTGAAGAGGCCCACGAGCTGCTCGATGCCTTTCATGATGGTGAGCTGCAATTGGCCAGCTCGGCGGCGATGGAGCGGCATCTTTGTACCTGCCCGTCGTGTTCGGCCACCCTCGACGGGCATAACACCTTGCGCACGCGAGTGCGGCGGCTTGGCCGCATGCCCGCGCCGGCGCCTCTCGTTGCCAGAATCGGCGCGTTATTGCGCGAGGAGAACCGCTTGCCAACCGGTACCTTGCCCGTTCGCTCATGGCGCGCGTTGGCGGCGAGCCATTTACTCGCGATCGGCCTTGGCGGGGTGACCGTCCTCGGTTTCGTGCATGCTCGCCACGCGCACACCTACACCATGCAAGAAACCATCGATGCGCACGTGCGTTCGCTTCTCGATGAGCGCACGCTGATGCAGATTGTCTCCAGCGATTCCCACAACGTGCGACCTTGGTTCATGGGCAAGCTCGACTTTTCCCCGGCCGTGGTCGAACTGGACAAAGAGGGCTTTCCGCTGCTCGGCGCACGGGTCGACTATCTGGCCAACCGCTATGTGGCGGCCCTCGTCTATGGCCGGCGCAAGCACCGCATCAATCTCTTTGTGTCCCTCGCGGACGCTCGCAGCACCGCGGCAATGACGTCGACAGCCCGCCATGGCTACAACGTGCTTGAATGGCAGACCGATGGGTTGAGCTATCGGGCGGTTTCGGATCTCGACGGGGCCGAGCTTGCCCAATTTTCTGAGTTGGTGCAGATGCGACGTGGCGGCCCCTGAGAGGCTTTCTGCGGTCGAGAAAATATTGCCCGTCTTAGGACGACCGGAGGCGGGGAAAGGTCCGCCTCCGGCTCGCACAAACCTGGCTACCCTGCACAACGGCGCACGGGACTATCGACCGATCGCTCGCCCGTAGGCCGAGTGAACCCAACGGCCAGATATAAGCCCAACAGCGTTAGGCCAAGCATTTTAGCGATGACGATGCGACGCATGGCCATGGCTTGCTACCGCTCTGGGGTCGCGATTTTCGACCAGTCCGCCATCTGCACGCGTGCCAGGAGGTGGAATTTGCCCGCGTCAGGCTTGAAAATAGAAGCTTCGCCCTCCTTGACGTCAAACCAGTCCTTGCCGAGTGCATCGATGATGTTTGGTTTGTGCGTTATCAGGATATCGTTCTTTGCCGGTGCGGGTGCCTTGGCCAGCATAGTGCGCAGCGCTTCGGCGCGTCGGCTGTTCTCGTCCGGCGTTACCACGAGGCCGCCCTCGGTGAGATCGACGGTCGTCTCGATACTCTTGAAGCCGGCCAACACCGCGGTCTCGTGGGCGCGATTAAATTTGCTGGTGTAGACCTTCCCGACCGGGATCCCGGCTGCGCGGATGGCTTCTCCAAACGCCTGAGCGAGCTCCTTACCCTTGTCATTGAGATTGCGCTGCTTGCCGACCTCGCCGAAGGTGAACGGATCGGTATCGGCTTGGTTGCTGAACGTCGCACCGTGCCGAACAAGGATTACGCATCCACCCGACCGTAAGGTCTGGGCCAGGTGTTTGAAGTCGACGATCGAGCCCGGGCTTTGCGAACTCTGAGGCGTCTGTGCGGCGCTGGGTGCGAAAACACCAGCCAGGATCGCCACGCTGGCGAAGGCTGCGACAATGGTCTTCATGACATTTTCCGTGCTTAGTTGAAGTGGAGCGAGATTGCGCGGCCAACGGGGATCCGGCCTTGCCGCGACCCTCGCCTTGCCCGTGGGATAGTCCGGGCCCGCGGGGTCGGCCGCCGGCCCGCGTGGTGGCCAAGGCGCTCAGTGGTGTAACCGGTCCTGCTGCTCCCAGAACTCCTTGCTGTCGAAGGCGCCGGCCGGGGCGGCAAGCGTTGTGAGGAGCGATAGCGTGATGAGGGCAGACGCAACGATGGTCTTCATGTCAGGTCTCCGAGGGTTGACGCCGGCATCGCCGGCCCTGTACCGCATAGGACTCGCCACGGCCCCGGTGAATTCGCTGGTTTCACAGGCTCGTTACGCGAGTTGATCCGCCGCGCAATAGTGTGATCAGCGCTCTGCCCCCTGTGATCGGCGCAACGGAAGTTCACCCTGGCCGAGCGCAGGGAGGCAACGCCAACCTTGGCGAGGCGAGGTCGCGCGCCGGCCCAGCGCGCCACCTCAGAAAAGAGCGCCTTGAAGACCCCTGCGCGAGCGATCGCCGGCCATCTTCCAAGCTGTCGATCGCTACCAATTGCGATGGCACTGGCGAGGGCTCAGTATGCTCGTTGCCTTATCGCGACCCCCTGCGATCGGGTCAAGGCCGGGTGGCGATAGCACTGCGGCCGTGCGCGCCCCCCAGAGGATTTGGGGCGGACTGTCGCTTAAAGCCTGGCGATTGCCCGCTCCCCAGGCGCGGCGCAGCTTTGCGCCCGGACCGCAGGAACTATGGCAATGGCAGGGGCGTTGCGGGTGTTCGGACAAGGGGTTGTGGTATGCGCCAGCATCTACGCATCGCCTTCGCCACCTCGTTGCTTTGGCTATTTCTGGCGAGCCCGCTGCTTTGTGCGGAGACGACACTGCTGAATGCCTCTTATGAGCCCACGCGGCGCTTCTATTCAGCCGTGAACAAGGCGTTCGCCGCGCGTTGGCAGCAACAAAACGGCCATGGCGTCCTCATCTATCAGTCGCACGCCGGCTCAGGAGCGCAAGCACGGGCAGTCAGTTTCGGGCTTGAGGCAGATGTCGTAACCCTCGCCCTCTCCTACGATATCGATGCTATTGTTGAGCGCGCCGGCCTTCTTGCCCCGGACTGGCAAAAGCGATTGCCCGACAACAGCGCACCTTACACCTCGACAATCGTGTTCCTGGTTCGCAAGGGCAACCCCAAGCAAATTCGCGACTGGCCGGATCTTGCCAAGGTGGGCGTCGCCGTCGTGACCCCCAATCCGAAGACATCAGGGGGAGCGCGTTGGAACTTCATGGCGGCGTGGGGGTACGCTATGCGCAACTACGGCAATGATGAGGACAAAGCCCGCGATTTCCTAGGGCGCATCTACAGTAATGCCCCGGTCCTCGACACGGGTGCGCGTGGTGCCACCATCACGTTTACACGCCGCGGTATCGGTGACGTGCTCATCGCCTGGGAAAACGAGGCCCTGCTTGCGGCGCGCGAGATTGGTCCCGATGAATTTGAGATTGTGGTACCCTCGATCAGCATACTGGCCGAGCCGCCTGTTGCCGTCGTCGATAAGGTCGTGGACCGACGTGGTACGCGCCAAGTGGCAGAAGCCTACCTTAATTTTCTTTATTCGCCCGAAGGGCAGAAGCTAGCGGCACAAAATTACTACCGGCCTCGATCGCAGGAGATCTTGGAGCAGCATTTGGACCGCTTCACACAAGTTGAGCTGATGGACATCGCGGCGTTCGGCGGCTGGAAGCAAGTCCAGAAGGTCCACTTTAGTGATGGCGGGACCTTCGATCGCATCTATGACGCTGCGAGCGCGAGCAAATGATCGCGAGCGTGGGACACCGTTCGTGGACGGTTCTGCCCGGCTTCGGGCTGGCTCTCGGCATCACGCTGACGTATCTCGGGCTGATTGTCCTCATTCCCCTAAGTGGCCTGCTCTTGAAAGCGGGCGATGCCGGTCCGGCGAAGATTTGGGCAGAACTTTCCTCGCCGCGAACCTTGGCGGCTTTTCGCCTGAGTTTAGGCATGGCCTTCCTGGCTGCGGTCTGCAACGCGCTTTTTGGCTTCGTCTTGGCTTGGGTACTAGTGCGTTACCGCTTTGCTGGGCGAAGGCTTATGGACGCAATGATCGATCTACCGTTCGCCTTGCCAACGGCTGTCGCCGGCATCTCCCTTGCCCAGCTCTATTCGACGAATGGCTGGCTAGGCGGTGCCCTCGCGCAAGCCGGCATCACCGTCGCCTTTACGCCGCTTGGCGTTCTGATCGCTCTTATCTTTGTGGGCCTTCCATTTGTCGTGCGGACCGTTCAGCCGGTCTTGGAAGAATTAGACCGCGAGATCGAAGAAGCCGCGGTGTTGCTGGGTGCGGCACGCTGGGACATCATCCGACGCGTTGTTATGCCGCCGCTTAGACCTGCAGTGATGACCGGTGCCACGCTCGCCTTTGCTAGGGCCATAGGGGAATACGGTTCCGTCATCTTCATTGCCGGCAACATGCCCGGGTATTCCGAAATTGTTCCCCTGTTGATCGTAATCAAGCTCGAGCAGTACGACTATCTGGGTGCGGCAGTGATCGCGAGCGGCATGCTGATCGCTTCATTTGTCCTGCTGTTAGCGATCAACTTGCTGCAAGCACGTATGCGAAGGTGGCAAGGTGGCTAGGGCAAAAGCCTCACGAGTTGCGCCAGGCCAAGCGCTTCCATTGTCGGAAAGCCCCGGCGTACGCGTCACGCTCATCGCCGTTGCCGGGGTCTTCTTCATAGTTTTCTTGCTGCTGCCGCTGATCGTCGTGTTCGCGGAGGCCCTGCGTCAGGGTTTCCATGCCTACTGGTCCGGACTCGGCGACCCCGAAACGCTCGCCGCAATAAGGCTGACAGTCCTTACGGCAATTTTGGTTGTGCCCGTCAATACCGTGTTCGGGGTAGCTGCCGCCTGGGCAATTACAAAGTTCACCTTTGCGGGCAAGAATCTCCTGATTACCCTGATCGACGTGCCGTTTTCCGTGTCGCCGGTCATAGGCGGCATGGTCTTCGTTTTGCTGTTTGGACTGCCGGGTGTGTTCGGCCCATGGCTTGCAACGCATGACATCAAGATCATCTTCGCGGTTCCAGGCGTGATCATCGCGACACTGTTCGTCACCCTGCCTTTCGTGGCCCGCGAGCTAATACCTTTGATGCAAAAGCAGGGAACCGATCAAGAGGAAGCCGCAATCATGTTGGGGGCGAACGGTTTGCAGACCTTTCTGCGCATTACGCTGCCGAACATCAAATGGGGCCTCTTGTATGGCGTCTTGCTTTGCAATGGCCGCGCCATCGGTGAGTTTGGAGCCGTAGCCGTGGTTTCTGGGCACATCATGGGGCTTACCAACACCATGCCACTCCACGTTGAGGTGCTCTACAACGATTTCAACTTCGTCGCTGCATTCGCGGTGGCTTCGCTTCTCGTCATGATGGCCTTCGCGACACTCGTGCTGAAAACGGTTCTCGAGTCACGCGCTGCCTTGAAGTCGCCAAGCCTTCCATAGCGAGCAGCCCCATTGGAAATCGCGGTGAAAAATTTGACTAAGCGCTTCGAGCATCTGACCGTGCTCGATCGCGTCAATCTTCAAATTCAGGACAAAGAGTTCATCGGACTGCTGGGCCCATCCGGTTCAGGCAAGACCACGCTGCTTCGCATCCTGGCGGGCCTTGAACTTGCCGACGATGGAGCCGTGGAAATTGATGGCCGCGACAGCAGCACCTTGTCGCTCGACGAGCGCCGGGTCGGGTTCGTTTTTCAGCATTACGCCTTGTTCAATCACATGACCGTATTCCAGAACGTGGCCTTTGGCCTTCAGGTCAAGCCCCGGCAAGCCCGCAAATCCAGCGCCGCAATCGCGCAACGCGTGCGCGAATTGCTCGGCCTGGTGCAGCTACAAGCATTTGAGGATCGTTTTCCCACGCAGCTATCGGGAGGACAAAGGCAGCGCGTCGCATTGGCGCGGACCCTCGCCATCGAACCGAAGGTGCTGCTTCTTGATGAGCCTTTCGGCGCCTTGGACGCCAAAGTGCGAGTTGAATTGAGACGCTCACTGCGGGAAATTCATGATACCGCAGGGCTCACCACGGTTTTCGTTACGCATGATCAGGACGAGGCGCTGGATCTGGCTGATCGCGTCGCCATCATAAACCGTGGCATCATCGAGCAGGTTGGTACCCCCGTCGAAGTCTATGACGCGCCAAAATCGCCATTTGTATTCGATTTTCTCGGCCATACTAATTCCTTCGACTGTGTTGTCCGAGGCGGCAAGGCCTACCTGGGCGAAAATCAGCTCGTGCCTGACGAGGTGATCCGCGATGGCCCGGCCGTCGCGTTCGTGCGTTCGCACGATGTCCTTTTGGCGCGAGTCGACAAAGCTCAAACGACTACAAGTACCCGCCGCCTTCCGGGTACAGCGCTTGTGCGTTTCATCTCGGCATTAGGCCAGCGCGCCGTTGCCGAAATCCTCTACGAACGGCGGCTGATCGAGGTGGAAATGACGCGTGAGACGCTACAAGAACTGGGGCTGCAGGTTGGGAGCAAATGCACAATCAGCCTCAGGCACGCGCGTGTGTACGCAAGACGCGAGGCCGAGGAGCAAACCCGGGTTGCCGAGCGAGCTGCAGTGCGGCCCCGCAAGCGTCGGCGATTTCGGGACCGTCTATCCACGCTGCGCTAAGACGGCCGAAGCCAGCGACGCCATTTGCGGGGGTGGGTCGAAGGCCGTAGGCCAGCCCAGCTCCCAGGTGGACACATCACCGGTGCTAGTCGACCGCGCGATGTGCCGTTCGACGATGGGCCACATTAAGGCGGCGTTAAGAATGTGTGACGAAAAAGGACGTGGGTGAGAAATGAACGGCAAATGAATGCCAGGCGGTCGTTTTGGGGCTTGCTGGGTCTCGCAACCCCAATCGGAACTTGTCGTTCTGCACCGGGTTGTTTTGGACCACACTTGAGCTCGACCGGAGCGAGCCGTTGCGCAGTCTGGCCGCTGGAGGAAACAACCCATGGTCTTGTCGCTTCGCTCTGCTGGCGCATTTGCTCTTGTCTCTGCGATCGGCCTTTTGTTTGCTCAGTTTGTTGCGCCCGGCGGCGTGACGGTCGCCCACGCACAAGCCAATGCACAGGAGCAGGCGCGAGCCGCCCAGCAGAGGGCGGCACAACAGGCGGCCGCGGCCCGGGCCGCGCAGCAGCGTGCGGCGCAACAACAGGCTGCCGCAGCCAGAGCTGCACAACAACAGGCCGCTGCCGCGCAGCAGCGTGCGGCGCAGCAACAAGCTGCCGCGGCTAGAGCTGCACAGCAAAGGGCTGCGCAACAACAGGCCGCTGCCGCGCAGCAGCGCGCGGCGCAGCAACAAGCTGCCGCGGCTAGAGCCGCACAGCAAAGGGCCGCACAACAACAGGCCGCTGCCGCGCAGCAGCGTGCGGCGCAGGAACAGGCCCGGGCCGCGCAACAGCGCGCGGCGCAGGAGCAGGGACGAGCGGCCCAGCAGCGCGCGGCGCAGGAGCAGGGACGAGCGGCCCAACAGCGCGCGGCGCAGGAACAGGCCCGGGCCGCGCAACAGCGCGCGGCGCAGGAGCAGGGACGAGCGGCCCAGCAGCGCGCGGCGCAGGAGCAGGCCCGGGCCGCGCAGCAGCGCGCGGCGCAGGAGCAGGCCCGGGCCGCGCAACAGCGCGCGGCGCAGGAGCAGGCCCGGGCCGCGCAGCAGCGCGCGGCGCAGGAGCAGGGACGAGCGGCCCAGCAGCGCGCGGCGCAGGAGCAGGCCCGGGCCGCGCAGCAGCGCGCGGCGCAGGAGCAGGCCCGTGCCGCGCAGCAGCGCGCGGCGCAGGAGCAGGGACGAGCGGCCCAGCAGCGCGCGGCGCAGGAGCAGGCACGCGCGACCCAGCAGCGTGCGGCGGAAGAACAGGCGCGGGCGGCACAACAGGGCGCGGAGCAGCAGCGTCGCGATGCCGCCCGACCCGGGCAAGCCGGTTCCGGTCCGACCAGACCTGATCAAGATCGCGCCATTGTTGGGCAGGAACGGCACAGAGCATACGATGGGCGTGGCCGTCATGCCGAGACCCCGTCACCGCGGCTGCGCCAGGTGCAACGTCAACGCCAAGAGCGCCGCCAGGCCGACCATGTCGTGATCCGCGAGCCGGACCGGCGTGCGATTGTCAAGGACAACAATCATGCCTTTATTCGACATGACGACAATCAACGCCTTTCTCGCGCCGCGCGGGGAGCGCGTAGCGCACGGCATGGCGACACCATCGCGTTGAGCTTCGGCTCCCGAAACGGTGCGAAAGTCTTTTCAGAGGTAAACGCAGAAGGGCGCGCGCTGCGCCGTTACCGGCGTACGCGCGATGGTCGCGAAATCATTCTCTTTGATGATCGGCCATTCTATGGCGCAGGTACGACCTTTGTGGACCTTTCCCCTCCCGTTATCGAGCTTCCACAGGAGCAATACGTTGTTGATTACGGTGCGGCGTCCGAGGACGACATCTATCAGGCGCTGGCGGCGCCGCCTATCGAACCGCTTACCCGCAGCTACGCGCTCGAGGAGGTCCGCCAGGGCTTTCAGTTGCGCGAGCGCATGCGCAGGATCGAGTTGTTAGACATCAACTTCGAAGCCGGGTCCTGGGAAATTGCTCCCGATCAGTACCCGAAACTCGAGCGACTGGCCCGCGCCATAAATCGCATCTTACAAGATCGCCCAGATGAGGTGTTCTTCATCGAAGGCCATGCCGACGTGCTAGACTCAGACGTCGACAATCTCACCTTGTCCGATCGTCGCGCCGAAGCGGTGGCGTTCATCCTGTCACAAATGTTCGCTGTCCCCGCCGAGAACCTGGTGACGCAGGGCTATGGTGAGCAACATCTCAAGTCGGATGGAGGCAAGATTAATCGTCGCGTTTCGGTGCGCCGCATTACGCCGCTGTTGCGCCCCACCGATAACTCTGTGGCGGCGCGCTCCCAGCCGGATACACTTTCGCCGCCTTCGGCTCCGCTCGAACTTAGCGACCATGACCGCTCCTTCATCCTTCAAAACCTCGACTACGCTGGCGAGCCTGGGCTCGGTATCGGCGGAGTATCGGAGGGCATGCGCGTGCCAGGCGGAGCCCGACTGCGCTCCTTCCCAACTGTGATCCGTGAGCGCATACCCGCCCTCGATGCTTTCAGATATTTCGTGGCGGAGAACCAGATTGCCGTCGTCGATCCGGCCAGCGCCCAAGTGGTTGCAGTGATGGAGGGCAACAGGTAGCGCTCAGGAACGCGATGTGCGCGAGCCCAAAAATCTGACCGAGCTCAACAAGAATATCCGTGCATCCCGACCTTTGGTGCCGGGCGCCAAGAAGGCGGTGCTCGGAGAGGGCCCCATCGGCGCGCCAATCGCTTTTGTTGGCGAACAACCTGGAGATCAAGAAGATCTACAGGGGCGCCCGTTCGTCGGACCTGCCGGCCAGCTGTTGAATCGCGCCATGGCCGAGGTCGGCATCGAACGCGATCGCTCGTATCTCACGAATGCCGTGAAGCATTTCAAGTTTGTGCAACGTGGCAAACGTCGCGTTCATCAGAAACCTACAGCGAGCGAGGTCCGGAACTATCGGTGGTGGCTTGATAAAGAATTGGCGTTCGTCCAACCTCGACTGATCGTTGCACTCGGCGCAACGGCCGTGCTCGCCTTGGCCGGCAAGGCAATTCCGGTCGCTCGCTCGCGGGGTGAGACCGATTTGGCCGGCCGGCGCTGCTACATCACCGTTCACCCATCCTTTCTGCTTCGCATTCCCGACGCTGATGCCAAGCAGCAGGCTTATGACGACTTCGTCGCTGACCTTCGGCTGGTCCGCGCACTAGCCGGGTCGCCGACAAGGCAACGGGCACGGTAGCTGTTCCATACGTCAATTTGCCTGCCGCAGCCGAGGGGTTTTGCTGACCAACTGCCGGCGCAGCGTGCGACACCCAGCAAGCTACCCGCGCCACCTCGGGCACTAAAGGTGGAGGATAGGAAATGGCATCAGCCGGCTCAGACCTTGTTGCGAGCTCGCTTCGGCTTTGCAATTGGTGCTGCTTCCCAACCGAAGACGCTTCTGCCGCCGAAGGCGTGCGAAAGCCAGCGTTCCTGGGCGATAATCTCAGGCACTGGTGGTCCGTGCGCATCTCGCTCCAATAGCCGCGCCTGATTGTCGAGCCGCTGGAGCGCGGCGAGTTCCTCCTGGCGCCCGAGTTTGGCCTTTTGCACGGCCAGTTTGAGGACGCGGATCGTTTCGTCAAAAACGCCCACCGGCACAGGAAATGGGTGCCCGTCCTTGCCCCCGTGCGCGAAGGAGAACCGGGCGGGATCGGTGAACCGATAGGGCGCCCCATGCAGGACTTCAGCTACGATGGCCAGGGCACGCACAGTGCGCGCCCCTACTCCCGGCGTGAGAAGCAAATCCGGAAAATCCTTCGGTCCACGATCCGCCGCTGCGGCAAGCGCCGCATGCAGACGCCTGGCAATGACGTCTTTGCCGCGCACTTCATGGTGTCCGGGCATCGTCAAGTGGGGCAATGTCAGCTGTGAGAGCCTATCCCGCCCCTCGCCACGTTCCAGCGCAGCGAATTCGCGGCTGAGGCGATCAGGGCCTAGCAATTGCAGCAGGTCCAGCTGACTTTTGCGCGACTGAGCGGCTCTGCGATCTGCCAAATTGACGATGTGGCCCTGGGCAGGGCCCTCGATGGCCGTATGCGGAGCGTCGACGAAACTTTCCAGTCCTTCCGATAGCCAATGATACCGGCGAGCTTGTTTGTGCTTGCCGTTCATACCTTGCTGCACGACAGCCCAATGCCCGGCGTCTGTGACTATGAAACCATGTAGATAAAGATCGAAGCCGTCCTGCACAGCAGCGCTGTCGACTTTGGCGACGAGTCGGCTCGTTTGAGCGAGCGCGATGCCATCAAAGCCAACGCGATCGCCGATCTCGGCCAATTCGCGCGGCGTCTGCCGTGCATGATTGCCGCGACCACCGCAAACATGGATACCAAGTTCATGTTGCAGAGGTGCCAAACCTCGCTTGAGGGCGCCAATCACGCTTGTCGTGATGCCCGACGAGTGCCAGTCCATCCCCATCACGGCGCCAAAAGCTTGGAACCAGAACGGATTGGCGAGCCGTCGCAGCAGTTCGTCGCGCCCGTAGTGGTGAACAATGGCTTCCGTCATAACGGCGCCAAGACGGCTCATCCGCAAGGCGAGCCAATTGGGGACCTTGCCGTAGTGGAGCGGTAGGTCCGCGCTACCGGTGCGCCTGCTGGCCGTTCGGGGTGTTATAGGTGTCATTCTGATCAACACGAGAATAGCACACCTTGGGTGATTCCCCGCGGCGTCCCCGGCTACCGCAGCATTGCTCGCCGGGATGCTTGTTCTTTCGACGCGGGTGGACGCACGCGGTGCGCCGGCCAGAACGCGTTTGGCTGTGCGATCGGCGGATTTTGCAACCTGCTCATCCCTCGGGCCACGACCCTGTTTGCGGGCGCGGCGCCGCCCTCCTGCCGTTCCGCCCGGCGCGACAAGCCCCGCTGAGGGTCCTCAGTTGATGGTCACAAATTCCACCCATTGACCGTTTTTATTCGTTCAGTTGCGGGTTTGTCCGGCTTCGTCGTCGAGCCCCCAGGGGGAACTATGATGCGCAAGATGGTGCTCCTAGCAGCGTATTTGCCATTTGCCGTCTTGGCGGTGCCCGCTGCCGCGGACGATCGGCAAGATTGTGCAAGCAAAAAAAGCCATCGCAAACTCGAGGCCTGCACCGCCATCATCCAAGGCGGTCGCGAGGAGGTGCCGAACTTGGCGGTAGCCTACCGCAACCGCGGTGTTGCCCATGCTGTAAGAAGCGATTACGACCAGGCGATCGCCGACTTTAACAAGGCGATCGAACTTAACCCGAACTACGCGACCGCCTACAACGATCGCGCCGTTGCCTACACGAACAAGGGCGACTTCCAACGCGCCGTCGCCGACGTCACCAAGGCTGTCGAACTTGCCTCGACATTTGTGGTGAAGCCTGCGGCAGCGGCGGCAAGTCCGGTTCCTGCGGCATCGGTCAAGAAGACACCGCCGGCTCAACCTGCGACGCGCGCGGCGCCAGCGATCGGCGCATTTAAGACGTCCGTTACTGTCGCGTCCGAAAGCAACGGATCCGCCGCCATGGCTGCTGCGCGCGGCAATGCGCAGCCCGGCGCGCAGGGCCCGAGCCACGCGGGCCAGAGCGCTGGATATGGCGCAAGTAGCGGGTACGGCGGAAGTGGCGGGTATGGGGGGCACGGCGAGGGTGGGACGAGCAGCGGCAGCAGCGCAGCGAGCGCTGCCGGCGGTAGCAGCGGAAGTAGCGGTGGCGGAAGTGGGGGCAGCGGCGGAGGCGGCAGCGGCGGCGGTGGTGGCGGCGGTGGCGGTGGCGGTGGTGGTGGTGGCGGCGGCGGCGGCGGCGGTGGCGGCGGAAGTGGGGGCAGGTAAGCCCTGGCCGTTTGGCTAGTTTTCCATTTGATTTGATTTCCGGACGCGATCGGTCTGGTTGCCCACCAGCCAATGTGGCAGGCGTGTGGCGCCACAAGGTTCCATTCCAGCGAGGGCTCGGGCGGGCGGCTAGCTAAGGCCGTGCCTCAGACGTTGTCGCGCACGTCCGCTCGGGCGATGGCCTCCAAAGTTCGCGGGGGCAATGAGGATGCGCCCCCGGCGACATGTTTTGGTGCGAACACGATCGCCTATGCGGAGATCGTTGCGGCGTCTCCATACTTTCCTCCGGGCGATCTCGGTGTTTGCCCTGATGCCCGCGCCGCAGCTTAGACGCGTACGGATGCTACGGGTCTTCCACTGAGACATTTCCATCTCGTGTTGAAACCGGCTGGTGCCCTTGCACGTATGGCTGGTGGCAGGAATGACGAAATGCAGATCTCGCAGCAAGAGACACCGCGTGGGGCCCTTTCCCCCTCAGGCGTCCGGCAATGGATCGGACCAATCGGTCTGACCATTGCGATGGGTGCCGCCTATTTCGTTGCCGCCCAGTTCAGCTTGGCCCTCTTGGCCAAACCGGATGGCCTCGCCGTTTTCTGGCCGGGATCGGGTCTCGCCGCCGGAACGCTGATAGCCATCGGTTCTGGGGCGCGCCTCCCTGTCGCCATCGGGGTCGCGATCGCGAGCGCTGCAGCGAGCCTTCTGAGCGGCCAAAATCTTGCCGCTGCAACAGTGTTTTCCCTCTGCAATGCCGGCCAAGCCCTGTTGGTCGCCGGGCTGATTGAACGCCGTTTTGGCAGGGACTTCAGGCTCGAAAGCCTCTCGAGCGTCGTTGGGTTCATTGTCGCGGGTGTGGCTGGGCCCGCGCTCTCGGCGATCCCGGCGACGGCCGGCTTCATCCTCTTTCACAGCTCGGAATCGCCGATACTGACCACTTGGTTGAACTGGCTCGCCTCCGATGCGCTTGGCGTCATCATGGTGGGGCCATTGTTTATCGGTCTCGGCGCCCTGCGGCACGACCGCCCGGACAAATGGGAGCTGGTGGAAGGCGTCCTCACGCTCGCCGCTTTGGCCCTGATGAGCGCCGTGGCTTTCAGCTCACCGCTGCACTACTGGTACACGGTCTTGCCGCTCGCTTTGCTCTTGCCCGTGCTTCTTGCTGCCCACTGTCGGCCGGTGTTTGCCGCCGCCGCAGCTCTTATCCTCGGTTTCGCCGTCGTCTGGACGACCACGTTCGGGATGGCGGCGTTGGACGGGCCCAAGAGCTTGCACGACCGCACTTTTGCCGCCCGGGCAACGCTGCTCGCCATTTCCACCTGCATGCTCGTGCTCGCGGCTCTGTTCGCCGAAAGGCGACGGAACGAGGCGGCCATCAACGATAGCAGCAATCGGCTTCAACTTGCTCTTGACGCCGCAAAGCTCGGCGTCTGGAGCATGGATTTCAAGACCGAGCGCTTCGAATGCGACGCCCGTGACAGTCTCATTCACGGGCATACTCCCGGCGCCGCGCCTAGATCGATCGGCGAGGCGCGGCTTTTCGTGCATGCAGAAGACCTGCCGAGCATTGACGAAGCGTTCATGGCCTCTCGCCGTGTTGGTGATAACATGCGAGCCGAATACCGCCTGGCGCCGATCGCCTGTGGCGCGGGTTATTCTGAGGAGCGCTGGGTCGCGATTGAAGGCACCTTAATTCGCGCGCCGAATGGTGAGCGCGAACGATTGCTTGGTGTCAGTCGCGACATCACTGACCTCAAAAGAGCACAGCACGCTTTGGCCGAGCGCAATTTGCAGCTTGCGCTCGCAGGAAAGGCCGCCCTCGTGGGCAGCTATTCCTACGATGTCAACACCGATGCAATGCAGGTTTCCGAGGGCTATGTGGCGGTACATGGTCTGGCCGAGGGAACCAAGGTGACCACGCGTAGCGAATGGCGCGCCCGGATCCACCCGGAGGATTTGGACCGCGTCGAGGAGTTGCGAAGCGAGGCCTTTCGCGAGCGCAGAGGCGAATACGGCCTTGAGTATCGGGTCATCCGCGGCGAACGAGAGGTTCGCTGGATCGAAGTTCGAAGTTTTATCTTGTATCGCGACGATGGTTGTCCGCAGCGAGTCGTGGGTGTCGATATTGACATCACCGAGCGCAAACAAGCCCAAGAACACCGAGATATCTTGAATGCCGAGCTAGACCACCGGGCAAAGAACTTGCTCGCCACGGTAGGTGCGATCATCACCCAAACGCAGAATGCCAACTCATCGATGTCGGATTTCGTCACCGCCCTCGATAGGCGCATTGCTTCATTGCAAGAGTGCACGAGTTGTTGAGCTTCAACCGGTGGCAGGGGGTGTCCTTGCGTGAGATCGTCCGACGCGAATTTGCGCCTTACGCCGCCGACAATATCGCGGTCAAAGGTCCAAGCGTCCTGCTCACCGCCGAAGCCGTCCAGCCGCTGGCGATGGTGCTTCACGAGTTGACCACAAATGCGGCAAAATATGGGGCCTTTTCCAACCGCAGTGGCCGCGTCGCCTTGTGCTGGTGGTGGTTGCGCAAAGGATCGCATGATCGGCTCGCGATCGATTGGCACGAGATGGGTGGCCCTGCGGTGACCAGTCCGAACCGATATGGCTACGGCACAAGCATCGTTCGTGAGCTCATTCCCTTCGAGCTGGGTGGGGAGGTTAGTCTCATTTTTGCCGCCGATGGTTTGCGTTGTCGGATGGAAATTCCATCCGACTGGATCAGCCCCGACGGTTCACAGGAATTGGTTTGCCAGCACCCCAGTGAGCCAATCGCCACGGCGGCCAAGGCGCCAGCCAAATTGGCTTCTTCCGCCTGAGCCAGGCAAGCGGGTGCTGATCCGGCCCAGCTCACCGCCGCCTGATTGGCGCCGTGTCGGTGCGGCATACCTTGCAATGTCATGGACGTGTCATCGAGTTCGCGCAGCATATCACCATGTACTAGGGGGAGGTGTGCTATGGTCCTGTCTATTCAACGTGCGGTTTCGCGTCGTGGTGTGGTCAGAGGTCTTGCCATCACGGCTGCGGCAGGCGCCGGTAGTGGCATTTTTGCGCCCTATTTGAGCCGGGCCAATGATCGAGCGACACTAACGCATGGCCTGCAATCGGGCGACATTTCGGTCTCCTCGGGTGTCGTCTGGGCCCGCGCCGATCGTCCCTCCCGCCTCAACATCGAAGTCGCGACCAGCGAAACCTTCAAGGAGATCTTGCATAAGGTCTGGGTGGATGCGTTGCCCGAGAGTGACCTGACCGCCAAAGTTACCATCGATGGTCTGCCAGCAGGCCAGGACATCTTTTACCGCGTTACCGCGCAAAATCATGCCGAGCCCAACATTTTGGGCGAAGCCCTGGTCGGTCATTTTCGCACCGCGCCCGCCGATAAGCGGAGCGTGTCGTTCGTTTGGTCGGGCGATACCTGTGGGCAAGGTTGGGGGATCGACGAGGCCCGCGGTGGCATGAAGACCTATGCCACCATGCTCAAGCATCGCCCCGATTTTTTCATTCACAACGGCGACACGATTTACGCCGATGGGCCCATCCCGGCTGAGATAAAGCTAGCAAACGGCGAAATCTGGAAAAACCTGACCACCGAGGAGAAGTCGAAGTGCGCCGAGACGCTTGCCGAATTCCGCGCCAACTACAAGTACAACCTCCTCGACAAGAACTTGCGCGCCTTCAACGCAGTGGTGCCGACCTTTGCCCAGTGGGACGATCACGAGGTGACCAACAACTGGTGGCCCGAGGAGCCGCTTACGCGCGCCGAACATGGGCGCAAAAAGTACGCCGAGAAAAACATGCTCGTGATGGTGGCTCGCGCCGCCAGGGCCTTTCATGAATACATGCCCGTCCGGTCAGAGCCATCCGAGCCGGGCCGGGTCTATCGGAAGATTGCCTACGGTCCGCTGCTCGATGTTTTCATGATCGACATGCGCAGCTACCGCGGGCCGAATGGCGAGAACCGTCAAGCCACCTATGGGCCCGACGCTTATTTCCTGGGGCCGACCCAGGTTGCCTGGCTCAAACGCGAACTCAAGGCGTCGCGCGCGACCTGGAAGGTGCTCGCGGCCGACATGCCCATCGGGCTTTACGTTGTCTATGATGGAGACCGAAAATTCGGCAGCGAGGCCGTCGCCCAAGGTGACGGTGGTGTGCCACTTGGCCGCGAGCTCGAGATTGCCGATCTTCTCTCCTTTATCAAACGCGAAAAAATACAGAATAGCGTGTGGTTCACGGCCGACGTGCACTACACGGCCGCTCACTACTATGATCCCAGCAAGGCCAAGTTCCAGGATTTCGATCCGTTCTGGGAATTCGTGTCCGGACCGATCCACGCTGGCTCCTTTGGTCCAAACGATCTCGACGCCACCTTTGGCCCGCAGCTGATGTATGTGAAGGCGCCGACAAAGGAGCAAGGCCAGAACCTATCACCGGCCTTCGACCTGCAGTTCTTCGGTCATGTCGCGATCGATGGGACGACCGAACAAATGCGCGTCAGTTTGCGCGACTGGAACGATGCGGTGCTCTGGACCAAAACGTTGGATCCGCAAAAATCCTAACGGCCCATGAGCGACATGGAGGGCCATCGTAGCGAAACGATGGCCTCGATTTTTTCGTGCGCCCAGGGCACCCACGCGCGCGAGCCGCAAATACTCGCGTCCCAAGCCCACGGCGCATGGTTTTCGTCTAGAAGGGGAACTCGACCTCGAACCTGGTCCGGAGCGTGCCTCTCTCGGTTTCGGACGTTGCCCCGAACAAATAGCCGGCTTCATATTTGATTTTGCCCTTGCCGAAGACGTCGGCGAGGCTGACGCTGCCGGCAAACATCGGGCCCACACGGAATTGCTGGTCATTGAAGCGACCGGCATGATTGACGTCCTCGATCTCGCCGTAAAATTCGATGCCCGGCTGGAAATATTGGTTCAAGCGGTAACGCGTCTGCCAGGCATAGGAGACCGTGTCGATCGGTTCGGCCTTGCTGCCGAGCTGCTTCTCCCAAAACAAATTGAGCGTATGCAACCAATTCATATGCTCCTTTTGGAACAGCAAACCCAGTTCGACCGTGTTGGGATCATCGCGTTTGGTGGCGCGCGCGAATTCAGCAAAAATAGCAAAATCGAGCCAGTACTTGCCGGGCTCCGTCAGCATGAAATAATTCTCAAATGTGGTAGCTTCCCATTGCGTTTTTTCGCCGGGGTGTCGTTCGATCTCGCCTTCGAGTTCGACGAACCAGAATGGCAGGATACCGACGCCGACCTCGACGGGGCTGCTGACGTCGTGGTTGCGGTCGGCTCGCTTGTCGAAAGTAGTCGAGAAGTTGTGCTCAATCTCGACCTCGCGGTAGTCGATGTTGGGATAGCGGATCTTGAATTCCGCCCTGGCGCCATCCGCCCACAACAAACTGGTCAAACTCGCTGCGGTAGCGACCGCAATCATGCCGGCACGGGCGCTTCGGCCCTGGCTATGTCTCGACCGAACTAACGAAGACAACAACATGAGACCCCCCAACACTATGACGTAACAAAGGACCTGCACGCCGGCCGGGCGTGCCTCATAGCCGATCAGGCTGTGGAGCACTTTCCCGACCAAACTTTTCTCGCTCAGGATGGACGTGGTGTCCCAGACCGGGCCACCGAGAGCGGGAACAACATCGGCCTGCACGAGGAAGCCTGCCGCTTGCGCCGCCAATCCCGCCGTCAACAGCAGGATCATCGCATTCGTCACGGCGAACAGATAACGCAGGGGAATGCTGAGGAGCCCGCGGTAGAGCAGCAGGCCGACGCCTATGCCGCTAACACCTCCGAGCAACCCCCCCGCGATCATCTCGGTGGCGCTGTCATCGCCTGAGGACGCTATGCCGTATAGGAACAGAACGCTCTCGGAGCCTTCGCGCAGCACCGCCGCACCGGCCGCGACCGCAAGGGCATAAAGCGGCCGATCGCCGGCCGCGACGGCCTTGCCGATCTCGCCCATCTCGCGCGAGATCTCCCGCCCATGTTGCGACATCCATATGGTGTGCCAACCGAGCATGATCACCGCCACGATCAGAATCGAGGCATTGAGAAGCTCCTGGCCGATACCTTCGGCGGCAGCGGTGATGGCGCCAGCGGAGGCGGCGACGATGCAGGCGCCGGCAAAGCCAACGGCGACGCCGGAGCCAACCCACACCCCACGCCCTGCCACGCCGTAGGTGGCAGCCATGATGATGCTCACCACCAAGGCCGCTTCAAGTGTTTCGCGGAAGACGATGACGGCGGTCGAAAGCATGGGCGGTCCCAGGCCTCGTCCTGACCACTACTTGGCCACGAGGCGTCCGCGTGTCGATTGATGGAAGTCGTCGAAGAATGGATAGGTGCCAGGCGCCAACGGCCCTACATAAATGACCGTACTCTGCCCTGGCGGCACCACTTTTTCGCGGTTGAGCTCGGCGCTCTCAAATTCGGCCGCTACCTTGCGTGCATTCTTGACGCGCAGCTGGAACTTCACACCGGCCTTCACATTCAAGGTGCTCGGTTCGAACCGATCATCGTGGATTGTGACGGCATAGCTCGTCTCTTGAGCCGGCGCCGTGGTCGATCCCGCTGGCAGCATGAACGCTGCGGCAAAAAAAATAGCTCCGTACCGAAACGTCATCTGAGTACCCAACGCATTTACGAAAAAAGCGACCCGAAGCCGGGCCGATGTTTCAAAAGTGGTATTAAGGAGTCAACAATTATGTTTTAGATCTAGAACAATTACAAACACGCGATCCGTTTAAAACTGCAGCAAAACAGGGCGCCTGTGCCGCCTTGGCTGCCCGCCTGTTGCAAGCAATGGCAGCCGTTTGGTACCCGACTTGCCTGGGCCGACGGCGGCTAAGGGTTGGCAAGGTCGCAAGGAGTTGGGCCAGTCGTGCTCGACAAAAGTCTCATGCGCGGCTTTGCCTCCGTGGCGCTTAACCCATTTGCCATCGGCGGCAGACCATCGGTGGCGCGCGAGGCCGCTAGACTTCGCAGGCCGGCGATCTTGCCTCCGCCATTTGCGCCGCCTCCTGTGTCACGCCGGCAACGACTGCGGTGACAAGGGCGGCCACCGGAGACCGCCGCTCCGGTGCTGCCTACCATCGACCTGAACGGTCTGCCGCCGGCGCTTCAGAAATCAGGGCGATTTTAAGGTGAAGAGGCCCCGCTGCGTCCGCGGGACAAGCTTTCCACAAACAAGAACGTGATTGGTCCCCTGGGTCGTGCCGGGATATTCCGGCCGCGCATTTTGTCCCTCGGTATACGCTTGTGATTGGGAAGGCGGTTGATGGTGAATTTGTACAGGGCGCTCGGTGTATCGCGCGAAGCGGATGGCGCTGCAATTAAGATCGCCTTTCGCACGTTGGCCAAAGTCCACCACCCCGACCTGCATGGCGGGGACAAGCTGGCTGAAGCGCACTTTCAAACCATCGCCGGTGCCTACGAAGTCTTGAGTAAGCCGAGCCGGCGTGCGGCCTATGATGCGGCGTGCGCTTTGGAGCGCGCTGAGGGTCGCAGGCGCATGAAAAGTGCCGCCGTTGCCATGGCAGCATCGTTCCTGCTGACCGTGACGTCGGGGCTTGCGCTGGCGGGTTGGATGCGAATTGAGGGAATTATCTAGAATTATTCAGTCAGGGTGCCGCGTCGTTGCGCGACCCACATTGCAGTAACGCGCCAATCGCTGCGACGGCTTTGAGCCGGCGCCAAGTCCCCTGGCGCTGCAGCCTGGATGGGCTGCCTCAACGAAGCGTTGCCAATGCGCCGCTCCAAGCCGGAGAGCATCCATTGCCAACCGGGCCCGTGCGCGCGCCGGCGCGGTCCTCAGATCGGAAGCTCGCTTGCTCCATGCGCAGACGTGTGCCGGCGCCGTCCGGTGCGAGCGTCCAGTCGGGTTCGATTCCCTCACCCCAGGGCTAGATGCGCCGGCGCAGGGGCTCGATAGTCTTGGCCTCACAATTGATGTGAGCCGCCCGGCCCGGCTGCGGTTCGGCACGAAAGGGTCCGATCGCCGGCTTCAATTTATTCTGCCTGCGCCATTGGCCGATCAGGTCGGGTTGCCTGAGCGCGCCCGACCTTTTCGGTTGCTGGCGACATGAACCGCTCTTCGACATCGACGGCAAGCCGGCATCGCTCACGGCTCCATCTCCTTCGATGGCTTTCGAGAATGGTCGGCCCGTCGAAGCGTCCGCGCCAGAATAGGCCGTAGAACTCGAGCCAGCTGTTGTGCGGCGTCAGCCCGCGCGCCGCGGCACGGTCGTCGCAGGCTACGGCCCCGGCGTCTGTACCTGACTGGTCCCACGCGCGCGGCGGCCAAATGCTTAGGGCCCGGCCGGCTGCAAAATTCCGGCTTGTTTGGTCAGCTCCAACGGATAGCCCAGCCTCGCGCCAGTGGCTCAAAAAGGTGCGTCGCATCGGCCCGGCGCGTGTTTTGATGAGTCGCAGGCATGCCGCATGACCAAGCCTGGCGCGGCGGCGGCAAGCGAAGCTTTGCTTGGAGCCTCAATACTCCGCTCGCGCCAAATCGGGCGATCCTATATCAGTGGCACTTGAGGGTGGCGGAACCGCCGATTGCTGACACCGAGCGTACCCGTAGGCTTCTGAAATGGATAGCAGCACGAGATGCAAGAGGGGCCACGGGTGCAGGCGTGTGCGCCGCCCGGCTCACGGGCTCTAATGGAGGAGTCGCACCGATGAAATTCACCGTTGGCCTCAAGCACAAGGGCAAGGTGAACCACGTCGTGGTGGACGCCGAAGACGCGCTCATCGCCGCTCTCAAGACCAAGGCGGAACTTCCCGAAGCGCAAATCATGTATGTACGGCGACAAAATCGCCGCGGCGACGCGCGTCACCCGCCGCTGACGCGCGTGAAAGGCGGCCAGTGACGTAGACCGTGACGTAGACCGTGACGTAGACCAGTGACGCAGACAGAACGCAGACACGTCTACAGGACGCAGAGACGTCTACAGATCGAGCGCATCGCCCAGCAATGCATCCACGCGCCCAAGGCGCCTTCGCCTTGCCTTTGCTCCTGACGCCGCACGCTCGCTGGCGTCACCGTCTAGGCGCACAGTATGGTGGTGCCGATGGGGCGTGCGCGCTCCGGTGCGGCTGGCGAACAGCCGGCCCCCTTTTAGGGCCGGGCTCGCAAGCCCCCTAGTTGGCGCATTGATAGTAGCGGTCGCGCCAATAGCTGCTGCCGGTACTCTGCCAGCGATTGTACTCATAGGCGCAGCTTGCGACGTAGCCAGCTCCGGCAAGCGGGAGGGCCACCCACACACCGTTGCGCCAATAGCCCCTGCGACCGTCGTGATAAACGTATCGTCGATTGACATCGCGCGTGACGTTACGCGTCACATTCCTGTTCACGTTGACGTTGCGGTTGATGTTACGCGATACATTTCTGTTCACGCTAACGTTGCGGTTGATGTTACGCGATACATTCCTGTTCACGTTGACGTTGCGATTGACGTGGGCATGCCGATAGGCGTGACCGCCGCCCCCGTGGAAGCCGCCAGCGTGCCGGGCATCAGCCGTGCCCGGCAAAGCCGTCACACCCAAAAGTAGAACAGGGACGCAGGCGAGA
>Ga0134122_10000236_pt1 | contig 34710 bp, 44 predicted proteins | sample KB302_FD_96461 | JGI IMG/M metagenome (GOLD analysis project Ga0134122, IMG submission 96461) | Terrestrial soil microbial communities without Nitrogen fertilizer from Kellogg Biological Station, Michigan, USA - KB3-0-2 | ecosystem: Environmental > Terrestrial > Soil > Unclassified ... | reverse complement strand
TGCGCAGTTACTTCTGCGGCCAACATGGTTGCGCGCCATGCGTCGTTAGGGATACGAATGTTCTTCAGATCCTTTTCCTGAAGCGTACGATTGAGAATGCCGTTGTCGTAATACATCGTTACGATGGCACTCAGCACGTTGGGGTAGTCTCCAAAAGTTCTCATGATGCTTGCCTCTTATATTGATGTTTCCGTGTTTGCATGTGACCGAAGACGGCGTAGCTCTGTGCCCACACTGGCGCGTGTGGCAGCACTACCTCCACCAGTGCCCTACGAGTTAGGTAGCGGTCTGCAGCGCTCTGCCCAATGCGTCTGAAATACTCACTGGCCTTCATGTTGTTTTCCGATATGGTTTGTTCTTTGCTCCGAACGATGTTTGAGTCGCTCGATGATTCTATCCAGACGTGCGACTCTCTCTGCGCGTACCTGAAACATCAGCCCCGGCGGCTTAGCCAATTGGAATGCAGTCCTCTTTAGGTCCATAGTCTCATGCTCCAGCAGAGCCTGAGCGCGCCACCCTTGCATGAGTTCCAGACGAGTCTGGTTACGGCGTTCGCACATCGTTGGTTCTCAACTCGGTTCACTTGTCGCGCAGGCCGACATTGCCGTTGTGGAACTGGCACAGCGCGCCTGCACTTTGCGGTCTGCAGCGCTCTGCCCAATGCGTTGAAAGTAGTCTTTAGCTTTCATGGAAAAATCCTTTGAGCGCTGCTTTCGCTACCTTGTTTAGTTCGTATATCAGCCCAATCAGCATAGCTGATACAGTTCCCAAAAGAACACAAACTATAATTAGTGCGATTTTCATGACTTGACCACTCGCAGTTTCATACGCTTGGCAAATGCCGGCGCTACCAATGCCCACTTGAATCCGACTCGTGCTATCACTTTGTCCGGATGAAACTTTTCACACATAGTGCGCGCGGCGGCAACCGTGTTATATACCAGCGGGAGCGGTGCTGGTTTAGTACCAATAAGCTCGTCATAACTTTTTGCTGCCTCTTCGCGCTTCTCCGGCGTCATAAAGGAAAACCCTCGTGAACGACGTACTGCGTTATACGCTTCTCGACTGACACGCGACAAGATGCCGGGTTTCCATTCTTTGGTTATGTTAGGCATACGTCCTCCTGAACACTTCGAACAGCTTATCTGCAAACTGCCATGCCAACGACGTGTCGCCGCCCTGGCGGTCACTGCTGTTGTATTTGCCGTTAGTTGCATACTCCAAATGATGGTACCACTCATGGAACACTGTTTTGATGTGGCCGCGCGCGTGCACGTCAATAAAACTGTTGCCCTTGGGCAAGAAACGGCAGCAACCGTTATGCTCCGGCTTTTCGACGGACACCACAGGCCGCTGTACACCATACTCCGCGCTCAGCGCGTTGCATATGCGCTGCGCTTGGTCACGCGTCACCTTATAGTAATACCCTTTGCGCTTTGCGCGTGGGAACATCCTAACAAGGGCCTTGGGACAGCGAATGTCCCATTGTTGAGTTTGGCGCAACATGCTAGGCCTCCTGCGCACAGCGCACACGGTACGTGATGAAGCCACGTGGATTCTTACGCAGTTCCTTGAACTCCTGGACGATGTAGTGCTTAGCTACATCCCAACCAAACTTGCGGCTCAGCTCGCCACGCGCAATGGCAAGGTTGGTGCGGTCGTCTTTGGCGTGTACCTGAATGCTCAGGGTGATGGATTGTGCAATCATGATGTTGGTCCTCGACTAGGATGGTTTGATTACTTAAGGTCTTCGATGTTGAGCATAACGTTGTGCGTCTGTACGCACGTGATTGAAAGCTCATAGCCTTTAGACTTTGAAAAAGCTTTAACAAACTCCTTGTAGACCGCTTTGCACACGCTGGCAGTCTTTAGAGATCGCTCCGCTGTGGCGAAGAAGTGCATGCCGTGCAAGCTAACGTTGATTTCGTAATACATGATGTTGGTCCTTTGGTTAGGATATGGAACTCGATGTTCCGCGAAGCGGTCGGCATTGAACCAATCCGTATGACTTCCGGAGTTTCACTGGCTACCGACCGCTTCGCGGAACACCGGGATACTTTTCCCGATGTTCGCGTTTGCAAGTGTCGTACTGCTTCCCCGCCCCGTGCACTTGCTATGTTGTTACTTTGTAACCGACTACCTGGGACCACATGGTCTACCGCTCGTCGTTTGTCACAGCGTTATAGGCTGCTAGTTACGTTTTACGTTGTTGGTCGGCATGCGCTGCCTGTGGGTGGATGTTTCATCTTTCAGTTGATCGTCCCTTCACCCGCGCACCACCAGTGTTTCTGGCACTGGTGGTGATCCCTGCGCTTTTTTAAAGTCCCCGAGGCGGGACCCAACATGTTGTCAGTATGTTGGTAGTTCGGCTGCGCTGAGGTTTATCGCTTCTCTGCGTGTTGCGCACGGGTGGCACTGCCCGGAGCCCTGCCTGCCAGACCAAGGAGCTACCCTGGCCGCGCCCTAGCGCCCTCCCGGGCACCGTGTCCTTGCGGCGCACACATATAATAAGGTGCACCGCGCACCAGTGCAATAGGCCAGTTTGGGTATTTTGGGCTTACAGATCAAGCACTTGCACCGTAAATCGGTGCACGGGCATGCCGCCCCTGGCACCAGAACGGTACCAGGGGCGCATTTTGGAGGGCTTTGGGGCGCGTTTAGGCGGTGGGCGCTACTGGGGGCGGGGCTGCGCCAGCCACGGCGGCATCCGCCTTGTCGGACTCCGCACCCAAGGCACCAATGGCGTCCTGTACGGTGGCAACCAGTACGGGGTCCGCGCCTTGGGCTGCGGCCAATGCGTCCGCCAGCTTTTGGGCCAAGTCTTTGTTGGTGGCGCTGCTAGAAGCAAGCGCGGCAATCAGCGCTTCTTCGCTTGCAACGCTGCGGTCGATGGCTGCCTTTAGCTGTTCACTTGCTGTGGTCATGTCTCTAATACTCCGTGTTAGATATGAAACTTCTGATGTTAGATTATAGATACAAAGTTTTAGTGAGTAAGCTATGTCACGTAGATCTCTGAATACTTTAAACATCCTCCTATTTCCTTATAACATCCAATGGGATCTTATAAATTTGAGCATACGGTTTCAATGTTGTGTGAGTTATCGTCATTTGATTATCGACTATATTCACATGCACGCACGTGTCCGAATTATCGTGGGCGCTAAGAGCACCATACACGTATAAAGACGTATCGAAGTCTACCTCTATACGCAACCGTTGATCACGTGTCAATATGAGCGGGGCTGGGTTCCACCGACATATTTCGCCCAATGTTCGCACTGTAAAATGCATCAGCAATTTCGAGTCTTTGGATTCAACTCTATATATTTTTACTTGGCCACTGCGCATCCTGGTTTCCATACCAACGGCTTCCATATGGTTTATGACCCAGCACTGAGCATCTGTGACTGGACTGCGCGCAATCTGATCCCGTACGTATCCAACACGTGGAAATAACTCGTTCGCAGTATCTATCAATGTGCGCATTGAACAGTTACTCGCGGTTGATCTTTACGATCTGCTTGGCCAGTGCCAGATGCTCCCGTATGAACGCTTCACGGTCATGCGCTGCAGCCGTTATGAGTTGATGAGTACTCATGCGGCTAGACTTCATCAGTTCGATGGCAAGACGTTCGACGTGCTCGTCATCCGAGATCTTCAACATGGAATTAAATTCAGCGGACTCGTCGACACCACCAGACTCATGCTCGTTACGCAACGCTTGCGCACGTTCCAGTTCTGCATGTTTCGCTTCTGCATTTTCGAATGGGGATAACGGATCTAACAAAGTATTAAGTTGTGGATCTACAAATCCTGGACAGTCGCTCATTTCTTTTGCTCCTCATCTGGCGTATGCCAGCTACGTTGCGTTCCACGCTTGCGATAATCTGGCGCGTTGCGAGTTAACTCTGCGCGTTTGGCCAACAGTTTTTCGTGTTGGACGGCGTCCTCTGGCCGATACGAAACATGCGATTGAAGATGGTACGGTACAATGTCCCCATTGCGCCACATAGTAAATGGGTCATGCTCTGACGTGTCGTTGCTCATACTCTATGAGACTCCCATTCGTGTTCCGATTGAGAATACCCGCAACTTAAACATGGACCTCCCATTATAGTCGGTGGGCGACGATATTCAGCACACGTTTTTCTTGCGATCTGTAGCAACACTTGGCCACAACCTATCAGCCAGTGCGCGCATTTCTTCCTTAATAGCAGCATTTATCTTATCGACGCGCTCATACCCAAGCATGCTGTGATATCCAACACTGATGCTGCTAGATGCAATCACAGCCAGGGCTGCGTACTGTTGCAGCAGAACTGTTCTACGCTCATCGTCGGACACTTTGATATCTCCTAACTCTGTACATGTGCGGACTCCTACGCGGTTGACCGCGTTTGCCTACGCAGGGGCTGTCTTTCGGTGCTTCGCAATGCTGACACGCGCAAGTGTGAAACACTGCTTTACGCCATGCGGTTAGGGTCATTTCCCTTTTCCTCCAAACTTAGTGCTGAACTGCTTGTAATGCTCCGCCCAATCCTTGTTAGTCTTACCGGTCCACTGCTCTGTATCCAACACAGCATACAAAGTGATCTGTGGGCTATCCTGTGATAGGCGAACCTTACGCTTCTGTATACGGGCATCGGTAAGATATCTCGCGAACTTGTTAGTTGTGATGGGCCAGCGAATATCTGGGTGACGCTTCTGGAAAGTGCGCAGCAAGTCTTCGGCTTTACGTAGCTGCCACTCACTTGTCACGCCATTAGCTGTAAACATATCCTTGGGGTCGTTAACCAAATCTTCCACAAAGCTTTCGAAGTGATTCATCGATACGTCGATGACCTGATCCTTATATTCCGTGTTAGGTGCCGCAGCCTTAGGATTGAAGTCTTTCAGATCGATATTCTGTAGATAGTGAAGTACGGCGCCGGCACCTTCCCCACGTATCCATTTATCAAACTCATCGTAAGTGCTTTGCGACAAACGTTCTTCTGGGGCTTCTATGACGAAGAATCGACGGTCGTTCTTTTCCAGTTCCAGCGCATCAGCATGTTGAGATGTAAGATAATAGTTGCAATAGTCCGTTACGCGCACACGAGGCTGATATAGCTCGCGCATCTCAACCTTTTCACGGGTTATCATATCCTTGAGTCGCCCCATTGCTGCGCGACGATCTTTATAACTGGAAAGATAGATTTCGTTGGTAACCACAAACTGACGTCTCGCGGTGTATGAGTTGAACTGGGATTGAAGCGCGTCATTGTCCAGCCGATAAAAGTTGTCTTTACCATAAACAAACTCCATCACAGGATCAACGATGAGTGTTTTACCGACACCTTGTTGCTTACCATGTACGAATACAGAGGATAGAAGCTTGGTGCCTGGGAACTGCACAGGGTATGCCAGCCACTGCAGAAACCACTTGGCGTTTTGTGCCGCACGCATTATGTAGTTAACAAGCTCCAACCATTTAGAGGGCTTTTTCTTAGTGGGCTGAGTGTTGGAAGGGCGCCAGATATTGAGAATGTTGTCTTCGGTCATCTCCGGCTCGCCAGGGATGTACTGTACGTTCACCACGGTGCGTCTATTGGCGTTCTCTCCCCATAGATCGATGGCCAACTTGGTGCGCTTGCCATCTATAACTTCACTCCCCATATGCATGAAGGCCTCTCGCACATGACTAAAGTTACGAAAGAACTTATTACTGATCATGGAGAAATACTTTTCTTCGGCCAGCACATAGCACACTTTCGTATTTAGATCCTGTATGCGTGCGGTGCCTTTGTACTCAGATCTTGGGAGTGTGTTATATCCATCAACGCCGTGGGCAACCAAGTAGTCATCCAAGGCCACTTTGCCATCATTAATAGTTTCAGCGTCTAAGAAAACAAAGTGAATAGAGCCCGGGGCTTTCTTTTGGGAAAGTTCCTGCGCCAGGGCGGACAGAGCCATTCTAACTTGGGCCTTATGCATAACATCGCTGTCATAGCATATTTCCACGGCCCGGTCCTTCCAGTCGATTTCCTGCAACTCTGGGAGCAGATCCCAATCTCGTTTGTCACTCTTGAATGACCACACACCACCGAGAGCGATGCAAGGAATGCCGAGCTTACAGGCAATCGCTGCTTTCTTTTCGCCCTCGGTTATAACAATGGTTTGAGTAGTATCCTTGGCTACGGTGCGCCAGTTAATGTACGGCGGTAGATATACGTGTGGTGCGCTATTGGCCGGCTGGCTATATCTTTGCGCCCCTTCTACACTGGCGAACTTCTTTTTGCCATTTTCCAGGAACCTAACACGTGCATAGGTTATCTGTTTGCCAGCTATATCAAAGTACGGGATCTTGTAACTACTGCGTGCTTCCCCTACAAAATACTCGGTTTCGTCGCGAGTTAGTACCTCCAGCTTCAGTCTTTTGAAGTCACTTTTGTCCAGTCCGGAACGCTCAAGATCTGCTTGCGCTGCTGCTAACAGCGCAGCCTCATCATTCTTAGGCATCAAAAAAGCCCCCACAAGTGAACCGACTGACGACGTCCCTAGATCCAGCTACGGATACCCAGGCAAACGAACGCCATGTCGAGCGACAGGCGAGTGTGGTGATACACAGCCGCCAGTCGGCTCACTCGTGAGGGCTCGGTGTGTTGGTCACGTGCGATTGCAACCAACATAACAAACTCTCGCCGCGTTCCACGTGTGGTGTTTGCATCCCAACACTCGTAACAGCGCAACACTTGGAACCTGAACACGCTGCTGCTTGGGCTGGCCCTGCCTGCCCTGGCTGGGCTGGCTTGGCCACTTGGGTACCGTAGCTTGCTGCGCATTATGCCACAGCCTAGCTTCCATTGCAAACCAACACCAAAACCAACACCAAAACCAACACCCCTTCACCCCGGCTTAAGACTTCAGGTATATATGAGCTAGATCTCGCATAAGGGGCGTGCCTCCGTGTGTATGTAGGCGCACATGTGTATTAAAGGGTTTAACGGCGCATTAGCGCATGGGCGCATTCCAGGAGATTTAAGGATTATTTTATGCGCCTATATGCTGCGGAAATCGGCGCATTTTGTTGATTTGTAGGCTATCTGCTACAGGTTTTAATTTGGAAAAAGAGATGAGCGCATTGGCGCATTGGCGCATAAAAAACCTATGCGCCAATTGGCGCATGCCCTGGGCGCATAAATTTTGGTACTGTATTCATTTACAGTAGTGGTGCTAACATAACTCGTTATGTTGGTGTGAAGATTCTTTGATAGATAGAATCCGTAGAGGCGAAAAACTCCATACTTATATCATTATGGCGTGCCTACAAGCTGGATACTGTGGGGGGTCAAATCATGACAAAGTTTCAATATCCGAGTTTGATTCGTGGTGTATGGAGATGGGCTGAGACCAACATAACGAGTACTAAGGAAATGCATGCGGTTGCTCCGTGTATAGAGGGTAAGTGTGAAGGACACCGCACTCAATTGCGAGCTGTTCTACACCATGCTTCTGACTTCTGTGCCAAGGCCGAACTAACTTACATCGATAAGCCAGATGAGAAACAGAAGTGCATAGGCTGTGGAGCATGGACCATTCATAGGGTTGCGTTTCACGGTTGTCCGTTCGATGATTTCCTGGTTGTTTGTTCAGAGTGTGAGCCTCGCGGGCTATTGCGCAGAAATCACTATTCGCGTCGAGCACTGAGTGAATGGTATAGAGGAGAGCGCTTGTTGCCCGCATTGCCCATCAGTGAGCCAGAATTAGCAACGGAGTTTAGAGTACATGCCCAAGTTCCATAAGAAGGGCCAACGAACCCCGAGCAAAAACTACACAGGAGTAAAGGCAAAGAATAACGGTACGCGCAAAGGTCCACGTAACACACTGCCCAAAGCCGCACGTAAAGCCCCTCACACGTCAGGATTTGAAATAGAGCGTGGACCGGGTCGCCCGCCATACGAACCAACGAAGGGGGATAGAGACTTTGTTCGTAAGCTCGTTGCATATGGAATGACAGTTGATCAGATCTGTAGTCTAATAGAGTCTAGATACGGTAACTCTATCAAGCCGGAAACATTACGTAAGTATTTCGCAATGGAATTGCACATCGGTACTGAATTATATGTGACGTGGTGCGCGGATAAACTGACTGAGCATATAAAGCGTGGCAATATATCTGCCACTATATTCGCATTGAAGACTCGTGGTCGTTGGGCATCCCAGGTTAATCTAGCCGATCCTAATGGTAATCCCATCCAGGCGCCCAACGTCATAGTAGCGTTTGGTACGGAAGATGATGACTCAGAAGACATAGGCAAACTGCTGGAGCAACACTGACTGTGAGTACAGAGGATGTACAATGGGCTCCACGCGCTACTGCGCCCACAGTAGTTCGTTTTCCGCCGAAGCTGAAGTATCTATTTAAGCCCAAGCGCTACAAGGGCGCATATGGAGGAAGAGGTAGCGCCAAGAGTTGGAACTTTGCTCGTGCTTTGATCATTAAGATGATCCAACTCGTTGGTCGTCCTAAGTCAGAGCAGATCCGTGTGTTATGTTGCCGTGAGTTTCAGAACTCCATTAAAGAGTCAGTTCATCATCTGTTAGAGTCGCAGATAGAGCTGATGGGGTTTCGTTCGTACTTTGACATAACAGACAGATCTATTAAGACGCTTTGGGGAAGCGAGTTTGTTTTCGAGGGACTGCATAACAATGTAACGAAGATCAAGTCCATGGAGGGCATCGATATAGCTTGGGTTGAAGAAGCAGAAAAGGTCAGCGACCGTAGCTGGGAAGTGCTGATACCAACACTGCGTAAGCCAGGGTCTGAAATATGGATAACGTTCAATCCCGATGCTGAAGACGATCCAACCTACAAGCGCTTCGTTAAGAACATCAAGGAGTTAGGTGATGACGCCCACATCATTAAGATGTCCTGGCGTGACAATCCCTGGTTCCCCGAAGAGCTACGCAAGGAAAAGGACTACTTGGCGCGTGTAGACGCCGCTGCTTATGAGCATGTTTGGGAAGGCGAGTGCCGTACTAACTCTGACTCACAGATAATGCGAGGCAAGTATGTCATCGAAGCTTTCGATCCTGCAGCAGATTGGGATGGCCCATATCAGGGAGCAGACTGGGGATTCGCTAAGGATCCAACCACCCTCGTTCGATGTTGGATATATGGGACCCGACTGTATATCGAGTACGAAGCATACGCAGTCGGATGCGATATCGACAAGACTACTGATCTGTTCGATAATGCTATGCCCAATAGCCGTAAGTATCGCACTCGTGCTGACAGCGCACGCCCCGAAACCATCTCCTATATGCAGAGACACGGTTACCCTGAGATCGTGGCCGTCGAAAAGTGGGATGGCAGCGTCGAAGATGGAATCGCATTCTTACGACAGTTTGAACAGATCGTCATACATCCTCGGTGCATCCACGCGGCCGAGGAAGCCAGACTGTACAGTTTCAAGATAGACAAATTAACAGGAGATGTCAAGGCCGAAGTAGAAGACAAACATAACCACATCTGGGATGCGATGCGTTACGCGCTCGCACCGATGATAAAACAAGCTGGAAGCGGATTACTCGCATTCCTGGCCAACAAGAAGAAAGAACGCGAAGAAGAACAAGCTCGCTTGGCTGCCATACCCAACAAGGTGGGCAGTACGACTATTCATACGCAAAAACAAACAGGCATATCGCAGCCTGCTATATTCCAAATGCTACGCCCGTCAAACGGGAAGGGTCAAAAACAGTGAAGTATATAATATCCATGTTACTCACAGCAGTGGCTGTTGGTTTCGTAATGGGAAAATGCGCTGCCGCAGAAGTTCCCATCGAACTCAACGCCCCGAAGGTCGAAGGTCATCCGGTGACCAGTGTTGTCGTCACACAATGCAACATGATTGTCGTTGTATATATGACGATGGCGGATGGTCGCTTGTTGCGCTTCGATAAGTCAAACAAGATAGCATCAGATCAGTTGATGCTGATGGCGTACAGTGCAGTACGCAGTGAGCGAGTGGAAGTGTCATGTAACGAAAAGGGAGGCGTGGGCTACGAGCGCCACGACCCCGTATGAAACTGCCACTCGGTAAAAAGAAAGCACGAGCTGAATTGCGTCGACGTCGCACGTTGAAGCGCCAGCTCGCTAAGTTGTTGGGTCACAAGCGTCTGGTTCGACCACGGCGTAAGCTGCCATTGGGCAATGTTCCATTTCCTATTTCATTCGTAGGGGTCTAAAACATCATGGGTACAGTTCGTTTGATTTCGCCTGCAGTTCAGATTTCTGGTGTCAAGCACGAGGGCACGGGCAAGACGTATAACGATGCGCCGGGCACCGCAGTTGATTACGAAGAGCACATTGCACAGCGTCTGGAAGCCAACGGCTACACGCGCGTAGCAATCAGTGGTACGACGGCGCAGCGGCCTGCCAACACTGCGCCCCCTGGCAATGTGTACAAGGGCCAGTTCTATTACGACACCACACTCACCAAGCTGATTGTGTATGACGGCAAGTTGTGGCGTGATCCGGTCAACGGCAACAGTGTATGAACGCTTTCCTAACATGGTTCAAGAACAGTTGGATCGGGAGGTTGTTTGGCAATGACAAGAAAGTCATTCCTATTATCGTTGCTTTTGTGCTTCTGTTCGTTATCTTTGGTGTTAGGTGCTCTCATGCTGGAGAGCTACATCTGGAGACTGGCGCACAGCTTGTCACCGGACGCGGTCCGTATATTGGGCTGTACTATACCTGGACTGATCCTAGTCTTGCTCATGTTGGTTTCCAAGTTGGTACTTACATGTTCGGACGAACTGACAAGACGGAAAACAACTGGTCTCCATTCGGACAGATCATTGTTGGTCGCGGCCCGTTCAGTGCCGGGTTGGGATTTGCGTATCTACAGAACACTGACGCCCTGGACGGATCGCATCTCAATTATACCCTTTCGCTACGAGCTAGAACACCGTGGGACAGGGGAGCTATATCGATTCGACACGTTAGCAACGCTGGCACAACAGCTAGCAATGTGGGACGTAATACACTTGCTATCGACTGGAGGTTGCAATGAATCAGCTCAGGCGAATACAACGAGCCGTCAACTGGAAAGCGATGGGTTGGGTACCATATCAGCCTGACAATCTACCGTTTGAAGGACAGACAGTGGAAGTCTGTCTTCCAAACAAGCGAGTGTTGGTGGCCGTGTACGATCCAAAGTGGGAACACGGATTCCACGTTAACAACGAGGCTGTACCCAATAGACCGACGATGTGGCGTCCTATCCCAGAGTATCGTGCCAAGGCAGACAAGACGTACGTGCGTCCAGTAGAGTTCGTTGTATGACGGATACTCCACAGCGCAGTACGTGCCCAACATGCAAGCAAGTATTCACCGGGGAAGCATCGCCAAGGACGGCGTCGGAGAATGCGTATGTACAACTGTTGGAGCACTTTAAGACAGTGCATGCAAACACCGGGCATACCTGTGGACGCCGCGTTGAAGGTTTTGCATTCAGGAATGATCCTCCTGCTTCTGATTTCTGGCGGCATACTGACAGCACTTGTAGTTATTGCGGGAGTTTGTCGCCTGCCGAATTCTTCAAGCGCGTCGACAAAGGAGAAGAAGTAACACCAACAGACAAACCATACAAAGTGTATGTTGGTCCAGACAACAGCAAGTTCTATTTCCAACATCTGTCTGACGATGGCAAACAACTGTTCATCGAGTACTTGAACCAACAAAAGTTCAAGCTCGCGCACCCAGGCTATTTTTACGTACGACCATACTTCGTAACTTTACAAATCAAAGACCGACAACAGAGAGACTTAGTATAATGAACACCATGCAAGACCAACCCGCACCTACGCCCGATCTGACACCAGAACAGCTCGCACAGCTGGTTCAGCAGGCTGCCGACGCAGTGACTCAGCAAATGCGTCTGGCTGCACGCACTCGTCAGATCAACAATACGACGCGCATCGACAAGATACAACAGGATCAGCTCGCGCTGGTTACACTGATGCATCTGCATATCGATGCGCTTACCAAGTTGTTGGTGGCCAAGGGATTGCTGAGTTTTGACGATGTAAACAGAGCGTTGGTTGCAGAGTTTGCAAGTCATGCTAACGAACTTAGCGGGAAACCGCAACTTGTGGTACCACGGCACTGAGTACAGTGCTGCATTTGTTTAACTAACGACGGGGTCCTTTCATCATGATGATTTACAACGTACAACGTCAGAACATCGCGCTGTCGACCACAGCCGACTTTATGACGATCATTTCAGGTGCGACTCGGTCGTTCCTGATTCTCGAGATCGACGCGGAAGGCGATGGCACAAGCTCGTTGTACAACGAGTTCGGTATCTATCGTGTTGGTACAGCGGGCACGACCGGTGGCGGTGCAATCACGCCAGTAGCGATCGACTCACCAAACATGACGGGTACGACACCCGCTATCGCATTCAGCGGTGTCGTAGATACTACGTGGACAACGCAGCCAACACTCGGTTCGTTGATCCATCAATGCCCGATCAACAACAACGGTCAGCGTTACTTCTGGCGCGCGAACCCGAACCTGTCCAACGCTATCGTTTGCCCTGGCGGAGCCAACGCTGCGGGAACGATCAGTGTTCGGTCTATCACAGGAACGGGCAACACATCGATTCGTCTGCAGATCGCAGAGCTGTAATCGCAACGTGTTGGTCTACGGCGTGGAGGCTTCGGCCTCCGCGCTGTTTTGTTAGGAGTGGCGTGGTGCGATGACATCCTCCATACGACAAACAGCTACGTTTGATCCAACACCTAGTAATATCGGTGGGATAGCCGGTACACCGTCGCATTTTCCATGCGCGTTTCCACTTGCAACGCTCGCTGGAAGTACGATCGTTGTGCTGGCGTGCATAGCCAATCAGGTTGGTAACACTGTTACAGGAGTTTCAGATTCCAACGCTCTTGGAACGCCGTATACATCCGTAAAACATTTGTCTTCGGGTGTTGGCGGGCTGGATACAGGGCTATACTGTAAACAAAATGCGGCTTCTATTCCTGCAGGAGATTACGGTACGTCCACTGGAGGCAGCAGTACTACATTAGTGGATAGTTCAAAAAGCTGGACCACCAACCAATGGGTCGGTGCGACGTTCATAAACAATAGTAATGGGGCTACGAGCACAGTTACATCTAACACCGCGACAACGCTGACGTTCGGTTCCACCATAGCATCATCCTCTGGACAGGTGTACACAGTTGGTGGATACGTAGATGTGCAGGTCAGTAATTTCGATGACTATAACGCCATTCGTATGCAGGAAGTCACCGGAGTATCTGCATCTTCGTTAGTTGGTAGTGCCGCAGCGATACAGAGTTCACTGGCTCCAGGCACTAACAATATTCAAACAGGGACGGATACGCTTGGTACGAACCCGGTGATTATCATCAGTTTCGGTATTAATGACAACGATTCAGGCAGTGGAACGTTCAATCCGTTGGCTGACACGTCTGCAACCGATGACGGTACGGGATGGTTGTGGGATCTGTCCTCGCCTATAATGCGTCAGCAACATCAGAATTTGTCTAATCCTGGTACACGCGGCGCGCAATTCAGTGCGCAGACTACACCTAACGATCATTATCAGTCGTTTATGATTGCACTGTTAGATTCGACTGGCGGCGGTGGCGGAAGCACACAGTACAGTATGGGCTCGGACTTGTGGATGTAGCATGCACATAATAACGTACAGCGGTGGGCGCGGGCGTACGAGTGGGGTTGCGCCAGGAATACCGAGTAATCTGCAGATGGTGTTGCAGGGTGAAGATAGTGCGGGTGCTAATCAAGGCAATGCGCCAACTCCCCAGAACCCCAATCGCACAGACATCTCCTGGACTGCTCCGGCACTAACATCGTTTGCCATCGATCACTATGAAGTATGGCGCAACAGTGCGTTATATGCGACGACCCCAGATGCTACTCCGTTCTACAGTGATACTGCTGCGACTAACTGCGTTAGCGGTACGGCAGGCAGCGGACCCATATTCTATAACAATACGAAGTATCTGTATCAAGTCAAAGCTGTAGATGTACAAGGCAATAAGAGCGGATTGTCCGGTTCACAGTCATTCACTGTGTACAAGAATGGCACGTTTAACTGGAGTGGGGACTATTCGTTTGCTGGGTTGATAGTTAACTACAACGATACGAACGGTGCTCCGCAGGGCGGTACAGCGGATATATCCTGCACGGGGTCAGGCACAGCATTCCCAGGTTTCCAGCCGCACGCAGGTAAGTTGACCACTGAATGGAACATGGGGATTCAGGCGTTCAACTATTTACAGCTAGATGTTAAACCAACGCGCACTGGACAGACGTGGCAGCTTGGAAGCTTGCGTGTGGGCGATGTTAATATACAGGCGCAGGGTGGAGGTCAGCTCGTTGTACAGATGAGCAGCTATAACACTCCTAGTAATGGTGTATGGTCAACGTACAAGATTCCACTGGTAGATATACTGACTGACTGGACAAGCGGTTCACCAGCGGTGCAGACAGCATTCTACAAATTCTTTCTGCAGGACACTACAGGAGATACATCGCCGATATGGTACGTAGATAACATACTCTTCCTGCCGTAGGATATTAAGATGGAAGAATGCTGTGAATTAGATGATTGGTTGCTGTGTGCCACACAGAGCGCACCAGTTAGACCGACGCATGTACGAATCGTATTATCATCGCGCGTAGGCGCTAGCATGTTTGTAGAAGCTGCAGAATACATTCGCAGTATTCTACTCAACACTGTGCAACCTAACGCTCCGCCGGTGTTGACATGACTCTTGCACTTGGCGTAAATGCGAAAGGCCACATCGCTGGTAATAATGTTACTGTCACAACGAATGCGGTAACTACTCAAACATCCGGCTCAGGTTTCGTCCTACTGTTTATATCCAAGGGCGGTGCGCCCTCTGGTGTATCAGACAGCAAAGGCAACACGTGGACCCAACTTGGGTCAACGGTAAACTATAGTTTCAGTAGCCTGTGGGCATCTGTTTGGTATTGTCTAAACGGAGCTGGCGGTAGCAGCCATACATTCACAGGCACGCAACCAGGATTTGCTGACGCGTCGATCTTCGCACAGGAGATAACGACCTCAGGTCTTGGACTGGCGATAGACAACAGTGGATCTATCGTTACAGACAGTGCTTCACCATTCACTAACACGATAACGACTGTAGCTGCAGCCACGGCAATATTAGCGCTACTGGCAGGTGAATCTTCATCGAATCCTGCTACGCACGCAGTAAGTGGTGGATCGTTCGCTATTAAGGCCGACGTTAATGATGGTTCTGCCTCCAATTTTGCTACTGGTTGTATAGCCGCAGAAGTTGTATCTTCCGTACAAACTAGCCTCACGGCGTCTTTTACTGAATCCGGTAATACGTCTGAAGGTGTAGTCGGTATCGTTAGCTTTAGTGAAGCAGGCACTGGCGCAGCGCCAATGACGCCTGAAGATCCGTGGCAGTTCGAAGACAGTATCGAAGACTTTGAATGGCTGACACTTAACGAGCCTATCGGCGCTAGCGTCGTTGGGTCGTCAGCATTCCCTGTCGACGACCCGTGGCAAGTTGAAAACGATATAGAGGACTATGACTGGCCAACTCTGGATCCAGGCACAGTTGTAGCCAACGTAGCAGTCAGTCCACGGCAGTCAGTATCTGATGAGTGGGATTTCTTCGATCCTGAAATCGAAGTATTGTTTATCCCTAATTCGTACATACAATCGGACAGCATCGTTCCTATACAGGAGGATGCATGGCCACATGATGATTTTGCCGAGGACCAGTGGGAATCGTTTGCCGATGAGTACGCAGGCATTCGTTATGCTGTGCCCCCGGTCGCACAGATATACAACGAGTCAGGTCTTGAGTTTATCAACGATGATGAATTTGAAGACTTCTTCGCTGACCACTTTAGTAATGGTGATTCAGAACTAAATCCCAGCGATGAATGGTTAGAAGAGTTTGTAGACGACGAATGGTGGCCAGATGATGCACGCATCGGCGCTAGCAATGCGCAACAGCCGTACAGCGTGCAAGATGATGTTGCATTCGATGAATCTATTGAAGACGATTGGATAATCGACGAAGTCGTTGGACCCAATGGTCCATTACCAACCACGTTGGAAGATCCATGGGCGCACGATGACTATGCTGAAGACGAATGGTGGGTAGATGAAAACATTGGCGGCAATGCCATTATCGCGCAGCCGTACGAAGACACACTGTTCGATGCAGATGACTACATCGATGATGAATGGTACGTACTCGATACCTTCATCAACGAAAATCAGCCGCAGCCCGCAGACGATGCATGGCCCCACGATGATAGCGTAGAAGATGATTGGCCAGACGATACTAACATTGGGCCCGATGCTACTCCTGCATCTCAGTACGTTGACGATGCGTGGCCACATGATGACTATGCAGAAGACGAATGGTACGACGACAACACGTTGTCCACGGGTTTCCAATCATATGTCAGTGAAGATGCGTGGCAGCCTGACGACTTTGCAGAAGACGATTGGTGGACTGATGATACAAGTATCGGTTCATCTGCTATACAACTTGTCAGTGTAATAGAAGACGGTTGGACCTGGGACGATGATACCAGTGATGATTGGGATGTTGGTCTTGATGAAATACAGCAGCCCACAGTGTTCGTACCGTTGTCCGCGTACATTGAAGACGCATGGTCGCATGATGACTTTGCAGAAGACGATTGGTGGACTGACGAAGTAATAGCGCCCAGCGTATTTCAAGGACTAACTCCTGAAGACGCATGGCCACACGATGATTGGATAGACGACGAATGGTTTGTCGAAGACAACATTGTCAGTGCGCCAGTAATTGCCGATGATGCTTGGTCGTGGGATGAAGACGTAAATGATGACTGGCTGGTCGATGACAACATTGGCGATAGCGTGTTGGTTTATAGTCAACAGTTCGATGACTTCGCACTGTTTGACGAAGGCGTTGATGATGAGTTCATAGACGACACGCCTATAACGACTCCGCCTGCGCCACTGGTTACAGTGTTAGAAGATGCGTGGGCGCACGACGATGATGTTGGCGATGATTGGGAATGGTGGTTGGATGCGCCTGTTACGGCTCTACCTTTACCATCAGTCATTGAAGATCCAACAGATTGGTACGAAGACTGCGAAGATGATTGGCAGTGGTGGCTAGACGCCCAGTTGGGCGCAAGCATTCCACCTAGCCCGATACAACACTTTGGCGATGACGCGAGTTATCTTGAGGAATGGCTGCAGATCGATGATGACTGTGATTGGTACAATATTAACAACCTGATAATCGATGCGGCCAAGTCCGTCATATGTATTCTGCAGGCGCAGGACAAGGTTAAGATACTACAGGATCAGAGCGGCGATAGCATACGAATCATAGGTGGAAACTAACATGGCGTGCACTGGTAATACAAACGTTCCGCAGGCAGAACAAAGTGTCAATGACGGCAGTGAATGCTATGCGGATATAACGTTCAACGATGCAGATGGTAATCCGTACATCCCAAGCGCACTGCAGTATCGTATTGATGATCTGACTAACAATGTGCCGGTGTTGGCATGGACACCACTTACGCCTGCGCAGGAAGTACGAGTGACTATAACCAGCGCACAGAATGTTATGAACAGTCTTAGTCGTCTACGTGAACGAAGACAAGTGTTGTTTCAAGTTAGCATCCCAGGTGGAAGCACTCGTTACGACGATACAACTTACTCCTTAGTTCGGCGTGTTGGGACGCCGTAGGAAATAACATGGCAGCTAAAGATCTCAATAGCAACCTGTCGTGGTTTAAGCGAATGACGCAGGTAATGAACTACGGTTTCGGTACTAGCAGTGGGTGGTTTTCGCCACAGACGCCAATCGCTGGACAAGCCCCGCAGACAGCAGGCCGCGCGTTCGATTATCGTCCTGGCTTCAATATCGATATTCGCCCTAAGCGCGAAAGCGGTATTAGTTTTGAAGAGCTGCGCAGGTTAGCCGACGGGTATGACCTGTTGAAGTTGGTTATTGAAACGCGCAAAGATCAGATTGCAGCGTTCGATTGGGCTATCGTTGCAACCGAAGAATCGACGGAAAAGAAGGTTCCGGAAAAAGAATTGGAAGCCAAGATAGATCAGGCACGAGCATTCTTTAAGATGCCTGATGGCCGATTAACTTGGCATACATGGTTGCGTAAAGTATTGGATGATAATTTCGTATTGGATGCCAACGTATTCTGGCCGGTGTACAAAGGAAGTACGTTACAACGATTAGAGTCTGTGGACCCTGCTACGATTATGAAGTTTATTGATGAGTCGGGTCGAACACCTGAACCGCCATTGCCTGCGTATCGACAGATACTGCACGGTGTGCCGACATCGGACTATAAGAAAGATGAGCTGATGTACTTCATGCGTAATCCGCGCAGTAACACGGTGTACGGCAACAGTCCTGTAGAACAGGTGTTGATGACTGTTAACATCGGACTGCGGCGTGAAATCAGCCAACTACAGTTCTTCACACAAGGTAATATTCCGGAAGCTATAGCTGGCGTGCCTGATACATGGACTCCTGAACAAATTGCCTCGTTTCAATCGGGGTGGAATGCGATGTTTGAGGGCGATACTGGCGCACGTAGACAGATGATGTTTGTGCCTAACGACGCCAGTAAAATATTGCAGCTGAAAGATTCGGAAGCGCTATTAAAAAGTGAGTTTGACGAATGGTTGATTCGTATCATTTGCTACGCTTTTAGTGTTAGTCCAACACCTTTCGTTAAACAGGTCAATCGTGCTACAGCTGAAACAGCACAGACCGCCGCGCGCGAGGAAGGCTTGCAACCACTGCTCGACTATCTAAAGGACATGTTTGATCAGATCATCAAACAGTGTCTAAAATTGGACGGTGTTGAGTTCATGTGGAACATGGACGAAGAGCAAGATGCAGCTCAGCAACAGGTTATCGATGTTGGATATGTAGAGCATGGTGTTTGGAGCATTGACGACGTACGTGATCGCATGGGAATGGAGAAGCTTGGCGTTCCTCCGATGATATGGACAGCTAAAGGCCCGATCCCTGTGGAGAAGTTCGTTAGTGGTGAAGCATTTGAAATGATGAATCCAACACCACCTGATCCTATGAGCGTGGATAAACCCGGTGGGCCGCCAAAACCTGGACAACCGAAAAAGCCAGGGCAGAAACCAACTCTTGGTAAGCCCAACGGTGGCAAAGGAGGTGGGAGCGCGCGTTCCCAGAAATTTCGCAAAGCAGCGTGGTACGGAAACCCCACTGGCAAGACGTATCGCTCCTCACGTCAATACATTACAGCGAAGCGTGTTGGGCACACTGCAGAAGATAGGTCTACAGATCAGTAAGCATGTCGAGCACGGTGCAACACTTGGAAAAGCTAAGCGCAAGAAAAGTATTGTCGACGAAGCTGTGGACTCTGCTGATTGGACTGACGTCGACGATGCAGTTGCTGATGATCTAACACGACAGTTTGAAGATGCGGCACGTGTGGAGTGGGATGCAAGTGGCGCGAACATATCGTTCGATATATTCAGTAAAGACGCGCGAGACTACGCCGAAGAGCGCGGGGCGGAGTTGGTCACTGACATTTCGGATAGTACACGCGACATGCTACGCAGTTCGCTTGCACAGGCGATCGAGGACGGTCAAACGAATGCGGAGTTTGCGAAAACTCTCATGGATAGCTATGCATTCTCTGAAGAACGAGCAGCTACGATTGCGCGTACGGAACTTGCATTTGCGGACGTCGCGGGCCACACCAAGGCGAGTCGTGAAGCCGGAGCCGTTGGAAAGCGTTGGTTGCTAAGCGACGATCATAACTTCGATGATGAGTGTAACGAAAACGCCGATGAAGATGTTATACCATTTGATGACGCTTGGTCCAGCGGGGATGTGTGGCCTCCTAGCCATCCTAACTGTCAATGCGATTTCGAAGCCGTGTATGCTGACGATCCCGACGCCGAAGATCTGTTGGATGACATGTCGGATGACGAAAGTGATGAGGAGGCAGAAGCCAGCAAGGTGGCTAAAGCGCAGGTCGATGCGCCAGCACACGAGGCAGCAACGTCCAGCCTTAACTTACGAAACCAACCGAGCCCGGCGCAACTGAGTGCTGGCAACTACAGGATGGGACACATCAATGTTAGCGGACTTGATATTACCATCGAAAACCCTGCCCAGTCCGTTCGTCGTGGAGTCGCCCCTGATGGTACACCCTGGATTAGCCAACTTACTCACCACTACGGATATATCCGACGAACCGAGGGTGCCGACGGCGATCACGTTGATTGTCTCGTGTGTGTTGGCATGGACGATGGCTATGGCGGCCCCGTATGGGTTGTGGATCAATATATCGATGGCAAGTTCGATGAACATAAGTGTTTGGTTGGTTGGCCCGACGAAATTCGTGCACGTAGTGCGTACTTGGAACAGTATCAACCTGGATGGAAAGGGCTAGGCAACATAACACGTATGACCATGGAACAGTTTAAAGAGTGGTTACGCAATGGCGATACTACGCGGCCTGCGAAACCGCAGATGGGTAACGAATCAACTTAGTATAATATCAGGTATCAAGTTATGAGTAACGCCAACGTATTCGTGCCTATTACTAAAGTCGACGAGGAAAAACGCCTCGTCTACGGGCGTATTGCGCACGAAGTAGTAGATCACGCCGACGAAGTGTTTGATTACAACAGCAGTAAAGCCAACTTCCAGCGATGGTCTTCACAGATCATGGCGGATAGTGGTGGCAAGTCTCTAGGCAATGTGCGCGGCATGCACAGCAACATTGCAGCAGGTAAGCTCACGGACATGAGATTTACCGATGCAGAGAAAGCCATCGATGTCACTGCTAAGGTGGTCGACAATAACGAATGGGACAAAGTGCTGGAGGGAGTATACACAGGGTTCAGCATGGGCGGAACCTACCAGCGTAAGTGGCCTGATGTTATGTCTGGCAAAAACGTAACTCGTTATACTGCCGACCCCAGTGAAGTTAGTCTGGTAGATAGACCCTGCATCCCAACAGCCAAGTTCTTCGATATACAAAAGAAGGACGGAACTGTTGTGCCGAAAATGTTTAAGTCGGCAGCGACAGAGGTTGCAATGCTGGCTGGTGCCGTACACGAAGTTGTAAAGGAATTTCTGCAACCAACATCCGCCACCAGTGGCATCAACGCTTATGATCAGGAGGGGGCTAAGAAGCCCAAGAAGACCAAGATGGATGAACCAACAGACGAAGACGTGCACAAAGCCGTCGTAACGATTTTAGAGAAACGAGGTGCTCGCAACAGTGCTTCGGATCTCGCAATGCTTCAGTCCGTACATGATACGGTCTGTAAGTTAGGTGCTGCCTGCTCGTCAATGCAGAAAGACGAGGTTAGCGGGCAGGTGGACAAAGCTAACGAGGTAACCAACATGGCTGATGAAGAGGTTAAGAAAGACGCCATTCAGAGCGAAGGCTCCAAGCGTGGCGCAACTGTAACCAACGGAACGGCTGGAGCCGGACCAGAATCCAGCAACGCTGCACAAGGAGAGCCTCCAGCGGGTGGCCACGGTGCAGATCGTGGTATCAATGGTAAGAAGAAAAAGTCAGACGATGAGGATGACGATATGTCGGACGACGACAAAAAGGAAGCTGCAAAAATGTGGAAGGCTGCTAAAGCTAAGGAAGCTGAAGATGCACAGACCGCACAGGAGTCGCGCATCGCCAAGTCAGTGACAGACAACGTGTTGGCCGCACTAACTGCCGCAGGAGTGCTTACCAAAGCAGTGGAGACCGGTGTTACGAAGGCGACGGACAACGATGGTAAAAAGCCTGCACTGTTTGCCGTTGGTAAGGACGGCACTGCAGCGAAGGCCGACGGTCTCGGTGAGGGCGAAACCAAGCTCACCAAGGTGGCCGCATCGACGCTTCCTGGTGAAAAGACGAGTGACGATACCAACGCGGCAACGCTCATCAAGGCTGCGTACGCTAAACCAATGACCCACGACCAGCTGTTCGGTCGTCGTTAATCAATCACGTACTAGCGGGGTTTAAAGATCAACATGGATACTAACGAACTGATGGCGCTGGTGCGCGCAGAACTGGCTAAAGCCAATTACACCGGCTTCACTATGCCAGCGAACGCGACGACTGGCATCAATTACTACGATTTGGAAATCGGCGCCAAATCGCTGTTTCCGGTCATTACACCGTTGCGGAATCGCATCCCACGTGTTGGTGCACCGGGAGGCACACAGGCCAACTGGCGTGCGATCACCGGCATCAACGTCAACAACATTGTCGCTGGTGTTTCGGACGGTAACCGTTCCGCGGTTGTAACGACCAGCACTCAGGACTACACAGCAGCGTACAAACAGATTGGTCTTGAGGACTTCGTCACGTTCGGTGCGGATCTTGCCGCGCGTTCGTTCGATGACGTCAAGGCAATCAGTGCGCGTAATCTGCTGTATGCACTGATGATCGAAGAGGAGAAGATGATCCTCGGCGGCGATAATTCGCTGGCTCTTGGTACCACTGGTACGCCGTCACTGGCTGCCAGCACCTCGGGAGGTTCGCTGGCAACGGCCACGTACAGCGTTATCTGCGTTGCACTGACGTTCGACGGGTTCCGTACTGGTAGTGTGGCTGGCGGCATTCAAGCCGCTGTGTCACGTACTAACAGCGATGGAAGCACGGACAACTACGGTGGTGGGTCCGCACAGAAGTCCGCCAACGCAACAGTCGCCGTCACGGGCCCGACAGGCAGCATCGGTGCAACTGTTGCATTGAAGACTGGAGCCGTGGCTTATGCATGGTTCTGGGGCGCAGCCGGAGCGGAAGTACTGGGAGCGATCACAACGATCAACAGTGTTTCCATCACTGCAACGGCGACTGGCACGCAAACTGCGGCGTCACTGCCCGCCAGCGACAACAGTGTCAACAGTCTGGAGTTCGATGGTCTTCTGACCATGAATGCCAACAGTGCATATGGTGGATACTATGTGCAGCAAGCCACGGGAACGGCTGGCACTGGTACCCCGTTGACGAGTGACACGGAAGGCGGCATCGTCGAAATCGACACCGCGCTGAAATACTTCTGGGATGTTTACAAGTTGTCGCCCACGGACATCTTCGTTAGCTCGCAGGAACAACAGAACATCTACAAGAAGATTCTCACGTCTACGAGCGCCAATGCACAGCGTTTTGTTTACAACGTGGAACAGGGTATGTTGGCCGGTGGCGCAATGGTGCGCAGCTACCTCAACAAGTTCAGCATGTCGGGTGCCAAGGAAATTCCAATCCATCTGCATCCCAACATGCCTGCAGGCACGATCATGTTCTTCACGGATACGCTGCCGTACCCGCTGTCGAACGTGACCAACGTGTTGCAGGTTCGCACGTTGCGAGACTACTACCAGATCGAGTGGCCGTACCGGACTCGCAAGTACGAGTACGGGGTTTACAGCCATGAGGTGCTGCAGAACTTCTTCCCGCCAGCGTTCGGTGTTATCACTAACATCGGCAACGGCTAAACCGTAATCCCAAGCGGGGGTCCTTGAGGGAGGAGTGCGGATAACTCCTCCCTCCTTTTTCAAACAAACGAGGTATGTATGGCTGAAGATTCAAAAGGCAAAGACACTAAGGCCCAGGCAGATGCCAAGGCGCAGGCCGCAACACAGGCTGAAGTAGCGGAGGCGTTGCGCAAGGGTAAGAACGTACGTGTACAGTTGCCCAATCATATTACGTCTGTCGTACACGAGGGAACTGAATACACGGCGGAAGATGATGGGCTCTTCCATATGTTCGCCCGCCACGCGCTACACGTGTGTGAAGCGTTTGGTGGTGTGATCGTTTCGGAAGTACGAAAACTCGAAGGTAAAAAGTAGTTCGTCATGGCCAACGACCCTTTATGTGAATTGTCCGATGTCAAGGAATGGCTTGGTGTCAAACCAACAGAGGAGAATCAAGACGACGCTCTGGATTGGCTGATACAGGCTTGCAGTGCGCAAATTGCGCAATTCTGTGGACGTGACAATCTAGGGTCTGTTGGTAGCTATGTGGAAAACTATAGGCCAAGGCTGGCCAGCAATCGACCCCGTATGATGTTGAAGCATTATCCGGTCGTAGCATTGACGAAGGTCTTTGCAAACTCCGTCTCGCTCCCAATCATGACTTCGGCACAGTTGCAAACAGGCATTCCTGGAACAACTCCAGGTGGGGTCTTTCTTGAGGACGACAATCGCACTTTGTCGTTCCTCAACTTCTGTTTTGGCGGTGGCTATATACAAGTGACCTACACCGCTGGATACGACATGCTCACTAATACGACGCCGTTCGGACTACGTCAAGCAGCAATTCAATTTGTTGGTGAAGTGTATAAATCTAGCAATTGGATCGGCTATCGATCTAAATCATTGGCAGGAGAAACAACATCGTTCGAAGGTGGCGTAGCCTGGGCGATGAGCCCGCGTACTAAGGCCATGTTGCAGCCCTATGTAAATAGGATGCCGCCATATCTATGAACGCTCTAGAATATAAAATCATTGGAAAGGCTGAGATGCAACGTCGGTTGCGTAATGCTGGACCTGTAGTGATTGCCTCGCTTGTAAGTGAAATGAAAGCTCAGATGGCACGAGCGGCTGATTGGTCCCGTGCTAATAGGTTGTCCGGGGATCCATTGCATCGCCGCTCTGGACAACTTTCTCGTAGTGTTACTTCGGGAGCCAGGGTGGAAGGCAACAGCGTTATTGGAACATTGGGAAGCAACCTGCCTTATGCCAAGGTGCATGAGCAGGGAGGCATATTTAATATCCCAACATATAGTCGTCGTCCATCACGTAGTAAAACACCTAGTGGACATTTTCGTAAGCGTACGGATGAACAGCGTGTAGCTAGCGTTACTGTGCGCGCACATACGGCAACGTTTCCGCAGCGTGCTTTTCTACGTCCGGCTCTGGAAAACAATCGAGCACAGATACTCGCTGGCCTACGTGCTGCAACGATCCGGAGTTTGAAATGAACCGCGTTCAGATATACTGCGCGCTGGTTACTCAGATCAGCAGACTAAAGGTCGCGCCATATAGTTTAGATATCCCAACGATCGAGTTGGGGTTAGATAACGCGGACAACGTACCTAATCAGCCAGCTATATTCGTTGCACCTAACAAGGAACGCAGTACCAACGTTCGTGGATTACCCAACAAATGGACGCTGTTACCAGACGTGTATGTATACATTAAAAAGAGTGCCGACAGAACAGGCATAGAAAATCTACTTCCGCTTTTGGACGCTATTGACACAGTGACGAACCCACAAGTAAATAATCGCGGTCCTGGCAGCTTTGCAAATGATCTCGGGTTGCCAAATGTTGTATCGAGTTGTGCCATTGCAGGTGAAATCGAAATATTCGGTGGATACCTGACGGAACAAACGATCGCCCGCATACCGTATGAGATCGTAACTGCGGGATAGGAGCGGCATCATGCCACAGTTCTCTTTCGGGTCTGGTTTTCTTTACGGCATTCCGTCGGGCAATAATCCGACGCCTGTGCTGTTTGGAACACTGCAGGACGTTTCACTGGACATCAGCTTTACGATCAAGAAGTTGATGGGTCAGTTTCAGGCACCTGTTGCGGTTGGTCGCGGTGCCGCAAGTTACAGCGGCAAGGCCAAAGCAGCAAGCATTAGCAGCGCGGCGTATAACACTATCTTCACGGGTGTTGCGAGCAGCGTTGGAGGCTTGCTGACGATAAATGGAGAAGCGTTTGCGCCAAGTGCTGGTGCGTACACCGTGATAAACGGTGCTCAGTTCAATGACGACTTGGGTATTGTGTACGCGGCCACGGGCAATTCGCTGACACGTGTAGCGTCTGCGCCAGCGATCGGACAGTATGCTGTCAATACGAGCAACGGCGCATATACGTTCAATACGAGTGATAACGGTACGGCTATGCAGGCAAGCTATACGTATCGTACCAGCTCGTTGCCAACACAGAACATCACGTACGCTAACCAGCTGATGGGAAGCGCACCGGTGTTCGCGTTGGTGTTGAACGTACCATTCAATCAGTTTGGTACGGCCATAACGTACAAGTTTTTCCAGGCCATCAGTACGAAACTTTCGTTCGACTTCAAGAACGAAGACTTCACGGTACCGCAGTTCGACTTTGAGTGCTTTGCCAACGCTGCGGGCAACGTGTATCAGGCAACGTTCAGTTCATAATACAAGGATCAATTAAAATGAAATTCGACTTCTCGCTTGAGTGTGTAGATGTAACGATCGACGGTCGTGCCTTGAAGTTCTATCCGCTGAACTTCAAGGCGCTCCGTACACTAGCCGGTGAACTGGAAACACTGAAGAGCAGTGCAGACCCTGCCGCGCGTTTTGTTAGCGTGTGTAAGGTACTGGCTGCCAGTGCCAACAGGAGAAATAAAACAGTCACGGAAGAAGAACTGGAAGACATGCTGAGCGTTGACTGGGCCAACAAAATTATTGCGGCAGTTAACGAACTCAGCGGCTTCCAGAAAGTGGAGACCCCAGAGGGCCCAAAAGCGATGCCGGTGATACTGAACAACGGGAGCGCCCCGATTGGGGGCGTATCTACAGCAGTGTCATCTGTGCTACAGGATGGACCTGGGAACAAGTTGACGAACTAACGATTCCACAATACATGGCGATGGCGGAGTTCTGGGAAGAATTTCCGCCTCCTTTCAAACTGTTAAGGATGATAGCGGAAGGTTTGTTTGGCAAAGCCGTAGGAAAAGAAACCTCAGCTCCATTCAAACCGTCGAGCCCTGAAGACATAATGCAGGGTCTTGGAGGCCCAGGTTTGTATGGCAGATGATGACATACTCGTTAGTATAGCGGCTAACATTGAACAGTTGTTAGCAGGGTTCAACAAGGCCGCTGACGACGTTGGTGCCAGTCTTAGCACCATTGAATCGCATATCGGTAATGCCAGCTCTTCATTGGAAGAAAAGCTGGCTCCTGCGTCTGAGCATGCCGCAGAAAGTCTGAAGCACATACATGAAGAAAGTGAAGGGCTAGGCGGAGCGTTAGAAGATCTTAAAGGGAAGTTTGATCACGCCTTGGAAGTCACCGGAATTGCCATTGCTTACGAAGCTTTTGAAAAGCTTCGTGATGTCATGGCGGAGTTATCCGAGCGAGCTGTGGAGTTTGGGCACCTTGGAGAAAGCTTAGGTGTAGGAGCTGTTGCCATACAAGGTTTAGAAGACGCCGCAGAGGATGCTGGCGTCTCTACTTCTAAGTTAGAGCGTGTTATGTTCATGCTCACCCAACGAATGGAACAGGCCACACAGCAGGGAGGTGAGGCTGCACTACGATTCAACAAGCTTGGTATATCTAACGACGATCTTACTAGCTCCACTTTTAACATCATTGATGCGATGCAGCGACTTGGAGAGGAAACAAACAGTAACGCAGAGTTGATTGCACTATTGGGTGCACGTAGTGCAATGGTTATACCCATCATGCGCGAGATGGCGAAGAACCATGATATGGCGGCGGAATCTGCGCGGCAAGTCAATGCTTTGTTGCCCAGTGAAATATCTGCCATGCTCGCATATCACAAGACTATGAACGACGTTAAGGACGTGGTGGAGAACCTCGCTAGTCGTATCATGATTGCGCTGATACCGATGATGCAGGAGTTAGTTGTTGAGTTTAGAGATCTAACAACCGTTGGCCCAGTTGCGCAATTGATCTTAAACGGGATAGGCGAAGCCCTTAAGACTATAGTAATGGTGGTAACAGAGTTAGCCTATGGTTTCAAGGGCGCGATCGATATCATACTCAATGCATTGAATCTTCTGATATCGCCTATAGCGGCTGTTGGTGCTGCCATCAATGCGCTCGCGCACGGCAACTTTTCTGAAGCAAAAAATATTCTTATCGACGGATTTAAAGACATCGGTAAGAATTGGAATACGATATTCACCGAATTTGATAACGATGTTAATCGTGGTGAAGCTGCCATTGCCCGTATGCGTACAGCGTTGTCTGGTCTGGATGAAGTGCACCCTAGCTTGGAGAGGGAAGAAGAGCCTAAACATAAACAGATGACCCCTACTCCTGATGGCTGGGACATCAGTTTGCTCAAAGATAGTATCAAAATAAAAGAAGGAATGCTGCAGCAGACTTACAAAGACACAGAGGAAATGCTACATCTGGAAGAGCAGGCATATCAGAATGCTGCGAAAGGAGAACTGGATGCACAACTCGGCAGTCTTAAACAGCAAGAAGTAGCACTGCAGGAGAAAGTTAAGAACGGCAGCATCATAATGGGTGGCGAACTTGGAGCTGAAGAGAGACTTATCGGTCAAAAGCTACAGGCCAACATCGCGTATTACGAAAAACTCAAGTCGTTGGCTGCTGCCGCAGGCAAAGATACAACGAAGTTCGATGCTGAAGAAGTCAAGGCTGCACAAAATGCAGCAACTCAGATGGCGGAAGCGCATAAGCGCGCTGCCGATGAAACCCGCAAGGTATGGGATACTGCATTCAAACCGATTCAAGCCAGCTTTACAGACAACATTGCACAGATGATCGAAGGGACTGAAAGCTTTGGCGACGCTTGGCGTAACATTATGGCTAGCATTCTTGACAGCTTCATTAAGATGATTGCCAATCTTGTTGTACAGTGGTTGCTAGGCATGTTGGAAAACATGCTGGTAAGTAAGACAACCGCAATTTCGCAGATTACGGCCAATGCGGGCGTTGCAGCCAGTGCGGCGATGGGTAGTGTTGCAGCTATTCCGTTCGTTGGCTGGGCGATGGCTCCAGAAGTTGGCGCGTCTACGTATGCTTTGGCTCAGAGCTACGCCGCAAGTGTTAGTGCTGCAGGAGGCATGGATATACCTGCAGGTATGAACCCGAAAGCCCAGTTGCACGAAAAGGAAATGGTGCTCCCTGCCAGCATTGCGGACCCATTGCGTCAAATGATATCCAGCGGTGGTGGGCAGAAGCGCGGACCTGGGATTAAGTTACAAGTGTTGAACGGCGGGGATGATTTCTATGTCATCACCAAGGCCAACATGCACGCGCACATCGCAGATCTAAATAGCAGGTTTGCATTCGGCACTAAAGGACCATTCGTGTGAGCAGTTTCGTATTTCCATCTCTTACGGGGCTCACATGGCCTGTTACACATACGGTCAGTTATCGAACGTTGACTGATGAATCGATGAGCAAACGTTTAGCAACATTGGCGCTACAACAGTATCCCATACACACATGGGAGTTGAATTATGATATCTTACGCGATGACGCGATCCCTTCAGATATTCGTAGCATTGTTGGGCTTTTTAATGCTTGCCGTGGGCGCTTTGATTCTTTTCTGTATTCTGACCCTCTTTTCAATACTGTTAGTGGTGAGACATTTGGGATTGGAGATGGCCAAACAGCTGACTTCCAAATAGTCGCACGCTTTAAAAATAGTGGAGGACCGTACGGTCCAGACATCATACAGAATTTTAACGGTGCGCCAACGCTGTTCGACAATGGGGCTGTACCAGGGTTTTACACGCTAGGACCAACAGGCATAGTGCACTTTCAAAATCCCCCTACCGCCGGACACGTATTAACCTGGACCGGAGGGTTCTACTACCGTTGCCACTTTCTTGAGGATACACTACAGGTGCAACAGTTCATGAATCAGTGGTGGAATACTCAGAGCCTTAAGTTTAGGAGCACTTTGCTGTGAGCGCATTTGGTCAGCAAAATCAGGTGTTGGTGCCGACACCAAGAGGGTGGATTGATTCAGACTTTCCTGCCGGCAATGATGGATCTGATGTGTTTCCTGTCTGGGATGTCACTGGATTTCCTAACCTGCAAACGCTGCAAGTAGGCACCGCTATATCTATTGATTTGACACAGTTTCTTTCAGACCCAGGCTCTCCGTCTTCAGAGTTAGGATTTTATGATGTAACGGGTAATGCGCGCGCTGCTGGATGGTCTATATCCGGAACAACTCTAACTAACAATAACTTGTTGGCAGGCAGTGGAGTCTTTCGACTAGTCGCTGTTCGAAAAGACGTTAGTGCAGTAAGCACCCCATTGACCTTTGTCATAAAGTCTCCGCTTGGCACAGATAACGTATCTCCAACCATTCCTACCGGTATCGTTGCAGCGCAAGGCACATCTGTCGGCACTATCGCGTTGAGCTTTGATACACCATGTGACATAGCCTCTGGCAATGCTCCTGCGAGTGGATCTTCGTTCGTTGACGTTGTTGTTAATGGTGTTGCTGTTGCCCCTAGCCCTATAGTGGTGCCTGCGAATTCACTGCAGGCTCCTGTGGGTGTTAATCTAGGTAACATTTCTAGTCCTGCATCTCCGTCATATACTCAAAATGGCAAAGCCTGGACTCTGGCTGCTGCAGGCACAGGCATACACGGAACTGCTACAGAGCAGTGTCTACTACTGGACTTTGGAACATTTACTGGCGCACGGACTTTAATTGCTAAGCTAAATAGCTATACAGCTGGAGCCGCAACATCCGCATTCATGGGGCTGATAATACATGAAACTGCTGTCGTTGGTGGTAAATTTATAGCTTGGGGAATGCGCCCTAGCAACGGTACGCCTAGTCTTATTTTAGAAACTCGGGCTACCACTGGAGGCGTAAGTGCACAGCAAGCATCGTTAGCAATAGACCAAAACGGTAATTCTATCACCGGCCCGGTATATGTCAAGATTTCACGTGCCGCTGATCTGAAGACGGTAACCGTTTCATATTCTTTGGACCAAAGTGCGTGGATAGATGTTTCTACGCAAGTCGTTACGATGAACTCCGCTATTCATTACGGGCTAGTGATGAGCGGACAGCTAGCAGGTACGCAGGCAACAGGTATCGTAGAAGAAGTTGCTGTGTCTAACACGCCAAGGATTTCTGCGGTTGTATCGTCTAGCACGCAACTTCCAATACAACTACGAGCTACGGACGCGGATAACAATGTTTCCGATGTCTCAGTAATAATTCTAGGCGTACCTAAGCCTCCTGCTGCTAACGCTTTCAAATGGTTCCCCGGGCACTACCAACGAGTTAATTCGTTCCATTTTGATTCAGCCGCTATAACTCAGGCTAAGAGCCAGCTGAGTGCAATGGCGTCGAATCCTAATGTCAAGGGCATCAAGATAAATTGGTACCCGCAGGGAATTGACAAAGGAACTACGAATGCTCAGTACAGTGCAGGCATAGCCAACCTTATCAGTATTCTGGATTTCGCTCAGTCGTTGGGCAAGAAAGTCATAGTAGAAATATCTGAGCGAGTATTCGCGACAGCCAATGGAACGATACCCGGTAATGCTTTTCCAGTATGGTGGGTAAACAATGGCTGGGTGACCGCAGGCACCAGCGGTGGGACACAGGCTATATGCCAACTATATAACTCCACGTTCATTCAAAGCGCGTGGATTCCAATGTTTCAGGCGTTGGGAGCTGCTATAGACTCTCACCCTGCGTTGGCCATGATAACGGTTGGCGACGAAACGGCTATCTCCACAGGAGTACCGAGCTTCAATCTGCAGGCATACTATACGCAGATAAAAGCTTACGCTGCTGCGACTCGTGCGGCGTTTGCCACTACGCCAATACACATCATGGTGGATTTCCTAAACGGCGGAGATCCAGTATACAAGGATTTGTTGGCTTACCTTTCTACAATAGTCGCGATGGCAGTAGGAGGACCAGACCCACCATTGCCTGGGCCTGTTACCATCACACGAGATGTAACGATCAATAATGCATTCCGTGGAGTGTATGGTGGTGTTGCAGGAGCAGGGATAGACTACCGTGGCAAGATGTTGTTCCATTCTGAGGTGCAAGATGTCGGACTTTCGATCAGCCCGTCATCGCCTTCTAACATATGGACATATCAGACAACGACCAGTCAGCTGTTCCCACATTTCATGTCGTGGCAATTTGAAACTGGTGCTTCTTCCGGTAATAATTGGAGTACGGGTATTCTGCCATTTATTAACTCCATTGCTGGGGTTACAAATTCCACTCCGCCTAACGACGGCGCAACGTACGCACAGTAGAGTTATGTAAATGATAACCGAAAGATTAGCAGAGTTGACCATGTATCGTGATATGTTGGATAAAACCGTTGCAGACACTAGAGCTGCGTACTTGAAAGCAGTGGAAGAAAAGATAGAAGGTAGTCGTTTTCGTTGTCTGCATATGGTATGGGAAGAAGCTGTGGCAGCTCGTAATGCTTGGGATCTTAGTGAAGACGCCAAGGAGTTGGCAGTGCTCGAAGCAACTCTGCTGTAGAGGACGTCATGTCAAAAACCTTAGCCGCGAATGCAGATCATCTAGATGCAACATCTGTTCCAGCGACCGCGATGGCGATCACGCTGTTCGGGTGGTTCTATGTAACTAGCGTTTCTACATTTCTACGATTTCTAACTCTGGGCAGTTCTTCAAACGGTGCCAGCTATTTTTCACTGGCCCTTGATATGACAGGCAGCACAACGCAGCTTGCTGCAACATCATCAAAGACCGGATCATTGTCTCAGGCAAAATCTTCTGCTTCGCCTGCAGCTAACACGTGGTTCCATGGTATCGCGGTGTTCGCATCTACTGCAGATGCTCGTTGTTTTTTAAACGGTGCAAACAAGGGAACTGGTACAGCGGTTGTTCCTGATACAACAGTTGATCATATTTATCTAAGTGGCAGACCCACGGATCATCTGTTTGGTATTCATGGTCAAGCAGCGCATGATGGAATAGCCATACGTGCTCTGTCGGATGCTGAGTGCGCATATCTTGGTACGGGTGGAAATCCTCGTGCACTTAAAAATATTTCCAACTACTGGGAAGTAACTGCCACTGAGTCACCTGTGGTTGATCAATTAGGTAGTATTAATCTAACTCTGACAGGCACTAGCGCGGGAACGACGAATCCAAATATTGAAACGTTTATGACTGGCGGGCCTATAGGCGCGCTGAACTACACTCAGAATACGGCCATCTCGTCTATTAACTTAGCAGCCGGTGGTGGGATATTCGATGATGTAAGCAGTCCGTTCACTGTTTCGTTATGTCAGCTTAATACTCCAACAAGTCCGACGCAGACCACAGCAACTGGAACATCGGTCCGTGAAATTCCTGTTGGTAGTGTGTCCGGACTAGTGGCTGACAACTATGTGAAGATAGCGGGCAACGCAACTCCTGTTCGTATTCTCGCAGTCAATGCTACGGCGTTGACTATACTGGTAGATAAAGATCAGACTTACGCTAACAGTGCGACCATTAGTTACTACACTGTAAATCCACTAACCATTCCTGGATTAGGAATTGGAGCCAATGTATTTAGTGGAATTCCGACAGCAGCGTCTGTAAATAACCTTTGCTTCTTCCGCGCCACAAACAACAATGACAGCTCGATAGTTGCAGATACAGATATTAATACTATTACAGTAGCGGCTAGTGGAGGAGGCGGGGGTGGCGGAGGAACAAACTTACTGCTCGTTGCTGGATCATACAGTGGCGGGTTTTCTGGAGGCTAATCGATCATGTTACTTCAACGATTAAACGGTTCGCAAAATCACCGTATTCCAATCTGGCTAGCGGACGGTACCAGCACGGGTGGTGGAGGTAAGACCGGACTGAGCGGTGCGTCTCCAGGATTGATCATAGCCGCGCGCGCAGAAGGACAAGCCACTCCTACGGTATACACAGCCGCAGCCGGAACTATCGATCCCATTGCTACGATTGGAACCTACGTTGCGCCAACCGCAGGCAAGTGTCGTTTCGGGCAAGTGGATGCCACCAACGAGCCCGGTAGTTATGAGCTGCAGCTAGCTAACTCACTATTCAGTATCGGAGGCGCATCATGGCTAAAGATAACTGTGCAGTCTGCGGCTAGCAACGTCCCTGTACAACAGTTCCTTTACGACCTGCAACCGCAGGTAGATGTACGCTCGTTTGGCGGTCAACCAGGAGTTTTCAATTCTGGTATTCCCAGTGTGGACGTTTCCACCCTTGGTGGCAGCGCTACGGCGCTTGCGGCATTGGTTGCAGAACTGGGCGCTCGTGGCGTAGGTACTATTACTAACACCAGCTTCGCACCTACAACGAGCGCATTCGAAGTGACTGAATTCCAAGATCTTGAAAACGACCCTGTGTACGTGTATCGAGGTATCGTTGTATTGTCTGGCATCAATGTTCGCAGAGTAACTACGGTGTTAACCGATCAAGTTGGTACGTCAGGACGACGGTTGACAGTTGTTGCATTGCCCGATAGCTTCGCCAACGGCGATAAAATATTGGTGTTGTGATGCTGCATGGAATCTGTCACGGTATCATTGGTCCTCCGCGTGGATTTGCGGGGCGTACGTTACTAGGTAGGCAGACCATACCTTATAAGGCTGCAGCTCCCGGCGGAGCCAACTCCATCGCTGCGCGTCTGCAGCCCAATGCGGTGGTAGGCGACATATTCATTTGCGGTATCGGTATTTCTCCAAGTAACGCTGCATTTCACGTACGTGCTGACGGCACTTATTACGCGGATGTACAAGGTAGCACTATATCACAGGTTGTTTCTGTTGACGGGTATAGCAAAGTGTTTTCGGGGCTCTATGGCGAAGGCACTCTTATCCTAAATGATAGACCTCCAGTGCCCGCCAG
>Ga0134122_10000234_pt1 | contig 34749 bp, 34 predicted proteins | sample KB302_FD_96461 | JGI IMG/M metagenome (GOLD analysis project Ga0134122, IMG submission 96461) | Terrestrial soil microbial communities without Nitrogen fertilizer from Kellogg Biological Station, Michigan, USA - KB3-0-2 | ecosystem: Environmental > Terrestrial > Soil > Unclassified ... | reverse complement strand
CTGAAGCAGGCGCACGGGCAACCTTCGGGGGGAGGGGCGCCGGCCGCTGCGCCGGTGGAGCGCGAGCCCCCCGAGGCGACGATGGAAGTGGCGGAGGATCCGGCGCTGGCGGCCCTCGCGAAGAGCCTGGCGCAGCGGTCGGCGGAGCTGGGGCGCTTCTACGCCATCTCGCCGATGAAGCAGGAGGACCGGGCGCGGCTGTTCAGGGGCGGCCAGGGCGTGGCGGGGGTGAAGATGAAGCTGGAGGGGGATGGGCGGAGTCGGCGGGTGGTCTTCGCGCCGGACAAGCCCACGCCCATGCCGAAGCGGGCGCTTCCGGTCCAGGACGACGAGGCGTAGGAGAGGGACGTGGGGAAGCCCAAGGCCCTCAAGGACAAGCTGTTCGGCGCGGCGGTGCTCAAGATGAGCTTCCGCCTGCGCGGGGACGAGGACTCGCCGGCGTTCCGGTTCGTGTACCCGGGCGTTCTGAGGGACCTGGAGCTCGAGGACGAGGCGGTGGAGAAGTACATCGCCGAGAACCGCGAGCAGGTGGAGACCGCCGCCAGAGGGAAGTCCGGGCCCGGGTCGGGCGACGACGACTGACGGGCCGCTGGAGCTGCAGATGACCGCCACCATCGCGGCGATCGCCACCGGCCCTGCGCCGGGCGGCATTGGCATCATCCGGCTCTCGGGGCCGCTGGCGCTGGAGGCGGCGCGCGCGGTGGCGCCGGATCTCCCCTCGGAGGTGGAGCCGCGGCGGGCGTACTTCACGCGGCTGTGCGGGCGGGAAGGGGCGCTGCTCGACGAGGGACTGGCGCTGTGGTTCGCCGCGCCGGCGTCGTACACGGGCGAGGAGGTGGTGGAGCTCCACGCCCACGGGAGTCCGCGGCTGCTGGAGCTGCTGCTGGGAGAGGTGCTGCGGGACGACCGGCTCCGCCTGGCGTCGCCCGGGGAGTTCAGCCGGCGCGCGTACCTGAACGGCAGGATGGACCTGGCGCGGGCGGAGGCGGTGGCGGACCTGGTGGCGGCGGAGAGCGAGGCGGCGGCTCGGGCCGCGGCGGCGTCGCTGCGCGGGGCGCTGTCCGAACGCGTCCAGGCGCTCCGGCGGCCGCTGCTGGAGCTTCACGCGGACCTGGAGGGGGTGCTCAATTTCCCCGACGAGGCGGAGGGCGCGGACGAGGGAACGGCGCGGCGGGTACGGGCGCTGGCGAGGGAGGCGGAGGAGCTGGCGCGCGGGGTGGGGGCGGGGCAGCTGGTCCGGCGCGGGGCGAAGGTGGCGCTGTTCGGGCCGGTGAACGCGGGGAAGTCGACGCTCTTCAACCGGCTGGTGGGGTCGGCCCGGGCGCTGGTGCACCCGGAGCCGGGGACGACGCGCGACGTGCTGGAGGCGAGGGTGGAACTGGGCGGCGTGGCGGTGACCTGGCTGGACACCGCGGGGCTGCGGTCGGCGGAGGGCGCGGTGGAGGCGCTCGGGGTGGAGCAGGCGCGGCGGGCGGTTCGCGAGGCCGATCTCGCGGTGCTGGTCGTTCCTCCCGAGGGAACCGAGGCGTCGCGATGCGCGTGGGTCGAGGAAGCCGGTCCCACCCCGGTGCTCCAGGTCCGAGGGAAGTCGGACCTTCCGGGCCCGGCGACCGCGGCGCTCGCCGTGAGCGGTCAGACCGGGGAGGGCGTGGAGGCGCTTCGGGCCGAAGTGCGGCGCCGGCTGGTGGGCGAGGGGGTGGTGGCAGGCGTGCTCGCGGCCTCCGAGCGCCAGGTGGCGGCGATCCGCCTCGCGTCCGAAGCGCTCCAGCGCGCCGCCGCGGCGGTGGACGTCAGCACGCTGGAGGTCGTCTCCGGGGAGCTGGGGATGGCGCTGGATTCCCTCGGGCAGGTCACCGGCGAGAGCGCGACCGAGGCGCTTCTCGACGAGGTGTTCCGCCGTTTCTGCGTCGGAAAGTAGAACCCCTTGCAATTACGGCAAGTTGACCGCCCCGTGGGTCCTACGAAAACTACGCCGCGCGCTGGGAGCTGACGCCGAGCAGCTGGTGGCAGCGCTGGATGGCGCGCATGACGCAGTCCATGTCCAGCGGCGCCAGCAGGAAGCTGCACGCGTCCAGCTTCTCCGCCCGGGGGAAATCCTCCGCGCGCTTGGCCGCGGCGATGAGCAGCGACCGGCACCGGCCCCCACCCAGCAGCGCCTCCATCGCGGAGACCGGCGCGAGCACGATCTCCCTCGGACCGGCGAGCAGCACGTCCGCCGAATGCGCCACCCGCCCGGAGATCCCCCGCGCCGCCAACCCCTGCACCAGCGTCCCCGCGTCCTCCTCCGGCCATCCGTACACGAGCACCGCGGGCGCACTCGCCTTTGAGCTGTACATCCGCGCGATGCCCCGGGCGATCGCCTCGTCCGTCGCCAGGAACGCCCGCAGCGCCTTCGCCCCGGTCGCCGCGCGCAGGTCTTCGAGATGATCCGGCGTCGCCGGTGCCCCCACCGCGATGGACATCACCCCGGTCCGCTCATCGTGGTGCAACGGCAGGGCGCGGAAGTGCTCCGCCGCCGCCCGCGAGAGGAACCGGACCAGCGACGCATCCGGCGTCTCCCGATCGACATCAATGGCCGGCAACCCCGCCTGCGCGGCCAGCGCCGCCAGCACCTGGTCGTTGCTGCACATGCGGAGGGCTACCAGGCTCGCTCCGAGCGGGCGGCCTTGAAGCCGCTGGTGCGTCAACGCATCCTGGAGTTGGAAAGTGTCGATGGATCCGTGCGCGAGCAGGATCTCACCAAGTCGCTGGCTCATTGAGGGCCCCCGCCGTTAGCAATCCGCTGGCCATGAACTTCTTTGGCCCCATCGGCCATTATGACGCGCTGTTCCGCGGACTTAGCGCATGGCGTTGAGTAGGCGACTGAGTCATTCGTTGCACACTGTGAAGGCCCGTGCATAGGTGTGGACCCATCGGTACGGCCTGAAGAAATGGCGATCGCCGTGGACATGGTCGTGGTGGGCCTGGGGCACGCCGGCTGCGAGGCGGCGCTGGCGGGCGCGCGGATGGGCCTCTCCGTCGCCGGCGTCACCCTCCGCCGCGACCGCGCCGCGGTGATGAGTTGCAACCCCGCCATCGGGGGGACCGCGAAGGGCCACCTGGTCCGGGAGTTGGACGCGCTCGGCGGGGAGATGGGCCGCGCGGCGGACCTCACCGGTACGCACTTCAAGACCCTCAACGCCTCCCGCGGCCCGGCCGTCCGCGCCAGCCGCGTCCTCTGCGACCGCGACGCCTACGCCGCCCGGATGCAGGCCGTTCTCGCCGGCCAGCCGCGACTCCAGCTCGTCGAGGGTGAGGTCGCGGACGTACTCATCGAGAACGACGAGGTTCGCGGGGTCCGCCTCCGCGACGGCCAGGAGGTGCTGGCGCGCGCAGTGGTCCTCACCACCGGCACCTTCCTCCAGGCGCTCATGCATGTCGGCGACGAGCGCTCCATTGGCGGTCGCCACGGGGACGAGGCCTCCGTCGGGCTCTCCGCCAGCCTGCGCGCCATGGGCCTGCAGCTGGGACGCTTCAAGACCGGCACGCCAGCGCGCCTCCTCCGCGACAGCATCGACCTCTCCCGCTGCGAGCCGCAGCCCGGCGACCCCATCCCCAGGCCGTTCTCCACCCGGACCGCCGAGGCGCGCGCCGCCGGGGAGCCGTTCCCCTCTCTCACGCCGCTCCTCTGCCACGTCACCTTCACGACCGAGCGGACCCACGAGGTCATCCGCCGGAACCTCCACCGCTCGCCGCTCTTTCAGGGGGCCATCATCGGCCGCGGCCCGCGCTATTGCCCCTCCGTCGAGGACAAGGTGGTCCGCTTCGCCGATCGCCCCCGCCACCAGGTCTTCCTCGAACCGGAAGGCCCGGACAGCCCCCTCGTCTACCCGGCCGGCCTCTCCACCAGCCTCCCCGCGGACGTGCAGCTCGAGTGGCTCCGCACCATCCCGGGCCTGGAGCGCGTGGAGGTCGCCCGCTTCGGCTACGCCGTCGAGTACGACTACGCCTTCCCCACCCAGCTCCGCCCGACGCTGGAGGCGAAGGCGATCCGCGGCCTCTTCCTCGCCGGCCAGCTCAACGGCACCTCCGGCTACGAGGAGGCGGCCTTCCAGGGCCTCTGGGCGGGCGCCAACGCCGCGCTCCAGGTCCAGGGCGCGCCGCCGCTCGTCCTCGGCCGGCACGAGGCGCACGGCGCGGTCCTGGTGGACGAACTGGTGACCTGCGGCGTGGACGAGCCGTTCCGGATGCTCACCTCCCGCTCCGAGCACCGCCTTCGCCTCCGCGAAGGCAACGCCGATCTCCGCCTCGCCGCCCAGGGCCACCGCATCGGCCTCGTCCCGCGCAAGCGCCTGGAGCAGGTGGAGGCCCGCCGCGCCGCCATCGACCACGAGCGCGCCCGCCTCGCCCGCGCCGGTCTCACCATCCCCCTCAAGCGGCCGGACGCCAGCTACGAATCGCTGAAGGCCCAGGACCCCGGCCGCCCCGACCTCCCACCCGACGTGGTCGAGGAGGTCGAGGTCGAGGTGAAGTACGAGGGCTATCTGACCGCGGCGGCGAGGGCGGCCGCTCGCCTGGAGGAGGCGTGGGACCACTGGGCCGTCCCCGCCACCCTGAACTTCAGCGAGATCCGCGGGTTATCCACCGAGGCCGCGGAGAAGCTCCAGCGCGTCCGGCCCACCACCGTGGGCCAGCTCCGCCGCATCCCCGGCCTCACCGACGCCGCCCGCCAGCTCCTCCTTATCCACCTCCGGCGGCATCGCGACCACCGCGCCGGCCGCCCCTCATCGGACCCAGGCACTCCTCTCTGAGGGACTCTGAAAGTGCGCGAAGTAGCGTGGTTTTTTTCACTGTGGACAACGTGTTGGCAAGTGCCTCCCGACGAAGGCGGGAAACAAATCCGGTGGGTTACACCCTCCCACGGAGCGGCGCGCTGTGGATAACAAGGCCCTCCAGACGCGCCTCGTCGAGGGGGCCGCCGCTCTCGGAGTGACGCTCCCGGAGCGCGCCGCGAGCCTGCTCCTCCGCTACTCGGCCGAGCTGCTCCGCTGGAACGCCAAGGTGAACCTCACCGCCATCACCGACCCGGCCGAGGTGGTGGAGAAGCACCTGCTGGACTCGCTGGCGGTGGCGGCGGAGGTGGCGGGGGCGGGGACCCTCCTGGACATGGGCTGCGGCGCCGGGCTGCCCGGCCTGCCGCTCAAGGTCCTCCAGCCCGAGCTGCGGGTCACCCTGGTGGACTCGGTGGCGAAGAAGGTCGGCTTCGTGAAGGCCGCCGCGGCGGCGCTGGGCCTCCAAGGCATCACCGCGGTCCACCAGCGCCTCGCGGGGCACCCGGACGCGGAAGGCCTCCCGCGCGCCGGGGCGGTGATCTCCCGGGCCTTCACCGAGCTCACGGAGTTCCTCCCGCTCGCCGCCCCCTACCTCGCCGAACCCGGCGGCCGCGTGGTGGCGATGCTGGGCAAGGCGCCGCAGGACCCCGCATCCGCCGCCGCCCGCGCCGGGCTCCAGCTCCAGGCCGTGCGCCGCTACGCGCTGCCCTTCTCCGGCGCCGAGCGCCACGTCGCCGTCTTCCAGCGCTGACGCTCCCACGCGCTGGCCGCGCCACGCCTCCCTCCCACGGCATGCCCTGGATGTTCCACGTGGAACACAGGCCTGCTCGCGGGCTCAGCGGGCGTTCCACGTGGAACACGCTCGACCCTCAGCCGAGCGTCACTTCACGTATCGCCACGCCCTCACATGCCTTGCGCCCCACCATCACTTCAAGGGATAAACCCTTGGGGTCCGGGCTGTTCTGCCGGCCAAGCACAGGGAGGGACGCGCCGTGGGCCGCATCATCTGCATCTCGAACCAGAAGGGTGGCGTGGGGAAGACCACCACGGCCATCAACCTCGCCGCCAGCCTGGCGTCCGCGGAGCGGCGGACGCTCCTGGTGGACATGGACCCGCAGGGCAACGCGGGCAGCGGCCTGGGGCTCAAGCGCGAACAGATGCGCGGCACCATCTACGAGGCCCTCCTCGACGACCGGCCGATGCGCGAGCTGATCCACGCCACCGAGCTTCGCTTCCTCGAGGTCGTCCCCGCCACGCCGGACCTCACCGGCGCCGAGGTGGAGCTGGTCTCCGCCGAACGCCGCGAGTACCGCCTGCGCGACGCGCTCCGGCCGATCGCGGACGGCTACGACTACGTGCTGATCGACTGCCCGCCGTCGCTCGGACTGCTCACCGTCAACTCGCTCACCGCCGCGGACTCCGTCCTCATCCCGCTCCAGTGCGAGTACTACGCGCTGGAGGGGCTCTCACAGCTGATGCACACCATCGACCTGGTGAAGAAGGGCCTCAACCCGGACCTCCTCACCGAGGGGATCCTCCTCACCATGTTCGACGCGCGCGCCAACATCGCCCACCAGGTGGCGCAGGAGGTCCGCGGCTACTTCGCCGACCTCGTCTTCGGCGCGGTGGTCCCGCGCAACGTCCGCCTGGCGGAGTGCCCCAGCTTCGGCAAGCCGATCGTCCTCTACGACATCAAGTCCAAGGGCTGCGAGAGCTACCTGCAGCTGGGCAAAGAGATCATGCGGCGGGAGAAGATCGCCCCGACGCCGGTGGCCGCTTGATGCTGGAGCCCGCACCGGGAAGTATGGGGCCCGTGAGCACGGGGGAGAGGGGCCCGAAGCGCGCGCTGGGACGAGGGCTCTCGGCGCTGATCCCACAGGCCGCGCTGGGCACGACGGCGGGCGCCGTCTCCGTCTCCGGCGCGCTGCCCGAGGGGAGCGGCGTCCAGCGCCTCCCCGTGGACGCCATCCGCCGCGACCACCACCAGCCCCGCAAGCAGTTCGACGAGGCCAGGCTCCACGAGCTGGCGGAGTCCATCAAGGCCCAGGGGATGATCCAGCCGGTGCTCGTCCGCCGCGCCGGGAACGACTACCAGCTCATCGCCGGCGAGCGCCGCTGGCGGGCCGCCCAGCTCGCCGGGCTGAGCGCCGTCCCCGCCATCGTCCGCGAGGCCACCGACGCGCAGGCCTTCGAGCTGGCCCTGGTCGAGAACCTCCAGCGCGCGGACCTCAACCCCATCGAGGAGGCGGAGGGGTACCGCCGCCTGGTGGACGAGTACCACCTCACGCAGGAGCAGGTGAGCCAGCGCGTGGGGAAGGACCGCTCCACCGTCGCCAACGCGCTCCGCCTGCTCGGGCTGCCGGATGAGGTGAAGCAGCTCTTGGCCCAGGGCGCGCTCGACATGGGCCACGCCCGCGCGCTGCTCGGGGCGCCCAGGGTCTCTGTCATGGTATCCCTGGCGGAGAAGGTGGCCGAGGGGCGGCTCTCCGTCCGCGAGACCGAGCGGCTGGTGCGGTCCACCAAGGAGGAGGGGAAGGCCTCCGCCCGAGGGGAGAAGGCCGCCCCCAAGGCCTCGCCGGCGGCCCGCGCGATGGTGGACGAGCTGCAGCGCCTGTTCGGGACGAAAGTTCATCTGCATGACCGTGGCGGGAAGGGGTCGGTAGAAATCGAGTTTTTCTCTTACGAAGATCTCGACCGCCTGCTCTCTTTGTTCCGAAAGTAAGAGCCCAACGACATGGCGATCCTCGGTAAGCAAACGAATCCATCGGTTCCAGCTGGGGTGAAGAGGGAGGAAGACAACGTGGTCGCGAGACCTGGAGAGGTCCACACGCTGCTGGGGAAGGGCAGCGAGTTCGAAGGGAAGCTGACGTTCGAGGGGCAGGTCCGGATCGACGGCAAGTTCAGCGGGCAGATCTTCACCAAGGACGTCCTCGTCATCGGCGACGGCGCGAGGGTGAACGCGGAGATCAACGCCGGCACCGTCATCGTCAACGGCGTGGTGGAGGGGAATATCCGCGCCACCGGCACCATCGAGCTGCACCAGCCCGGGCGCGTGAAGGGGAACATCGAGACGCCGTCCCTCTCGATGGACAAGGGCGTCATCTTCGAGGGGAGCTGCAAGATGGAGGCGATCGGCAAAGGCGGCGCCCCCACGCCCAGCGCACCGCCGCCGCCGCTCCCGAGTGAGAAGAAGTAGCGCGCTCATCCTGTTGCTGGCGCTCTCCTGCAAGCGCCCGGCGGAGGAGACCCCTCCGCCCGCGCCGGACGCGCACCCCAGCCGCGGCGTGGTGGTGCCGCTGGCGGACGGGTGGAGCGCGCGGGTGGGCGCCGAGAACAGCCTCACCGTCGGGCCGCCCGGTCGAGCGGTGCTCCGCATCGACCTGCGCCCCGGCGCTGCCGCCGCCAAGCCCGACTCGGAGGCGCTGGCGAAGGCGTTCGTCGCCGGCCTCGACGGCGGCACCTCCTCCGTCGCGGTGAAGAAGAAGGACCAGGACGGGTTCTCCTGGGTCTCGTTCAAGCTCTCGCTGGGAACCGGCGGCCCGCGCGGCGCGGGCGCTCCCGGCGAGCCGGCCCTCCTGGGCGCCAAGGTGCTGGGCGACGACCTCTTCCTGTGCGCCACGCTCCCCGGCGCCTCCGAATCCGAGGTGGAATCGGCGGCCAAGGCATGCGAAGGCATCTCGTACTCCGCGGGGCCGTGAGACCGTGAGACGACCATGAGCGCGACCATCGCCATCGCGGTGCACGGCGGCGCCGGCCCCATCACCCCCGACGACCAGCCGGGGCCGTCGGAGCGCGGGTGCCTGCTGGCGGCGCGCGCCGGCCACGTGCTCCTCCGCTCGGGCGCCAGCGCGCTGGACGCGGTGGTGGAGGCGGTGGCCATCCTCGAGGACGACCCGCTGTTCAACGCCGGCACCGGGTCCGTGCTCAACGAGGACGGCGAGGTGGAGATGGATGCCTCGCTGATGGAGGGTGAGCAATTGCGCGCCGGCGCGGTGGCGCTGGTCCGCACGGTGAAGAACCCCATCCGGCTGGCGCGGGCGGTGATGGAGCGCACGCCGCACCTGTTCCTCGCCGGGGGGGGCGCGCGCGCGCTGGCGCAGGAGGCCGGGTTGCAGGAGCTGGACCCGCGCGCCTTCGTGGTGCCGAGGATGGCCGCCCGCTGGGAGCAGGAGCGGGTGAGGCGCCAGGCGCTGCCGCCCGTCCCCGGCACGGTGGGCGCGGTGGCGCTCGACCAGAGGGGCCACGTGGCGGCCGCGACGTCCACCGGCGGGACCAGCTACAAGCGGCGAGGCCGCATCGGCGACTCGCCGCTCATCGGCTGCGGCACGTACGCGGACGACCGCACCGGCGCCGCCTCCGCGACCGGCCACGGCGAATCCATCATCAAGGTGGTGCTGGCCAAGGCGGCCTGCGACGGCATCGAGGCGGGGTTCTCCGCCGACCGGGCGGCGGCGGCGGCGCTCGGCCGGCTGGAGCGCGTCGGCGGGAGGGCGGGCCTCATCCTCATCGACCACGCCGGCGGCATCGGCCTGGCCTGCAACACCGAGCGGATGGCGCGCGCGTGGATCGACTTCTCCGGGGCGGAGCGGTCCGCGTTCACCCGGGGCGATCTCTGAGGCATAACCGCCTCATGAACAAGCGCGAGCTGGAGCAGGGCATCCAGGTGGACCTGGCCGGGCACCTGACCTACGGCGACTACCTGAGGCTGGACGCGCTGCTCCGCGCGCAGGACCTCCGCTCGGACCCGCCGCACCACGACGAGATGCTGTTCATCATCCAGCACCAGACGTCCGAGCTGTGGATGAAGCTGATGATCCACGAGCTCACCGCGGCGCTGGGGTTCGTGCGCAAGGACGAGCTGGAGCCGTGCTTCAAGATCCTCGCCCGGGTGGGCCACATCCAGGAGATGCTGTTCGCGCAGTGGGGCGTGCTGGAGACGCTCACCCCCAACGAGTACCTCGAGTTCCGCGGCGCGCTGGGCCCGGCGTCCGGCTTCCAGTCGTACCAGTACCGCGCCATCGAGTTCCTGCTGGGGAACAAGGACCAGGACGCCATCAAGCCCTTCCGCCACCTGCCGGAGATCCACGCCTGGCTGGAGCGGGTCCTCCGCGCGCCGTCCCTCTACGACGAGTTCCTCCGCTACCTCCACCGCCGCGGCCACGCCGTCCCCGCCTCCAAGGTGGAGCGCGACTTCACCCAGCCCTACGAGCGCGACGACGCGGTGACGGCGGTCTTCCGGCGCATCTACGAGAACACCCCCCAGCACTGGGACGAGTACGAGATGTGCGAGAAGCTGATCGACGTGGAGGAGCGCTTCCAGCTCTGGCGCTTCCGCCACATGAAGACCGTGCAGCGCATCATCGGCTTCAAGCGGGGCACCGGCGGCAGCTCCGGCGTGGGGTTCCTCCGAAAAGCCCTGGACCTGACGTTCTTCCCCGAGCTGTGGGACGTCCGCACCGAGTTGGAGCCGCGCCCGCGTCAGGGCCCGGCGTAGCATGGGCCTTCGTGGAGCCCAGGCCGCCACCGGTGTTCGAGAAGGCGCAGATCCTCTGCTACCGGGTGTTCGACGTGGCGGAGGAGATCGACCTGGAGCGCGCCCGCGCGCTGGTCACCGAGGAGTCGCGCCGCCTGAAGCTGGGCCGCGAGGGGTCGCAGTACCTGGAGCTGCCCAACCCGCCGCTGGCGGTGGACATGGGCAAGCGCGTGCTCCCGCTGCGCGCCGGCGCGCTGAGCGTGGACGCCGAGGTCCGCGTCTACGACCACGGCGCCATGTCCGTGCAGCTCAAGGTGCCGATCCCGCCCGGGACCACCCTCACCGGCCTCGTCCCCCTGGCGGACGAGCTGTACGACACCCCGGCGGTGGAAGCCCTCTGCGCGGAGATCGCCAAGGGCCTCCGCTCGACCATGGCGCCGGCCATGCTGGACGCCCATTTCTGGGACCAGAACGAGTCCTACACGGTCATCTTCGCGGAGCGCCTGAGCGGGAATTCCTCCCCGGAGGACCTGCTGGAGCACCCGGAGCTGACCAACCTCCTCCTCGGTGAGGCCCACGGCGCCCGCCTCTCCCGGCGCGAGCGCGAGGAGGTCACCCAGCACCGCTTCAGCTACACCGACCAGGACCTGGTGGTGGTGGACTGGAACTCGGCCTTCGTGCTGGAGCCGTCCGGGTCGCTCGACATCCCGGACATCCTGGAGATCTGCAACGCCCAGCTGCTGGAGCTGCGGTACTACGACGACCTGCTCGACGAGCAGCTCAAGCGCATCTACGACGAGATCCAGGCGAAAAAGGCCAGGCGGTACGGCCTGTTCCGCCGCAGCCCCTACAAGGCCCTGGCGCGGCGGGTGCTGGCCATGGTGCTGGAGATGAGCGAGTTCATCGAGCGCGTGGAGAACTCGCTCAAGGTGATCGGCGACTTCTACCTGGCCAAGGTCTACGAGGGCGCGCTGGGCCGGCTGCGCATCAACGCCTGGCAGGAGTCGGTGACCCGGAAGCAGCAGCTGCTGGGGAACGTCTACCAACTGCTCAAGGACGAGGTGGAGCACGAGCGGTCGTTCACCCTGGAGGTGACGATCGCCATCCTCATCGTGGGGGAGTTGCTGCTGGCCGTCCTCTCCGTGCTGGGGCAAGTCGGGGGGCACTGAAAGCGGCGAGATCGCGCGAAACTCAGTTAAGCTGCCTCGCTCCCCTGATGGCAGACCACGGCCAGAGCCTGTTCGGCGAGGTGCTCCTCAAGCTCGGCCTCGTCACTCGACCGCAGCTCGAGGAGGCCCTGAAGCTCCAGCAGGTGACCGGACAGCGGGTGGGAGAAGCGCTCCTTTCGCTGAACTACGTCACCCGCGATCAGCTCAAAGGGGCGCTGCTGGAGTCGCTCGGCCTCTCGGACGAGATGGCCACGGGCAAGCCCCGGCTGGGGGAGCTGCTCCTGGGCCTGAAGTACGTGACGCAGGAGCAGGTGGACGAGGCGATGCAGCAGCAGCGGCGGGACGGGCGCAAGCTGGGGGAGATCCTGGTGGAGCAGGGCGCCTGCACCTTCAAGCAGATCTACGAGGCGCTCTCGCTGCAGACCCGCGGCACCGAGACCAAGCTCCCGCGCCCCTCCGGCAAGCGGCGGGTGCTGGTGGTGGACGACTCGCCGCTGGCGCGCGCGTTCGTGCAGAACGGCCTGGAAGAGAAGGGCTACGAGGTCGTCTGCTTCGAGGACCCGGTGGTGGTGCTGGACCAGGTCACCGAGCTGAAGCCGAACATCGTCCTCTCCGACCTGGAGATGCCGGGGATGGACGGGGCGGAGCTGTGCCGGCGGCTGAAGGACGGGCCGGCGCGCGCCATCCCGGTCATCATCCTCACCGCCAACGACACCGAGGCGCAGCGGGTGGGCGGCCTGCGCGCCGGCGCGGACGACTACGTGAGCAAGAGCGCGTCGATGGACGAGCTCTCCGCCCGCATCGAGTCGGTGGTGCGGCGCACCGCGGAGACGGAGCGGATGCGCAAGCTGTTCGCCCGGTACACCTCCGACGCGGTGGTGGAGGAGATCCTCAAGCGGCCGGGGGAGATCGTCCTCACCGGCGAGAAGCGCGAGGCCACGCTGCTGTTCGCGGACATCCGCAACTTCACCGCCATGTCGGAGACCCTCAAGCCGGAAGAGGTGGTGGCGGTGCTCAACGTGGTGCTCGCCCGGCTGGCGGACGCGGTGCTCACCTGCGGCGGCACGCTGGACAAGTTCCTCGGGGACGGGCTGATGGCGGTGTTCGGCGCCCCGGTCCGCCGCGAGGACGACGCCCTGCACGCGCTCCAGGCGGCGGAGATGATGATGGAGGCGGTGCGGGACCTGAACGCGCAGGGCCAGGCCGAGCAGCGCGCCGGCCGCCGCCGCTTCCCGCCCGAGGACCTCTCCCTGGGGGTGGGCATCAACACCGGGCCGGTGGTCGCCGGCAACGTCGGCTCCGAGGCCCGGACGGAATACACCTGCATCGGCGACGCGGTGAACGTGGCGGCGCGGTTATGCGCGCTGGCCGGGCCGGGGGAGATCCTGGTCGGCGTGCGCACGCGCGAGGTCATCGGCGGGGGCGCCCGCTTCGAGGACCTGCCGCCGGTGCGCCTGAAGGGAAAGGCCAACCCGGTGCCGCTCTACCGGGCCCAGTGGGGATACCTCGCCGGGATGTAGAACCAGGAGGTCACCATGACGTATCGCGGCTACAGCGAACCGGACCTGGTCACGAACCGGAGCTCCCTCTTTCTCTACGGCGGCTCCCCCACGGACCGGCGGGCGTGGGCGATGGAGGCCCAGCAGAGCTTCGCCGCCGAGGGGCCGCTGGTGGAGGTGAGCTCCCCGGAGCAGTTGGCGCCCGCGCTGGCGATGAAGGGGGGGGTGGTGTTCCTCCCGGACGCGCCCGCGCTGGGGCTGGAGGCGCAGGGGCAGATCCTCCGCTGCCTCCAGCAGCAGGAGGAGCGGCCCAAGGTGGTGCTGGGGATGCAGCGCCGCCCGGTGGACCTGCGCGACGCCGGGTCGCTGCGGGACGACCTGCTCTACCGGCTGCAGAACGCGGTGGTCGACCTGGGCGTGGAGGACGTGGCTCAGAAGATCCGCGCCCGGCGGCAGAAGCGCGCCCCCGGCGCGGGGGCGAAGAAGCCGGCGGCCAAGGCCGCGCGCAAGCGCTCCCCTCCGGCACCGAAGTCGAGCAAGAAGAAGCGGCGCTGAACCCCTCACGCGTCGCTCCTGGAACGTCCGCATCCGCGCTGCCGCGGCGGGCCCGCGGGGGAAAGTCAGCGACGCGGGCTGCTGCTCGAGCTGGGCCGCGTGCCGCGCCATGCCCGCGGGCGGAAGCGGCGACCAGTGAAAGGCGCAGCTGCGCTGTAACGCTCGAGCTGCGTGGCAGCGATGAAGCGGTGAGGGCGCGGCGCTCAGCGATGCTTCTGCCCGCGCTTCACCTTCGTCCCCGGCGCGGGCGGTCTGGGAGGCCGCTTCGCGCGCGCCACCTTCGCGGCCACCGGGACCACCTTGCGGCCCACGACGCGCGGCGGGGCCGGGATGGGCCTCGGGCGCGGCGGAGGCGACGCCTTCAGCTCGCGGAGGTCGGCCGGGCGCTCGCGGAACGGCGGTGGCCCGCGCTCCAGGTCCGCCATCGCGCGGAGGATGGCCCGAATGCCCCGCACCCACTCGACCGCCCCGCGGATCCGCTCCCGCACGCCGCCGATCAGCCCCATGCCGGAAAGCTAGGCACGGAACTTCGGCTCAGTACCCCCGGTTGGCCAGCAGCCCGGCGTCGCGGAGGAGGCGGTCCACCGCGTCGTCCTCGTGCGAGTCGTAGTACCCGCGGATCCGCATCTCCGGATCGATCAGGACGAAGTGGGTACCGTGGAAGATGGCGGTCAGGTCGTCGTCGTCCTTCCCCGGCTCCCGCCCCATGGACGTCTTCAGCCCGTCCACCACCGTGCGCTTGATCTGCTCCGGGTCGCCGGTGAGGAAGGTCCACGCCCGCGGGCTGACGCGGTTCCTCTTCGCGTACTCCAGCAGCACCTCCGGCGTGTCGTGCTCCGGGTCCACCGAGAAGGACACCAGGTGGAACGCCTGGCCCAGCCCGCGGCCGCGGTGCTGGAGCTGGAACATCTCCTTGGTGAAGCGGGGGCACTCGGTAGGACAGCGGGTGAAGATGAAGTTGGCCACCCAGATGCGGCCCTTCAGCTCGCTCGACCCGAAGTCCTGCCCGTACTGGTTCTTGAAGTGGAAGTCCGGCAGCGTCCCCAGCACCGGCAGGGGCGGCGGGAGCTGGATGGCCATCGTCCGGGCGATGGGCCAGGCCACCCCGATCAGGATGAACACCGCCCAGAAGGCGGGCTTGCCGACCAGCGTGTAGATGCGGGCGCCGACGGCGTCCCCCACTCGGGCGGCGAATTTCTTGATCGCGGTCATGACGCGGCGTGAGTACCAGCAGTTCCGTCGGAAAAACAACTTGCTGCGCTGCGAAACTGCGTACTACGAAAGCGGTCCCATGAGCGCCACTGCCACCGCTGACGCCGGGCACCACGAGGAGCACCACGGCATCGGCGGTCACCTGCTTCCGTCCGATCCCTCCGTCGGCCTCGCCACCTCCGGGAAGATCGGGATGTGGATCTTCCTGCTCTCCGACGCGTTTTCGTTCGGCGGGCTCCTGCTCGCGTACGGCATCCTCCGCGGCGGGTCGTCCGTCTGGCACCACGAGGGCGAGCCCAGCCTCGGCATCAACTTCACCGCCGGCCTCACCTTCCTGCTCATCTGCTCGTCGGTGACCATGGTGATGGCGGTGGCCAACGCCGCCGAGGGCAACAAGAGCAAGGTCACCATGTGGCTGGCGCTCACCGCCCTGGGCGGCGCCCTCTTCCTCACCGGCCAGTTCCAGGAGTACTTCGGCATCTGGTCGGAGGGGCTGACGCACGAGGGGCTGCACTTCGGCCACAGCTCGTACGCCTCGACCTTCTACCTGATCACCAGCTTCCACGGCGCCCACGTCTTCTCCGGCACGCTCTACATCCTCATCACCACCTTGAGGAACGCGCGCGGGAAGGCGGACGCCAACGAGATCGAGATCCTCGGCCTCTTCTGGCACTTCGTGGACCTGATCTGGATCCTCGTCTTCACCTTCGTCTACTTGCTCTAGTCCGCGCCCAAGGCCCCTCCAAGGTCCCTCGCCCAATGTCCACCGACGCTCCGACCTCTGCTCCCACCGAGCACGCCACCCACAGCCGCCGCCCGTACATGGTCATCTTCGGGCTGCTCTTCGCCTTCACCATCCTCGAAGTGGCGGTGGCGCTCCCGTCCATGGGCGTCGCCCGCGGCTTCAAGGTGTCCGCGCTCATCATCCTGGCGCTCACCAAGGCGGCGATGGTCGCCCTGTGGTTCATGCACCTGAAGTCGGAGTTCAAGGTGCTGCGCTGGTCGGTGCTGCTGCCCTTCGCCTTCCCGGCGCTCTACGCGGTCGTCCTCATCTCCGAGGCGGCGTGGAGGCTCTTGAGCTGATGGCCCTCCGCCGCTGGGTCATCGCCGCATCGCTCGCCGCGGGCCTGTGGGCCCTGCCGGCCGCCGCGTGCCCGGCCTGCGCCGGGCGCGACAACGAGAACCCGAACCGCACCGCCTTTTTCCTGGGGGCGATGATCCTGCTGCCGTGGACCGTGGCCGGGGGCGTGATCCTCGCCCTCCGCCGCCTCAAGGACGACCCTTCGACACCTTCCGAGAACGGAGACGGAAACGAGCCATGACTCTCCACTGGACCCTGACGGCCGTGCTGGGCGCCGTGCAGCCGGAGACCGGGATCGGCCTGCCGCGAGACGTCTCGCTCAACGGCCACCTGTCGGACTGGCTGACCAACGTCACCCACGTCTTCAACATCATCCTCTTCACCATCATGTGCATCTGGATGGGGCTCGCCTGCTTCCGGCACGGCGCGACCCACGAGGCGGAGTACGACCGCGGTGACTCCGCGCGGTCGATCAAGATCGCCCTGATGCTCTCCGCGGTCATCTTCTTCGTGGTGGACGGCAACCTGTTCGTCAACACCATCAACGACCTCTCTACCGTCTGGAACTACGAGGCCGTGGAGAAGAAGCCGGACACCCTGCGCATCGAGGTCAACGCCCACCAGTGGGCCTGGGACGGGCGCTACGCCGGCCCGGACGGCAAGTTCAACACCGAGGATGACGTGGTGGTGTGGAACGACTTCAAGGTGCCGGTGGACACGCCGATCTACGTCCAGCTCGCCTCCACCGACGTCATCCACTCCTTCTACCTGCCCAACTTCCGCTCCAAGCAGGACGCGGTGCCGGGCCAGGTGAACCCCATCTGGTTCCAGGCGAAGGAGACGGGGGACTTCGACATCGGCTGCGCGCAGCACTGCGGCACGCACCACTACAAGATGAAGGGCCTGCTCAGCGTGGTCTCGAAGGAAGAGTTCCAGAAGTGGCTGAAGGAGGCCTCGGTGAACGGCCAGCGGGCGTTCGACGCCAACGACGGCGCGGCGCACTGGGGCTGGGACTGGAAGAAGTACTAGGGGACGCCATGGATACCTCGACCGTCGCGCGCGCGCCGCACGTCCACCCCGAGCCCACCACGTTCTGGGGCAAGTACCTCTTCTCCACCGACCACAAGGTCATCGCCAAGCAGTTCCTGTGGACCGGCCTGTTCTTCCTCGCCTTCGGCGGCACGCTGGCGATGATGATCCGCTGGCAGTGGGCCTTCCCCGGGGAGAAGGTGCCCATCCTGGGCGTCTTCCTCTCCCGGTCCGAGGGGATCATCACCCCGGCCAACTACCAGTCCATCTTCACCATGCACGGGCTGATCATGATCTTCTGGGCGATCACGCCCTTCATGATCGGCTGCTTCGGGAACTACACCCTGCCGCTGCAGATCGGCGCGCAGGACATGTGCTTCCCGCGGCTGAACCTGATGTCGTACTGGACGTTCGCCATCTCCGGTGTGCTGATCGTCTCCTCCTTCTTCGTGCAGTTGGGGACGGCGGCCGCGGGGTGGACGACGTACGCGCCGCTCTCGACGAACGTGGGGACGCCGGGCCTGGGGCAGACGTTGGTGGTCGCCGCGGTGTTCGTCACCGGCGTGGCTACCATCATGGGCGGCGTCAACTACGTCACCACCGTCATCCGCCTCCGCGCGCCTGGGATGACGTAGATGCGCCTGCCGCTCAACGTGTGGGGCATGTGGCTGACCGCTGTCCTCAACGTGCTGTTCGTTCCGGTGCTCGGGTCGGCGGCGCTGCTGCTCCTGTTGGACCGCGCCTTCGGCACCCAGTTCTTCGTCGCCGGCGCGGCGGGCGTGAAGGGCGGCGGTGACCCGCTCCTCTTCCAGCACCTGTTCTGGATCTTCGGCCACCCGGAGGTCTACATCCTCATCCTCCCGGCGTGGGGGATCATCTCGGACATCATCCCCATGTTCTCGCGCAAGCCGGCGTACTGGTACGCGGGGACCGTCTGGTCCATGGTGGCCGTCACCGTGCTGTCGGCCGTCGTCTACGGCCACCACATGTTCCTCACCGGCATGAACCCGCTGCTGGGCAAGGGGTTCATGACCTTCACGCTGATCATCTCGGTGCCGGCGGAGGTGCTGTTCCTCAACTGGCTCCACACCATGTGGCACGGGTCGAACCGCTTCCCCACGCCCATGCTCTTCGCGGTGGGGACGGTGTTCGTGTTCGGCCTGGGTGGGCTCACCGGCCTGTACCTGGGCACCATCGCCACGGACATCTACCTGCACGACACCATGTGGGTGGTGGGCCACTTCCACCTGACGATGGCGGCGGCGGCGTTCCTGGGGAGCTTCTCCGGCCTCTACTACTGGTTCCCGAAGATGTTCGGTCGCCAGATGAACGAGACGCTGGGCAAGGTGCACTTCTGGGGGTCGGTGACGTTCATCGTCTTGGTGTTCAGCGGGCAGCTGGTGGTCGGCTTCTCCGGCCAGCAACGCCGCCTCTACGACCCGTACCAGTACACCTACCTCAAGCACCTGCTCACCGCGAACCAGCTCACCAGCTACGCGGCGTTCCTGCTGGCGGCGTTCCAGATCCCCTTCATCATCAACTTCTTCCGCAGCATGTTCTCCGGGCCGAAGGCGGAGCAGAACCCGTGGAACGCCACCACGCTGGAGTGGACGAACGCCTCGTCCCCGCCGGCGCACTACAACTACAACCCGGTCCCCACCGTCTACCGCGGCCCGCACGAGCTGGCCAACCCGGAGGTCAAGAAGGCCACCGGGCGGGACTGGGCGGGGCAGTCGGAAGAGCTGCCCGCCGGCGTGAACACCCCGGCGCTGAAGCCCAGCTAGGCGCGCAACCGTGGCGGAGGCGATCATCCAGCCCATGGCAGAACCGGTCCGCTACCGGCCCTCCGGGGCGCGGCAAGAGACGACCGCCATGATGGGCATGGTCCTCTTCCTGGGCGCGTGGTCGATGATGTTCGCCGCGTTCTTCCTCGCCTACGGGTTCATGCGGGCGCGGCTCACCTCCTGGCCGCCGGTGGGCGTGGCGCCGTTGCCGTGGAAGCTCCCGCTGGGGAACACGCTGGTGCTCCTGCTCAGCTCCGCCAGCTACCAGCTCGGGGTGCGGCGGGTGCGGGCGAAGGACCGGAGGGCGTGGGCGTGGCTCCTGGGCGCGGCGCTCCTGGGCGCGCTCTTCGTGGGGCTGCAGGGCGTGCTGTGGCGGCTGATGTACATGCGGGACCTGACGCCGTGGTCCGCGGGGCCGTACTCGTCGGTGTTCTACGGGCTCACCTGGCTGCACGCCGCGCACGCGGTGGTGGGCATCTTCGGCGTGGGGTACGTGGCGGCTCGGGCGCTGATGGGGAAGTACGGCGCGTCGAGCCACCTGCCCGTCCGGTTGTGGGGGCTGTACTGGCATTTCGTGGGCGCGGTCTGGGCCCTGATGTTCGTCACCATCTTCGTGATGTGAGGTTCGCCGTGAGGGAGGGAGTCATGTCCGCCGAGCGGTCTCTGGGGGCGCTGGCCCTGGCGCTGGCCCTGGTGGTGACCGGTGTGACCGGGTGCAAGGACCCGGACCGCTACCGCAAGGAGTTCCACGAGCCGTACAAGCTGGCGGGCGGCAAGACGCTGGACCCGGTGACGCTGAACCACGGGTTCGAGGCGTTCATGCTGTACTGCTACGGCTGCCACGGCGAGAAGGGCGACGGGCACGGGCCGGCCTCGCTGGCGATGCGGCCGCCGCCGCGCAACTTCCAGCAGGGCATCTTCAAGTTCGGCGGGGTGGCCGCCGGGTCGCTGCCGGTGGACGACGCGCTGGACCGCACCATCCGCCGCGGTCTGAACGGCACGCCCATGCTGCAATGGGACGTCCCGCCGGTGGAGCGGAAGTACCTCATCGCGTACATCAAGACGCTCTCCACCAAGTGGCAGGAGGAGGAGCCGGGGGCGCCCATCGAGATCACCCCGGACCCGTGGAAGGACAAGGAGCAGGAGGCCATCGCCCGCGGCAAGGAGGTCTACCACGTGGCGGCCGAGGGCCACGCCGGGTGCTCCGGGTGCCACGCGTCGTACGCGCCGCGCCAGGAGATCTCCGACCTGATGAAGAAGGTCACCGGGTCGCCGGCGGAGGACTTCGCGGAGGAGATGTACCGGACCTCGCTGCGCGAGACGGAGTACGCGCTGGAGGCGAACGAGAAGGGCGAGCCCACCAAGACCGCCCAGCAGCTCCCACCGGACTTCCTGTACCACAAGGTGAAGACCGCCTACCCCCTCGAGACGATGGTGGACGGGAAGGCGTACACCGCCGAGGCGCAGCGCGAGGACCTCTACCGGACCATCGGCGCGGGCGTGAACGGCGCGGCGATGCCGACGTGGAAGGGCAACCTCCCGGAGGAGAACCTCTGGGCGCTGACCTATTACATCCAGTCGCTGATCAAGATGCGGGGCACGCCGGAGGCGCTCGCGATGCGCGAGAAGCTGGATGCGGAGCCGAAGTGGGTGCCGCAACCGCCCGCGCCCGCCCCGGAGAAGCCCAAGGACGGCAAGGCGCCGGAGCCGGCCCCCAAGGGCGGCGGGTCGCGGTAGCGGGCGCGCGGAGGGCGACGGCGATGACCTCCACCACGCACCGGATGCACCTGGTGCTGTGGGCGGTGTCCTCGATGCTGCTGGGCGTGTTGTCCCTGCTCCTGGCGCGCCAGGCGTCCGTGTGCATGGTGGTCCGCGACGACCTGTCGCTGGCCGAGCAGGCGCCGGCGGCGAAGTGGCTGTTCATCGCGGTGGGGGCGATCGCCTTCGCGGTGGCGGTGGCGTTTCTCAACCTGGCCCGGTCGCGCTCCAACCATGCGGCGTGCCCGCACTGCGGGAAGGTGGTGGAGCCGAGGGTGACGGTGGCGGGGGAGCTGAAGCTGGTGGCGCCGGCGCCTTCTGCTGAGCCGCCGCCGTGACGCGCGCGGCGCTGTGGACCGCCGCGGCGCTGTTCCTCGCCGGGTCGCCGGCCGTGGCTCCGGCTCCCCCCGCGGTGCCCCCGGTGTCGCTGGTGGAGACGGCGCCGGTGGAGACGTCGCTGGACCACGCCGACATCGCGGACGCCAAGGACGTCTGGCCGGAGCTGGTGGGTTCGGCGCAGAAGAGCCTGGACATCGCGCAGTTCTACGTGAGCGACGCGAAGGGGAAGCGGCTGGAGCCGGTGCTGAAGGCGGTGGAGGCGGCGGCCGGGCGCGGCGTGAAGGTGCGGGTGCTGGCGGAGGAGAAGTTCTACAAGACGTACCCGGAGACGCTGGACCGGCTGTCGGCGCTGCCCAACGTCACGGTGCGCCGGTACGACGTGAAGCGGCTGATGGGGGGCATCCTCCACGCCAAGTACTTCGTGGTGGACCGGGCGCGGGCGTACCTGGGGAGTCAGAACTTCGACTGGCGCTCGCTGGAGCACATCCAGGAGCTGGGCGTGCGGGTGTCGCAGCCGCAGGTGGTGCAGGCGCTGGAGGACGTGTTCGAGACGGACTGGGCGCTGGCGGGCGGCGGGGAGTCGGCGGCGCGGGTGAGGACGGTGGCGGCGGCGGCGTTCCCGGTGCAGGCGGGGGACGCGAAGCTGACGCTGGTGGCGGAGCCGAAGGGGTGGCTGCCGGACGAGGCGCTGTGGGGCCTGCCGCGGCTGGTGGCGCTGATCGACTCGGCGAAGAAGGACGTGCGGGTGCAGGTGCTGACGTACCGGGCGCGGGGGAAGGAGCGCTTCCCGGAGCTGGAGGAGGCGCTGCAGCGGGCGGCGAAGCGCGGGGTGAAGGTGGAGCTGATGGTCTCCGAGTGGAGCCAGCGGCCGGCGGTGCTGGAGGGGTTGAAGGCGCTGCACGCGCCGCCGGGGTTGACGGTGAAGCTGGTCGCCATCCCCCCGTGGTCGGGCGGCTTCATCCCGTTCGCGCGGGTGGCGCACGCCAAGTACCTGGTGGTGGACGGGCGCGCGGCGTGGGTGGGGACGGCGAACTGGGAGCGCGACTATTTCTACGAGAGCCGCAACGTGGGGCTGATCATCGAGGGCGGCGCGCTCCCGCAGCGGCTGGAGCAGTTCTTCGCCGACACCTGGAACAGCCCCTACGCGCAGGCGCTGGACCCGGCCCGCCAGTACCCGATGCCGCGCATCTCGGAGTGAGACCGACCGCAGACCAAAGTCAGCGCCCGCTCATCGGGGGAGGTGAGCTGCCTCGGACCACCAGCGGGAGCCGTTGAGCCGGGAGGGCACCCCGAGCTCGCCGCAGACCTCGGCGATGAGGTCGGGGGTGAAATAGTAGTTCTGCAGCCGCGACACCCGGTCTCCGTCGGGCTCGATGCGGGTGAGCCCGCGGACCGCCTCGCCGTCCTGATGAGCGTACCAGTGCAGCAGGACCCACGAGCCGCGGTGGACGCGCGCCTCCACCCGCGGCGCCTTCGGCAGGAGGCCCTGCATGAAGGGCGCGTGGATGCCGCCGCCGCCCGCCGCGACCATCCGCTGGACGCCAAACAGCATCCCGTACAGCACGGTCCGCTTCGCCGCCTCCGGGCCGTACTGCGTGGTGGCCCCCACCACCTCCACGCTCGAGGTGTCCAGCAGCAGCGCCGCCACCCGGTCGATGTCCCCGGCGTTGAACGCCTCGCAGAACGCATCCAGCACCGCCGGCCGCGGCGCGCTCGGCTCCTCCACCGGCGCCTCCACCAGCTTCCCCCGCGCCCGGTGCAGGGCCGCCTTGACCGCCCCCACCGTGGTGGACAGCACGTCCGCCGCCTCTTCCAGCGACAGGTCGAACACGTCCTTGAGCACCACCGCCGCCCGTTCCTGCGGCGAGAGCTGGCCGATCAGCGTCCCGGCGGCCTCCCGCGCGCCCCGAGGGTCATCGCCCGCGGTCGCGCCGGCGACGACCCCGCCGACCTCCTCCCGCCGCGCCCGCCGCAGCCGGTCGATCCACAGGTTCGACGCCACCTTGAACAGCCACGCCCGCGGGCTGGGCGGCGCGTGGCCCATCTGCCCCAGGGTGACGAAGGCGCGAGCCAGCGCGTCCTGCGCCAGGTCCTCCGCGTCCCAGGGGCTCCGGGTGAGGTGGCGGCAGTAGCGGTAGAGGTCGGTCCTCAGCGGCTCGTACGTCTCCAGGAAGCCGTGCCACGAGGTCTGGACCGTCCGGGGCAGTGAAGGTTCGTTCGGGGTGGTCATGCCCGAAGAACGTAGACGGCCCCGGAAAAGATACGTCCCGCTACTTCACCTGCCACTGCCCGCCGGACGGCATGGGCGGGCACGCCGCGCCGGTGTCCAGGTGGTACTGCGCCTCCAACGGCGTGAAGGCCCCGCAGGCGGCCGTCTGCTTCTCCGGCGCGCCGCAGGACATCTCCGCGCTGTACCGGCCGATGACCACCTTCTGCCCCTGGGCGCAGTTCCAGACGTAGAGGTCGTGCCCGTGGACGCTGCCCATGTGGCACTGCCGGTCCGGCGGCGTGCTCATCGGGAAGGCGTTCCAGGCCTGGCGGCAGCAGCCGGCGGCGAGCGCCAGCACCAGCAGGAGCGAGCAACGAGTCATGGCCCGCGGATGGTACTCTCTTCCCCACCATGCGGGCCGCGCTCCTCCTCTGCGCCCTCTCCGCCTCCGCCCCGGCCGCCGAGCTCATCCTGGTGGCGGACGGTGCCCAGAACAGCCGCGCCGTGCAGCTCCTCCGCACCGAGGCGGTGAACGGCGTCCGCGCCGCCGCCGGCTATCCCAAGGTGATGAAGTCGGACGACGTCCCGGGCCTCAAGCCGGGGCGGCTGGTCACCGTGCTGGGCGCGTGCGACGACCGCAAGACCGCCCAGCTCGTCGTGAACGCCCTCCAGGGCAAGGTGCCGCTCTCGCTGCGCACGGTGGAGGACGAATGGGCCGGCGCCTGCCCCTCCGTCGAGGCGCCGCCGCCGGCGGACTCGCTGGAGACGAAGATGAAGCGCCGCATCGAGCGCGATCCGACCAACCAGGACGCCCTCTACGACTACGCCCTCTACCTCCAGATGGACGGGCGACTGGAGGAGGCGCAGGTCCAGCTCGACAAGCTGTTCAAGCTCAACCCGGAGCACCTGCGAGGGCGCAACCTCCAGGCCGTCATCGACGTGATCCAGGCCGGCGGGAAGTGACCCCGCCCCAACCGCGCTACTTCCAGGTCTCGTTGAACTCCGCCAGCGCCTTGTTGAGCTGGGGCTTGATCTCCGCCGTCAGCTCCTTCTTGTCGGCGATGGCCCTGGGCAGCTCCGGGTAGCGGGCGTCCACGAACTCCAGGAACTCCTTCGCCCACCGGGTGACCTCGCGCGCGTCGACGTGGCGGATCCACCCGCGCTTCTGCGCGTCGTCCTTGTTGGTCGCCGCGTAGATCTGCATCACCTGCTTCTCCACCGGCATCGGCTCGTACTGGCCCTGCTTGAGCAACTCCACCAGGCGTTCGCCGCGGGCCAGCGTCTCCTGGGTGGCCTTGTCGAGGTCGGAGCCGAACTGGGCGAAGGCCGCCAGCTCGCGGTACTGCGCCAGGTCCAGCTTCATCGACCCGGCCACCTGCTTCATCGCCTTGATCTGCGCCGCCGACCCCACGCGGGACACGGAGAGGCCGACGTTGATCGCCGGGCGGACGCCGGCGAAGAAGAGGTCCGTCTCCAGGAAGATCTGCCCGTCGGTGATGGAGATGACGTTGGTGGGGATGTACGCGGACACGTCGCCGGCCTGCGTCTCGATGATGGGGAGCGCGGTAAGCGACCCGGCGCCCTCGGCGTCGGACAGCTTGGCGGCGCGCTCCAGCAGGCGGGAGTGGATGTAGAACACGTCGCCCGGGTACGCCTCGCGGCCCGGCGGCCGGCGGAGCAGGAGCGAGAGCTGGCGGTACGCCACGGCCTGCTTGGAGAGGTCGTCGTAGACGATGAGCGCGTGCTGCTTGTTGTCGCGGAAGTACTCGCCCATGGTCACGCCGGTGTACGGCGCGAAGAACTGCATCGGCGCCGGGTCGGACGCGTTGGCCGCGACCACCGTCGTGTACTCCATGGCGCCGTGCTTGTTCAGCTTCTCCACCACCTGCGCCACGGTGGACTGCTTCTGCCCGATGGCGACGTAGAAGCAGAAGCAGTTCTTGCCCTTCTGGTTGATGATGGTGTCCACCGCCACCGCGGTCTTGCCGGTCTGGCGGTCGCCGATGATCAGCTCGCGCTGCCCGCGGCCGATGGGCACCAGCGCGTCCAGCGCCTTCAGGCCGGTCTGCAGCGGCTCGTGCACCGACTTCCGCTTCACGATGCCGGGGGCCTTGATCTCCAGGCGCCGCTGTTCGGTGGCGGCGATGGCGCCCTTGCCGTCCACCGGCTCGCCCAGCGCGTTCACCACGCGGCCCAGCAGCGCCGGCCCCACCGGGACCGAGGCGATCTGCTGGGTGCGCTTGCAGGTGTCGCCCTCGCGAATGTTGCGGAACTCGCCCATGATGGCGACGCCCACGTTGTCCTCTTCCAGGTTGAGGACCAGGCCCTTCACGCCGTTGTTGAACTCCACCAGCTCGCCGGAGAGCGCGCCCTCCAGGCCGTACACGCGCGCGATGCCGTCGCCCACCGCGAGGACGGTGCCGGTCTCGGCCACCTGGACTTTCTTGCCGTAGTCCTTGATCTGCTCGCGGATGATTCTGCTGATCTCGTCGGCGCGGATTTCCATGGGCCGGCGGTCCTAGCAGCGGACGGCGCGGAGCGCAACGAGCGACGTCAAGGGAAACCGAGGGGTTGGATGAGGCGGGCTACAGCTCGGTGGGGAGCTTCAGCTTGACCTCGAACACGTAGTCCACCGACACCGCCTTGCCACCCTGCGTGAGAGGCTTGTAGGTGCGGCTGGTGAGCGCGTCGAGGACCGCCTTCTCCATGTACGGCAGGGTCTTGATGAAGCGGCAGTTCTCCACCCGCCCGTTGGTGGCGATGATGCACTTGACGATCATCGTCCCTTCCACGCGGTTGTGGAGCGCCTCCTGCGTGTAGGCGAGCGGCTTGCCCTTCTCGATCACCACCGGCCGGTTCATCGTCGTGCTGTCGAACTGGACCACGCCCGCGGGGGCCGGCGTGGCGGCGGGAATGGGAGCGGGTGGCGGAGGCGCCGGCGGCGTGACGGTGGTGGCGACCGGCGCGGGCTCGGGGGGCTTCGCGAGGTCGATCGCCTTCTCCTTTTCCTTCTCCTTCGGCGGCAGGGGCGCCTCGACCATCAGCTCGGGCGCTTCGAATTTCCCGTCGTACGGATCGTCCGTCGGGCGCTTGCCGCCCTTCTTCGGCAGGACGCCCGAGACGGGGCGGAAGACCCCGGCCTGCGGCGTCCCGGTGCGCTTCTGCATCCGCTGGGTGATGATCACCACGCCCGACCCGCCGGCGGTCACCGGCTGCGGGAAGTACCCGTCGAGGATGAGCACCAGGTCGATGGTGACGGTGCCGTCCGGCTTGTCCGAGTTGACCTCGAACTCCACCGGCGTCTCGCCCATCATCTTCGCGCCGTAGAAGATCTGCGCCTTGGCGGGCTCGGTGATGACGCGGAACTTCACCGGCTTGGCGGCCGCGGCAGTGGCTGGTGTCGTCGTCGGCGGAGTCGGAGCGGGCGTGGTCCCCGGCTGCGGCGTCGCGGTGGCCGACGTTCCCGGACCGGGCGCGGGACCGGGCTGCACGGGCTCCTTGTTGGGCCGCGTGAGCAGCCAGAACGCCAGGAAGAGCACCAGCGCCACGCCGACGCCGCCGGCCACCAGCTTCATGCGGTTGGCGCCGGACGACGGCTGCATGCTGGCGGCGAAGACGTTGGTCCCGCCCTCGCCGTTGTTCGGTACCGCCCCCGAGCCGGACCGCTGCGTCTCCGGCTCCTCCGGGAGGAAGGGCGCGGGGACCCCGAACGGCTGCTGCGACTGCGACTGCGCCAGCGGGTTGCGCATCCCAGGCTGCGTCGGCGGCCGGCGCATGCCCGGGGTGGAGATCGGCGTGGGCACTCCGCCCAGCGACGGGCGCCCCCCGTACGGCGGCGGCGTCCCGGCGGGCATCGGCGGAGGCGTGTAGGCGCCGCCCTGCTGCTGCGGCCGCGGGGTGAGGTCGCGCAGCTGCCCGCCCGGGATGGGCGGCGGCGTGGGGCCGGCGGCGATGCCCGGAATCGAGGTCACGCCGGAGCGCGAGTCGCCCCCGAAGCTGTTCTGCACGCCGGCCGCGCCCAGGCCGCGGAGCGCCTCCAGGATCTCATCCATGGACTGGAAGCGGTGCGCCGGGTCCTTCTCCAGGCACCGGAAGACCAGGTCCTCCACCTCCATCGGGATGGAGAGGTCCGGGCGCGCGGTGTGGAACGGAGCCGGTGGCTCCTTGAGGTGCTTGACGATCACCTCCAGGTAGTCCTTGGCCATGAACGGCGGCCGACCGGCGATCATCTCGTAGACCAGCACCCCGAACGAGTACACGTCCGACCGCGGGTCGGAGTGGTTGCGGGCCTGCTCCGGCGACATGTACTGCGGCGACCCGAGCAGCATCCCCGCCTGGGTGATCTTCGAGTCCGGCTCGACGTCCGGGGTGCTGCCGTCCCCCACGAACGACTTCACCAGGCCGAAGTCCAGCACCTTCACCAGGTCGTGGTCCGCCTCGTCCAGCAGCATCACGTTCGCCGGCTTGAGGTCCCGGTGGATGATGCCGAAGCGGTGCGCCTCGCGCAGGGAGCGACAGACCTGTTGCCCGATGTGGAGCGCCCGCTGCCACGCCAGCGCGCCCTGCTTGGAGAGGATCTCCGCCAGCGACTGGCCCTCCAGGTACTCCATCGCGATGTAGAAGATCCCGTCCTCGGTCTGCCCGTAGTCGATGACGGTGACCGTGTTCGGATGTCGCAGCTTGGAGGTGAGGCTGGCCTCCAGCACGAACCGCTTCACGAAGCCCGGGTCGCGGTTGTTGGAGGAGAACTGCGGGTGGAGGACCTTGATGGCCACCATCCGGTCCAGGGGCGCCTGGATGGCCTTGTAGACCTTCCCCATCCCTCCGGAACCAATGGGCTCCAGGATGCTGAAGCGGCCGTTGAGAACGCGCCCGCACAGCGGGTCGTTCATGGCCATGGTCACGTCCTTGGGTGAGGCCTCAGCCACGAACCCTCCTGGCGGGCTGCATCAAACCACAAATCGTGGCGCGCAAGGACCGTGACTGTCCACCCACACCTCAGGGGCCGCTCTACCGCTGGCTCAGCGTGCGCTTGAGCTCGTCCAGTTGGCTGCGGAGCGTGCCGTCGTACACGACCGAGCCCACCTGCGCGGAGACCCCACCCAGGACGCGGGGGTCCACGTTCGTCGCCAGGCTCACCTTCCGCTGGGTGATCTTCTCCAGCGCCTGCTGGAGACCCTGCACCGACTCCGGCGGCAGCGGCACCGCGGAGGTAATCTTCCCGCGAACCACGCCAACCCGCTGATCCGCCATCTCCAGGAAAACGCGGGCGATGTCGGGGAGATAGCCCAGGCGGCCGCGGTCCACCAGGAGCCGCATCAGGTTGGAGACCTCGGGGGTGAGGCCCCCGGCGGCCTTGAACAGCGCCTCCACCACGGCGGACCGCTGCGGGCGGGTGAAGGCCGGGTTGAGGAGGATGTCCGCCAGGTCCTGGTTCTTCTGGAGCACCTGGGCGAAGGAGGTCAGCTGTTCGGTGGTCTTCTCGAGGGTCTTCGCCTCGACGGCGACCTCGAGCAACGCGCGGGCGTAGCGCCTCGCGATGGACACGTTCACCATGGCGGCGGCCCGCGTTAGCACAGCCGCACTGCGTACAGCAAACGGAGGATGTAGGTGGAGGGCCTCCGCTCGGGTCGACCCATGAGCCAGGCTGATGCACGGGGGCCGCGCCGGGGACGCGAGGTGATCTCAGCTTGGTCCTTTCGCCGGGTGGCCTGATGATGCGGCGGGACGCGGGGGAGCCATGCGCGAGCCGGTCATCGGCATCGACCTCGGAACGACCTACAGCGCCGTCGCCGTCATGGAGGAAGGCCGTCCCCGCATCATCCCCAACCGGGCGGGGTTGCGGCTGACCCCCTCCATGATCGCCTTCACGCGCACCGGCGAGCGCGTGGTGGGCGAGGCGGCGCGGCTGCTCCTGGAGGAGATCCCCGAAAACGTGGCGTATGCCACCAAGCGCTTCATCGGCCGGCGCTGGTCGGAGCAGCTCGCCCAGGAGGCCAAGGCGGTGGTGCCCTACCCGCTGGTGGCGGGGCCCAACGGCGAGGTGCGCGTGCAGATCGCCGGGCGGATCATGCCGCTCCCGCAGATCTCCGCCATGGTGCTGGGCGAGCTGAAGCTGGACGCGCAGGTGTACTTCGGGCGCTCGGTCACCAAGGCGGTCATCACCGTCCCCGCCAACTTCGACGACGGGCAGCGCCAGGCCACCAAGGAGGCCGCCGCCATCGCGGGACTGGAGGTCCTGCGCATCGTCAACGAGCCCACCGCCGCCGCCATCGCCTACGGCCTGCAGCAGAAGTTCGAGGGCCGCACGCTGGTGTTCGACCTGGGCGGCGGCACCTTCGACGTGTCCATCCTGGAGGTGGAGCGCGGCGTGTTCCAGGTGCGCGCCACCGGCGGCGACCCGCGGCTGGGCGGCGAGGACTTCGACAGCGCCATCGCCCAGTGGCTCCTGGCGCAGGTCCCGGAGTCGCTGCGCCAGCAGGTGAGCAAGGACGTCATCTCCATGCAGCACCTCAAGGTCGCCGGCGAGCGCGCCAAGCGGACGCTCACCGACCACCAGGAGGCGTACATCTCCGTGGTCGACCTGGGCGATCACCTCCAGGCCAAGAAGTTCACCGAGCTGAACACCTCGCTCACCCGGCAGTTCTTCGAGCAGCTCTCGGAGTCGTTCAGCAAGCGCTGCCTGGCGGTCTGCGAGCAGGTGATGAAGGAGTCCCGGCTCTCGCCCTCGCAGCTGGACCAGGTGCTGCTGGTGGGCGGGATGACGCGGGTGCCGATGATCCGGCGCCTGGTGCAGGACTTCTTCGGCAAGCAGCCCAACACCGCCATGAACCCGGACGAGGTGGTGGCGCTGGGCGCCGCCGTCCACGCCTCGGAGCTGGGAGACCAGGGCGGGACGGCCCTGCTGATCGACGTGGCCTCGCACTCGCTGGGCGTGGGCGTGCTGGGCGGCAAGGTGCGGCGGCTCATCCAGAAGAACACCAGCATCCCGGTCTCCACCCGCGAGACCTTCCTCCCCGGACGCATGGGCCAGACGGAGGCGCGCATCCCCGTCTTCCAGGGCGAGGGCGACAAGGTGGTGGACTGCAGCAAGCTGGGCGAGCTGTCGCTCAAGGACCTCCAGGGCGGCGCGCGGGCGGACAGCCCCATCGAGGTCACCTTCGAGCTGACCGTGGACGGCACGATCAGCGTCCACGCCAGGGACATCACCACCGGGCAGGAGCGCTCCATCCGCATCGACTCCCGCACCGAGCTGCAGAAGGGTGAGGTGGACAAGCTCAAGCGCGAGGAGGGCGACTACGCGGTGGTGGCGGAGCAGGGCGCGCGGGAGCAGGCGGCGGAGAACTTCAGCCGCCTGCTGGAACGCGCGGAGAAGCTGGCCAAGCTGCTCCAGCGGAGCGCGGACGAGAACCCCAGCCCCGAGGCCACCTCGGCCGTGGCGTCCGTCCGCTCGCTCCTGGACCTGGGCCGCGCCGCCCTGCGCGCCGGGAGCCCGGAGCAGATGGCGGAGATCTCCAAGCGCTTCAACAAGCTGCTGAGCGGCGCGAAAGACTGACGGTCCTCAGGTTTCTGAGAGCGCTCGCCGCGCAACTCCCCGGAATCCCGTGCGCGGGGGCGGCCCGGGGCTGGCACAGGGGAAGCACAGGCGGCGGCTCATGCGAATCGTCAGATACCTCCTTGGAGCCGTGGTCGTCGCCGGGTGCAGCAACGGCATCCCGCCCAACCAGGGCATCCAGGACCGCGTCGCGCTGGAGGCCTTCGACAGCTGTGGGCAGCTGGAGCAGTACATCGAGGACAACGCCGTCCTCGACATGCGCGCGCAGCTCGAGATCGAGAAGCAGGGTTGGTACTACTGGGGCCTGCGCGAGCTGGACGCCTACGGCGCCGGCGCCCCGTCCGCGCCCTCCGGCCCGTCCGCGTACACCACCACCAACACCCAGGTGGCGGGCGTGGACGAGGCGGACTTCGTCAAGAACGACGGGACGCGGATCTTCGTCCTCTCCGGCGACACGCTCTACCTGAACCAGAGCTGGCCCGCGGACCAGCTGCACGGCACCGGCAAGCTGCAGTTGGAAGGGTGGCCGCGGGAGATGTACCTGGACGGAAACACCGTCCTCGTCTTCTCCACCATCTGGTACCCGTACCCGTTCGCGGACCGGACGGTGGCCGACATGGTCTGCGCGCCCATGTGGTGCGGCTACTACTACGGCAACACCACCAAGGTGACCGTGGTGGACGTGAGCGACATGACCGCGCCGCGCGTGACCGGCGAGTTCTTCCAGCCGGGGAGCTACACCAACTCGCGGCGGATGGGGGATTCGGTGCGGATGGTGCTGGCGGACAGCTTCCGCTACCCGCCCGGCGTGAAGTTCTGGCCGGACTACGACCAGGCCTTCTCGCAGGACCACGACCTCTGGGTGCGCGCACTGGACGCCCTGGAGGCGCAGAACGAGCGCGCCATCCGCGCCGCCACCATCGACCAGTGGCTGCCGCACTCGTTCTACCGGGACGCCGGCGGCGTGACCCACGACCTGGGCTACTCGTGCGGCGAGTTCCACAAGACCAACGCGCCCACCAAGCTGGGCATCACCACGGTGGGGACGATCAACCTCGGCGCCGCGGCCGTCGCGGCCAACGGGGGCGCGCCGCCGCTGCGGCGGACCTCGGTCATCGCCGAGCCGGGGGAGATCTACGCCTCCCAGGGCGCGCTGTACGTGGCCTCCGGGCACTGGTGGTGGTGGCCGGAGCCGGGGCAGCAGGACTACACGTACATCCACAAGTTCGACCTCACTGACCCCAGCGACGCGCGCTATGTGGCCTCGGGCGGCGTGGAAGGGCACATCGTCGACCAGTACGCGATGGACGAGAGCGCGGACGGCTTCTTCCGCGTGGCCACCACCATCGCCACCCGCCGCGCGGACCCGAACAACCCGCAGAACCTGTGGGGGGTGATGGACACCACCAACCGCGTGTCGGTGCTGGGCGAGCGAGCCGGGAAGCTGGAGGTGGTGGGCCGCAGCGCGGAGATCGGCGCCGGCGAGGCCATCCGCAGCGCCCGCTTCATCGGGAACAAGGGCTTCGTGGTCACCGCCCGCCAGACCGACCCGTTCTTCACCTTCGACCTGTCCGACCCGGCGAACCCGACCCAGGTGGGCGAGCTGCAGGTCCCCGGCTTCTCCTCGTACCTGCACCCCATCGACGCCAACACCATCCTCGCGCTGGGCCTCTACACCGACCCGACCGGGCAGGGCTGGCAAGGGAATCGCATCCGGCTCAGCCTCTACGACGTGAGCGACTTCGCTCACCCGCGCGAGGCGTTCACCCAGTTGGTGGGTACCGCCTACGGCTGGAGCCAGGCGCTGTGGGACCCGCACGCGTTCAACTACTTCGGCGCGAAGAAGCTGCTGGCCATCCCGTTCTGGGACTACACCGGCAACGGCAGCGGCAACTACTGGGACTGGTACACCAGCGACCTGCGCGTGTTCGGCGTGGACCCGGCGTCGGGCTTCACGGCGAAGGGCTCGCTGGACATGGGCGACGTGTACATGAGCAGCTCGTACAACCAGTGGACGTGGTACTGGCGACCGTGGGTGTCGCGCAGCGTGATGGCGGATGACTTCGTCTACGCCATCTCCGACGCGGGCATCCGGGTGTCGAACGTGAATTCGCTCTCCGTCCCGCTGGCCACCGCGCTGTTCGAGCACGCGGTGGTCAACCCGCCGTCGCCGAAGTAGCCCGAGGAGCCGGTCACCACCCGCGCAGGACGAACAGCCCTGCGTCGGTGAGGACCAGCAGCATGGTCGGCGTGAAGCGCGGGTCGTAGGCCAGCATCCGCACCCGCGCTCCGCCGACCCCGGCGACCTGCTCGAAGGTCTTGCCGGGCGTCATCCGCCACAGCCCGGCGCCGTCGGTGCCAACGAACACCGAGCCGTCGTCGGTGCCCACCAGCGCGGAGATGGCTTCAGAGGGCGCGCCGGAGACCTTGGCGAACGACGGCCCGTAGTGGATGCCGTCCGGGCGCGGCGTGGCGGTGAGCTGCCACAGGCCGAAATCCTTCGAGCCCAGGTAGAAGAAGCCGTCCCGCGCCTGGGTGAAGCCGCGCCAGTAATCCGGGGTCTCCATCCCGTTCAACTCGGGGACGTAGAACTCCAGGCGCCAGGGCTCCTGGGTGAACTGGTGCCACTGATCCAACCCCGGCTCCGGCAGGGTGAGGGAGATCCCGAACTTGTAGTTGTTGGCGGCGAGGATGTCGCCGTTCACCGCGACGCCGAGCGCGTAGTTGTAGCCCACCATCACCCGGCACTCGATGGAGCCGCCGTTGAAGGAGCAAGCGCTCTCGTCGGGGACCCACTCGCCGGTGGCCTTGTTCGCGTACCAGGCCGGGTGGCGGTGGTCCGCGTAGCAGGTCTTGTAGCCCTGGTGGCGCGGCTGGAAGGCGTAGCTGGGCTCGCAGTTGGAGGCGCGGAGGCGGGCCACGCCGTGGTTGTCGCCGGTGAAGACGTCCCCGGCGGCCGGGCCGCGCACCACCTTCAGGCAGGTGAGGACGGAGGCGGCCTCGTTCCAGTGGAGGTCGTTGGAGTTGTAGAGGCTGATGTGCTCCTCGAGGGTGGGCGCGCCGTCCCCGCCGATGACGACGGAGTCGAGGTCTCCGGCGGACGGCTGCCAGCGCCGGAAGCCGTTGGGCTCGTAGTTCGGGTTGTCCGGCGTGGTGCCCGGGTCCGTGGCCACGTAGCCCACGAAGGCCTGCCCGGGGCGGCCGCCGCAGATGACGGACGAGGTGAAGCCATGGCCCGCCTGGCCCAGGTCCTCGCTCCAGGTAGGCGAGGCGTCGCCCGGCTTCAGCACGCCGACGCGGTGGCCGGAGAGCACCCAGAGGTTGAAGCCGTCATCGAGGCCGGCGCTCTGGATGGGGCCCAGTCGATACGACGACGAGTAGTTCTTCACCGCGTCCGTTGGCCACGGGCCGGCGCCGATCTCCTGCGGCGGCGGCGGTGGTGGTGGTGGCGGCGGAGGCGGCGTGGTCGTTCCCCCGTCCGGCTGCGGGTGATTGCCGCCGCCATCGCCCTGGCCCTGTCCTGGAGGCTGCGGGGAGCCCGCGCACGCGTAGATCAGCCCCGCCGACGCCAGACACACGACCCCCAGGCCAGCCCATCGTTTCCCCAAATGCAGTCCCCCCGGCGGGACGTCGAAGCAACGCGTGTGCCGAGGTGATCGTCAGAGGGAGCGCGGCCCGGGAGAGGGAAACGGAGTTCCACGGCGTGGGCTGATCGCTCGCCTGGGGCATGTCTGAATGCAGGACATACGGGGGTGCGCGCGTCCGCTCCATCTTGACGTCAGGTTCAAAATTCGCGAGAGATTCAGGGCGGTTCACTGGCGCCCACATTGGCACCACGGTTGCTTTGCGGATCAGCGTCTCGCGCTGGCAGGTGCCAACGGCTGCTGGTTGCTAGAGACAAAAAGAAGCAAACGGGCCGTGGAGGTGGGGGAGACACCTTCGCGGCCCGATCTTTTGCGGGGGGACGGGAGTAACGTTTCAGCGGTGTCTCGAACGGGTGTCGCCGTCGTCATCGCCGCGGTGCTGGTGGGGGTGACGGCGCTCGTCTCGAGCGGCTGTCCCGAGGAAGCCACCGGCGAGGACGGCGGAGATCTTCCTCCCGGCGTGGAGCCGGGGCAGGAGGATGGCGGGCTCGACTACGCGTTCTGCCCCACGGCCATCGACGTCTACGGCGGCGGCGCGGTGTCCTTCGCCGGGTGCGGCGGGGAGGACGCGCCGCTCGGGGCGGACGCGGGGGCGGGGCTCTCCGGCGGTGACGGCGGGTACGCGCAGACG
>Ga0134122_10000233_pt1 | contig 34767 bp, 28 predicted proteins | sample KB302_FD_96461 | JGI IMG/M metagenome (GOLD analysis project Ga0134122, IMG submission 96461) | Terrestrial soil microbial communities without Nitrogen fertilizer from Kellogg Biological Station, Michigan, USA - KB3-0-2 | ecosystem: Environmental > Terrestrial > Soil > Unclassified ... | reverse complement strand
TCCTGGTGCGCACCGAGGACAACACCTACGCCGGCTCGCCCTTCAACAACGACGCCGAGCGGATGTACCGCCGCCGCAACCTACGCACCCTGATCGACCTGAGGAACCTGTGATGAAGACGAACCTTTCCCCCAGATCCGGCGAGGCCGGGAGCGCATACATCATCACGCTGCTCGCGCTGGTCGTGCTGACGATCCTGGCGCTGTCCCTGGCGCTGGTGACGCAGACGGAAGTCCAGATCGGCGCCAACGAGAAGACGGTCAACCGCACCTTCTACGGCGCCGACTCGGGGCTGGGCATCGCCGCGGGCGAGGCCCTGGTGAGCCGCAAGTATGCCCCCCTGACGGTGGTGCTCAATCAGGTCACGGATCCGCTCAGCAACGTCTCGACCGCCGACCGGATCAACATCTCGCCGCTGGTACCTTTTCCGCCGGTGCGCTGCGACTGGTGCCCGACCAACGACGACGGCACGCCCAAGTTCTGGAAGGTGAACCATTTCGCTTTCGCCACCGCGCAGCGGATCGCCTGGCGCGGCGGCGGCGCTCCCCCGGTTGATGCCACAGTGCTGGGACAGAAGAACATGAGCGCCATGTTCGAGTTCGAGCCCTTCCCGGCTCCCCCTGTACCCGAGTCTCTGCCCGACGGCGCCCTGCTGCAACAGTTGGTGCAGCAGATCAACAGCGGGTTTTAATATTCATGATTCCCCCGGAGGAGTCTCCCATGTCTCCCGGACCCTTTGGCTTCTACCGTACGAGGATCACCGGCACCCTGGCCGTGGCGCTGCTCGCCGGGCTCTGCGCCACCGTGGTGCGGGCCGACGACCGCGACCTGCTGCGCCAATCCGTCGCCGACCCCTATCTGTTCATTCTGCTCGATACGTCTGGTTCCATGAACTGGAGCCCCAAGACTGCCACCTGCACGACCGGGGACTGCTATGTGCCTCTGCAGGCCGACGATCCTCAGTCCAAGTTCTATCAGGCCAGGAAAGCCCTGTACGACGTGCTGACCGATTCCAGCTTCCCCAAGATCAACCTGGGCTTCGGCACCTACAACCAGGACAGCCTCGGCGTCAAGGCGAAGCACTGGCTCTATGAGGCCACCAGCAACGGCCCATCGATTACGGGCTACGGCCCTTTCCCCGCGATCGGAAACCAGGACGTCTTCGGCCTGAACTGGAGCTGCACTTCAGGGGATGACACAGGGTGCGCTGCCGGCAATCCGGCAGACCTCCCGGACACCTGGGAGCGTTCCCGCGTCCAGCGCCTGCCGAAAGGCGGCATCAGCTTCACCACCACCATCGCCGATTTCTTCGTCCGCAACAGCTCCGGCACCACCTACAAGGTCCGGTACGCACCGCTCGCCGGCAGCTACGGCGCCAACCTCACGGTGACCGTCTCCGTCTGGAAGTGCAGCAACAGCGACTGCAGCAGCAACAGCGCGGTCGCGGGCTCGCCGGCGGTGGTCGGCTTCAAGCAGGTGACAAGGTCGGATGGTTTGCCGGGAGCCGATTTCCTTTCTTGGGACAACGGCGACAATCGCAACAACCCGCAGCTCGGCTACTTCACCCAAGGCACGGTCAGCGACTCTACGATCGATGCCAATCACACCTGCGACGGATGGGATCCCAACAACGACACGAATTCGGATAAAGCCAACAGCTACGATCTTCGCTTCCCGACGGACAGCTCGGACAGCCGCGGAGCCTCGTTCACGGTCGGCGACGTCATCCCCCTCGACTGGAAGTCCGGCAAGGACCACAAGACCGACATCCTGAGCCGCCTGGCGCCGAACTATCCCTCCTCGCCTCCCGACTTTCGCATCGCCACGTACCTCAAGGACAGCCGGCTGGCGGGCGAGAGCTTTCTCCACTTGAAGGATGATCGCCCCAACGCGCTCGATGCGAAGCGCCCGCTCTTCGCCAACGGCTCGACCCCGATCGGCGCCTCGATGGCCGCCTTCCGCACCTGGTACAACGGTTGTACGGGAACCGGCGACTGCGCGGGCACCGGTGGCTGGGTCGCCACCGCCTCGAACCCGAACGCGAGCATCGGCGACACCTCCTTCCGCTGCCGCCAGAAGTACCTTCTGATCCTCACCGACGGCGACGAGACGTGCGGCGGCGACCCTTGCGCCATGGCGACGCGGCTGCGCTCGGAGGGCGTCACCATCTTCGTGGTGGCTTTCGGCGTCGAGAATTCCTCCGGCAACAAGCTCAACTGCATGGGCGACGCCGATCACATCTTCTATCCGCAGGACGAGGACGAGCTGGTCAGCGACCTCCAGAAAGCGATCGGCTCGATCAGCGAGGATCCGCGAGCCTTCGCCTCCGCCGCCGTGCCTTCGGTGCAGGCCGAGGTGGCCGACCGCATCTTCCTGTCGAGCTTCCGGCCGATCGGCGACCGCGATCCCGTCACCGACGAGCCGGCGGCGGTGTGGGATGGCCATCTCGACGCCTATCTGAAACCGCTGCCGCTGAAGAACGGCAAGCCGGACCGCTCCCGGGTCTGCCCGGCGGTGGGTGGCTCGCAGCCGCGGACGAGCTGTTTCCTCTGGGATGCCGGAGACGTCCTGGTGACGCAGGCTCCCACCAAGAGCGCCCTCAGCGCCGCATCGAGCCTCGACCAGACCACCCTGCGCCTGGGGCTCAACACGGACCAGCGGCGGGTGTTCTATCCCAAAGCGAACACCGGCAGCGGCATTCCGTCCACGCTCCGCCTGCTCGTGCCGCCGACGGGGAACATCAAGACCGACCCGGACTGGAGCGATCTGTGGACGGGGCTCAAGGTGCTGCCGGCTTTTCCGACTTTTCCGGCTGTTCTCACCGATCCCCAGTATGCGAGCACCAAGACGCGCATCGAGGACATCATCAAGAACACGCTGGTGATCAAGCAGGCGACGCTGCAGCAGACGGGCCTGCCCGACCAGCCGATCAACTACGTGCTGGGCGACATCTTCCACGCCGATCCGCTGCTGATGGACCGGCCCAGCGACTTCGGCTTCTACTCGGGCAACTTGCACGGCAACAAGGGAATCAACTCCGATTGCGTCAACGACACCGGCTACCGCTGCTATGCGAAGAAGCACAGCCACCGCCGCAAGATGCTGCTGGTGGGCGCCAACGACGGGCAGCTCCACGCCTTCGAGGCGGGCGTCTGGGACAAGACCAAGCAGGTCTTCAACGACGGCACCGGCAAGGAGATGTTCTCCTATATCCCGAGGCTCGGCATGCCGATCGTGCGGGAACAGGCGGAGGCTCCGGGCAAACAGATCTTCGGCGTCGACGGCACGCCGCGCGTCGACGACGTCTACATCGACCCCAGCCACAACGGCACGCCCACCACGACCGACCGCGAGTGGCGCACCGTCGCCATCGGCGGCTTCCGCGAGGGCGGCTTTCAGGACGGCGGCGGCCGCATCACGGGATCTGCGACGGGGGGCGCGTTCATCAGCGGCTACTACGCTCTGGACGTCACCCAGCCCGATCAGCTCGATTCGAACAAGGACCCGATCAATCAGAACGTGGTCCCGACCTGCCTGTCGCTCACCAACCAGACCGTCTCGGGGTGCGGCACCCTGCCCTTCCCCTCCATCCTGTGGGAATTCACCGACCTGGTGAACGGGTCCCGGCCGGACGAGGACGGCAACCTCAATCCCGATCTCGGCGAGACCTGGTCCGTGCCGACCATCGGGCGGATCAGGGTCAAGGAGAGCAGCGTCGAGACCGACAAGTTCGTCGCCATCTTCGGCGGCGGCAACGACCCGGACAACAAGACGAGCCCGAAGCGCGGCAACTGGCTCTACATGGTCGACATCGAAACCGGCAAGGCGATCTACAAGCGCAAGCTCACGGGGGCGGCGACGGCGGACCCCGCAGTGCTCGACGCGGACCTCGACGGATTCCTGGACACCATCTACATCGGTACCACGGCGGGATTCCTCTACAAAGTCGACATGAGCACCGCGGGCACTCTGCAGAACACCAACTTGCCGAGCCCGTTGACCGCCTCGCCGCCGCTCGTTGTCGGTACCCAGGTGAAGCGCATTACCGACGTGACGTGGGATCCCTTCCCCGTTTTCGACACGGGGGGCAAGCCGATCTATCTGCCGGTCACCACCTTCTACGCGGCCCATCTGAACCGTTTCGCGCTGGCTTTCGGCACCGGAGACCGCGAGGCGCTCTGGGATCCCGACACCCAGGAGGGCCGGTTCTATCTGATCATCGACAACAACTTCAAGAAGTCGGACGTGTCGCCGACGGGCTTGCCGTTCCACGACTCGAACTACAAGCAGATACCGTCCGGCAGCGGTGACGCCACTGCGGGCACCAGCTACGTGCTCAATCCAGGCGGCAGCTTGCAGCAGGGCTGGTATCTGCAACTGCCGGTGAACGAGCGCGTGATCACCCAGAGCTTCGGTCTGGCGGGGGTGATTATCTTCTCCGGTTTCGCGCCCGATGAGTCGAGCCCCGACCGCCCCTGCGCTCGCGGCGGGGCGAGCCACATCTTCGTGGTCTACGCCGACAACGCCAACGGCGTCATGCAGTCCGGAGGTGTACCGATCCGGTTCCGCACCGTCGGCAACTTCGTCACCAACCCCTACGTCGAGCAGGAAGCTACGAAAAACCCGCCGCCTACGGGGGGAGGGTCCATACCTCCGATCTATACCCTCGACGACATCCAGAAGGGTGTCATAGAGTCGCTGAAGAGGTTCTTCCCGGAGTGCGCGAAGTTCGCGAACTACCGGATTGCCGTCAGCGGCAGCCGCGACGACACCGCCTACGAACGCTACGCGACCATCCCGATAGGGATCTGCGAGCGGAACTGGAAGGAGCATTGATGAAGCAAAAGTCCGCCCTCGGCCTGCTGCTCAGCCTGCTGCTCGCCGTCCCGCCCGTGGCCGCCGACTGGCTGGTCACGCGCGCGGGCGGCCGCGTCGAGACGAAAGGGCCGTGGCAAGTCAAGGGTAAGCTGGTGGTCTTCACGCAGACCGACGGCTCGCTTTCCTCGTTGCGGCTCGCGGACGTGGACCTGGAAACGAGCCGGAAGGCTACTTCCGAGGCAAAAACCAGGGAAGCGGCGCCGCCGGCCCCGCAGCCGCCGAAGAAGAAGCTCGCCGTGCTCACGGACAAAGACTTTCACAAGGCAGAGCCTTCCCCGGAGAAGCCCGCCGAGGGAGACGCCAAGAAGGAGGACGCGCCGGCGGCGAAACCCCAGGCCACGGTCACGGTCGCTTCCTGGAAACAGCTCGACCGCCCGGCCGGCGACGGCATCGAGATCCAGGGGGTTCTGCAGAACAATACGGACGAGATCGCCGCCGGTGTCGAGGTCGAGGTCCAGCTCTTCAACGAGGCCGGCGAGCGGGTGGCGACCGCTCCCGGCATCCCGAGCACGGCGTCGATCCAACCGCGCGGGGCGACCGAGTTCCACGCCAGCTTCCCCGGCGTTTTCAGCTTCGCCGAAGCGAAGATCGAGCCCAAGGGTTGGCGCCTGGACCTCTCGCCTGCGCCGAGCCAGAAGCCAACGGAGAAGCCTCCACCGCAGTAGGAGCGGGCGCGGGCCGTCCTACTCCCGGTACCGCGGCACCCCCTCCAGGTCGTGCTCCTTGACCTTGCGCAGCAGGGCGCGGTAGCTCATTCCCAGGATGTCGGCCGCCCGGCGCTTGTCTCCTTCCGCCTCGATCAGCGCCTGCTTCAGGCGATCCCGTTCCCCTGAGCCGGCCAGCGGATGTAACAGCGCCCGCAGATCGGCGGCGCGGATGGCGGGACCCTCGCTGAGGATCACCGCCCGCTCGAGCACGTTTGCCAGCTCGCGCACGTTGCCCGGCCAGGGCTCGCCGGCGAGCAGACCGGCGGCGGCCTCCTCCAGCCGCGGCGTCGGCTCGACGCGGTGGCGCCGCGAGATCTCCTCCAGCAGGTGACAGGCGAGGAGGGGAATGTCGCTCGCCCGCTCTCGCAGCGGCGGCAGCTCGATCGGGAAGACGTTCAGCCGGAAGAAGAGGTCCGCCCGGAACCCTCCGGCCGCCACCATCGCCGAGAGGTCGCGGTTGGTGGCGGCGATCAGCCGGACGTCGGCGCGCAGCGTCCGGCCGCCGCCCACGCGCTCGAAGGTGCGCTCCTCGAGCACCCGCAGCACCTTGCCTTGCACGCCGAGCGGGAGCTCGCCGATCTCGTCGAGCAGCAGGGTGCCTCCCTGCGCCAGCTCGAACCTCCCCGGCTGCCGGCGGTCGGCGCCGGTGAAGGCGCCCTTCTCGTGGCCGAAGAGCTCGTTCTCGATCAACGGCTCGGGGATGGCGGCGCAGTTCAGCGCCACGCAGGGACCGCCGCGCCGCGGCGACAGGGCGTGGACCGCCTGGGCGAAGAGCTCCTTGCCCGTGCCGCTCTCGCCGGTCAGCAGCACGGTGCTCTCCGTGGGGCCGACCCGCTGCAGAAGGCGGATGGCGGCGCGCAGGCGCGGATGCGCTCCCAGGATCGGCGGCGCCCCGGGGACGCGGAAGACCGCCTCCTCGCCGCGGCCGCCGATCGCCCGCTCGATCAGCCGCGCCAGGTCATCGATCTCCAGCGGCTTTTCGAGGAAATCGTAAGCCCCCAGCTTCATCGCCTCGACCGCCGTACCCACCGTGCCGTAGCCGGTGAGAACCACGACGGGGATTTGCGGCTGGGCCGTCCGGCTCGCCGCCAGCACCTCGAGGCCCGAGACGTCCGGCAGCTTGAGGTCGGTCAGCACCAGGTCGAAGGAGCGCTCGCCGAGCAGCCGGATGCCGGCCCGGCCGTCGGCTGCGGTCGCCACCACGTAACCTTCCTGGCCGAGCGCCCGCTCCAGCATGCGCCGCAGGGAGTCGCGGTCTTCGACGATGAGGATGCGGCCGGTGGACATGAGACGGAAATGGCGAATGACGAATCAGGAATGGCAAATTGCCCGCCCCACCGCCGCGATCAGCGCCGCGTCGTCTTCCTCCGCCACCGTCCGCAGGTCGAGGATCAGTCGGCCCTGGCGGAGGTAGCCGATGATGGGCGGCTCGCCCCGGCGGAGGCGGGCGAGCAGGGTGTCGTCCCCCGGCAGGCTCAACGCCTCGCCCGGAATGGGTGCCTCGGGTGCCGAGCCGCCGCCGAGGAAGGCCTCGGCGGGTACGATCTCCGCTCCCAGCTCCGCCGCGGCGTGCTCCAGGCGGCTGCGATGGGCCTGGCGGTCGGGCCACAGCCGGTCGAGCGGCAGGGGAGCGCCCGCGAGGTGGAGGCGGAGCACCTCTTCGAGCGTGGCGAGCGCCGCGCGGTCGGGGCGCAGGGCGCGATAGAGCGGATGCCGCCGGCAGCGCTCGAGCAGGTCGGCGCGGCCGACCAGCAGCCCGGCCTGCGGGCCGCCGAGCAGCTTGTCGCCGCTGCCGCAGGCGAGGTCGCACCCGGCGGCCATCAGCTCGGCGAGGCTCGGATGGCCGGCGAGCTGCGGCCCGGGATGAGAGCGCAGCAGGCCGCTCCCTTCGTCCACCAGCAGCGGTACCTGCAGGCGCCGGGCGAGCTCCACGAGCTGCCCGGGCTCGACAGACGCGACGAAGCCGGTGAGCCGGAAGTTACTGGGAAAAACCTTGAGTAGCAGCGCCGTCGCGGGTCCCACAGCCGCCTCGTAGTCGGCGATGCGGGTGCGGTTCGTCGCTCCCACCTCGATCAGCCGGGCGCCGGCGGCGGCCATGATCTCGGGGATGCGGAACGAGCCGCCGATTTCGATCAGCTCACCGCGCGACACCACCACCTCGCGGTCTTTCGCCAGCGCCGCCAGGGCGATCACCAGTGCCGCCGCGTTGTTGTTGACGACCAGGCCGGCCTCCGCCCCGGTGAGCGCCGTCAGCAGGCGCTCGACGCGGCGGTTGCGCTGCCCCCGCCGGCCGGTGTCGAGGTCCAGCTCCAGATCGCAATAGGCGTCGAGAAGAGACGGCAGGCCTTGTGCTACGGCTGGGGGCAGGGGCGCGCGGCCGAGGTTGGTGTGGAGGAAGATGCCGGTGGCGTTGAGCACGCGGCGAAGGGGTCGCCCCAACAGGGACTCGATCTCGGCGGCGAGGCGCTCGGGCAGCGCGGCGACGGCGCCCTCCATCTCCTCCGGCGGGGGCGGCGGCGCGGCGGCGAGCCGGCTCCGCAGCTCGTCGATAATCCGCCGAGCTTGGACCCTCACCTGATCCCTTCCGTATAATGGGATGAGGCTCGCCACCGCCGGATGGCTCAGCAGCCGGTCGAGCGGTGGCAGTCCGCGCCGGGCGTCGAAGAAGTCGGAGCTTTCCACTCCGGGCATTGTAGGAGATCCGTGGACCCCAAGCGAAGCCAGAGAGCCATGCCGGACCCGCTACGGGCGTCAGGCACGCCGCCGAAGCCGGGTCCTCAGCCGAATCGGCCCGCCGCCGCCGCGGTGCCGGCTCCCGGCCGGCGCCAGGTCCCCGGTTTGAGCGAGGCCTTCGATCAGGTCGGTCGCGACATCAACCGGCTCCGCGTCGATTTCGAGCGCTTTTTCAACGGCGCCCTGCCCCTCCCTCCGGACGAGCTGCGGGGCCGCGTGCAGGCGCAGCTCCGCAATCTGCGCGGCATGAACCTTCTGACCGCCGTGGACAACTTCCGGCTGGGAGACCTCGAGGCGCGGTTCAACAGCTACAACGAGCTGTTCAACCGGCGTCTACGCGATCTGGAGGAAGGGCGGCACCTCGCCGCCCGGCCGGTGCCCGCTCCCGCCCCGCGCCGTCTCGATCCCGAAGGCGGGATCGTCTTCGGCGATCGCATCGATCCGGAAGGGGTCGAAGCGCTCTATCAGGGGCTCGCCGCCGCTCCGGGAGATACCGTTTCTCGAGTCGATCTCGACAGCTTCCAAAAATACCTCACACGGCAAGTGGCCGCCATCCGCGAGAAGACGGGCTGCTCTCAGGTACAGTTCCGGCTGGCGACCGAGGATGGCAAGCTCAAGCTCAAGGCCAAGCCTGTTGCCGCCCGCGAGGGCTCCTAGAAGGGAGAACATAGTGCGCAGAAGGACTTCCCGGATTCTCATTGCTTCCCTCGCCATGGTGGCTGCGATCGCCGCGATCGCCGCGGTGGCGGCAGTGCCGCCGAACCTCGCCAAGGCGATCGAGGCGCAGCAGCGCCTCGCGGCGGAGCGGCCTCAGGACGCCGCGGTGGCCAACGACCTCGGCAACCTGCTGCTCCTCGTCCCCAAGCCCGACGAAGCCGAGGCCGCCTACCGCAAGGCCATCGAGCTGGATCCCGACCGAGCCTCCGCGCTCTACAACCTGGGCCTGCTGCTCCAGCAGCGGGGCGCGTTGCGGGAGGCCATGCAGGACTACCGGCGGGTGGTGAAGGTGGAGCCTCGCCACGCCTGGGCTCACTACCAGTTGGGCAGTGTCTACGAGACCTGGGGGCAGGAATCGCGGGCCATCGACTCCTACGCGCGGGCCTTTGCGCTCGACCCGCAGCTCGCCTTCCCCGAGGTCAACCCCCACATCGTCGAGAACAAGCTGGTCACCGAGGCGATGCTGCGCGCCTACAAGGCCGACTTCGCGGCACCCCAGGCGCCGAAGGTGTATGACGACCCGGCGCGCATCGCGGCCCTCCTCGAGCCGCCGGTGCCGGCCGCGGGCAAGGACCAGGTGGCCAATACTCAGCAGCAAGCCGTGCAGGACACCAACTCCCCCCGCCGGCAACCTGGGGCCCCCGGCCACGCTCAGAGCCAAGCGCAGGTGTTGAGCGAGCGGGACCTCGATCGCGCCAATCCGGCCGGTCAGGCGGTGCAGCAGACGCAGGGCACGTCCCGCGGTGCCGCAGGCGCCCGCCCGGCGCCGTCGCGTGGGCTGCGCGAGTGGACCCGGCCGGATCCGAGCCTCGAGGAGGTTCCCGAAGGCGTGTCCACCGAGGAGGGGGGCGAACAGCCAGCCCCGGTGGTCACGCCGCCGCCGGGAGGCGTCTACTATCGGCCCGGCGTTTCGAGCACGGGCCGGCTGGGCCTCCAGATCACGCCGGAGCGGCATCGAGTGAGCCGGGGGTAAAGCCCCCCTTACGCGTCCGTCTTGCACTCGCCGTCGTGATCCTTCTGGACCCCGGCGGCGCGCCGTTCGCAATCGTTGCCGTAGGTCTTGCCGTCGCACCCGCAGACCGGTTTGTGCTCTTTCGTGCACATCTCCGGTTTCACGACGCAGGTGCCCTGGAAATCGGCTCCATGGCAGTGGCCGGCGGGGAGATCGCAAAACTGCCCCTGCGGGCACGCCAATCCTTGGATGCCGCCGCAGACCTTCCCCTTGTTGGCGACGCACGACACGAGCGCCAGGACCAGAACCAGATAGAGAAGCTTTCGCATGGGCCCTCCCTTCAGTGCAACGATGAAGTATATACGTAGAGCAGCTCCGCCCTCTCCTCTCCGGTGAGGAACGCGGCCTCTACCGCGTTCTCCTGCATCCGGCGCAGCTCGCCCGCGGAAAGGCCCAGCTCCTCGGCGGCCACCCGGTACTCGTGCGCGAGATCGATGCCGCTGATGCCGGGATCGTCGGTGTTGAGGGTGACGGCGAGGCCCCGCCGCAGCAGGGCTGGCAAGGGATGGGAGCGATAGTCCGGCACCGTGCTCGTCTGCAGGTTGCTGGTAGGGCAGACCTCCAGGGAGACGCGGCGTTCGGCCAGCAGGTCGAGAACGGCGGGATCTTCGATCGCGCGGATGCCGTGGCCGATCCGCTCCGCCTTGAGCTCCAGCACCGCCTGGCGCACGCTCGCCGCCCCGGCCGCCTCGCCGGCGTGAGCGACGGTCCGCAGGCCCGCCTCCCGCGCTTCCTGGAAGTGGCGCACGAACAGCTCGCCGGGGAAGTTGGCCTCGTCGCCCGCGAGGTCGAGCCCTACCATGCCGCGGTCCCGGCCGTGAATCGCGGCCGCCAGCTCGATGCGGCCGATCTCCGGCCCGTAGTGGCGGGAGATGATGCCGATCAGCTTCGCCTTCACCGGGACGCTTCCGCGGGCCTCCTCCAGCGCGTCGCAGGCGGCCTCCACGACGCCGAAGGTGTCGAGCCCGTGCTCCTCGCCCATGAAGTAGGGGCTGAAGCGCAGCTCGATGTAGTCGATTTGCTCACGGGCGGCGTCCTCCAGGTTCTCCCGCACGATCCGCCGCACGGCGTCGTAATCCGCCGTCACCCGGCGCAGCAGCTCGAACTTGGCGATGAAATCCATCAGGCTGGGCTCGCGCTCGGTGATCTGGACGTACGGCCGGAGCTCCTCCACCGTCCACGCCGGCAGCTCGAGGCCGTGCCGCCGCGCCAGGTCCAGCACGGTCTCGATCCGGACGTTGCCGTCCAGGTGTCGGTGCAGCTCCACCAGCGGATAGCCGTCGCGCATTCCGTCTCCTCCCGGGACGAATCTTATGCCGCCAGAGAACCGTGCTTGCGTCCGTCTACCAGGGCGCGCTCACAACTCGCAAGGAGCCGTTCCCTGGAATGAGGGCCGTCCGCCAGCTCCGCCGGCAACGCCGGCTCGCCTTCTGGACCCATCTTCACCGGCTGCTGAAGGCGAGCCGCAGATGGCTAGGGTCGGTGTGGCGCTAGCCAGTTCCTGTCCTATTGATGCTGCGCTGCCCAGCCATCCGCACGCTTCACCACATCGTCGAGCACCGCGAGTGCCCGGTCCACGCCGGGCAGCAGGTCGGCGGCCCGCTCCTCGATGCCCGGCGACGGCGGCAGGTTGCCGGTAACGACGGCGCTGTAAAGACCGGACAGCGCCGTTTGATGCCGTGCCCGTGTCACTTGCGACTCGCTGGCCGAAAGCTCGCCGGCAAGCCGCTGCGCCGTCGCGGCGACGTCGCCGCCGGGCGTCGCGCGCGCGGCAATCTGCTCGAGCCGGGCCCTGACGCCGCGCAGGCCGGCGAGAGCGTCCCGCAGCTCGCGCATGCGCCCGCCGACCGCCTGGGCGAGGCGAAACTGCGCCTCGTACCCGGCGATGGACGTCGTGACGCGCGGGTCCGGCCGCACGATGAGCGTTTCGGTGGCGCTCCACGCGCCCGCGGTCACCGTCACCCGGTAGTCGCCGGGGACGACGAACGGGCCGTGAAACCCAAACAACGAATCGGTTGGTTCCGGCCCGTACGGAGGCGAATGCCTCGCCGTCCACCGGAACCTGTTGAGGCCGCGATGCGTGGTGACGACGTTGCGTCCGCCGAAGACCTGCGCGAACTCCAACGGCAGACCGGAGTCGACCGGCTTCTCACCAGGCGGGGGGCTGGTGTACAGCGCCACGCGGGCACCGCCGGCGTCGCGGATCTCGATGGTGACGGGGTCCACATCTTCTGCAAGGTAGTACGAGATCGTCGCTCCGCCGTCCACCGGCGGATACGATCCGTTCGCGGCCGGCCTCACTCCATCGCGCGGCTTGAGCAGACGGTGGCGATCGGTGGCGGTGCGATGATCGAGCTGCTCGAGCACGCTGAGATCGTCGAGCACCCAGAGTCCGCGCCCGAACGTCGACACCACGAGGTCCCGCCGATACACCTGGAGATCGCTGATTGGCGTGACCGGAAGATTCAACTGCAGGGACTGCCAGTTGGCGCCGTCGTCGAACGAGACGTACATGCCGTACTCGGTGCCCGCGTAGAGCAATCCCCGACGGTCGCGGTCCTCGCGGACGACGCGCACGTAGTGGCCGGAGGGAATGCCGTTGCGGCCCGTGGTGAGACGCTGCCACGTGCGGCCGTAGTCGTTGGTGCGAAAGACGTACGGTTGGAAATCGCCGTGCATGAACCGGAGCACGGAAATCACGGCGCGGCCGGCATCGTGCACCGACGGATCGATCGTGTTCACGGTGCCCCATTCGGGCATGTCCGCAGGGGTGACGTTCGTCCAGGTCCGGCCGGCGTCCACCGAAACGTGCACCAAGCCGTCGTCGCTGCCGGCCCAGAAGACGCCGCGGCGCACCGGCGATTCCTCGAACGCGAAGATCGTGTCGTAGATCTCGGCGCCGGTGCCGTCATACGGCAGCCGGCGCAGGCCCGGCGCCTCCTGCTTGCTCCGGTCGTTGCGCGTCAGGTCCGCGCTGATGACCTGCCACGTCTTGCCGCCGTCGCGCGAGCGGTGCACGTACTGCGACGTCGTGTAGAGGACGTCGGGGTCGTGAGGGGACAAGCGGAGCGGCGCGTTCCACGGCACGCGGTACTTCATGTCCGCCGCGCGGGTGGCGTACCTGGGCTCGGGATAGATCTGCAGGATGTCGGTCACCTTGCGTGCCACGTCGGTGCGCGAGACCTGACCGCTGATGGTCGCGTAGACGATGTTGGCGTCGCGCGGGTCGACCGCGATGTGGCTCGCCTCTCCCCCGCCGACCTGGTAGGCGTCCATCAGTCCCAGCGGCACGTTCCGGCTCGCCGTCGGCACGGAGATGGTGCCGCTGTCCTGCTGGGCGCTGTAGACGCGGTACGGAAAGCCGTTGTCGGTGGCGACGCGGTAGAGCTCGGCGGTCGGCTGGTTCAACTGCGTGGACCAGCTCGACCCGCCGTTCAGCGACACGGTCGCGCCGCCGTCGTTGGCATCGATGAGGATCCGCGGGTTCGCCGGGTTGAGCCACAGGTCGTGGTGATCCTCGTGCGAGTCCTGCAGTATGGTGAAGCTGCGGCCGCCGTCCACCGATTTGTACAGCGCGATATTCAGCACGTACACGGTGTCCGGGTCGACCGGGTCGGCGACGAGGTGGCCGAAGTAGAACGCGCGCGACGTCAGCTCGGCGTCGCCGTTGACGCGCTGCCAGGTCCGGCCGCCGTCATCGGATCGGAACAGACCCCCTTCGTCCCCTGCCGCCTCGACGAGCGCCCACACGCGGCCCGGCCGCCCGCGCGCGACGGCGACCCCGGTGCGGCCGACGATCCCCGCCGGCAATCCGCCCCCCAGCCGCGTCCAGGTGTCGCCACCGTCCGTCGACTTGTAGATCCCGCCTTCCTTGCTGCCGCTGTCGAGCGTCCACGGCTTGCGGTCGACCGTCCAGGTGCCGGCGTAGAGCACCCGCGGATCGGCGGGGTCCAGTGCCAGATCCGAAGCGCCGGTCTCGTCATTGACGAACAGCACCTTCTGCCACGTCTTCCCGCCGTCCTTCGACCGGAAGACGCCGCGGGTGGGCGTGGGGGCGAACACGTTGCCCACCACCGCGGCGTAGACCAGGTCGGGATTGCCCGGGTGGATGCGGACGCGGGCGATCTGACCGGCGTCGCGCAGCCCTGCATGCACCCACGTCCGGCCGGCGTCGCTCGATCGGTACATGCCGACGCCCGGCGACACATTGGTGCGGAGGCAGGCGGTGCCGGTACCGACGTAGACGACGTCGGGCGCCGACTCCGCAACGGCGATGGCCCCGACGGAGCCGGCCTCGAAGACGCCATCCGAGACGTTGGTCCACGTCGTTCCGGCGTCCGCCGTCTTCCAGACGCCGCCGCCGATGCTTCCGAAGTAGAACGTGAAGGGATCGGAGGGCACGCCGGCGACAGCGGTCGAGCGGCCGCCGCGCCTGAAGTGTAGCGGCCGGTATTCCAGTTTCGAGAACAGGACCGGGTCGACGCGAGCGGACGGAGGGTCACCGGCGGGGACCGGGCTCTGGGCGGCCGTCACCGCGGCGACGGACACGATGACCGCAGTCAGGCGCATGGCACGCCTCCTGGCGTAGCTAGAGGCAGGCGCTCCCGGAGCAGGAGCGGAGCCGCACGAGGCGGCGGGCGAGATCGTTGCGTACGGACGCCAGGGCCGGGGCTGCGTGCCGGCTGCGCAGCTCGAAGGGATCCTTACCGAGGTCGTAGAGCTCCCGGTCGCCGGTCGCGTACTCGACGTAGAGCCAACCCGGATCGCGGACCGCCTGGAAGGAGGGCTTGCCGGTGCCGGCGTTCACGCCTTCGATCAACAGTGTCCGGTTCTTCCCCTGCTGCGGATCGAGGGCCAGGGGGAGCAGCGGCCGGCCGTCCAACACCCGGCGGGGCTGGGCTCCCGTGAGGGCGACGATCGTCGGCGCGAGATCGACGTTGGAGACCATCTGCGCTGCCGTGGCTCCGGCCGGAAAGCCGCCGCCGCGGATGATGAGGGGCACCCGGATGGACTCCTCGTACGGGTAGTACTTCTGATCGAGGATGCGGTGCTCGCCGAGGAGGAACCCGTTGTCGGAGGTGAAGATGATCACCGTCCGTTCGAGCTGGCCGGTGTCCGCGAGGGCGTCCACCAGGCGCTCCACGAGGTCGTCCACGGCGAGGAGCGAGGCGAGGCGCGCGCGGTAGATCGCCGTCTCGCGGTCGGCCTTCGCGGGGCTCAGCCCCGGCAGCCGCCGGATGTGAGCGGGCTTGTCGCCCACGTCGGGCTCGCTGAACGACGGCCTTGCCGGCAGGCTCTCCTTGGCGAACCGGCCCTTGTAGCGCGGCGCCGCGCGGGGCGCCACCTGTTTGCCGGCGATCCGCTCCAGATGGGGAGCGATGGGGGCCACGCTGACGAAGAACGGCTGGCTTTCGCCGGCGCGCGACCGCAGCACCCTCTCGGCCTCCGCCGCCAGCACGTCGGTCTGGTAGTCGCCCGCCGCGTGGCCGCGGCTCTCCGGCACGCCGTCGTCGCTCACCGTGTAGTCGTACAGCCGGTACGTCGAGGGATCGATCAGCCCGAACCAACGCGACCAGCCGGGGGGAGGCTCCGGCGAATCAACGCCGTAGTTGTTGAGGTACTTTCCCAGGTGGGCGGTGTAGTAGCCGGCCTGCCGGAGCCACACCGGCAAAGTGTTCGAGCTGTCCAGGCGCTGGTAGCCGCCGTTCGGCCCGGAGTTGGCGACCACGCCGTGGTTGTGCGGATACTGCCCCGTCAGGAAGGTCGAGCGCGAAGGACAGCAGAGAGAGTAGGAGACGAAGCTGTTCGCGAACGTGGTGCCCTTCGCCGCCAGCAGGGCGCGGGTCTTGGGGAGCACGCGCATCTCTTCGACCGTCTGGTCGTCCGTCATGATGACGAGCACGTTCGGACGGGCCTCCGCGGCGGGAGCCTCGGCCGGGGCTCTGAGCTGCGAAGAGAGCAGCAGAAATCCGACGACGGCGAGAGGAATGCGGAGCGAGCTCTTCATCGGCCTCATTGTAGACCTCCTGGCTGCTAAAGTAGGCGCGATGAAGGGATTCGAGCACTCCTGGGACGACGTCGAGAAGCAGCGGCGCAAGGCCGAAAAGCACGGCGTACCGGAGATCCAGCGCCACATCTTCCTCTGTTGCGATCCCACGAAGCCCAAGTGCTGCAGCCGCAAGCGCTCGATGGAAGCCTGGAAGTTCCTGCGCAAGCGCCTCAAGGAGCTGGGCCTGTCGCGAGGCGGCGGCATCTACGTCAGCCGTGCCAACTGCCTGGACATTTGTACGGGCGGCCCGATCGCCGTCGTCTATCCGGAGGGCACCTGGTATGGCCACTGCGATCCGCCGGCGCTGGAGCGGATCCTCCAGGAGCACCTGATCGGCGGCAGGATCGTGCGGGAGCTGCTGATCATGGAGCGACCTCTGGGAAGGGAAACGCGATGAGCCAACGCCTTTTCGACTCTCCCCGTCGCGCCCGGTGGATATGGACTCTGATCGTCCTCGCCGTTGCCTGCGCCGCGCCACTGCCGGCCGCCGGCAAAGGCGCCGCACCGCCCGCAAAGCGGCAGCCGGCGGACGTGATGAGCTTCGAGCGCGCCGGCTGGCTGGAGCGGAAAGGGCGCGCCGAGACGGAGAAGCCGGAGGTGGTGCTCGCGGCGATGGAGCTCCGGGAAGGAATGACCGTGGCCGAGGTCGGTGCCGGCACCGGCTTCTTCAGCCGCCGGCTCGCCAAGGCCGTCGGGCCCTCGGGAAAGGTCTATGCCGTGGACATCCAACCCGAGATGCTGGACCTCCTCAAGACGTACGCCGCCAAGGAGGGGATCGCCAACATCGTCCCGGTGCTCGGCACCGAAACCGATCCCAAGCTGCCCGTCCACGGCGTCGATCGTATCCTGCTCGTCGACGTCTACCACGAGCTCCAGAAGCCGGAGCCGATGCTCGCCCACATCCGCGAGAGCCTGGCGCCGGGCGGCACCGTGACCCTCGTCGAGTACCGTCTCGAAGGGGAGACCGCCTCCCACATCACCCTCCAGCACCGGATGTCCGCCGAGCAGGTGCTTGCGGAATGGACCGCGGCGGGGTTCCTGTTGGTCAACCAGATCGAGACCCTGCCCTCGCAGCACCTCTTCATCTTCTCCGCCCGCCGCGGGGCTCGCCCCTAGAAGCTGCGAGCGGGTCGCGGGAAGCTTCCGGTGTCATTCGGAACGATCCCGGCGGACGGCGGAAGCTTCCTTTGGCGAGCCTGGCGAGCGAGGCGGCCGCGCTCGGTCTCTCGATCTACCCGGGTCGTTTTGCGATGAAGCTATGGGCAATTGGCAGGAGAGCACGCGACGACCGGCCCGCTGCAATGCTCCTTCAAGGTGTTGGGGTCCGTGTGGCAGGTTCGCGGCTCACAGGTCGTGCACCCCTTGAGCATCTCCGTGCGACCCGGCGACCAGCCCGGCCAGAAATTCGAGGTTCCGAACAACAGGGCGTCGGGGGTCAGATCGCCGTTGGTGTCGACGAGGACGGAGCCGCCGAGCCGTTTCGTGTTCGCGCCGCCCGTCGCGCTCCAAGGAATGGGGGTGGCGGGGAACGTGAAGCTTCCCGTGAGCTCCAGCCTGCGGGCTCCCTTCTGCCGGGACGGCTTCACGGGAATGAAGCTCAGACGCGCGTCGACCGCGAGAGGCGCGACGAAGTTGCCGCCATCCTCCTGCGTGCGGTAGATGCGCATCGTCGTTTCACGCTGCTTGCCGGCGAGGGAGACATAGACGTGATAGGCACCGCAGGCGGTCTTGACGGGAGCTACGCTCACCAGTGACAGAGCCCGGAACCGGATCCGCGTCACGGCGGTGCCACTGCCGTCGAAGGCGGCGTCATCGAGCCGCTCGATGACCGTGTCGGCACCATGGAGCTGCCCGGGTGATCCGGTCTCGAGAGGCAGACCCCTGAAGGACACGCGGCCGGTGAAGGGCGCGGAGCTCTTGCAGAAAAAGCCGGCGGGGATGGGGCTTGCGGCGAAGTCGTAGAAGGTCGTGCCGTCGGCGGTGGTGGTGAAGGTGTCGATACCGCGCCCGATCACGCCATCGGCGACCAGGGGAGAAACACTGACCAGGACTGCGACCGTGAGCGCTGCCAACAAGATTCCTTTGTTCATTCAACCCTCCTTGTTTGAACGTCAGTTGTGCCGAGCGCGGCCTCACGAAACCGTCCCACACCTCTAGAAGTGCTCGCCAATTGCTAAAGCGAGCTTTGTCGCGGTACATGAAGCAGATGAGGGCCTATGAGGCTAGATCTGCACGCCTGAGCCGGTCAGGTGGGGCGAGGCGCAGAAGAGGCGCCCAGGCGGCCGACTTTGACGGATTTGTGCTGCGCGTATGCGATACGGAGGGATTTAGCGGCTTGGTAGCGCATACGGGATTCGAACCCGTGTTACCGGCGTGAGAGGCCGGCGTCCTGGACCCCTAGACGAATGCGCCGCACGTCCGACGAGCCGTCAGACCCGCGAAGGGTAGCATAGGCGGCTCCAAGCCTTCAACCCGAGGCAGCGGGCCCCGCATTCCCCTGGATACCGGGCCGGATGGCACGCGGCGGCGGCGTGACTCCTATAGAATCTCCCGGAGACTTTTGCAGGTCTGGAAGAGAGATTCGCTTGTCCTTGACGCTTGCCGCCGCCGCCGGCAGCCCTGCGCTGCAGCTCGTAGAGGGGCGGACCTACGCCGTAGGACGTACCCCGACCTGCGACCTTCCTATCCAGGACCCCACCGTGTCGCGCCAGCACGCCGAGCTGGAGCTGGTGGACGCAGGGGTGCGGGTCCGCGACCTGGGATCGACCAACGGCACGTACCTCAACGGCGAGCGGATCTTCGACGCGGTAGCCACGCCGGGCGCCTGGCTGGCCTTCGGTAAGATGAATTTCAGGCTGTGGCAGGAGCCGGCGGGGCCGCGGCTGGAGTCGGGAGACGACCTGCTCGACATCACCATCGTCCGGCAGGTGCCGGTGCGCGGGCCGGCGGATATCGCCGCGCAGCTCTCGGCGCCGCAGGGATCCTCGCTGCTGCGCATCGGCGGCCTCTCCGAGGGCGACCGCCAGGCGCGCAAGCTCGCCCTCCTCATCGACGTCGCCAAGGAGCTCTCTCAGCAGACGGAGGTAGACGTCCTGCTCGACAGGCTGGTCGGCCTGACCTTCCAGGTGTTGAGCGTGGACCGGGTCGCCATTCTCATGCCGGGAGCCGGCGCTGAGCTGGAGTCGCGCATCTGGCGCAGCCGCGCCGGCGCGCCGGCCGGGAGCTGGCGGGTGCCGCGCGCGATCGCCCGCAAGGCGGTGGAGGAGCGGGTGGCGGTGCTGATCGAGAACGCGGCGGCCGACGGCGGCTTGGCGGACGGCGCCGCACCGCAGCGCATCCAGAGCGCCCTCTGCGCGCCGCTGCTCGGCAAGCAAGGCACGGTGCTCGGCCTCATCTATCTCGACAATCTCGGGAGCGCCCACTCCTTCGCCGAGGAGGATCTGGAGTTCTTCACCGCCTTCTCCGGCATGGCGGCCGTAGCCCTGGAGAACGGCCAACTGATCGAGCGGGTGCGGCGCGAGACGGTCGTCCTCTCCAACTTTCAGCGTTACTTCGCGCCCGACCTCGTGCGGCAGATCGCCGCCCAGACGGAAGAGGTCCAGCTCGGCGGCGCCAAGCGGCGGGTGGTCGTCCTCTTCTCCGACATCCGCGACTTCACCTCGATCTCGGAGAAGATGAGCCCGGACGAGATCGCGAGCCTGCTCACCGAGTACTTCACCGAGATGGTGGAGATCGTCTTCGAGCACGGCGGCACGCTCGACAAGTTCATGGGCGACGCCATGATGGCGCTCTGGGGCGCTCCCCTCGCCCGCGAGGACGACGCCGACCGCGCCACCCGGGCGGCGATGGCCATGCAACAGACCCTGGTGCGGCTGAACCGCGAGTGGAAGGGAGAAGGGAGGCCGGAGCTCTCGATCGGCATCGGCATCAACGCCGGCGAGGTCTTCGCGGGCAATATCGGCAGCAACCGGCGCCTGGAGTACACAGTGATCGGGGACGCCGTCAACACGGCGTCGCGCCTCTGCTCCGAGGCCGGCCCGGGGGAGATCCTGGTTGCCGAGCCTCTCTATGTCGCTCTCGGCGAGCCGCCGCCGGTCTCCCTCCTAACACCGCTTCCCCTCCGGGGCAAGACCCAGCCCGTGCCGGTCTACCGCGTCGATTGGAGCCGGATGCCGTTGCAGACGACACCGAGAGTAGGATCGAAGATTCCCACTCTAAAATAGATCAGCCCGAATCGTGAGGGAGGCCCCCGATGGCCGAGCCCAGCGTTTCACACGCCGCCGCGCCGGGATTCAAAGAGCTTCATCCCAAGCTCGTCGATCCCGAGACCGCGCCCCGGCCGCGCATCAAGGAGCTGGAGGTGATGGTCGCCGAGGTCGTGCGCGAGACGCCGGACACCTCGACGCTCGTGCTGTTCACGGGCAACGACCGGCTGGAGTATCTGCCGGGGCACTTCCTCACCATCAGACCGCAGCAGTTCAAGTCACTGGATCGGTTCTGCAAGTATTTCGAGGACCTCAAGGGCAGGAAGGAGCCGGCGCGGGCCTACTCCCTCGTCTCGGCGCCGCACGAGCGGCATCTGGCCGTCACCGTGAAGGAGGAGCGCTACGTCTCGGGCCTCACCAAGTATCCGCCGCTCCTCTCGCCGCTCCTCGTCTGGCGCACCACGCCCGGCACGCGGATGGTGGTGACGGGTTTCGGCGGTCCCTACGTGCCGCCCGCCGACCTCGAGTCGCGCACGGACCACGTCATCCACATCTGCGCCGGCTCGGGGAGCGTGCCCAACCTGAGCATCCTCAAGCACTGCCTGGCGCTGGACATGAGGATCCGGCACACGATGATCTACGGCAACAAGACCTGGGAGGACGTCATCTTCCGCCGCCAGCTCGAGGAGCTGTGCCGGAACTATCCCGACAAGCTGCGGGTCGTCCACGCCCTCTCCCGCGAGCCGAATCTCGCCGCGACGCCTGACGTCCGCCAGGGACGCGTCACCGAAGAGCTGATTCGCGAGCACATCCCCGACCCCTCGGCCGTGGAGGTCTTCGCCTGCGGCCCCGGCATCACCAAGTTCGACCGCGTGGCGGCCAGGGAGAAGGGCGAGGAGCCCCAGCCACGATTCCTCGAAACCGTCATCGACGCCCTCGAGGCGATCGGCGTCCCGGACGAGCGGATTCACCACGAGAGCTACGGGTAGGGTTGCACCGAGTATCCTTGGTGCATGCCCCGGGAGCGCTATCGAATCGCCGATCTGACCCTCGACGTCGAGGTGGTCTCGGTGACTCGCCGTGATGGCGAGGCGGTGCCGCTCCCCCAGCTCTCCTTCGACCTGCTGGTGGCCCTGGCACGCCGCGCGCCGGCCGTGGTCTCCGCCGACGACCTGATCGCCACGGTGTGGAACGGAACCGCCGTATCCGACGAGACTCTTACGCAGCGCGTGGCCCTGCTGCGCAAGGCTCTGGGCGACGAGGCGAAGAGCCCGCGCTACGTGCGGGCGGTGCGCAGCCGGGGCTATCAGCTCGTGCCCGAGGTCGTCGCACTGCCGGAGGTGGAGGCGCCGCCGCGGACGCGACAGTGGATCGCTGTCGCGGCCGCCATCGCGGCTCTGGTGGCGATCGGGCTCGGGCTCTTCTTCGTCCTTTCCTGGTACGGCCGCGCGCAAATCCGTTCCACAGCGGCGAGCACCGTCGCGACGCGGGCGCCGAGCGTGCCGGAGCTGCTGGCACGCGCGGGCGCCTACCTGCGCCAGCATCAGGAGTCCGACAACGGGATGGCGATCGAGCTCTACCGGCGGGCGTTGCGGCTGGAGCCGAAAAACCCCATGGCCTTGGCGGGCTTGAGCATGGCGCTCGCGCACCGGGCCACCAAGTTCAATGGGCGAGGCGGCGAGAGAGAGCAAGCCGTGGAGCTGGCGCAGAGGGCCCTCGCCCTCGATCCGCGCCTCGGCCTGGCGCACCATGCCCTGGGGTTGGCTTTCGACAGCAAAGGCCAGGTTTCCAAGGCTCTCGCCGCGTACCTCCAGGCGGCGGATCTCGAGCCGGATCCCACCGCCGCGCTGGCCAGCGCCGCCTACCTGATGCAGATCCAGGGGCACCTCGCCGACGCCCTGGAGGCCAACGTACACGTCGCCCGCGAAAGCGGCGACACTCCCATCTATCTGGAGGTCCAGATCGGCTTGACACTGTCGCTCCTGGGCTTCGATCGAGCTGCCGAGGTCTGGCTCGAGCGCGCCCTGGAGCTGCGCCCGGACAACGTCTTCGCTCCCGGCGCCTACGCCCAGATGCGCCTCTCGCAAGGCCGTCTCCGCGAGGCGGACGAGATCGCCGCCCGCGCCATCCAGCGCGGCATCCGGCGTCCGGAGCTGCCGACGATCCGCGGCACCGTGGCCCTCATGGAAGGCGACGAGCCCAAGGCGGAGGCTTTCTTCCGCAACGCGCTGTCGATCGATCGCGAGTCTCCCCACGCCGAGACCTGCCTCCTGCTCCTCGCTCGCCGCCGGTCCGGCAACAGCGCCGAGCTGGAGAAGCAGTATCGCGACGAGATCCTGAACATCCGCCAAGGCCGCATGGCGGGAGACGAATGGCCCGACGGTGCGATCGAGGAGATGCTCCTCGAAGCGAGCTTCGGCGACGAAGACGCGGCGCTCCGAGCCTTGGACACCGCCATCGGACAGGGCTACAGGGACGACGACTGGCTCCTGCTCGATCCGATGCTCGCCGGGCTGCGCCGCAATCCCGAATTCAATCTCCGCATCGAGACGATCCGCCGGCTGGTCGAGGCCGAGCGCCAGCGCGTCGTGGGCGCTCCCTGGCTGCCTCCGGAGTTCCTGGAGGGGAAGCCTTGACACGGATTGCTCTGCGTCGACTGATGTGGAGATCGCGGGGGCGGTGGTAGAGCGAGCGGCATACTCTTCGAGACCTCACCCCCTGGCCCCCTCTCCAGCGGAGCTGGAGAGGGGGAACGATTCCGAATCGACAGAACGTAGGGTGCGCTGTGCCCAGAGCGCACCTGGTCGGCAAGGTCCCTTCGCAGGCCTCCCCCCTCTCCACCTTGTGGAGAGGGGGCCAGGGGGTGAGGTTTCGAAGGGCAGGCCGCCTGGATCTTCACCGGCCCTATGGGGCAAGGGGACGTTACTGCGTTCCCCCCGGCAGCGCCGCCAGAATGTAATCGGTGAGTAGCTTGTCGGTCTGCTGGTGCATGCCGCGGGTGTTGTAGTTGGTGCTCGTGATCACCGCAACCAGCTTCGCCGAGGGAACCACGACCACCTTGTTGCCGCCGTTGCCGGACATGTAGAAGGCCGGGTACTTCTTCCCCTTGGCCTCGAAGTCCCGCCGCCACCAGAGATAGCCGTAGGTGTCCGTGTCGCTGGCCTGGACGTGCGCGGCCGTCGAGGTCTCTACCCATTTCTCGGGAATCACCTGCCGCCCGTGCCAGCGGCCGCCGTCGAGGTTGAGCAGCCCGAGCTTCGCGAGATCCCGGCTGCGCAGGCGCGTGCCGCCGCCGGTCTGGGTGAGGCCGAGGGGCGAGAATTGCCACCCCACCTTCTCGATGCCGAGCGGCGCGAAGAGCGTCTCGCGGGCGAAGTCCGGCACCGGGCGCTTCGTGGCCTTCTCCAGCACCGCTCCCAGCGTGAAGACCCCCGCCGTGCAATAGGAGAAGCTGCGGCCGTACGGAGAATCCTGCGGCTTGGTGGCCCACGGCGGGAAGCCCTTGATGGGAAGGCCGAGAAAGAAGCCGAGCCAGTCCTCCGTCACGTACATGCGCTCCTCGTTGCCGGAGGAGTACTCGTTGTCGTCGTCGCATTCGAGGAGCGAGCTCATGGTCATCAGGTCCTCGATCGTGACCTTGTCCTTGCGCGGATCGGGATTCTTGATCGTCCCCCGCCGCTGGGGGAAGAAGTCGAAGACCTTGGCGTCGACGCCGGAGATGGCGCCGCGGTCGATCGCTAGCCCCACGAGCATGCTCGCCAGCGTCTTGCTCGCCGAGCGGATGTCGTGCTGCGTGTCGCGGTTGGCGCCGTTGAAGTAGCCCTCGTAGACGAGCTTGCCGTCCAGCACCACGACGACGCTGGTGATGCGCTGGAAGGTGTTGTCCTCGATGCGCTCGGCCAGCGTCGCCAGAAGGGTGGTGTCGAGCCTGGCGGCCGTCGCCGAGCTCGCGGCGAGGCCGTCGGCGAGCTCGGGCGGACGCAGCTCCGGCGGCTCGCTCTGCGCGTTGAGGCAGGGCGACATCCCGCCGGCGAGGGTCGCCGCGGCGAGGAATCCGGGGATGAGGAACGATCGGTTCATGAGGCGTCTCCTTGACCGTGAGGTGCCCCGTTATGCCTTCCCGACCCCTCCTCGCCGATGAAAATCGCCTGAATTCATCCTGAAGATTCGGTGAAGGCGGAGGAATCGGAGGAAATTCAAGCTTCTGGCGCCTGCCGCACGTAGAGCGCCTCCCAATGGGGTTTTCCTTCGCGCACGAGGCGAACGATCCCTTTCCGCTCCAGGCGCCGTAGGGCGGTGGAGACCTGGCCAGCCTTGACCGGCCTGCGCAACCGCCGGCCGAATCGCCGATTCACCTCGGCGGTCAGCCCCGCGGGACCGAAGGATTCGTCGGCTCCTTTCTCCTCGATGACCTTTTCCAGCATGGTATGGACCTTGGGCCGGGAGGGGGTACCCACATCCTCCTCCTCGCGGCCCTGCATGGACGACGCCGCGCCTTGACGATCGGCGAAATCCACGGCGTCACCCGCCGCCGAACGGAACGCCTCCAGGCGGCGGAGGATCTCTTTCAGCTCGGCGGCATGGGCAGTCCGGTGCTCCCGGTGGGTTGCCTCGTGCCCGGCATGGAACGCCTCCCGCTCGCGATGGAAGGCCGCTTGCGCCTCCAGATTCGCCAGCACCTCGCCGATCGACCGGTTCGTCTTCATGTTTCCTCCCATGTGCCGCGGAGACCCGATCGCGTGCGCGCCGCTGCGGCGTCCCATCGGCGGAGACTCACCCTCCGGTGGCGGAGACCCGCGGTCCTGTGGCTCCCGACGGACCGTGCGCAGACCGCGCCTGGGCGGCTTCTGCTGAGAAAGCCGCCCGCGCCGCGGAGACTCGGCCATAATACTCCGTCACCTCCTCTACTTTCTCCCCTAACTGGCGACGATTCTCCGCCGCCGGTCAAGTTTTCTCAGCCGAATCGGAGCGGACGGAACCTCACGGAGCCCGGGTCTCCGCCGCGCGAGGTCCGTTCTCCGCCACCGGAGGTCCGTTCTCCGCCGCCGGCAGGTGGAATTCGCGCGCCGCGGCTCGGTGATCCCCGCCACGCGCGCCGTCTTCTCCCTCCCCTCCACCGCCCCGTGCCGCCGGAGGTCCGGCTTGCCAAGACGCCGGCTCCTAGGATGCGTTGAGCCCCAGCCGAAGCCGTCGAAAACAGGGCTGGTCGAGCTTCAGGCCTTCATTATGGATGGGGAGTGATCGCCAAGACCGTCACGACAGCAATCCGGTGTTTGCCTTCGATTCGATCAGGACCGTAATAGAAGAAGATCCGGTAAGCCCCCGGCGTATGTTGCTGGACGTAGGCCTCGAAGACCTCCTCTCCTTTCGGTCCGCGAAACGACTGGAACTTGTGGGTCTGTAAAGAGGGGTGTCGCGGATTCGTCTCCAGCAGGACCAGCGCTTTGCGGACTTGCTTGAGGAGGCCCTCCCGATGTAGAGATCTCTCTAACTCCCGGACGGTATCCTGAGCGAAGTCGGACAACCGCAATTCGCGGTTCATTCTTCGTCAGCGTAGGCCAGGAAGGAAACGGCAGAAGTCTTCCCCTCCGCTGCGTCCTGAAGCCCGCGCCGGACGGCGGCGAGCGCCTTCGGATTGCGATACAGCCAAGCCTCCGAGGCCGGAATGGACACCTGCGGATCGAGCACGATCTGTCCACTGTCGTTCCGGTATACGTCGAAGAGAACATCCTCCTCGAAGGCTGCGAGAGCCTTGCCGAGCGTCACCCGCTTCTTGGCGTCCGGACGCACATCCCGAGCGATCAGTACAAGGTCTTCCTTCTTCTTGGCTTTAGGCATGGCACTATGTTACAAGACGGGGGAGAGGTGGTCAAGTGGGAACTTCCCACGATTCACCACGGGCCCCCGCCTCCGCCATCTCCTCCTTCCCCTCCACCGTTGGCGCGTCTTGCCGCAGCCCCCGAGGCCGAGGCACCGCTCCTTTGGGGGCATGGATAGCCCGATGAGCGGGGTCGGGAATCCATACTCGCGCAAATGAGGTCCGAGGCATCAGAGGAGTAGAGCCTTCTCTCCGCATTCCTCGGCCGAAGTCAAAGATCGTCCAGCGGGTTCCACCGCAGCTCTGCTTGGGAAAGGCGGCTTGAGCGAAACAGATCCTGGACGTTCATGTTGCGGTGCTTCGCGAGGGCCACCAGCTCGTCCCAAGGATCTTCATGGTTCTTGTTCTTCGCACTGAGACGCCAGATCTGCCCGACGGAACGCACCGTCTTCCGACAGATCATCGGGAGGTGGACCAGGAGGAGTCCGGCACCTCTTATGGGATCATGGCCAGCCTCTTCAACAACGACCAACGTGAGTCGCGTCTGATGAATAACTGCGAGCTCTCGCGGCAGGCTCAGCATGCCTTTGTCGGCCGTGAGGAGACCATCCCATTGCTGGAGATGGTGAAGAGAGAGCAACATCTTCCAATCGTCCATGCTTCGAAGCATGGGATGAATGAATCGAATGGGGACCAGCTCAGCCTCTGGAGCTCCGAGCCCGAGAGCCTCGATGATAGTTTCCGGAAAATCTTCGTCCAGTGCGAAGCGGACCACGCGGCCTCGTTGTCAAGCGGCGCGTCGGAGGGCTACGTTGGTTTTCAGTTGCTCTTCCAGATCAATGCTATCGCCAAAAGCTGGGCGTTCGACGAAAGGATAGATCTTGGCGAGCCGTTCGATATCGAAGCCTCGATTTGCCAAGGCATAGATCGACTGGGTGGATAGCCGTGTGCCAGCGACATGAGGCGCCCCCGAAATCTTTCGAGGCAGAATCTGCACGGTGGACCGAGGCCACGCAAGATCCGGTCCCCGCATTCCTTCCAGACCTTCGAAGGGACCGATCAAATCCACCAGATCCCTATCCAGATACTGGCCGTCAACGGCTCGCTGAAGCGGACGAGCTTCGACATCGAGGACGATCTCTCCCGCGGTAGTGACAGCCACTGTGGGCCGCCCCTCCTCGAAAAGCGCGAGGTCCAGGTGTTTCAGTCCCGCCAGCGCCCTCCTGACTTTCTTCATGGAGGTCGCGGGAACCTCCAGATCAAAGGCCTTCTTGGGTCGACGCAGCCAGTAGACGGTCCGCAAGGCGAGCAGATCCGTGTAGGACCAGAGCAGAGGGCTCCTGGACACCGAAGGAACCAGGTGGCCATTTCGTGCCCAGTAATAGATGGTGCTCCTCGGCACGCCGGCGAGGGCCGCTGCTCGTTCTGTGGAATAGGCGCCGCTTATTTCCATGATCATGCCGCGAATCCGATTTTACGCTCCGCCTGTGCCGGCTTCAACCCTTGCCACCTTCGAAGCTCCTACGTCACTTCCGCCTGCGCGATCTCCTCCTTCCCCTCCACCGTCGGCGGCGCGTCTTGCCGCAGCCGCGAGGTGAGGAAGCTCGTCCCCAGCATCAGCGCCGCCGCGGCCCAGAAGGGATAGCGGATGTCGGTTTCGAAGATCCAGCCGGCGCAGACGGGGCCGACGAGGCGGGCTACGGAGCCGAAGGACTGCTGGACTCCCATGGTTTGGCCGGTCTCTCCTTTGATCGAGCGGCGGGAGACGAGCGCGGTGGTGGCCGGGAAGAGCAGGGCTGTGCCCACCGGGACGAAGAGCGCGGCCAGGGCCAGCAGGAAGAGCTGCGCCGGCCGGGCGAGATGGAACATGGCGGGCACCGGCATGAGGGCGAGCCCCAGGACGAGCGACAGCGAGCCCAGCCGCGTCACTCCGATCTCTCCGAATCGCCGCACGAACGGTCCGAGCAGCACGGCCCGCATCACGAGGCCGACGCCGCCGACGTAGCTGTAGAGCCAGCCGATCGTCCGCTCGGTGACGCCGTACGCCGCGCCGAGGTAGAGGGCCAGCACGCCGTTCATCCCCATGAAGGCCAGCATGCCGACGGTGTAGATCCAGATGAGCGCGCTGACGGGCGCCATGGGGTGAGTCAGCACTTCGATCACAGCTTGTGAGACGGGACGGCGCGGGTGCTCGGCGGCGCCTTCGCGCCGGTTCGACTCCGGCAGCCAGCGCCAGGCCGACAACGCGTTCAAAGCGCAGAGGCCGGCGGCCACGAAGCCTGGACCCGAAGGGCCGAAATAGGTGGCGAGGGAGCCGAGCAAAGGACCGATCATGACGCCTGCGCTGGTGGCGGCGGTGATCCATCCCAAGGCCTTGGCCCGCTAGTCGGGCGGCACGGAGTCGCTGACGTACGCCTGCACGACGCCGGTGGTGCCGCCGCCCGCGCCCTGCACCATCCGGAAGAGGAAGAGCAGCCAGATCGAGTTGGCGAGGCCGAAGAGGGCGAAGGCCACGGCGGAGGAGATGAGGCCGGCCAGCAGCGCCGGACGCCGGCCGTAGCGGTCGGAGAGACGCCCCCAGAGCGGCGCGGTCAGGAGCTGGGCGAGGAAGAAGCACGAGATCATCATCGTGATGACCACCGGCCGCGCCCCGAGCCGCTGGGCGTAGAAGGGCAGTGTGGGCAGCACGATGAGGTAGCCGATCATGTCCACGAACACCGTGGCCATGAGGACCCCGAGCCGCTTGAGTGAGCTGGACTCCATGGATCTCCGTCAGCCTGCCTTTTCCTGGCCCCAGACCAGGAACGCCGCGGCGCTCGCGGCCATGAGGAGGACGCCGTAAGCCGCCGCCATGCCGAGATCCTGGAGGCGCAGGCTGGAGAGGATCTCGATCGAGATGGGGCGGGTGTCGAAGGTGTAGAGGACGATCGAGACCACGAAGTCTCCGAGCGCGGTGATGAAGGCGAGCCCCGCTCCGGCGGCGAGAGCCGGCTTGAGCAGCGGCAGCGTGACGCGCACCAGGCGGCGCCAGCGGCCGGCACCGAGCGAAGCCGCCGCCTCTTCCAGGGCGGGATCGAGCTGCCGCAGGCCGGCGAGAGCGGCGCGGCCGGTCAGCGGCAGGTTGCGCACCAGGTAGGCGAGCGGCAGGATCCACGGCGTGCCGATGAGCACGAAGCGGCCGATCCACGGTTGATGAGCGCTGAACGTGGTGGCGAGCGCTACGGCGAAAACCGTGCCGGGCACCGCCCAAGGCACCGCGATCAAGCCTTCGAGCAGGCCGCCGAAGCGGTCGCGGCGCGCGGCGGCGAAGCGTGCGGCGGCGAGCCCGAGGCCCAATGCGGCGATGGTGGCGACGGCGGCCATCCACAGCGAGTTGACCACCGGACGCAGCCGCTCCGCCTGCGTGAAGAGGGCCGTCCAGTTGCCGAAGTTGAGCACCGGCGGGAAGGGCTCGGCGGTCCAGGTGAAAGCGGGCACCAGCGAGACCAGCAGGAGCACCGCGTGCGGCAGCAGCAGGAGAACGGCGAGGAGCCAGCCGAAGACGCCGGCCGAGATGCGAGCCAGCGGGCTCCTCAGGACCCGGCGGGCCGGCGCGATGCCGCGGACTCCGGTCCCCACGGCCGCCACGCGGTCCGCGCGGCGCATGGCTCCGAGGCCGAGAAGGGCGAGGAGCGCGAGCATCACCGTCTCCACCTGCGCGAGGGCCAGCTCGCCATTGAGCTTGGAGGCGACGATCTGCGTGGTCATCACGCGGAAGCCGCCGCCGAAGAGATAGGGAGCGGAAAAGGAGGCGAGCGCCGTCATGAAAGTGAGGAGCGCCGCTCCCGCCAGAGCCGGCCGCAGCAGCGGCAGGGTGACCTGGAAGAGCGTGCGCGCACGGCTCGCGCCGAGCGAGGCCGCCGCCTCCAGCAGCGCCGCGTCGAGCCGCGCGAGACCGGCGCGGGTGAAGAGATAGAAATAGACGTACATCGAGTAGGCGTGCACGAGGAGGATCGCTCCCGGCCCCACCAGACGCCACGGCGGCTGCGCCAGGCCGAGGAGCGCCTGCACCGCGTGCGAGACGAAGCCGCTCTCGCCGTAGAGGAAGAGGAACGCGATCACTCCCACCAGCGGCGGCAAGGCGACGGGCAGAGCGACGACCGCGCCCAGGAACCGCCGGCCGGGGAACTCCGTGCGCTCGAAGAGGAAGGCAAGAGGCACGCCCACCAGTGCGGCGAGCACGACCGAAGCGGCGGAGATCCACAGGCTCCGCCACAGCGCCATCCACTCGTCGGGCCGGCTGAAGAACTCGCCGAAGTAGGCGAGCGTCCAGCGTCCCGCCCCACCCAGCGCCTCGAGAAGGGTCATCAGCAGGGGATACCCCACGAGCCACGCGAGGATCGCGGCGATGGCCAGGATGGGGAGGAGGGTGGGGCGTTTCACGGCGGGTTATCTACGCGGTGTGGGTGTCAAGGTTGTGTAAATTCCTGGGAGCGCCGGCATCCCTGCCGGCATCTTCTTTACTCATCTCTGCCGGCAAGGATGCCGGCGCTCCCAGGATTCCTCTTGAACAATCTCGGCGCCGGTCCATCGGCATTCGGCACCACCCGCACTTCCTCACCCACCGCCGCCGCTCCTGACGACGCCAGCACCTCCACCTCGCCTCCCGTCGCGAGGGCCACCTGGTAATAGGTCACGAGTCCTGCGTAGCGCCGCTCTGTGACGTTTCCGGCCAGAGCGCGGGGATCATAGGAGTCCGCGAAGGTCAACGATTCGGGGCGCACGACGAGATCGTCCGCCTCGCCTGGCGGCGCAGTTTCGGCGAGCTCGGGCGAGGGTTCGGCCGGCCAGCGGACGGAGCCGATTCGCACCACCCCGTCTTCCTCCAGCACCGCCGGCAGGACGCTCGCCCGCCCCACGAAAGTGGCGACGAAGCGCGTCGCCGGCCGTTCGTAGAGGTCCTCCGCCGTTCCCACCTGGTGCAGGACGCCGCCTTCGAGCACCGCCACGCGGTCTCCGAGATGGAACGCCTCTTCCTGCTCGTGGGTGACCAGCACGGTGGTGATGCCCACCCGCCGGATGGCGCGCTTGAGCTCGCGGCGGGTGCGCTCGCGCAGCGTGGGATCGAGGTTGGAGAGCGGCTCGTCGAGCAGCAGGACGCGCGGCTCCGGCGCCAGCGCGCGGGCGAGCGCCACCCGCTGCTGCTGGCCGCCGGAGATCTCGCCCACCCGCCGGTCTTCGAAGCCGGGCAGGTCCACGAGTGTGAGAGCGTCCGCCACGCGGCGGGCCGTTTCCTCCTTGCCCTGTCCTCCGGCGAGGCCGAAGGCGACGTTCTCGCCGACGGTCAGGTGGGGGAACAGCGCGTAGTGCTGGAAAACCATTCCGAAGTTGCGGCGCTCGGGAGGCAGGCGCGTGATCTCCTCGTCCTGGACGAGGATGCGTCCGGCGTTCGGCGTCTCGAAGCCGGCGATCAGGCGCAGCGCCGTCGTTTTGCCGCTGCCCGAGGGGCCGAGCAGGGCGAGGATCTCGCCTTTCTCCACCGCCAGCGACAAGCCGCGGAGGACGGGCTGGGCGCCGAAGCTCTTGTCGAGGTGGTCGAGGACGAGGAAGGGCATGCCCGCGAAGCCCTCACTCCCCTAGCCCCTCTCTCCCAGAGGGAGAGAGGGGAAACCAAGACTGGAACAAGACCGATAGGGTAGATCGAGCGTCGTGCCCTTCGAAGCCTCACCCCCTGTCCCCCTCTCCCTGACGGGCGAGGGGGGACGCGGCTGGAGGGTGTTGCCGTAGGGTGCGCTCTGCGCACCGCGAATCGGTCTAGGGTGCGCACAGCGCACCCTACCTGCTCGATCGGTTCGACATCGTCCCCCCTCTCCGGTTACGGAGAGGGGGATAGGGGGTGAGGCTTCGAAGGGCAGACGGCGCATCTGACGAAAGCCGTTCTACGGCTTGGCCCCGCCCCTGCTGCGCACGGTGCGGTCCCAGGTGGTCATCCATTGCTGGCCGTTCTTCGCGATGAGGCCCCAGTCCACGTCCGCCGGCTTGAGGTCGCGCAGCACCTCCTGCGCCCATTGCGGCAGGCGCTCGGGCGGCAGATCGGTGCGCGCCGGCAGGCGGAAGGCTTCGCGGGCCGCCAGCTCCTGGCCTTCGACGCTGCCGACGAAGTCGATGAACGCCTTCGCCTCTTCCGGGTGCTGCGCGCCTTTCACCAGGCCGATCGAGTCGTCGATCACCGGCGTGCCGCTCCTGGCGAAGCGGTAGCCGAGCGGCGCGCCGCGCTTGGCCTGCCAGAGCATGTCCGTCAGCTCCCAGACGGTGATCAGCCCCTCCTGCCGGTTGAGCTTCTCCATGAGCAGCGCCGGGTTCTGGACGTACTCCTTGGTCTGCGCGTCGAATTGGCGCAGCCACGCCCAGCCGCGTTCGGCGTTCCCCGTCTCCTGCACCGAGCGGGCGAGGACCATGCCGAAGAGCGTGCGCATGGTGCCGCTCGCCAGCGGATCGCGGATCAGGATCTTGCCTTTCCAGCGCGGAGCGAGCAGGTCGTCCCAGTCGGCGGGAGCCTCGTCGCGCTTCACCGCCGCCGAGTTGTAGACCAGCACGGGCGCGGTGCGGTAGGCGCCGAAGAAGAGGTCCTGGGGATGGCTGCTCGCCTCCGGCACGGCGCCGGCCCAGCTCGGACGGTAGGGCGCCAGCAGGCTGTCCGCGGTGCCGCGGAGGAAGATGGTCTGCGGTCCGCCATACCAGACGTCGGCCTGCGGATTCGCAGCCTCGGAGCGCACGCGGTCGTAGACCTCCTGCGATCCCATGTCGAGCCAGCGGACATCGACGTTAGGGTGAGCCTTCTCGAAGCTCTTCTCCATGAGCGTCAGGAGGTCGCGCCCGTGCGGCGAGTAGACCACCAGCGGCGTGCGGCCGTCGTTGCAGGCGGCGAGGAGGAGGGCCAGGGCGAGGGTCCTTTTCACCTCACCCCCAACAAATTCGCGAACAAACGATACGCCCCGGGCACCCCCGCGGGGAGCTGGCGGAAGAAGGCGAGAGCGATGTAGACGTAGTGGCCCTTGCCGAGGTTCGCCACCAGCAGGCTGCCCTGCAGGTCGGGGGTGTCCGGATCCTTCATCGAGAGGAGCGGCTTGTAGGCGGGATCCCAGGTGTGCGCGAAGTAGAGGCCGCGCTCCTGGATCCAGCCGTTCCAGTCTTCGGGTCCGATCTTGTTCGGGGTGTTGAAGACCGGCGATGCGGGGTCGAGCATCGTCACCGGCGCCGTCTCGTCCGTCACGCGGTCGTGGGGCCTTGCGATCTCCAGCGGGAACGGCGCGAACTTCCCGTCGATGAACGGATACTGCTGGTACTGGACGATCACGAGGCCACCGTTCCTGGCGTAGTCGAGCAGCCGGTGATTGGCTCGCGCCAGGGCGGGATCGACCTCATACGCGCGGCTGCCGACGACAACGGCGTCGAAGTGTGAGAGGTCGATCGAATCGAGCTGGTCCGACGCGAGCAGCTCCAGGGGCACTCCTACCTGGCGCAGGAACTCGGGGACGCGGTCCGAGGCGCCGCGGACGTAGCCCACACGCTTCAGGGGCGGCAGGCGCAGGTCGGCCATCTGGATCACCACTTGCGCCGGTACCGGACGCGGCGTCGCGCGGATGTGGGGATAGTCCACCACGGGCACGGCGAGGTCGAAGCGCTCGCCGTCCTCCAGCACCGCGGCGAGCTGAAGGGTGGTGCGGCCCGGCTTCAGGTCCTTGGGCGGATTGAGCGTCAGCTCGAGATCGAGAGGCTCTCCCGCGGCCTCCAGCGCGAAGGGTTTCGGGCTCACGGCCGGTCCGCCTTGCGCGGCGGCTTCGAGGCGGCCATGGAGCGGCGTTTGCGCGTGCGAGGTGAGCGTCACTCGCAGGTGCCGCGCCTCGCGGCTCTGCACGGGCCAGACCAGCAATTGATCCGCGGTCGCCACCTCGACCTTCGGCACCACTCGCAGCGGCCGGCGCACCTCGCCCAGGACCTGGTCGCGGTGGAGATGGACGACCTCGCGCTCCAAAGTGACCGGCACGCCGTCGATGGTGAAGGAGAATCGCGCGGTCAGGAGCGGCGGACCGAACGGCTCGCCGCGCTCGGCGGACGTGGCCACAGACCAGTCGTAGAGGCTCCCCGCCATGGGCTTGCGCAGGAAGTAGGGGACCGATGGCGATGCGCCGGCCGGCACCGCCGGCTTGAGTTCCCAGGTGCCCAGGGCGCCGGCCGCGAGGTCCTTCGCCTCGCTGCCGAGAGGCTCGCCTCCCCATTCCGGCGCTGGCGCGAGCGAGACCGCGACGCCCGAGACCGGCCGCGCGCCGCCGTTCCCCAGGTTGGCTTGCACGGTGAAGGTGTCGCCGGCGACGAGAGCCTCGCGGTCCGTTGTCGCGTCGACGGCGATCCCTGCCGCCGCGGCGAGTCCGGTCTCGGCCACGTCGATCTTCTCGTCGATCAGCTCGCGCGCCTGCCGGTCTCGCTCTTCCAGCGCTGTCCGTGCCTCCCGGAGATCGCGCAGAATCGCGATGAAGGTGGGCACCGATTCGTCCAGCTTTGCCGGATTCAGAGAGGCCCGCGCGCGCTCGGCTGCCGCCTGCACGGTGTCCAAGCGCTCCTGCGCCGCCTTCCGCCGCCCGGCGTCGGCCACCGTGGCCGCCATGGCG